>Ga0268290_100050_pt1 | contig 75532 bp, 62 predicted proteins | sample MetspRMADM_FD_191346 | JGI IMG/M metagenome (GOLD analysis project Ga0268290, IMG submission 191346) | Soil microbial communities from San-Diego area, Southern California, United States - Methylocaldum sp. RMAD-M | ecosystem: Environmental > Terrestrial > Soil > Desert | place: USA: California... | reverse complement strand
CAGCGGACGGCCTCTCGGAAGCCCGAGCTCAGGCTGTCGTAGACGACCGGAAAATAGCCCTGCTCGTGCAGGGCTTTTGCGGTGTGTGCGCCGATGTAGCCGGCTCCGCCCGTGACCAGCACGGCGGACTTAGATCCCCGATCCATGAGGTTCATAATTCACCGCCCGGAGAACCGTTCCAGCATCAAAAGCAAGGCGGTGGAACGATTTGCTGAAACCACGGCTTTAGTTTTCGGGCTGTGACGGGAAAGCCAGGGTGTATGCCTGAACTTGAGCTGTGGGGCGGTCACGAATGCACGGTGAACCGTGTGGGCGGCGCCTTCCACGACCAGACGATCCGCTCCGGCCACCAGCACCGTCCCGAGGACCTGGAGCGCTTCGCAGCGCTCGGCCTCAAGGCGCTGCGTTATCCGGTGCTGTGGGAGCGCGTAGCGCCGCAGCGGGACCGCTTCGACTGGAGCTGGACGGACGAGCGACTCCCCCGGATCCGTGACCTCGGGATGCGACCGATCGCGGGCCTGCTGCACCACGGCAGCGGCCCACGGTACACGAGCCTCGTGGACCAGGGCTTCGTCCCGGCCTTCGCCGCCTACGCCCGGGCCGCCGCCGAGCGGTACCCGTGGATCGAGGATTGGACGCCGGTCAACGAGCCGCTCACCACCGCCCGCTTCTCCGCCCTCTACGGCCACTGGTATCCGCACCTGGCCGACGAGCACATGTTCTGGGTCGCGCTGTTCAACCAGATCGACGCCACGCGGCTGGCCATGCGTGAGATCCGGCAGGTCAACTCCGCCGCCCGGCTGATCCAGACCGAGGATCTCGGGCGCACCTATTCCACCCGCGCGGTGAAGCACCAGGCGGACTTCGACAACGCCCGGCGCTGGATGACCTGGGACCTGCTGGCCGGCCGGGTCACGCCGGGCCACCTCCTGTGGGACCGGCTGGAGAGCTTCGGGTTCGGCGACCGGCTCCGGGCGATCGCAGACGATCCCTGCCCGCCGGACGTGGTCGGGGTGAATCACTACCTGACCTCCGACCGTTTCCTCGACCACCGGCTCGACGACTATCCGCCCGAGCGGCACGGCGGGAACCAGTACATGGCCTTCGCCGACGTGGAGGCGGTGCGGGTCGCCCTGCCGGCTCCCGGCGGACTCGAAGGCGTGCTCGACGAAGCCTGGACGCGCTACGGCCTGCCGCTGGCCGTCACCGAAACGCACAACGGCTGCACGCGCGAGGAGCAGGTGCGCTGGCTGCGCGAGGCCTGGGAGGCGGCGCACCGGCTGCGCGGCCGCGGCGTCGACCTGCGCGCGGTCACCGCCTGGGCGCTGCTCGGGACCTACGACTGGAACAGCCTGCTCACCCGCCACATCGGCCACTACGAGGTGGGAGCCTTCGACGTCCGGGCCGAGCCGCCGCGGCCGACCGCGCTCGCCGCCGAGCTGACGCGACTGGGTTCCGGCGCCGAAACGCCGCATCCCGCCACCCTCGGCCCCGGCTGGTGGCGACGTGACATCCGTATGGAGTTCCGGCCCGTGTTCCGCACCGTCGACTCTCCCGAGCCTCGCCCCGAGTGGCGCACCGGCCAGGCGCCGGCGCGGCCGCTGCTGATCGCCGGCGCCACCGGCACCCTGGGCAAGGCCCTGGCCCGGGCCTGCGAATGGCGCGGGATCGACTACCGCCTGACCGGCCGGGGCGAGCTGTCGCTCGCCGATCCGGACTCCATCGCCCGCGTGCTGGACGCCTGCGAGCCCTGGGGCGTGATCAACGCGGCCGGCTGGGTGCGGGTGGACGACGCGGAGGCCGAGACGGCCGCCTGCCTCGCCGCCAATGCGGAGGGCGCGATCCAGCTGGCCCGGGCCTGCCGCGATCGCGGCATTCCCTTCGTCGGCTTCTCCAGCGACCTGGTGTTCGACGGCCGCTCCGACCGGCCCTATGTGGAGAGCGACGCGCCGGCCCCGCTCAACGTCTATGGCCTCAGCAAGGCCCGGGCGGAGTGTGAGATCCTCGACCTCGGCGGGCGGCCCCTGATGGTCCGCACGGCGGCCTTCTTCTCCCCCTTCGATCCCTACAACTTCGCCGCCCATGTGCTGCGCACGCTGGCCGCGGACCAGGACTTCCACGCCGCCGACGACCTGGTGGTCTCGCCGACCTATGTGCCCGACCTGGTCGATGCGACCCTGGACCTGCTCATCGACGGCGAAACCGGCATCCGCCACCTGGCCAACGGCGGGGAAGTCTCGTGGGCGGAATTCGCCCGCCGCGTCGCCGCCGCGCTGAACCTGGATGCGCGCCGGGTCATCGGCCGCCCGGGGCGCAGCTTCGGCTGGCCCGCGCCGCGGCCCGCCTACGCCCCGCTGGGCACCGAACGCGGTCTCGTGATGCCGACGCTGGAGAACGCCATCGGGCGCTACGCCGCCATCGTCACCGAGGCGGAGTTCGCGGCCGAGGCCGAGGCCATGGTGGACGGCGCGCCGCCCGACCTGTTCATGCGCGCCGGCCGACGCCAGCCGCGCGAGGACGCCTAGCCTGAGCGGCTAGCCCAGCGGCTTCTGGTAGGTTGGGGCGTCGTCCTCGACCTCGAACAGTTCCTCCTCGTGCTCGGAGAGCAGGTCGTCGAGGGCGTCGATGACGGCGTCGAGCTGTTCCGGGGAGGCGGCGAATTCGTGCTTGGTCCCGGAATCGTCCTCCAGGGTCAGCAGGAAGTCCTCGTCGCGAACGTCGATCGCGAAGCGGGTGAGCTGTTTCATCGGGTGTCCCTCCGTTCAAGAGCTAAACCCGCAGGCCACGCCGAGGTTCAGCCCAGGGCGCGGGCGGCCTCGACCACGCGGCTGGCCTTGTCGCGCGTCTCCGCCACGGACTGGCCGGCCCTGTAGAGCTCGCCGCCAAGACCGAAGGCGCGCGCTCCCGCCGCCCACCATGCCTCCATGCTGTCGGGCCCGACGCCGCCCACCGCCCAGACCACCGCCTCCGGCGGCAGGACGGCCCGGAGCTGCTTCACGTGCGAGGGCCCGTAGGTCACCGCGGGGAACAGCTTCAGATGCCGCGCGCCCGCGTCGATGGCGGCGAAGGCCTCGCTCGCCGTGGCGAAGCCGGGCGCAGGCTCCAGGCCCAGTTCCACCGACCGGCGGATCACGGACGGCTGGGTGTTCGGCGAGATGACGATCCGCCCGCCGGCCCCCGCCACCGCCTCCACCCGCTCGGGCGTGAGCACGGTGCCGGCGCCCACGACCATCCGCACGCCGAACTCGGCGGCCAGCCTGCGGATGCTCTCGATCGGGTCGGGGGAATTCAGCGGCACCTCGACGCCGAACACCCCGGCCTCCAGCAGGACCGTGGCATGGTCCAGCACCTCGTCGGGCTTCACGCCGCGGACGATGGCCACCACCGGACAGTGGGCGAGCGCTTCGTCGAGGGTCATCGGGCCGCTCCCAGGCTGTAGAGGGCGAAGAGGCCGGCCACCGCCGCCGCCTCCCCGTCGAAGGTCTCATGCGCCACGCCGCGCCGGGCAAGCGCTCGGGAGTAGAGGCTGCAGAGCCTCTCGTCGCCCAGCAGGACCACCGGCTCGTGGGCAGCGATCCCGAGCAGGCGCGGCACGGCGGCGACCTCGGCCGCGATCAGCAGGCCCGACAGGTAGCTCGGCGTGCTTTCAGCGGACGCACCGCCGCCGACCACCCGCGAGCGGGCGGTGAACAGGCGTGCGGCCAGGGCGTCGCCCTCCCCCGCCGCCACGAGCCCCATCTCAAACGCCGGTATGTCATTCGCCGGGGCCTCGCTCTTCAGGACGCTGTGCTTGCCCAGGACCGCGAACAGCTCGCCGGTCATGGCGGTGACGAAGCGGACCAGCCGGCCGTCCTCCACCAGCATCCACTTGGCGTGGGTGCCGGGGTGGCAGATGACCCGCCGCCCTGAGCGCCGGTCCGGGTGCTCGGCAAGCCAGCCCATCAGCTGGGTCTCCTCCCCGCGCATCACGTCCGGCGCGCCGGCGAGGCCCTGGCTGCGCACGCCCGGGACGATGCGGGCCCAGGCGCCGTGCGCCTCCACCGGCGCCAGGCAGGCGGCGAGCTCATCGAGGCCTACGGGGCAGTCGGCGTAGGGCGCGACCGTCCAGCCGAGGTTGGAGCCGACCATGCCGCAGAGGATCGCCGGCAGCCCCTGGGCCCCGAACGCCGGCTGCACCTCCGCCTCGAAGCGCTTCGCCGCCTCGCCGGGCGCCAGCCGGGAGACGCCGAGGTCGAACTCCTTGTGCGCCACCACCTGCCCATCCGCGTCCAAGGTCCAGGCGCGCAGGTTCGTCGTTCCCCAGTCGCAGGCCAGGAGCGCCGGCTTGCCCATCAGTGGCTTTCCCGGGTGACCTCGCTGGAGGACTTGCCCACCAGGAAGTCGAGGTCGGCCCCACGGTCGGCCTGCATCACCGTGTCGATGTAGAGACGGTACCAGCCGCGCTGGAACTCGGAGGGCTTTCGCGCCGCCTCCCAGGCCTCGCGGCGGCGGCGCAGCTCGGCGTCGTCGACCAGCAGCTCGAGCGTGCGGTTCGGCCCGTCGAAGGCGATCTCGTCGCCGTTCCGCACCAGCGCCAGCGGTCCACCCGCCTCGGCTTCCGGCGAGACGTGCAGGATCACCGTGCCGTAGGCCGTACCGCTCATCCGCGCGTCGGAGATCCGCACCATGTCGCGCACCCCCTTCTGCAACAGCTTCGGCGGCAGGGCCATGTTGCCCACCTCCGGCATCCCGGGATAGCCGCGCGGCCCGCAGCCCTTGAGGACGAGGATCGACGTCTCGTCGACCTCCAGGTCCGGGTCGTCGATGCGGGCGTGGTAGTCCTCGATGTCCTCGAACACCACCGCGCGACCCCGGTGGGTGAGCAGCTCGGGCGAGGCGGCGCTGGGCTTCAGGATCGCCCCGTCGGGACACAGGTTGCCGCGCAGCACCCAGACGCCCGAGGACGGACCGATCGGGGCGTCGCGCGTGCCGATCACCTCGCGGTTCCAGACCTCGGCCGCGTCCGCGATCTCGCCCTGGCTGAGACCCGACACGGTGAGCGCCTCGCGCCGCAGCACCGGACCCAACTCGTTCATCACCGCCGGACAGCCGCCGGCGTAGCAGAAATCCTCCATCAGATAGCGGCCGGACGGCATCAGGTTCACCAGCAGCGGGACCTCCCGGCCGATGCGGTCGAAATCCTCCAGCGTCAGGTCCACCCCGACCCGGCCGGCGAGGGCCAGCAGGTGGACCACCGCATTGGTGGAGCCGCCGATCGCCGCGTGCATCAGGATGGCGTTCTCGAAGGCCTCCCGGGTCAGGATGTCCGACGGCTTCACGTCCTCCTTGACCAGCTGGACGATCCGGTTGCCGGTCAGATGGGCAAGAGTCTTGCGCCGGCTGTCCACGCCCGGCAGGGCCGCGTTGTTCGGCAAGCTGATGCCCAGGGCTTCGATGAGGCTGGCCATGGTCGAGGCCGTGCCCATGGTGTTGCAGACCCCGTGGCTGCGGCTCATGCCCGCCTCGGCGGAGAGGAAGTCTTTCAGGCTCATCTCGCCGGCCCGCACCGCCTCGGAGAAACGCCAGACGTCGGTGCCGGAGCCGATGTCCTTGCCCTGCCACTTGCCGTTCAGCATGGGGCCGGAGGAGACCACCATCGCCGGCAGGTCGACGCTCGCCGCGCCCATCAGCTGGCCGGGGGTGGTTTTGTCGCAGCCGCCCAGCAGCACCACCCCGTCGATGGGATTGGCGCGGATCGACTCCTCCACCTCCATGGCCAGCAGGTTGCGGAACAGCATGGCCGTCGGCCGCATCTGGGTCTCGGGCAGGCTCATGGCCGGGAACTCGATCGGCACGCCGCCGGCCTCCCAGACGCCGCGCTTCACGTACTCGGCGAGGTCGCGCAGGTGGAACTGGCAGGTGACCAGCTCCGACCAGGTGTTGCAGATGCCGATGATCGGGCGGCCGTCGAAGACGTGGTCGGGCAGGCCGGTGCCCTTGATCCAGCTGCGGTGGATGAACCCGTCCCGGTCAAGCTTTCCGTAGCTCTTCTGGCTGCGCAGCGGTTTGTCGGCCATGCGCCTGGACCCTCGATTTCCCCGGAGATGCCTCACCTTAACCCCTGAGCGGCGGGGTCGGTTCAGGCGTTTCACCGACGGTCGGGGGTGCGGCCGCTACGGCAGGGTAAAGGAGGCCGTCCCCTCGCAGACCTGCCCGGGCATGACGTCCTCGTAGAGCTGTAGGCGCTTCATCTTGCTGATGCCGCGGTCGAGGTAGCAGCCCACCAGGTAGACGCCTTCGCCGTTGAACGGGATGCGGAACCGCCAGGAGAGGTTCAGCGTCGCCTTCGGCTCGTGCCAGCCCAGCGCGATGATAATGCCCTGCTGGCCGGGGAACTGCGCCTCGCTCCAGATGGTGACTGGCTGCCCGTTCAGCGTCAGTTCGTCGAAGTGCGCGTCCGGGTAGGCAGGCCGGTGGCCGAGCACCAGCGACACATGGATGAGCTTCAGGTCCTCGTCGCGCGCCGAAAGTTCGTCCACTGAGCGTCCCCTGTCTGGAACGAGCAGCTAAGCTTGGCCTGCCGCGGGGCGCAAGTCGGGACGACGCCGTTATGCGGTCTACCCGGCGAACTCCGGCAGCGGCATCCCCGTCACCCCGGGCTCGAAGGCGAACAGGCCGCCCGCCAGGGGCTGCTCGGCCCTCTGCTGAGGGAACAGCTCGTCCCAGGCGCTGGTGACGTAGAGGGTGGAAAGGTCCGGGCCGCCGAAGGCGCAGCTGGTCGGCTGTTCCACGGGCACCCGCACGATGCGGTCGATGCGCCCGTCGGGGGCGTAGCGGACGATCCGCCAGGCGCCCCACTGGGCGTTCCACAGGTAGCCCTCGGCGTCGATGGCCGAGCCATCAGGCGATCCGGCCTCGCCGCGGGTGTGGGCGAACTCGCGGACCTGGTCCAGCCGGTCCACGTCGTGCGCGAACAGGGTCTGCAGCTTCGAGTCGGCCATGTAGAGCGTCCGGCCGTCCGCGCTGACCGAAATGGTGTTGGGGATGTGGATCCCCGTCAGCACCCGCACCGTCTTCATGTCCGGGCCGGTGCGGAACACGGCGCCCGGCCGCTTCCCGCCATCGTCGTCCATGGTGCTCCACCAGAACCGACCCTGAGGGTCGATCTTGCCATCGTTGGTGCGGAAGCCCGGGCCAAGGTCGTAGGGTTGGACGATCGCGAGGGTCCCGGCATGCGGGTCACAGACCGCCAGGCCCTTCTCGGTGGCCAGGAGCAGCCCGCCTTTGGCCCTTGGGGCTGCGGCGCTAGCGCGCACCGGCAGGGCGAACGACCCACGCGCATCGGTGGAGGGCTCGTACCAGGACAACCTCAGGCCCTTGATGTCGAACCAGTACAGACGGCCTTCCCGCGCCGCCCAGACGGGCCCTTCTCCAAGCTGATCAGAGGCTTGCACCACACAGCGCACGTCCAAGGCCTACTCCTGCGGTCAAGGCGTCCGCGAATCGTGTGAAGGTTCCGCGAACACTGTTGTCTATCGACTGCGACATCCTGACGTCCGCGTTTGGCTTACGTTCAGAGTCTGGGGTCTACTATCTTAGACGACAGAATCGGGAGGGGATCCCACAGATGTCGTTGTCCAGTTATTCCGACGTTTTCTCTATCAGCCACGAGCGCGAGTACGAGGAGGATATCCAGGCGGGCGACCTCGTCCGGACCGGTCCGAACCTCTTCCCGCACTTCGAGGTGGTCGCCGTCCACGGCGACAAGGCCTGGGTGCGCAACGTCGTGAACGGCGCTGACCATCTGGCGCTCCTCTCGCGCTGCCGCAAGATCAACGGCCAGCCGCTCGCGGAAGCCGCCGAATAGGCCTTCCCTCCGCCGGAGCCTCGGCGGAAAATACTGAACCCAGCGTGCGCCCCGGAGTTCTACCGGCTTCGGGGCGCCGCCATTTAAGCGCGGCAGTTCGGAGGAACTCGCCATCTCCGCCTTCATGTTCGCCACCGGGATCGAGAACAGCATCCCGAAGATCAAGAACGGCCGCGTGCGCGTGGACCAGATGGAGTCCTGCGGCCATTACCGGCACTGGCGCAAGGACTTCGACCTGGTCGAGGAGCTGGGCCTCCGGTTCCTCCGCTACGGGCCGCCGCTGCACACCAGCCTGCTCGGCCCGGACAAGTACGACTGGGAGTTCTCCGACGTCACCTTCGCCGAGCTGAAGCGGCGGGACATCGTGCCGATCGTCGACCTCTGCCATTTCGGCGTGCCCGATTGGATCGGCGACTTCCAGAACCCGGACTTCCCCGAGGTGTTCGCCCGCTACTCGGCGGCCTTCGCCCGGCGCTTCCCGTGGGTGCAGCTCTACACCCCGGTCAACGAGATGTTCATCTGCGCCCAGTTCTCCGGCAAGTACGGCTGGTGGAACGAGCAGGGCACGACGGACCTGACCTTCGTCACCGCGCTCAAGCACATCGTGAAGGCGAACGTGCGGGCCATGCAGGAGATCCTGAAGGTCCGGCCCGACGCCATCTTCATCCAGAGCGAGTCCTCGGAGTACTTCCACGCCGAGAACCCGGCGGCCATCAAGCCGGCCGAGATCGAGAACTCCCGGCGCTTCCTGTCACTGGACCTGAACTACGGGCACCGGGTGGACTCGGAGATGTACGAGTACCTGCTCGACAACGGCATGACCCGCGAGGAGTACCACTTCTTCCTCGGCAACGCCCTGCACCACCACTGCATCCTGGGCAACGACTACTACTGGACCAACGAGCACCGCGTGGCCGCCGACGGCTCCAGCCGGGCCTCTGGCGAGATCTTCGGCTACAACGAGATCACCCGGCAGTACTACAACCGCTACCGCCTGCCGGTGATGCACACCGAGACCAACATCGCCGAGGGTCCCAACGGCGACGAGGCGGTGAACTGGCTGTGGAAGGAGTGGGCCAACGTGCTGCGCGTGCGCAACGATGGCGTGCCGACCGTGGGCTTCACCTGGTACTCGCTTACCGACCAGATCGACTGGGACACCGGCCTGCGCGAGGACAACGGCCGGGTCCATCCGGTTGGCCTCTATGACCTCAACCGCGAGATCCGCCCCGTGGGCCGCTCCTACAAGCAGCTGATCGCCGACTGGGGCGAGGTGCTGCCGACCCAGAGCGTCTGCCTGTCGGTGCCGATCGTGATGCCGTCCGAATACGAGGAGCCGGCCGCCGAGCGCCACCGGCAGGAGGCCCGCCACCTGCGCGCGGTGGAGCTGACCGTCGGCGAGAGCGGCTAGGCCGTGTCCGGGGGGCTCCGGATCGGCGGCGCGCCGCTCGTCACCCTGCGGGCGCGGGACCTGCCGCCCGAGGGCCCCGCCTTCACGGAAGCCCAGGTCCTGCCCGGCCGCGGCATGATGCTGCTGCAGGCGCGGCTGCGGATGCCCGACGGCCGCATCGTCGACGGCCTCTTCGCCCCAGAGCCGGAGGACGCCGCCCGGGAGCTTTCCGGCGGCCCCGACGACTTCGCCGGAAACCGCGCCTTCGCCTTCGGCGGCTGCCTGCTCGCCCCCTACGCCAATCGCATCCGCGGACGGGCGCTGGCGGACTCGCGCGAGATCGAGACGGTGGTCGACGGCCGCGCGGTGCGCCTGCCGCGCAACTGGGGCGGCAAGGCCCCGGGCGCCGAGCAGTACGCCATGCACGGCCTGATCCTCGACGCCTGTGTCCCGTTCGAGGCCTCCGAGGACGCCGTGACCGGCCGCCTGGACGCCGGTGACTTCGGCGGCCGCTGGCCCGGACAGCTGCAGCTCGAGATCGCCTGGGCCCTGCGCGGCGGCGCGCTCCTCCTCTACGTCACCGCGCGGAACACCGGCTCCGAGCCCCTGCCCCTGGGCCTCGGCTGGCATCCCTACTTCCAGCTGCCCAGCGGCGACCGCGCCCAGGCCCGCCTGCGCCTGCCGGCGCGCCTGCGCTGCGAGAACAACGACTATGACGAGGTGCTTCCCACCGGACGGCTGCTGCCCGTGGCGGGGACGCCCTACGACTTCAATGGCGGAGCGGCGCTGGGCGACCTCTATCTGGACGACTGCTTCACCGATCTCGTGCGGCAGGAAGGCCAGACGGTGGTCGAGGTGCTGGATCCCGCCGCCGGGATCGGCCTGCGTATCGCCTCCCCGACACCGGAGGTGAAGGCCGTGCAGATCTATGCGCCGCCGGACAAGCCGTTCGTGGTGGTGGAGCCGCAATTCAACCTTGCCGAGCCCTTCGCGGCCATCTGGCCGCCCGGGACGGACACCGGAATGGCCCGGCTTTCGCCCGGCGCAACCCTCGCCTACGAGGTCCGCCTCGCGGTCTTCGCCTTAGGAACCTGAGTTAGGTCGAGGGGTTACGAGGAGCCGACGACGAGGGCTCCATGGAACGTGCGCAACGACCGGCCGAGCCGAAAGGCACGGCCGACATCATCGATTTCGAAGAGGCCCTGCTCGACGCCTGTCCGGCGGAGCTGCGGGCCGATCTCCTGACCGAAGCCTCCATGCTGGCCGACGCCTTCGCGCCCGAGGGCCGGGCCGAACAGCTCGAGGCCATGGCCACCGCCCTCTCCTCCGGAGAGCGTGACGCGGAGATGGGTCGGACGCGGGCCCGCCGGCTCGCCGCGGCCCTGCGCCGCCTGGCGCGGACCTGACCTACTCGGCCGCCGCCGCGCCCTCGCGCTGCTTCTTGCGCCGCCCGGGCTTGTCGAGGAGCTTGCGCAGCTTCGCCGCCAGCAGCGCCGTCTCGTAGGGCTTGTCGAGCAGCGGGAACTCGGCGTTCTCGATGACCGCCCCCTCGCCCACGAAGCCCGAGGTGAGGAGCACGCGCAGGTCCGGACGGATTTCCCGCGACGTCCGCGCGAGGCTGACCCCGCTGACCCCGCCCGGCATCACCACGTCCGTGAACAGCAGGTCGATCTTGGCGTCGGAGTGGACGACTTCCAGCGCCTCGGCGGCGTTGGTGGCGGTCGTCACGTCGTAGCCCAGGCCGGTCAGCATATCGAGGGTGAGCGCCAGGACCGTGGGATCGTCCTCGACCAGCAGGATCTTCTCGTCGCCGCCCTCGATGGTCTTGGCGCGCTCGGCCGGCTTCACGACCTCCGCCGGAGTCGACGACGCCGGCAGCAGGAGGCTGAAGGTCGTGCCCTTGCCGGGCGTGCTCTCCAGGCGGACCTCGCCCTCGGACTGCTGAACGAAACCGTACACCTGCGAGAGGCCCAGGCCCGAGCCCTTGCCCACCTCCTTGGTGGTGAAGAAGGGCTCGAAGACGCGGTCGCGGACGTCCTGCGACATGCCCACGCCCGTGTCGGTGACCTCGACGCCGATGCGCTCACCGTCCCGGCGGGTGGCGATCTCCAGCAAGCCGCCGTCCGGCATGGCGTCGCGGGCGTTGACCGCCAGGTTGAGCAGCGCCGTCTCCAGCTGCGTCGGGTCGACGTGCGCGCAGAGCATCTCCTCGGCGAACTTGAGGTCCACCGTCACGGCTTCGCCCACGGCCTGGCGCAGCAGCGGCGCGAAGTCGTGGATCAGGGCGTTCACGTCGATGGTCACCGGCGTCAGGTGCTGGCGGCGCGAGAAGGCCAGGAGCTGGCGGGTGAGGTCGCGGCCGCGCTCGGCGGCCTGGCGGATGGCCTCGATCCGGCGCGTTCGGCGGGCCTCGTCCTCGGCCTTGCGGGCCATGATGTCGACGTTGCCCAGGACGACCGTCAGCAGGTTGTTGAAGTCGTGCGCCACGCCGCCGGTGAGCTGGCCCACGGCTTCCATCTTGCGGGCCTGGGCGAGCTGCTCCTCCAGGCTGTGGCGGTCCGTGGCGTCCAGCATGACGCCGAAGATCTCCCGCGGCTCGCCGTCGACGCTGGGCGCGATCACGCCCTGATCCTGCAGCACCTTGTACTGGCCGTCGGCGCACAGCCAGCGGAACTCCACCGAATAGCGGCCGGTCTTCACCGCCCGGCCGATGGAGTCCACGACCCGGTCCAGGTCGTCGGGGTGGATGCGGCTGGAGCCGAACTCCGCCTCCTCCACGAATCGCGACGCCGGGAAACCGGTGATGTCCTTGATCGACTCCGACACGAACTGCGGGGCGAACGGCGGCTCGATGCTGCGCGAGGTGAAGACGATCGGCAGGGACTGCAGGATCGCCTCCTGCCGCGCCTCGGTGCGCCTGAGCGCCTTCTCCGTCTGGGCCTTCTCCGCCTTCACCCGCGCGTGCTCGTCGAGCAGCCACTGCTGGTAGGCGGACTGCCGCTTCACCTCCTCGGTCTTGAGATAGAGGTCCGTCAGGACCGTCACCTTGGACTTCAGGATGAAGGGGTCCACGGGCTTGAAGACCACGTCCACCGCCCCGGCCGAATAGGCCTGGAAGACGTGGGCCTCGTCCCGGAAGATCGCCGTCAGGAAGACGATCGGGGTGTCCTTGGTCCGCTTGCGCGTGCGGATCAGCTCGGCCGTCTCGTACCCGTCCATGCCCGGCATGTGCAGGTCGAGCAGGATGAGCGCAAAATCCTCGGTGAGCAGGCGCCGCAGCGCCTCCTCGCCCGACCGGGCGACCACCAGCTCATGGCCCAGCCCCTCAAGCGCCTGCACGGCGGCGAACGCGTTGCGCTCGTCGTCGTCGACGATGAGGATCCGGGCCGTGAGCGGCGTCTCCAGGTCGGGCGGCGCCGGAGGCTCCGCCCGCCAGGCTCGCGTCACGACGCTGGCGGGTGAGACTCGGGTCACGTCAGCTCGCTTGCGGCATCAGGGACACCACCGTGTCGCTGGCCAGCTTCATGGCGTCCGCCCGCTGGATCGACACCCGCAGGACCGAGACCAGGTGGTCGATGTCCACGGGCTTGGAGACATAGTCGGACGCGCCGGCCTGGATGCACTTCTGGCGGTCGCCCTTCATGGCCTTCGCCGTCACCGCCACGATAGGCAGGTCGGCCAGGTGCTGCCTGGCGCGGATTTCGCGGATCGTCTCGTAGCCGTCCATGTCCGGCATCATGATGTCCACAAGAACCACGTCCACATCGGGCTTCGCGTCCAGCACCTCAAGCCCCGCGCGGCCGCTTTCCGCATAGCTGAGCTCTATCCCATACTCCTCGAGGGCCGACGCCAGCGAGAAGATGTTGCGGATGTCGTCGTCGATGACGACGACCTTGCGGCCGGCGAGCACGGCGTCGTCGTGCTTGCTCTGGCTGAGCTTGGCCTTCGCCGGGGCGGACATCCGCTCCAGCGGCTCGTGCAGCAGCAGGCTTGCCTGGTCGATCAGCTGGTCAGGCGTGCGGGCGAGGCGGACAAGGCCGCCGAAGACCGCAAGCCGGAGCCTGCGATCATCTTCGGGCTCCAGCTCTTCGGGCGCATAGACCACCGCGGGCACCATCCGGCCGTCGCTCTGCTTGAGCTGCTCGACCATCTCCGGGATCGCCGTGGCCTGGGCCTCGATCATCAGGCCGTCCGGGCGGTCGGCCGCCGGCCGCGCCAGGACCGAGGCGAGGTCGTCCACCACCTCCACCTGAGTGAAGCACTGACGCAGGAGCTCGGCGGCCTCGCCGTCGGAGCCCACAAGCACGATCCGGCGCTCCGCCTTGTCGACGAAGCTCTTTACGCCCTGCAGGGTCGAGACCACCACCTCGCGCTCCACCGGCTTGTGGGTAAAGCCGAAGGCGCCCATCGACAGCCCAAGGCCCTTCTGGTCGTCGGCCGAGATGACGTGCACCGGGATGTGCCGGGTCTCGGGCGTCCGCTTCAGGAGGTCGAGCAGGGCCAGGCCGTCCATGTCGGGCAGGCCGATGTCGAGCATGATCGCGTCAGGCCCGAACCGGCGCGCCAGCGACGGCGCCGCCCCGCCCTCGCCGGTGACCACGCCCTTGAAGCCGGACTCGTGGACCAGGCTGAGCAGGATCGAGGCGAACCGCGGGTCGTCCTCGACGATCAGCACCACGCTGTCGCCCGACGAGATGCTGTCGCGATCGTCCGCCACGGCTTCCACCGGCTCGTCGGAGAAGGCCGACGGCAGCATCATCGGCCGCGCCAGGGTCGGCGTGGTCGAAGCCGGCCGCGCGCTGGGCTGGGCCGGGCTGAAGTTCAGCGGCAGGTAGAGGGTGAAGGTCGAGCCCTTGCCGGGCTTCGACTCCACCTTCAGCTCACCGCCCAGCAGGCGGGTGATGTCGCGGCTGATCGAGAGGCCGAGGCCCGTGCCGCCGTACTTGCGGCTGGTGGTCCCGTCGGCCTGCTGGAAGGCCTCGAAGATGATCCGCTGCTTGTCGTCGGGGATCCCGATGCCGGAATCCTCCACCTGGAAGGCCAGCACCTGGCCCGCGGTGTTGAGGTGGTCGTTGATCGGGCTCCAGCCGCCGTGGGCGCGGGAGACCTTCAGCTTCACATGGCCATGCTCGGTGAACTTGAAGGCGTTCGAGAGCAGGTTCTTGATGATCTGCTGCAGCCGCTTGTCGTCCGTGTACATCGACCGCGGCAGCGCCGGGTCGAGCTCCACCTGGAAGTCGAGCTTCTTGTCGAGGGCGACCTGGCTGAACGTCCGGTCCACCTGATCCCGCAGGCTGGCGAAGGACATCTCGCCGATGTCGAGGGTGACGGTGCCGGATTCGATCTTCGACAGGTCGAGGATGTCGTTGATCAGACCCAGCAGGTCGGTGCCCGCATCGTGGATGTTGCGGGCGAACTCGACCTGCTTCTCCGTCAGGTTGCCCGCGGCGTTGTCGGCCAGGAGCTTGGAGAGGATCAGCAGGCTGTTCAGCGGCGTCCGCAGCTCGTGGCTCATGTTGGCCAGGAACTCGGACTTGTACTTCGACGTGAGGGCCAGCTGCTCGGCCTTGTCCTCCAGCGCGATCTTCGCCTGCTCCACCTCGCGGTTCTTGGCTTCCACCTGCTGGTTCTGGATCGACAGCAGGTGCGCCTTCTCCTGGAGCTCGGCGTTGGTCTGCTGCAGCTCCTCCTGCTTGGTGCGGAGCAGTTCCTCCGACTGGCGGAGCGACGCGGCCTGCTGTTCCAGCCGGTCGTTTGTCTTCTTCAGCTCTTCCTGCTGGGCCTGCAGCTCCGAGGTCAGGAGCTGGGACTGCTTCAGCAGGCCCTCGGTCCGCATGTTGGCGGCGATGGTGTTGAGCACGATGCCGATGGATTCCATCAGCTGGTCGAGGAACTGCTGCTGGGTCTCGTTGAACTCGCCGAAGGTGGCCAGCTCGATCACCGCCTTCACCTCGCCTTCGAACAGGGCGGGCAGGACGATGATGTTGGCCGGCGGCGCCTCGCCGAGGCCCGACGAGATCTGGACGTAGTCCTTGGGCACGTTGGTCAGCAGGATGCGCGACTTCTCGTAGGCGCACTGGCCGATCAGGCCCTCCCGCAGCTTGAACTGGCTGGCCAGGTGCTTGCGGTTGTTGAAGGCGTAGGAGGCCGCCAGGTTCAGCACCATCTGGCCCTCGTCGTCACGGTCGGTGACGTAGAAGACCGCGTGCTGGGCGTTGATCAGCGGCGCCAGTTCCGAGAGCACCAGGTTCGACACGGTGGACAGGTCGCGCTCGCCCTGCAGCATCCGGGTGAACCGGGCCAGGTTGGTCTTCAGCCAGTCCTGCTCGGTGTTCTTCAACGTCTGATCCTTCAGGTTCCGGATCATCTCGTTGATGTTGTTCTTCAGCTCTTCCACCTCGCCCGACGCCTCGACGGTGATCGACCGGGTCAGGTCGCCCTTCGTCACGGCGGTGGACACCTCGGCGATGGCGCGCACCTGGGTGGTCAGGTTGGCGGCCAGTTCGTTCACGTTGTCGGTCAGGTCGCGCCACAGCCCGGCGGCGCCGGGCACCCGGGCCTGGCCGCCGAGCTTGCCTTCGGAGCCCACCTCGCGGGCCACGTTGGTCACCTGGTCGGCGAAGGTGGCGAGCGTCTCGATCATCCCGTTGATGGTGTCGGCGAGCGCGGCGATTTCGCCCTTGGCGTCCAGGGTCAGCTTCCGCTTCAGGTCGCCCATGGCCACCGAGGTCACGACGTCGGCGATGTTCCGCACCTGACCCGTCAGGTTGGCGGCCATCATGTTCACGTTGTCGGTGAGATCCTTCCAGGTGCCGGCGACGCCGGGCACCTGCGCCTGGCCGCCCAGCTTGCCCTCGGTGCCCACTTCCCGCGCCACCCGGGTCACTTCCGAGGCGAACGAGTTCAGCTGGTCCACCATGGTGTTGATGGTGTTCTTCAGCTCCAGGATCTCCCCGCGCACGTCCACGGTGATCTTCTTGGAGAGGTCGCCCTTGGCCACGGCGGTGGTCACGTCGGCGATGTTACGGACCTGGCCGGTCAGGTTGGCGGCCATCAGGTTCACGTTGTCGGTGAGGTCCTTCCAGGTGCCGGCGACGCCCTTCACCTGGGCCTGACCGCCGAGCTTGCCTTCCGTACCCACTTCCCGCGCCACCCGGGTCACTTCCGAGGCGAACGAGTTCAGCTGGTCCACCATGGTGTTGATGGTGTTCTTCAGCTCGAGGATCTCGCCCCGCACGTCCACGGTGATCTTCTTGGAGAGGTCGCCCATGGCCACGGCGGTGGTCACCTCGGCGATGTTACGGACCTGGCCGGTCAGGTTGGCGGCCATGAAGTTAACGTTGTCGGTGAGGTCCTTCCAGGTGCCGGCGACACCCTTCACCTGGGCCTGACCGCCGAGCTTGCCTTCCGTACCCACTTCCCGCGCCACCCGGGTCACTTCGCTCGCGAAGGCGTTCAGCTGGTCCACCATGGTGTTGATGGTGTTCTTCAGCTCGAGGATCTCGCCCTTCACGTCCACGGTGATCTTCTTGGACAGGTCGCCGTTGGCCACGGCGGTGGTCACCTCGGCGATGTTCCGCACCTGACCCGTCAGGTTGGCGGCCATCAGGTTCACGTTGTCGGTGAGGTCCTTCCAGGTGCCGGCGACGCCCTTCACCTGGGCCTGGCCGCCGAGCTTGCCTTCCGTACCGACTTCCCGCGCCACGCGCGTCACTTCCGAGCTGAACGAGTTCAGCTGGTCCACCATGGTGTTGATCACGTCCTTGATCTGCAGGATCTCGCCCTGCACGTTCACGGTGATCTTCTGCGTCAGGTCGCCGTTGGCGATGGCGGTGGCCACCTTCGACACGTCCCGCAGCTGGACGGTCAGGTTGCCGGCCATAAGGTTCACGTTGTCGGTGAGGTCCTTCCAGGTGCCGGCGACGCCCTTCACCTGGGCCTGGCCGCCGAGCTTGCCTTCCGTACCCACTTCCCGCGCCACGCGGGTCACTTCCGAAGCGAAGCCGTTCAGCTGGTCCACCATGGTGTTGATGGTGTTCTTCAGCTCGAGGATCTCGCCCTTCACGTCCACGGTGATCTTCTTGGAGAGGTCGCCGTTGGCCACGGCGGTGGTCACCTCGGCGATGTTCCGCACCTGACCCGTCAGGTTGGCGGCCATGAAGTTCACGTTGTCGGTGAGGTCCTTCCAGGCGCCGGTCACGCCTTCCACTCGGGCCTGGCCGCCCAGCTTGCCCTCGGTGCCCACTTCCCGCGCCACCCGGGTCACTTCCGAGGCGAAGGCGTTCAGCTGGTCCACCATGGTGTTGATGGTGTTCTTCAGCTCGAGGATCTCCCCGCGCACGTCCACGGTGATCTTCTTTGAGAGGTCGCCCTTGGCCACGGCGGTGGTCACCTCGGCGATGTTCCGCACCTGGCCGGTCAGGTTGGCGGCCATCAGGTTCACGTTGTCGGTGAGGTCCTTCCAGGTGCCGGCGACGCCCTTCACCTGGGCCTGACCGCCCAGCTTGCCTTCCGTACCCACTTCCCGCGCCACCCGGGTCACTTCCGAGGCGAAGGCGTTCAGCTGGTCCACCATGGTGTTGATGGTGTTCTTCAGCTCGAGCACCTCGCCCTTCACGTCCACGGTGATCTTGCGGCTCAAGTCGCCGTTGGCCACGGCGGTGGTCACCTCGGCGATGTTCCGCACCTGGCCGGTCAGGTTGGCGGCCATGAAGTTCACGTTGTCGGTGAGGTCCTTCCAGGTGCCGGCGACGCCGCGCACCTGCGCCTGGCCGCCCAGCTTGCCCTCGGTGCCCACTTCCCGCGCCACCCGGGTCACTTCCGAGGCGAAGGAGCCCAGCTGGCCCACCATGGTGTTCACGACCCGGCCGATCCGGAGGAACTCGCCGCGCAGCGGCCGGTCCTCGTTCTCAAGGTCCATGGTCTGGGAAAGGTCCCCCTTGGCCACCGCGCCGATCACGCGGGCCATTTCGGCGGTCGGGTGGACCATGTCGGCGATCAGGGTGTTCACCGCCTCGACGGAGGCGGCCCAGGACCCCTGCGCGGCCGGCAGCCGGGCGCGGTGGTTGATCTTGCCCTGGCGGCCCACGGTCTCGCCGAGCCGCTCGAACTCCTTGGTCATGCGGTCGTTGAGCTCGACCACGTCGTTGAAGGCCTCGGCGATCTCGCCCGCGGCCCCCGTCAGGCCCCGCGGCAGCCGAACCGAGAAGTCACCGCGCCGGAACGCCCGCAGGACGGACAGAAGCTCCGCGGTGTCCAGCTCGCTGCCGCCGCGCGGGCTGCGCGCCTTGGCGCTGGCTTTGGCTGACGGCTTCGCAGGCTTCGGCGAGGCGGTGACGGATGCGGCCATGGTTCCCCCGGGAACGAACGTGTGGTGCGGTCGCAGGGGACATGCGTTGCGGCCGACCCCGACCACAAGACACACCCCCGCCCTGACGGACGAACGGGCGAACTTGCGGTCCGGTTCCAGCTTTGCTGCAAAAATTTTGTGGACGGTATCTGAGGCGCAAGCCACGGGGGCGCCACGGGCCCTAAGTCCACAGGGTGGCGCAAAACGCAAGCCAGATCAACAGCTAAGCTGCTGTCTCCGGCCGGCCGCCCGCAACACGCCCGCGTCTGGGATCCGCCGTAGAAAGATGATCCCGCGCGCCGCCGGAAAGCCCGCGACGGCGGCCGCGCGGCGGCTGGCCGGAACCGGCTGCAGGGGCTGCCGTTTGGGGCAAGGGGCGCACCGCCCTTCCAGCCCCTGAGCCCCTGACGCATGTCGCACGCCTATGACGCCGCCGCCTTCGAGCCCCCGCCCGAGGCGGAAGCCTTCTACGCCGAAAGCCTGAAGCTGCTGACCGAGTCCGGCATCCCCTTCCTGCTGTCCGGGACCTATGCGGTCACCGCCTACACTGGCATCGTCCGGCCCACGAAGGACCTCGACGTATTCTGCAAGGCCGGCGACTACCCGAAGATCCTCGCCTTCTTCCAGGAGCGCGGCTACCGCACCGACGTCGAGGACGAGCGCTGGATCGCCAAGGTCTGGCAGGACAACCACTTCTTCGACGTGATCTTCGCCATGTCGAACGGCACCGCGCCGATCACCGACGAGTGGTTCGAGGGCAACGACACCATCTGCGTCTACGGCACGGAGGCGAAGATCACCCCGCCGACCGAGCTGATCCTGTCGAAGATGTTCATCCAGGACCGCTACCGCTACGACGGCGCGGACGTCGCGCACGTCATCCTGCGCGCCTCCGACCGGATCGATTGGCAGCGCCTGCTCCGCTACATGGAGCCCTACTGGGAGGTGCTGCTCACCCACCTCCTGAATTTCCGTTTCATCTATCCGACCGAGCGCGACACCATCCCCACCTGGGTGATGGAGGAGCTCACCAGCCGGCTGCACGCCCAGGTGGGCCTGCCCGCGGCGCGGGTGAAGGTCTGCCGCGGGCGGCTGTTCAGCCCGCGCGACTACGTCACCGACATCACCGAATGGGGCTTCGCCGATGTGGTCGGCAAGGGCCTGGAGGAGCGGCATGAGCCTATCGCCTGATCCGGAAACCGCGCCCGGGGGACCGTCGAACGGCCACCTGAGGCTCGCCGCGATCGGCGACCTGCACGTGGGCGAGAACCATCCCCACCCCTACCGGGACCTGTTCAGCCGCATCAGCCAGGAGGCCGACGTGCTCGCCCTGTGCGGCGATCTCACCAACTTCGGCAAGACGCCGGAGGCGGAGATCCTCGCCGAGGACCTGCAGGCCCTGTCGATCCCGGTGGTCGGCGTGCTCGGCAACCACGACTTCGAGTGCGGCCAGCCGCAGGAGGTCGCGCGCATCCTGCACGAGGCCGGGGTCAAGCTGCTGGACGGGGAGGCCTACGAGATCGACGGCGTCGGCTTCGCCGGCTGCAAGGGCTTCATCGGCGGCTACGGCCGCTACATGCTGAGCGCCTTCGGCGAGCCGGAGATCAAGGCCTTCGTCCAGGCCTCGGTGGACGAGAACCTCAAGCTCGAAAGCTCGCTGCGGATGCTGCGCACCGAGCGGACCGTGGTGGTGCTCCACTACTCGCCGGTCCAGGACACGGTGATGGGCGAGCCGCCGGAGATCTTCCCCTTCCTGGGCTCGGCGCGCATGGGCGAGACCATCGACCGCTTCGACGGCGTGAAATGCGTGCTGCACGGCCATGCCCACCGCGGCGCCTACGAAGGCCGAACGCCGCGGGGCACGCCGGTCTACAACGTCGCCAAGCCGGTGCTGAACCGCGACCTCGGCATCGAGTACGCCCTCTTCGACGTCTAGGGCCGGTCCTTCAGCTCCTCGTCGAGCTCCTTCAGGACCGCCTCGGGCGCCACCTCGCGGGTGATCTCCTCGAGCTCAGGCGGCGGGACGCCTTCGACGCCCACCTTTTCGGCGATGGCGCCCACGAGTTTCGCGAGCTGGGTGATCTCGTATTCGGCCAGCAGGTTGATCTGCAGGTCCAGCGCCGCACGCTTCTCGGCCAGCGCCGCGATGCGGTTCTGGCTGATCAGCACGAAGGTGGAGAGGAAGATCGCCTCCACCGACGCCACCGTCGCCAGGATCACGAAGGTGCGGTCGAAGCGCGGCACGCCCGGGACGAAGCCCAGGTTCACCGCCACCCAGACCGCCACCAGGGCCACGTGCAGGTAGACGAAGGTCAGCGAGCCGGTGAAGCCGGTGATGCTCGACGCCAGCCGCTCGCCCCAGGTGGCCTCCGCCGCCTCGCGCTCGCGCTCGCCCCGCATCGCCTCGATGTTCCGGCGGAGCACCGCGGCCATGTCCTGCTGCGGCTTGTCGGTGAGGTGGCGCATGTCGTCCATGCCCGCCGAACCCGTGGGCGGCCGGCTCGTTCCGGCCGCCCTGTCGGAACCTTCGCCGTGGTGCGCCGGTTGAGGTCGCGAGGGAAGCCAGACGATGAAGCTCGTGATCTTCGGCCTGACGGTGAGCTCATCGTGGGGCAACGGACACGCCACCCTGTGGCGCGGCCTGATCCGGGCCCTGGCCGGCCGCGGCGCGCAGGTCGTCTTCTTCGAGCGCGACGTCCCCTACTACGCCCGCCACCGCGACCTTCCCGCCCTGCCCCAGGGCGAGCTGGTGCTCTACGCCGACTGGGCCGACGTCGCCGAGCGGGCCCGGGCCGAGACGGCCTCGGCCGACGCGGTGATGGTCACCTCCTACTGCCCGGACGGCCGGGCCGCGGCGCGGCTGGCCACGGAGCACGGGCGGCGCTCGGTCTTCTACGACATGGACACGCCGGTGACGCTCGCCAGGCTGGCGGCCGGCGAGACGGTGGACTACCTGCCGGCGGAGGGGCTCGGCGGCTTCGACCTCGTGCTCAGCTACACCGGCGGCGAGGCCCTGATCCGGCTGGAGCACGACCTTGGCGCGCGGCGCGCGCTTCCGCTCTACGGGCACGTCGATCCCAACCACCACAGGCCGGGCGCGCCCGATCCCCGGTACGCCTGCGACCTGTCCTACCTCGGCACCTACGCGGCCGATCGGCAGCCGGCGGTGAACGCCCTGTTCGCCGAGCCCGCCCGGCTGCGTCCGCGCCAGCGCTTCCTGCTGGGCGGGTCAGGCTACGACGACGCCTTCCCCTGGAGCTCCAACATCTACTTCCTGGATCATGTAGCGCCGCCGGAGCACGCCGCCTTCTTCGCCTCCTCCCGGCTCACCCTGAACGTCACGCGGCGCGACATGGCCCAGATGGGCTACTGCCCGTCCGGCCGATTGTTCGAGGCCGCGGCCTGCGGCTGTCCCATCCTCACCGACACGTGGGAGGGCCTGGACCTGTTCTTCGAGCCGGGCCGGGAGATCCTGACGGCGACAGATACCCAGGGCGCGCTCGCCGCCTTGGATCTCGACCCGGGCGACCTGGCCGCCATCGCAAGGGCGGCGCGGGCGCGGACGCTGGACGAGCACACCAGCGATCACCGCGCCGCCGAGCTCCTGCGGATGCTGGAGGCCTCCCCCGCGCCGCCGCGCGACCTCGAGGAGGCCTGACCGCCATGTGGGGGATCATCCCGGCCGCCGGACAGGGCACGCGGATCCAGCCGCTGGCCTTCTCCAAGGAGCTCCTGCCGGTGGGCGTACGCCGCGACGGCGGAACGGAGCGGCCACGGGCGGTGAGCGAATACCTGCTGGAGCGCCTGGCGCTCGGCGGCGCGACCAAGGTCTGCCTGGTGATCAGCCCGCACAAGGCCGACATCCTGCGCTACTACGGCGACCGGGTGGACGGGGTGGATATCGCCTATGTGGTGCAGCCGCGCGCCGCGGGGCTGTGCGACGCCCTCTTCCGCGCCTGCCCGCTGGTCGGCCCCGACGAGCCGGTGGCCGTGGGCCTACCCGACACCATCTGGTTCCCGGAGGACGGCCTGGCGCGCCTGCCCGACGACCGCTTCTCCTTCCTCACCTTCCCGGTGGACCAGCCGCAGCACTTCGACGCCGTGGTGGCCGGGCCGGACGGCCGCATCTCCCAGATCCAGGTGAAGGCGCCGGAACCCGCCTCGCGGTGGATCTGGGGGGCGTTCAAGATGCCGGGCCGGACCTTCCACGAGCTTCATGCGCTGTGGCGCGAGCGCGACCGCGAGGACGAGTACCTCGGCACCCTGGTGAACGCCTGGATCGCCCGCGGCGGCGAGGCCTGGAACGCGCCGCTCGGCACGGGCTACGTCGATGTCGGCACCCTGCACGGCTACCGCGAGGCCCTGACGCTGCTGGGCGCGCTGGAGCCTACAGGCCGGCCCTGATCCGCAGCTGGCGCCCGGCGCGCCAGGCCAGCCAGGCGGCGGGGATCATTCCCAGGCCCGCGAAGACGATCGGCGCATGCGGGCTGATCTCGGAGAACATCAAGCCTGCGATCACCGGGCCGGCGACCCGCGCCGCTGAGCCCGCGGCGTTGTTGGCGCCCAGGATCGCACCCTGCCGCCCCGGCGAGGCGGCGCGGGAGATCAGGGCGCTGGTCGCCGGCTGGCTCAGGGTGTGCCCGGTCACCGCTGCAGTCATCGCCACGACGCACAGCCAGATGAACGGCGACACCGCCTGGACCAGCAGGAAGCCGCCCGTCAGCAGGAGCCCCGCCGTGATGGTGGTCACCTCCCCGATCCGGCGCACCACGATGCCGGAGAAGACGCTCTGGCTGAGCGCGGCCGCGACGCCGGTGACACCCATGACGAAGCCGATCTCCTTCGGCCCCCAGCCGAACCGCGCCTCGCCCCACAGGCCGAACACCGACCACATCGCCGAAAAGGCGGTGAAGCCCATGAAGGTCATGGCCAGCAGCCGGCGCAGGACCGGATCGGCCCAGGCCTCGGAGAGCGCCGCCAGGGGACCCGGCCGGCCGAAGTTGCGCCCTTCGCTCCGCAGGCTCTCGCGCACGAACAGCAGCACGCCGACCGTCGCCAGCACGCAGAGACCGGCGGCGACCAGTAGCGGGGGCCGGAAGCCGGCGGCGCCGAGCTCCGGCTGCGCCAGCACGCCGCCCAGCCAGGGCCCCACGACGAAACCGATCCCGAACGCCCCGCCGACGAGGCCGAGACGTCCCGCCAGCCGCTCCGGCGGCGTCACGTCAACGATGTAGCCCTGGATCGCCGAGATGTTGCCGCTGAAGAATCCCGCCAGCCCGCGGACCAGCACCGCGATCCAGATGTTCGGAGCGAAAGCGAGCGCCACGTAGCCGCCCGCCGACGCCAGGATGGTGATCAGCAGGACGGGCCGCCGGCCGATCCGGTCGGAGAGCCGTCCCCAGGTGAGCTCGCCCAGGAAGCCGCCCGCCGAGAAGGCCGCGAACATCAGGGTGACCTGCCAGGGCGCGGCGTCGAAGACGCTGGCGTAGAACGGCAGCAGCGGGATGACGACGCCGAAGCCGATCAGGCTGACGAACACCAGGAGCAGCAGGACCGGCACCGCCAGGCGGGCGTCGGGCGGCGCGGAGGATCGTCGCGGAGGCATGAGAGCGAGTACCGCCGGGCGGCGCGGATAGCTAGACGTCGATCTCGAGGCCGCACGCCGCCAGCCGGCGCCTCAGCTCCCCCCGCAGCCTGTCGAGGCCGTCAGGATGCAGCGCCTCGCAACGGCAGGTGAGCTTGGGCTCGGTGCCCGAGGCCCGCAGCAGCCACCAGCCGTCGGCGCTCTCCACACGCAGGCCCAGGCGGGGATCGAAGACCGCGCCCTCGTCGGCGAGCGTCCGGGCGACCTCGGCCACCACCTCCGCCTTGCGCGCCTCCGGACAGGGGATGCGCAGCTCGGGCGTGGCGAAGCTCGGCGGCAGGCTCTCCCGGAAGGCGGCGAGTCCGCCGGAGAGTCGCGACACCGCCAGGAAGGTCTGCACCGCCGCATAGACCGCGTCGTCCACCCCGCCCCAGCCGTCGGCGAAGAAGATGTGGCCGGAGAGCTCGCCGCCGAGCAGCGCCCCTTCCGCCTGGATGGCCTCGCGGACGTGGACGTAGCCGGAGGGCGAGATCACCGCCCGGCCGCCGGCCGCGGCCACGCCGTCGAACAGCACCTTCGAGCACTTCACGTCGGCCACCACCGCCGCGCCCGGCCGTCGAAGAAGCAGATCGCGGGCCAGCAGCAGGATGAGCTGGTCGGCCCAGAGGATGCGCCCCTGGGCGTCGACGACGCCGATCCGGTCGCCGTCCCCGTCGAAGGCCACGCCGAGGTCGCAGCCCTGCGCCATCACGGCCTCCGCCAACTGGGACAGGTTGGCGGCCACGGCCGGGTCGGGATGGTGCGCCGGGAAGCGGCCGTCGACGTGTGTGTTGATCAGGTGGTGCTCGCCGGGCAGGCGACGCGCGAGGCGCTCCACCACAGGGCCGGTGGCGCCGTTGCCGCAGTCCCAGGCCACCTTCAGCGGCGCCATCTCCGCCGCGGCGCGGGCGAGGTCGGCCACATAGGCGTCCAGGATGGAGACGCGCCGGGCGGATCCGCACGGATCGCGCAGGCATGGCCCCTCCACGAGCGCGTGCAGCCGCTCGCCGTGGACGCGCTGGTCGCCCAGCAGGATCTTGAAGCCGTTCTCGCCCGGGGGGTTGTGGGAGGCGGTGACCATGATCGCCCCGTCGAGCGCCAGCTCGCGGGCCGCGTAGCCGAGCATGGGGGTCGGTCCCAGGCCGATCCGCTCGACCTTGAGTCCGCCGTCGATCAGGCCCCAGACCAGGGCCTGCTCCAGGCTGGGCGAGCTCAGCCGGCCGTCCCGCCCGACGCCGACGCGTTCGAGGCCGGCGCGGCGGGCCGCGCTGGCGTAGGAGAGGCCCAGGGCGTAGGCCCCCGGCCGGTCGATGTCGCGTCCGACCTGGCCGCGGATGTCATAGGCGCGGATCGCCTCGCGCCGGATGCGCGACACGCCTGCGTCGCCGGGTCGCTCCGTTGTCCGGAGGCCCTCCTCCGCCGGGTGCTGCTCCGCCTCGAGGCTCATGGCGCTCTCCGGCTCAGGCTGACAGCCGGACCTCCTCGTCGGCCGCGCGGCCGCCGCCCCCGAGGTTCGCCTCGAACCAGGCGATGGTCGAACGCAGGCCCTGCTCCAGGGAGGTCACAGGGCGCCAGCCGAGCACCCGCTCGGCCTTGGAGATGTCTGGCCGGCGGCGCTTGGGGTCGTCCACCGGCAGCGACTGGTGGATCACCTCCGAGTTCGAGCCCGTCAGCGTCAGCACCAGGTCGACCAGCTCCATGATCGTGCGCTCGACGGGGTTGCCGATGTTCACCGGACCGGGCTGCGGACCGTCGTGTTCCATCAGCCGCACGAGACCGTCGACCATGTCGTCCACGTAGCAGAAGGACCGCGTCTGGGAGCCGTCGCCGAAAACGGTGATGTCCTCGCCCGTGAGCGCCTGGTGCACCACGTTGGAGACCACCCGGCCGTCGTCCGCCGAGAGCCTGGGCCCGTAGGTGTTAAAGATGCGGGCGACCCGCACCTCCGCCCGCTTCAGCCGGTCGTAGTCGAAGCACAGGGCCTCGGCGGCGCGCTTGCCCTCGTCGTAGCAGGCCCGCGGACCGGTGCAGTTGACGTGGCCCCAGTAGGTCTCCGCCTGCGGATGCATCTCCGGATCGCCGTAGACCTCGCTGGTCGACGAGATCAGGAACCGGGCCCCGGTCGCCTCGGCCAGCCGCAGCAGGCGCTGGGTGCCCAGCACGCTGGTCAGCATCGTGTGCTCGGGGTCCGCCTGGTAGAGCGGCGGCGAGGCCGCGCAGGCCAGGTTGTAGATCCGGTCGAACTTGCGGCGCGTGACCCGCGCCGGAAGGGCGTCGACGATGTCGGCCTTCACGAACTCGAAGTCGTCGCCCCGCTGAAGGCGGCTCAGGTTCTCGCGCTTGCCCGTCTGCAGGTTGTCCAGGCACACGACGTGCGCGCCCTCGTCGATCAGGCGTTCGCAGAGGTGGGAGCCGAGGAACCCGGCGCCTCCGGCGACGAGGACCTGCAGTTGCCGACCGTTCTTCATGTGCGTCCCTTCCAAACTCAACGCTCCCCTGCGGCCTGCCCCGGCCGTCTCATCTCAGGCTGTCACCAGGTCGTCCTTCGCCGCGGCGGCCATGGCCTCGGCCAGATGCGCCTCGAGCTCGGCCGCCCGGTGGGCCGCGGTGTGCTCGGCCAGGATGCGGGCGCGGGCGCCTTCGGCCATGGCCTGACGCACGGGCTCCGGCGTCTCGCGCAGGGTGCGGAGGACCTCGTCGGAGCCCAGCGCCAGGACGATCTCCCGCCCCGGCTCGAACAGCGTCTCCAGGCCGTCCCAGATGTCGGAGATGATCGGCGTGGCGCAGGCGGCGGCCTCGAAAAGGCGCACGCTCGGCGAATAGCCGGCGTCGATCATGTCGGCCCGGGTGACGTTCAGGGTGTAGCGGCTGGCGGCGTAGAACGCCGGATGGTCCACGGGCCCCACGTGGTCCAGCCGCTCGACGTTGGCCGGCCAGTCGATGTCGTCCGGGTACTGCGGCCCGGCGACACAGAACCTCAGGTCCGGGGCGCGCCGGGCCGGCTCCAGCAGCAGCCGCTCCAGGGTCGGCTGGCGATCGGGGCTGTAGGTGCCCAGGTAGGACAGGTCCCAGCGCTTCGGCTCGGCCAGCGGCCGGTAGGCCTCGGCGTCCACCGAGCAGTAGAGCGCGCGCGCGGCGGGCGAGCCGTAGCGGCGCATGAGCCGCTCCAGCGTCGGGCCGCCCGTGAAGGACAGGTAGGCGTCGTAGCCGGGGATCAGCTCCGGCGTCAGGTACTCGTGGTCGCCCGCGGCGAGCTTGGCCAGCGTCACCGGCGTGTCGATGTCGTAGAAGGCCGTCGCGCCTCGCGCGGTCTTCTGCACCCAGCGCCCGACGGCCACGCCGTCCGGCACATAGGAGCCGACGATCACCGCATCGGCCTGCTCCACCGTCTCGCGCCAGGCGAGGTGCAGGGCGCCCAGGTCGCCGTAGAACCGCAGGTCGCAGAAGTCGGGCCGCGCCAGGTCACGATGGGCCGCGTACCAGGGGACGTCCCGCTCCAGGAACAGCACCTCGTGGCCGCGGGCGGCGAAGGCCCGCAGCAGCGCGCGATAGGTGGTGGCGTGGCCGTTGCCCCAGGAGGACGATAGCGAGAGGCCCAGGACGACGAGCTTCACGCGAGGCTCCTTTCCCGCTTGGCGGCGGCCTCGCGGCGGATCAGGGCGTCGGCTTCCGCCGCCCGGCGGGCGTAGGTGTGCTCGGCCAGGATCCGCTGGCGGGCGGCCTCCCCGATCGCCCTCGCCCGCTCGGGCGTGAGGGCGGCCACGTGCTCGGCCACGTCCTGGCCGTCCCGGGCGACCAGCACCTCCTCGTCGGGGGTGAGGAACAGTTCGATCCCCTCCCAGGCGTCGGTGATCAGGCAGGCGCCCGCCCCGGCCGCCTCGAACACCCGCGTGGCCGGCGAGAAGCCGACGTCGGCCATGGAATCCCGGGCGACGTTCAGCACCGCCAGCGGGGAGCAGTTGAAGGCGTTGTGCTCGGCCGTGCCCACGTGGCCGATCCGCCGCACGTTGGCCGGCATGGCCTTGTCGTCCCAGCCGTTGCCGCCGATCAGGAACCGGCGCTCCGGCAGGCGGGCGGCGGGCTCCAGGAAGAACCGCTCCACCCGCGCCTCGCGGTCCGGCAGGCGGTTGGCGAGGAAGTTGAGGTCGCCCTCGAACCTCGCCTGCGCCGCCACCGGATGGTGGGTCGAGGCGTCGAGCGCATTGTAGATCGGCCGGCACAGCCGCGCGCCGGCGGCCTGGTAGGCGGTCACCACCGGCGGTCCGCCGCCGTAGGTCAGCACCAGGTCGAGCTGCGGCAGGACGCGGTGCATCACGTCGCCGGGATTGGCCCGCAAGTGGGCGAGCGTCGCCGGCGCGTCCACGTCCCAGAAGATCTTCACCGCGTGCGGCCGGGCCAGCGACATCACGCCTTCCAGCAGCTCGTCGTCGAAGACGCCGACGCCGCTGGCCTTCACCACCACGTCCGCCTCGGCCGCCGACGCGATCACGGTCTGCAGCGCGGTCTCGGTGGCCGGATAGACGACCACCCTGGCGTAGTCCGGCGGCTCGATGTCCTTGTGCTGCTGCCGGTCGAAGGCGTCGGGCTCGTAGAAGGTGATGTCGTAGCCGCGCTGGGCCAGCTCCGCGAGCAGGCCGCGGTAGTAGGTGGCCGCGCCGTTCCAGTAGGCGGAGAGCAGGCTCGAGCCGTAGAAGGCGATCTTCATCAGACGGTCTCCAGGGCGTTCTGGGGCGCGAGCTTCGCGGCGACGGCCATCAGCTCGTCCACGCGGTGCGCGCAGGTGTGGCGGGCGCGGATGGTCTCCAGGCCCGAGGCGACGAGCGACGCGCGGAGGTCCGGCTCGTTGGCGATGGCCCTGAGCTGGCGCTCCATCTCGGCGCCGTCGCGGGCGAACAGGAAGTCCTCGCCGGGCCGGAACAGGCCCTCGCTGTCGCTCCATGGCGCGGACACCAGCGGGATGCCGCAGGCCAGGGCCTCGAAGACGCGGATCGTCGGGATGCCCGGCAGCACCTCCACATAGAACCGACGCGGCACGTGCACGGTGGCGAGCCGGCGGGCGAACACCTCCGGCGCCCGGGCGTTCGGCAGCCAGCCGCGGTAGTCGACGCCGTAGCGGGCCAGCAGGGCCCGCGCCTCGTCGGGGTAGCGGACGCCGTAGATCTCCAGCGGCAGGCCCGCGCGCCGGGCCGGCGCCATCAGGAACTGCTCGAGCTCGGCGGTGCGCTCTCCGTCGCCCCAGTTGCCGATCCAGACCAGACCCTCGCGCTGACCCTCCTCCGCCGGCGGATGGAACAGCGCCGTATCGGCGGCCTCGTGCCAAACGAACACCCGCTCGCCCCAGCCCCAGCGGCGGTAGACCTCAGCCAGCGTCTCGCCGAACGCCAGCACCCCGTCGTAGCCGGAGAGGTCGAAGGCGCGGATGGCCTCCGGATCGCTCACCGCCCGGTGGTGGGTGTCGTGGAAGAGGAGCGTGAACCGCCCGCCCGCCGCGCGCGCCCGGCCCACGCGGGCCACCAGGGCCGGGTCGTTCCACTCGTGGACGATGACCAGATCCGCCCCGTCCAGCGCCCGGTCGAGGTCGAGGTCCGCGCCAAACCGGGTGGAGTTCAGCTCGGGATAGGCCTGGCGGTAGGCCCCCAGCCCCGCCTCGCCGTGGTCGGCCAGCAGATTCTGCAGGCTCCAGGCGTCGGCGGGCTCGAAGACCTGCACCGCCTCGCCGCGGCGGACCAGCTCGCGCAGCACGCCGCGCAGGAAGTGGGCGTTACCGTGGTTCCAGCAGGAGGCGAGCGAGTGGGTGAAGTAGACGACCTTCACGCCGCGACCTCCGCCGCCATGGGCGGGAACAGCTGCGGCTGGTAGTGGCGGTAGAGGTCGAGCACCCCCGCCGTCATGGCCTCGACCGTGTAGCGGCCGGCCCGCGCCTTGGCCTGCTGACCCCGCCGCTCGGCGTGCACCGGGTCGGCGAGCAGGTCGCGGAAGGCGGCGGCGAAGGCCTCGGGGCTCTCGGGGTCGCAGAACACCGCGGCGCCGTCCCACAGCTCGCGGAAGGTCGGGATGTCGGAGAGCACCAGGGCGCACCCCGCCTGGGCCGCCTCCAGGACCCCCAGCCCGAACGGCTCGTAAAGCGCCGCGGACGCGAAGATCGGCGCCCGCGCCAGCCAGCGGCCGACGGCGTCGTTGGACAGCCGGCCCAGCGCCTGGGCGTGTCTCAGCACCACCGGGCCGCCGCTCGGCCCCTGCAGCGGGCCCGCGGCCTGCAGCGGCGCGTCGATCAGGGCCGCGGCGCGGTCGAGGACGGCGATGTTCTTGCCCTCGTCCCACAGCCGGCCGGAGGTGAACACCATCGCCTCGCGCGCGGCGAGCGCCGGCGGGGCCGGACGCCGGCCGTTGTGGACCACGACGGGCCGCGGGATCTCGTAGGCCCGGGCGGTGTCCTCGGCGAAGGCCGCCGTCGGAGCCACCAGGACGTCGCAGGCCAGCATCCCCTGCCACAGCGCCTGGGAGCGCCAGCGGAAGTCGTGCGGCATCGGGCCGTCCTTCACCGCCCCCCACCAGGTGGCCAGGCAGGAGTGGCAGGCGCCGACCACCGGCACGGTGAAGCCGCCCTCGGCCGCCAGCGCCGGGCTGTTCAGGTGGACGATGTCCGCGCCGCTGCCGCGGGCGAGGCCGCGGACGGCCGCCCCGACTTCCAGCACCTCGGCCAGCTCGCTGGCCATCCAGTCGAGCGGCAGGCAGGTGTCGACCAGCGTCAGGTGCGGCACGGCGTGGGCCTGGGCGACCTGGTCCGGCGTCGGCGAGGGGCCGAGCACCACAAGCGTGGTCTCCGCGCCCGCGCGGGCAAGCCCCTGGGCGAGGTCGATCGAATAGGTCCAGACGCCCCCCACCGCGTCCGTCGTCATCAGCACGCGGGGCCGCGTGGGCCGGGCGAGGCCCACCTTCATCCGACGGCCTCGACGCGCTCGCGCCGGCTCGGCGGCGCGCTCCGCTCGGCGGCCAGCCACTGGGCGAGCGCCGCCACGCCGGTGCGCCAGTCCAGGGACTCGCCCAGCGCCAGCTCGCGCCGCGCGGCCGAAGGGTCGGAGACGTAGTAGCGCTGGTCGCCCGCCCGCCAGTCGGAGAACGACAGCTCCACCTTCCGGTGCAGCAGCTCCTCGATGTAGCCGATGAGCTGGACCAGGCTGACGGCGTTGTTCGGCCCACCGCCCAGGTTGAAGGCGCGGCCGCTGACGCGGTCGATCCGCCGCCAGGCGGCCATGTAGGCCTCCACCGTGTCGGCCACGTTCATGATGTCGCGCACCTGCCGGCCGTCGCCGTAGATGCTGATCGGCTGGCCCTCCAGGGCCCGGATCAGGAAGTGGGCGACCCAGCCCTGGTCCTCGGTGCCCATCTGGCGGGGCCCGTAGATGCAGCTCATCCGCAGGACGCAGGTCGGCAGGCCGAAGCTGCGCGAATAGTCCAGCACGTACTGGTCGGCCGCGCCCTTGGAGCAGCCGTAGGGGGTGTGGAAGTCCAGCGGCCGGCTCTCGCTGACGCCGCGGACGCGCAGCGCCGGGTCCGTCGGGCGGTAGGCGTCGCCCGCCAGCTCCAGCGGCACGTCGGCCAGGTCGCCGTAGACCTTGTTGGTGCTGGCGAAGATCACCGGAGTGTGGCCGCCCTTGCGCCGCGCGGCCTCCAGGATGTTCAGCGCCCCCTGGACGTTGATCTCGAAGTCCTCGACCGGGTCGGTCAGGCTGGTGGTCACCGCGACCTGGGCGGCGAGGTGGAACACCGCCTGGGCTTCGCGCACCGCCTCGTCCACCGCGCGGCGGTCGCGGGTGTCGGCGGCGAGGTGCGTGATCCGGCCGCCGTGGCGGGATTTCAGCCAGGCCAGGTTCCGCTCGACGCCCTCGCGCATGAGGGCGTCCTGCACGATCACCGCATGGCCCTCGGAGGCCAGCCGGTCGGCGAGGTTGGAGCCGATGAACCCTGCCCCGCCGGTCACCAGGACCGGAGCGCCGGCCCCGCTCATGCCACCAGCCCGCGCATCTCGAGCTCCTTGCGGGCTTCGACGACGCGGTCCTCGGCTTCCTGGCGCGCCACCCATTCGGCGAGCTCGGCCAGGCCCTCGGAGAAGTCCTCCTGGGCCTCGTAGCCCAGCACGGTGCGCGCCTTGGTCAGGTCGGGGATGCAGTGGCGGATATCGCCGGCCCGGGCCTTGCCGGCCAGCTCGGGCCTCAGGTCCGGACGGCCCATGGCCTGCGCCTGCAGCAGGGCCACCTCCTCCACCGTCCGGTCGACGCCGGAGCCCACGTTGAACACCTCGCCGTCGGCCTCGGCCTTGTCGAGGGCGAGCAGGAATGCCCGGGCAACGTCGCGGACATGGACGAAATCCCGCCGCTGCTGGCCGTCCTCGAACACCATCGGCGCCTGGCCGTTGGCGATGCGGCTGGCGAAGATGGCCAGCACACCGGTGTAGGGGTTGGAGAGCGCCTGGCCCGGGCCGTAGGCGTTCCACAGACGCAGCGCCGAGCCGCCCATGCCGTACTGCTTAGTGAGGGTCAGCGTCAGCCGCTCCTGCACGAACTTGCCGATCGCGTAGACCGACTTGATGCCGTTGTTCTTGCTCTCGGGCGTCGGCACGGGGATCAGCGGACGCCCCTCGTCGTCCAGCGGGTCCCAGGAGTCGTCGGGATTGCGGCCGCCGCGGACCACGTCCTCCATCAGCCGGCCGTCCCGGGTGCGGTAGAGCCCCTCGCCGTAGATCGACATCGAGGAGGCCACGACCACCCGCTCGACCGGATTGTCGATGAGCTGCTGGAACAGCACCGCGGTGCCGTAGTCGTTGACCGAGGTGTAGCGGTCGACGGCGTACATGCTCTGGCCGACGCCGACCTCGGCCGCCAGGTGGACCACCTTGTCCACGCCCTTCAGCGCCTTCAGCACCATGGCCTCGTCGCGGACGTCGCCCACAAGGAGCTCCACGTCCTCGGCGAGCTCGGTCGGGCGCTGCCGGGTGGGGTGGACCTGCTCGATCAGGCTGTCGAGGACGCGCACCCGCGCGCCCCGCTCCAGCAGGGCCTGGGCCAGGTGACGGCCGATGAAGCCGGCCCCGCCGGTGATGAGGATCTGTTCGGACATGGCGCGGCTAACCTTTCCGCCGGGCGGCGGACTGCGCGCGGAGCGCGATCGCCGGAATTTCGAGGAATTCAGGGTGGCGGGCGGAGGAATAGGCCGCGAGCCGCTCGGACAGGTCGTGAATCGCCAGGCGCAGACGCGCGGCGAACCTTGCGGCTGGTTTTCCGTTTACCCGACTGGCCTTGGGCCAATGGGCCAGGGCCGGGGCCCGCGCCTTGATGCGGGCCTTCAAGTTCTTCGCTCGGCTCATGGCGGTCCCTCGCCGTCACACCCGCCAAGCTAACCCTTCATCTTCATGTAAGTTCCCTGAGACGGCCAAGTATTGGTTCCACCGACGCAGTTGTCCGCGCAACCAAATTCTCGTGAGCGGAACCGGCACATCATTTGATAGCTGAGTTCCAAGAATTCGCCGCGACGAACACTGTTATCGTCCGACAATCGGGTTCCCACTGCACAGGTTGAAGGAACAAAGCTCAGGCCAAGCTGTTTCAGAGGTACTTACCTCGCCCGGGCCGGCCGCGGCGGAAGGGGGACGCATGAGCCGCAAGAAACTGAGGGTGGGCATCGTGGGCGTGGGCAACTGCGCCTCGTCGTTCGTGCAGGGCCTGACGCACTACGCCCAGGCCAGCTCCAACGAACCACCGCCCGGACTGATGCACGTGGAGCTCGGCGGCTACCACGTGGGCGACATCGAGGTCGCGGCGGCCTTCGACATCCACGCGGGCAAGGTCGGTCGCGACGTGGGCGAGGCGATCCTCGCACCGCCCAACAACACCTACGTCTTCGAGCGCCCGAAGAAGACCGGCGTGACGGTCCAGCGCGGACCCACCCTGGACGGCATCGGCCGCTACATGGAGGGCGACATCGAGGAGGCGGAGGCGCCGCCCGTGGACGTGGCCGAGGCGTTGAAGGCCTGCGGCGCGGACGTCCTCGTCTCCTACCTGCCGGTCGGCTCCCAGCACGCCACCGAATACTACGCCCAGCAGGCGCTGGAGGCGGGATGTGCCTTCGTCAACTGCATACCGGTGTTCATCGCGTCGAACCCGGTGTGGGCCAAGCGTTTCGAGAAGCGCGGCCTGCCGATCATCGGGGACGACATCAAGAGCCAGGTGGGCGCCACCATCATCCACCGGGTGCTTGCCAACCTGTTCCGCGAGCGCGGCGTGCGGATCGACCGCACCTACCAGCTCAATTTCGGCGGCAACTCCGACTTCAAGAACATGCTCGAGCGCGAGCGTCTGACGTCGAAGAAGATCTCCAAGACCCAGGCCGTGACCAGCCAGCTCGACGTGCCGCTCGACGAGGGCGACATCCACGTGGGCCCCAGCGACTACGTGCCGTGGCTCACCGACCGCAAGTGGGCGCACATCCGGGTCGAGGGGACCACCTTCGGCGGCGTACCCCTGAACGTGGAGCTGAAGCTGGAGGTCTGGGACAGCCCGAACTCCGCGGGCATCGTCATCGACGCCGTCCGCTGCGCCAAGCTGGGCCTCGACCGCCGGCTGGGCGGCCCCCTCCTCGGCCCTTCCAGCTACTTCATGAAGAGCCCGCCCGAGCAGTACACCGACAACGAGGCCCGGGAACGGACCCTGCGCTTCATCGAGGGCGAGGAGCCGGCGGCCCCGAAGAAGCGCGCAGCGGTGCAGCTGGCCTCGTGACCACGACGGTCTTCCTCGTGCGCCACGGATCCACCGACCACCTGGGCCACGTGATCTCCGGACGGATGGACGGGGTGGCCCTGAACGACGCCGGCCGACGCGAGGCCGCGGCCGCCGCCGGCCGCCTGCGCCACGAGCGGATCGAGGCGCTCTACACCAGCCCGCTGCAGCGCACGCGGGAGACGGCGGCGGCGATCGGGGAGGCCCTCCGGCTGGAGCCGCGGGCGGAGGACGGTCTCCTGGAGATCGACTTCGGCGACTGGACGGGCGCGCGGTTCGCGGACCTGGACGGCGACCCCGTCTGGCGTCGCTGGAACGACGAGCGGAGCGCCGCCCGCGCGCCGCGGGGCGAGACCATGGCCGAGGTGCAGGAGCGTCTGGTGCGCTGGGTGGAGACGGTAAGGGCGCGGCATCCGCAGGGCCGCATCTGCGCCGTCAGCCATGCGGACGTGATCAAGGCGCTGCTGGCCCATGTGCTCGGCTTCTCGCTGGACCGCCACGACGCGATCGAGGTCGGACCGGGGTCGGTGAGCGTTCTTTGTGCGGGCGACTGGGGAATGAAGGTGCTGAGCGTGAACGAGGCTTGCCGATGACCACCCTGACGGCGGACCAGATCCGCGAGCGCGCCGCCGCGCTCGGCGACTGGTTCCACAACATCGACCTGGACGGCGTCCAGACCGCGCCTAACCACTTCCTGAACGACTATCCGAACGTGAAGTGGCGGACCTTCCAGCACGTGATCCCGGAGGATCTCACCGGCAAGACGGTGCTCGATATCGGCTGCAACGCCGGCTTCTACTCCATCGAGATGAAGCGCCGCGGCGCCGACCGGGTGCTGGGCGTCGACTTCGACGAGCGCTACCTCGAGCAGGCCCGCTTCGCCGCCGAGGTGAAGGGCCAGGACATCGAGTTCCGGCAGCTCTCCGTCTACGACGTGGCCGAGCTCGGCGAGCGCTTCGACATCGTGCTGTTCATGGGCGTGCTCTACCACCTGCGGCACCCGCTGCTGGCGCTCGACCTCATCCACGACAACGTCTGCCGGGACCTGCTGATCTTCCAGTCGATGCAGCGCGGCAGCGCCGAGGAGCTGCCGGTCCGGGCCAACTACGACTTCTTCGAGCAGGACCACTTCAACGAGCCCGGCTACCCGAAGATGCACTTCATCGAGCACGAGTACGCCAACGACTGGACCAACTGGTGGGCGCCCAACGCCGCCTGCTCGGCGGCCATGCTGCGCAGCGCCGGGTTCGAGATCCTCGAACACCCCGAGGAGGAGGTCTTCGTGTGCCGGCGCACCGAGCGGCCGAAGCCGATGGGGGCCGTCTATCCGGCCAGGCCCCGGACGAACGGCGCGACCAGCGGCAAGGGCAACGGAAGGGGTCACGCATGATCGAAGCGGCGAAGATCTGGAACGAGCCGAACAACAAGAGCCACTGGGACCCGAACCTCGATCCCGAGTGGGACCTGTTCGCCGGCATGACCAAGCTGGCCGGCCAGGCGATCGCGGCGGAGAACGGAAGCCTCACCCGGGTGCTGGGCGGCATGAGCCCGATCGATCCGCATTTCGTGCGCCGGCTCGATGATAAGGGCGTGCTCGACCACGTCGACGTGGTGGCGGTGCACGGCTTCCCGCTCGACTGGAACCTCTGGTCGATCGACGAGTGGCCCGCCAAGGTCGACGAGATCCGCGCCGTGACCGACAAGCCCATCTGGATCACCGAGGTGGGCGTCTCCTCGTTCGGCTCCGAGGAGGTCCAGGCCTGGGGCGTGAAGAAGACCGCCGACCTGCTGGTCGGCAAGGTCCCGCGCCTGCACTGGTATTCGCTCTACGACCTGCCGAAGACCTGGGAGGCCACCACCCGGCACAAGGAGGCCGAGGGCTCCTCCTACTACCGGCACTTCCACATGGGCCTGCTGCGAGAGGACGGCTCGCCGAAGCCGGCCGTGGAGGCCTATGCGCCCTACGCCGCCGACATGGGCCTGTGTCAGTGGTTCCACTTCGAGGACCACCGGCTGGACGACGCCGTCGCCTGGATGCGGCGTCTCGGCGTGAAGCACCTGCGCACCGGCCTGTCCTGGGCCGACAGCTTCCGCCCGGACGCGGACCGCTGGTTCGACCGGCAGATGGAGGCGCTCGCCGACTTCGACGTCACGGTCACCTTCTGCTTCACGCCGGAGCACCGCGGGATCGAGCCGCACCACACCAGCCCGCCGCAGGTCGCCGAGGAGTTCGCCGAGTTCTGCGGGCGGATGGTTCGACGCTATGCGCCGGCCTCGAGCGCCGCCCGCCGGGCGGTGGCCGCGGAGTAGCTCCATGGACGGGGCGTGGACCCCGAACCTGAGCTGGGTGGCGGCCGGCCTCGCCGTGGGCGGCAGCTTTCCGGCCGGCCGCGCCGGGGACCTCGCCAGGGCACACGGCGTGGGGGCCGTGATCGACGTCCGGTCCGAGGCCTGCGACGATCCCGACGAACTCGCCGCCTGCGGCCTGCGCTTCCTGCACCTGCCGACGCCCGACCACCATGCGGTGGCCCAGCCCATGCTGGACCTCGGCGTCGACTTCGCCGGGCAGGCCAAGGCGGACGGCCTGAGCGTGCTGGTCCACTGCGAGCACGGCATCGGCCGCTCGGCCCTGGTGGCGCTGTGCGTGCTGGTGGACCGCGGCCTGGGCCCCCTGGAAGCGCTGGCCCGCGCCAAGGACGCCCGGGCGCTGGTCTCCCCCTCGCCCGCGCAGTACGACGCCTGGGTGGCCTGGCTGGGCCGCCGCTCGCCCGACGCGCGGATCCCCACCTTCGACGCCTTCAAGGCCATCGCCTACCGCCACCTCCACGTCAGGTCCTGAGATGCTGGTCTACGGCGACCAGCCCAGGCGCGAGCGTCCCCGCGACAAGCTCGCGGCGATCGAAACCGCGCTGGCCTCCGGCGACCGGACCCGCGCGCTGATCGAGGCCGGCGAGCTGGCGCAGGGACTGGCGGACGCGGAGTTCGCGGTCCTCGGTTTCGACCACGACACCCCCATCCAGGCTGCGGCCATGGCCCTCTGCGTCGCCGTGGCGGGAGGCCGTCCAGGCGGGGCCGCGGCGGCCCGGGTGGACGCTTTCGACCTGCCCTCCGAGGTGTCGGTGAAGACGCCGGAGGGCTACGCCTTCTATGGGCTCTATCCGGAGAGCTACGACCTCGCGGCGCGGTCGTACGCCTGGCCCTCGCCGCCGTTCGTTATTGGCCTGCGCAGCATCGGGACCAGCCTCGCCGCCGTCGTCGCCGCCGCCACGAGCGCGGCCGAGGTGGTCAGCGTCCGCCCCATCGGCCATCCCTTCCGCCGGGAGCTACGCCTGTCGGCCGCCGTGCGCGCGCGGCTGGCCGCCCACGTCGGCCCCTTCGCCGTCGTCGACGAGGGTCCCGGCCTCTCCGGCAGCTCCTTCGGCGCGGCGGCCGACGCCCTCGAGTCGCTCGGCGTCGCGGCCGACCGGATCGTCTTCCTGCCCGGCCACGGGGGCGACCTCGGGCCGGAGGCCTCGCCCCGCCACCGCGCCCGCTGGGCTGCCGCCACCCGCCTCGTGGCCCAGGCCCCCTGCCCCGTCGCCGACTGGTTCGCCGACCTGACCGGCCCCGTTGTCGATGCCGGCGACCTGCCGGGAACCACCTGGAAGGTCCGTCTCGGCGACGGCTTCGTGGCCCGCTTCGCGGGCCTGGGCGCCATCGGGGAGCACAAGCTGGCCCGCGCCCGCGCGCTGCACGCCGCCGGCTTCGGCCCCGAGCCGCTCGCCCTGCGCCACGGCCTGCTCCTGCAGCGGTGGGTCGACGGCGAGGTCCGGCCCCCCTCGCTCGACCGGCTCGGCCGCTACCTCGCCTTCCGCCGCGAGGCCTTCCCCGCCCGCCCCGGCGCCGATCCTGCCGCCCTGATCGAGATGGCCCGGGTGAACGTGGCCGAACTGCTCGGTGAGCCTGCCGGCCGCGAGACCGCCCGACGGCTTCAGGCCCTGCCGCTCGACCTGGCCCGCCCCCGGCCCATCCACGTCGACGGCCGGATGCACCGCGAAAAGTGGATCGCCGGCGTGAAGCTGGACGTCCTCGACCACTCCGAGGCCCACGACCTCGTCGGCGGCCAGGACATCGCCTGGGACGTCGCCGGCGCCGCCCTGGAACTCGGCCTTTCGCCGGCAGAAACCGCCGGTCTCGCCCGCGCGGCGGACGCGGACCCGGTCATGCTGGCCCTGTTCGAGACCTGCTATCCGGCCTTCCAAGTCGGCCTCTGGACCATGGCCGGCGACCCCGCCCGCGCCGCGCCCTACCGCGACCGGCTGGCTCAGCTGATGGGGGCGAGCGGCGCGGCCGAAAAGGCTGCGCACGCGACCCAGGCCTGAACTGCGGGCATGCATCGGCGGTTCTTTCCGCGGAGGACATCGCCATGCCCGAGCAGCCCGACCTCAACCCCGGCGACGAGGTGACCCCCGGCACGCCGCAGAGCGGCGAGGCCGTCTGTCCCGCCTGTCAGGGCACAGGCCGTGAGGACAGCGGCGACGCCTGCCTGCAGTGCGGCGGGTCGGGCAAGATCATCGCCCTCGTCGGCGACGCCTAGCGGCGCGCGGCGCCCTCCGCCGCCGGTAGAGGCCGTTATGCAATTGACGCGATGGGGAACGGCGTTCTTCAGCCTCCCGTTGTGGGCATCAGCGGCCGCCCGACGTGGCCGGCAAAGAGGGATGCCCAATGAAGACGATCTGGATGGCGGCCGCCGCAGCCGGTGCGCTCGGCCTCGCCGCCTGCGCAGGCGGCATGAACGACGGGTCCGCCCCATCAGCTCTGGCGAGCGGCTCACCGGCCGCCGCGGCGGCCCCGACCACGGCCACGGCGTTCATGGCCGAGGCCGCGCGGAGCGACATGTATGAGATCCAGTCCAGCCAGCTGGCGATGACCCGCGGCGCGTCGCAAGGGGTGAAGGACTTCGCCCAGATGATGGTGCGCGACCACACGAATTCGACCCAGATGGTCATGGACGCCGCGCGCTCGGGCGGCATGACGCCGCCGCCGCCGCCGCCGCTTGACGCCCGTCGCGCCGGGATGCTCGACCAGCTGCGCGGCGCCTCGGGCGCGGCGTTCGACCGGCTGTACCTCAGCCAGCAGCGGATGGCCCACCAGGAGGCGCTGGCGCTGCACAGCGGCTATGCCCAGAACGGCGACAACGCGGCCCTGCGCGGCGGAGCCGGCAAGATCGCGCCGATCGTGCAGCAGCACCTGACGCACGTGCAGCAGCTGCAGCCGGGCTAGAGCCCTAGCGGGGCAGCCGGGTGGTCCCCATCAGGAACTCGTCCACCGCACGGGCGCACTGGCGGCCCTCCCGGATCGCCCAGACCACCAGCGACTGGCCCCGCCGCATGTCGCCGCAGGTGAAGATGCTGGGGACCGAGGTGCGGTAGTCGACCACGTTGGCCTTCACGTTGCCGCGCGGGTCGAGGTCGACGCCGCCCTGCTCCACCAGGCCCGCATGGCGGGGCCCGACAAAGCCCATGGCCAGGAGGACCAGGTCCGCCTTCAGCTCGAAGGTGGAGCCCTCCACCTCCTGCATCTTCAGCCGGCCGTCGGGACCCGGGACCCACTCCAGGCGCACGCATTCAAGCGCGGTGACCTTGCCGTCCTTGCCGACCACCCGCTTGGTGGCCACGGCGAAGTCGCGGTCGCAGCCCTCCTCGTGGCTCGACGAGGTGCGCAACTTCAGCGGCCAGTCCGGCCAGGTGACGGCCTTGTTCTCGCGCTCCGGCGGGCGGGGCATGATCTCCAGCTGCACCACCGAGGCTGCCCCCTGGCGGTTGGAGGTGCCGATGCAGTCGCTGCCCGTGTCGCCGCCGCCGATCACCACCACGTGCTTGCCGGCCGCCGACAGCGTGCCCTGCGGCGCAGCGATGGCTTCCGGGTCGCCGGCGTTGCGCTTGTTCTGCTGGACCAGGAACTCCATGGCGAAGTGGACGCCCTCCAGCTCGCGGCCGGGGACCTCCAGGTCGCGGGGCGCCTCGGCGCCGCCGGCGAAGACCATGACGTCATAGTCGTCCAGCAGGCGCTGAACCGAGACCGTCGCGCCGACCTCGAAGTTGGTGCGGAAGATGACCCCCTCGGCCTCCATCTGCCGGATGCGCCGGTCGATGAGGTGCTTCTCCATCTTGAAGTCGGGGATGCCGTAGCGGAGCAGGCCGCCGATGCGGTCGCTCTTCTCGAAGACGGTCGGCGCATGGCCGGCGCGGGCGAGCTGCTGGGCGCAGGCCAGGCCCGCAGGCCCGGAGCCCACCACCGCCACGCGCTTGCCGGTGCCGCGGGGCGACGGCTCGGGCCGGATCCAGCCCTCGTCCCAGCCGCGATCGACGATCTGGCACTCGATCGTCTTGATGGTCACCGGCGTGTCGGGGATGTTCAGGGTGCAGGACGCCTCGCACGGCGCGGGGCAGACGCGGCCAGTGAACTCCGGGAAGTTGTTGGTCGACTGGAGGTTCTCCAACGCCGCCTGCCAGTGGTCCCGGTAGATCAGGTTGTTGAAGTCCGGGATCTGGTTGTTGACCGGGCAGCCCTGGTGACAGAACGGGATGCCACAATCCATGCAGCGGGCGGCCTGCTGGCGCAGCTCGCCCTCCGGCAGCGGGTGGACGAACTCCTTCCAGTGCTTCAGGCGCGCTTCGGGCGGGTCGTAGCCACGGTCGTGGCGCTCGATCTCGAGGAAGCCGGTGGGCTTGCCCATCGGGGAACTCCGGAACTCTGAAGGGTTATTCGGCGGCGACGGCGGCGGCCGTCTCGCGCTCGGTGGCGAGCTCCAGGAGCGCGCGGCGGTAGTCGGTGGGCATCACCTTCACGAACGAGCCCAGCGCCTGGTCCCAGTTGTCCAGGATCTCGGCCGCCCGGGCGGAGCCCGTGTGCAGCTTGTGGCGCTCGATCAGGATGCGCAGGCGTTCGGCGTCGAAGCGTAGCATGTCGCCCATGCCGTTGTTCTCGACGCTCAGCGCCCGCTGGCTCGGCCGGAACGGTTCGTCCGCGGCGTTGGCGGGACCGGGCGTCGCGGGCTGCACCGCTTCCAGGTCCACCATGGCGGTGTTGCAGAGCTCCCGGAACTTGCCGCGGGGGTCGTAGACATAGGCCACCCCGCCGCTCATGCCGGCGGCGAAGTTGCGGCCGGTGTCGCCCAGGACCACGACCACCCCGCCGGTCATATATTCGCAGCCGTGGTCGCCCACGCCCTCCACCACCGCCACGGCGCCGGAGTTACGGACCGCGAACCGCTCGCCGGCCACGCCCTCGAAGTAGGCCTCGCCCGCGATGGCGCCGTAGAGCACGGTGTTGCCGACGATGATGTTGCGGGTCGGCTCGCGCCGGGCCTCCGGCGGCTGGCGCACGACCACCCGGCCGCCCGACAGGCCCTTGCCCACATAGTCGTTGGCGTCGCCCACCAGCTCCAGGGTCACGCCCCGGGCCAGGAAGGCGCCGAAGCTCTGGCCGGCGTTGCCCTTCAGCTTCAGCGAGATGGTGTCGTCCGGCAGGCCGGCGTGGCCGTAGCGGCGCGCCACCTCGCCCGACAACATCGCGCCCACGGTGCGGTTGATGTTGCGCACGGGGTATTCGCCGCGGACCGGCTCGCCGTTCTCCAGCGCCGCCCTGGCGTCGGCGATCAGGGTGTGGTCGAGGGCGCGGCCCAGGCCATGGTCCTGCCGGTCCATGTTCCACAGCCCCTTCCGGCCCTCGGCGGGCGCGGCGTAGAGGATGCGCGACAGGTCGACGCCGTGCGCCTTCCAGTGGTCCAGCGCCGGATCCATGTCGAGGCGATCGACGCGGCCGATCATCTCGTTGAGCGTGCGGAAGCCCATCTCGGCCATGATCTCCCGCAGCTCCTCGGCCACGAAGAAGAAGTAGTTGATCACGTGCTCGGGCTGGCCGGTGAAGCGTGCTCGAAGCACCGGATCCTGGGTCGCCACCCCCACCGGGCAGGTGTTCAGGTGGCACTTGCGCATCATGATGCAGCCGGCGGCGATCAGGGGCGCGGTGGCGAAGCCGAACTCGTCCGCGCCCAGCAGGGCGCCGATGGCGACGTCGCGTCCAGTGCGCAGGCCGCCGTCCACCTGCACGGCGATGCGGGTGCGCAGGCCGTTGAGCAGCAGGGTCTGCTGGGTCTCGGCCAGACCGATCTCCCAGGGCGAGCCCGCGTGCGTCAGCGAGGTCAGCGGCGAGGCGCCCGTGCCGCCCTCGAAGCCCGAGATGGTCACATGGTCGGCTCGCGCCTTGGCCACGCCCGCGGCCACGGTGCCCACGCCAACTTCAGACACCAGCTTCACGGAGATGCGGGCGCCGGTGTTGACGTTCTTCAGGTCGTGGATGAGCTGGGCCAGGTCCTCGATAGAATAGATGTCGTGGTGCGGCGGCGGCGAGATCAGGCCGACGCCCGGCGTGGAATGCCGGACGCGGGCGATGTTCTTGTCGACCTTGTGCCCGGGCAGCTGGCCGCCCTCCCCGGGCTTGGCGCCCTGGGCCATCTTGATCTGGATGTCGTCTGCGTTGACCAGGTACTCGGTCGTCACGCCGAAGCGCCCCGAGGCCACCTGCTTGATCGCCGAGCGCATGGAGTCGCCGTTCGGCAGCGGCTTGAAGCGGTCGCTCTCCTCGCCGCCCTCGCCCGTGTTCGAGCGGCCGCCGATGCGGTTCATGGCGATGGCCAGCGTGGTGTGCGCCTCACGGCTGATCGAGCCGAAGCTCATCGCGCCGGTGGAGAAGCGCTTCACGATTTCCGACGCGGGCTCCACCTCGTCGAGCGGGATCGGCTTGTCGGCCGGACGGAAGCGCATCAGGCCGCGCAGCGTCAGCAGGCGCTCGGACTGCTCGTTGATGGAGGCGGCGAACTGCCGGTACTCGTCGGGCAGGTTGGCGCGCACCGCGTGCTGCAGGCGCGACACCGTCTCCGGGCTCCAGGCGTGGGACTCGCCGCGCAGCCGCCAGGCGTACTGGCCGCCCACGTCGAGCATGGTCTTGTAGATCGGGTTGTCGCCGAAGGCGTCGCGGTGACGGCGGACGCACTCCTCGGCGATCTCCGCCAGGCCGACGCCCTCGATGGTCGTGGCGGTGCCGGTGAAGTACCGGTCGATCAGCGCCGACGAGAGGCCAACGGCGTCGAAGATCTGGGCGCCGCAATAGGACTGGTAGGTGGAGATGCCCATCTTGGACATCACCTTCAGCACGCCCTTGCCCACCGCCTTGATGTAGTTCTTCCGCGCGTCGTAGGCGGAGACCGGGAGGTCCTGGCGGGCGCGCAGTTCCTCGATCGTCTGGAAGGCCAGGTAGGGGTTCACGGCCTCCGCGCCGTAGCCGGCGAGCACGCAGAAATGGTGCACCTCGCGCGCCTCGCCGGTCTCGATGACGAGGCCGGTCTGCATGCGCAGGCCCTGACGGATCAGGTGGTGGTGCACGGCCGCAGTGGCGAGCGCTGCCGGGATCGGGATACGGTCCGGCGACACGGCCCGGTCGGACAGGATCAGGATGTTGACGTCGGCCAGGACGTTGTCCGTGGCCTCCCGGCAGATGCGGTCGATGGCCTTCTCGAGGCCGGCCGCGCCCTCTTCCGCCGGCCATGTCGTGTCGATGGTCGCGGTGCGGAAGGCGCCGTCCAGGAGGTCATGGATCGAGCGGATCTTGGCCAGGTCTTCGTCGGTGAGGATCGGCTGGGAGACCTCGAGGCGCTTGTGCGTGCCGGCCTGGCGGCCGAGCAGGTTCGGACGTGGCCCGATCATCGAGACTAGGCTCATCACCAGCTCTTCCCGGATCGGGTCGATCGGCGGGTTGGTGACCTGGGCGAAGTTCTGCTTGAAGTATTCGTAGAGCAGCTTCGGCCGCCGCGAGAGCACGGCGATCGGCGTGTCCGAGCCCATGGAGCCCACGGGGTCGTCGCCGGCCCGCGCCATGGGCTCCAGGAAGAACTTCAGGTCCTCCTCGGTGTAGCCGAAGGCCTGCTGGCGATCGAGCAGGGTGTCCGGATCGTTGGTGCGCGGCGCCTCGTCCTCGGGCGCGAGCGCGAGTTCCTCCAGCTTGAACTGGGTCTCGGAGAGCCACTCCTCGTAGGGCGCGGCTTCGGCGAGGGTGCGCTTCAGCTCCTCGTCCTCGACGATGCGGCCCTCTTCCATGTCGATGAGCAGCATCTTCCCGGGCTGCAGCCGCCACTTGCGGACGATGCGCTCCTCGGGGACCTCCAGGACGCCCGACTCCGAGGCCATGATCACGTGGTCCTGGTCCGTGATGATGATCCGCGCCGGGCGCAGGCCGTTGCGGTCCAGGGTGGCGCCGATCTGGCGGCCGTCGGTGAAGGCCACCGCGGCCGGGCCGTCCCAGGGTTCCATCAGGGCGGCGTGGTATTCGTAGAAGGCCCGCCGCTCCTTGCTCATCAGCGGATTGCCCGCCCAGGCTTCCGGGACGAGCATCATCATGGCGTGGGCCAGCGGGTAGCCGCCGGCCACCAGCAGCTCCAAGGCATTGTCCAGGCAGGCCGTGTCGGACTGGCCGTGCGGAATCAGCGGCCACATCTTGTTGAGGTCCGGCCCCAGCAGGTCGCTCTCCATGGAGCGCCGGCGGGCGTTCATCCAGTTCACGTTGCCGCGGACCGTGTTGATCTCGCCGTTGTGGGCGATGAACCGGTAGGGGTGCGCCAGCCGCCAGGAGGGGAAGGTGTTGGTGGAGAACCGCTGGTGAACCAGCGCCAGCGCCGACTCCGCGCGCTCGTCCAGGAGGTCCTTGTAGAAGGTCCCCACCTGGTGGGCCAGCAGCAGGCCCTTGTAGACCACCGTGCGGGTGGACAGCGACGGCATGTAGAAATCGACCACGCCCGGCAGGTCGCGCTTGGCGGCCAGTTCGCGCAGCGGGTTCTGGGTCTGCTTGCGGACGGCCAGCAGCTTGCGCTCGTGGGCGGCCTGATCCTTCACGTTCGGCCCCCGGCCGATGAAGGCCTGGCGGACCACCGGCATGGAGGCCAGCACGGCCTCGCCCAGCCCCGTTGTGTCGACCGGCACGTCGCGCCAGCCCAGCAGGGGCTGCTTCTCGACCCTCAGGAAGTGCTCGAACTGCTCGACCACGGCCGCGCGGGAGGCCTCGTCCTGCGGCAGGAAGCACATGGCCACCGCATATTCGCCGAACGGCGGAAGGGCCACGCCGGCGTCGGCCGCCCAGGCGCGATAGAGGGTGTCCGGAATCTGGATCAGGATGCCCGCGCCGTCGCCGACCAGCGGGTCGGCGCCCACGGCGCCACGGTGGTCCAGGTTGACCAGGATCTGCAGCCCGGCCTCGATCACCTCATGCGATTTGCGGCCCTTGATGTTGGCCACAAAACCCACGCCGCACGCATCGTGCTCGTTCGCCGGATCGTACAGTCCTTGCCGCTCGGGCAGCCGCATATGCTTCTCTCACGCAAACACGCCGATACGCGGCCGTTCCTCCACCTCCGAGGGGGCCGTGACGTGCATTCGCGGGCATTTACCCGGCAAGATCAGCCCTTGTCGATGGGCTGGAAGCTCGGCGGCTGGAAGATTTTTCCAATCACCGCGCCGTGGACGTGAGAATGCGTCGCACTCAGGGCGGGGTAAGCGCCTGCGGTCCGCGACAGACCATCCAGCCGCTCGGTGTCCGCCGGTAGACGAGCGGGGTGTAGGTTCCGGGCTTCAGCGCGCTGACGCGGTAGACGGTGCTGAAGCCGCTCGCCTCGGCGGCTTTGGGCGCCTTGAAGTGGGTGGCCACGTCGGGCCGGGGCTGGTCCACCCGAAGAGGCGCAGCGTAGTCGCCGTCCGGACCTTGCAGGCGCGCCCAGCCCAGGGGTGAGGTGTTGCGGCGGGCCAGCTCCGAAATCCAGCCGTTGATCGACAGGTCCAGGCCCTCGGGCGCCGCGACGAGGGTCGCGATCTCTAGGTTGCAGCTCGGCGTCGGGAGAGCCGCGTCCAGCAGGGCCGCGGTGGCGGGCGTGATGGGCGCCATCACTGGAAGCTGCGCCGGTGGCGACGGCGCGGCGGCCGCGGAGGCGGCCCCCGGCGCTGCGGTCAGCGGAACCGCTTGGGCGATGCGGGCGGTCGCCTCCGCAGACGCCGCCGGGGCCGGGTTGAGGGCGTAGCCGAGGCCGGATTCCAGCACCTCCAGCACCACCGCGTCCGGATCGAACCGGGCGATCAGGTCCTCGCGCCAGGCGCCGTCCTGGGTGTGCGAGAGCACGATCCGGCTGAAGTGGGTGTAGAGGAAGGGCACGAGAGCGTTGGAGAAGGAATCCATCGTCATCATGAGCACCGGCTTTCCCGTCTCGCCGGTCTCGATGACATGCGGCTTGGTCCAGTCATGGACGGGATCCAGCCAGGTGATCGTGGACCGCGCCTCCGCCGCCGGATCGCCGAGCTCGAGGTAGTCGACGTCCACGAAGCTCGCGACGCCGAGCATGAGCGCCAGGTTGCGCGGCTTGTTGGGGTGCCCAGGCCGCAGTTCCTGGAAGTCGGAGACCGGCCGCGGGTCCTCGGTGACGACGCCCAGCGCCTTCAGCCGGCGCATCAGGGCGGCGTAGCCCTCCCAGGCGCCAGGACCGGTCCAGTGGGTGTCGTGAAGGCTGTAGGTCTTCACGCCCCGGCGCGTGGCCGCGACCATCGCCTCGTGCAGGTAGATGACGTCGCCGGCGCCGGTCGTCCGGGCAAGCTCAGCGAAACGGACCGCGCGGCGATCTGGATTGAGCCGGTACCAGTGGGGCGCGTGCTGCGGATAGACCGCCTCCTGCATCGGCGGGACGAGCACGAGGTAGGGGACGCCGCGCGCCCTGAGCGCCTCGGTGCGGCCGGCCAGGCCGCCGAGCCAGGCGCGCGTGTCGGCCGGCGCTGGGGGCGGATCCCGGCTCGCGGCCATGTGGTCCCCGCCGTCGAAGAACAGCCAGCCCTCGCGGCCCACCACCACCCGCGGCGAGCCGGAGACGCCGAACACCATGCGGGCGCGGTTGAGAAGTCCGATCAGGTGCGGGCGGACCGGGAACTTGTCCGCCACGTACTTGTCCGCCTCCTTACGGAAGGCGCGGAAGCCGGCGAGGTCCTTGGGCCAGGCGGGGCGCGAGGCGAGCACGCGGTTCTCGTCGACGTCCGGCGCGCGCACGAAGCGGGGCGCGACGAAGGCCGCCGCCATCATCAGCAGGACGGTCGCGATCAGGATCCGCCAGTGGAGACGCGAGGCCAGCACCGATCAGAACCGGAAGTAGAGGAAGGGGTTGAGCGTCGAGCCCACGAGGAAGGCGATCGACAGCGCGAAGCCCACGGCCAGCAGCGGCGCCGGCAGGGCGTGCACCGAGCGGGTGTCGAGGCGGGCCGGCAGCACCTCGGAGGGCGCCTCGGCCCGCGCCGTGCGCAGGCGCTCCATCACCCAGGGCAGCGCCGGGAACGCCAGCACCGAGCCGACCACCAGGGCCGCGATCACCTGGGCGTCGAGCAGGATGACAAGCGGGACGTCCGGGGCCGCGAGGCGGGCCGGATCGAACATCGCCTTCAGGTAGGTCAGCGCCTCCGGCAGCGTTTCGGCCCGGAAGAAGACCCAGCCGACCATGACCACCAGCAGGGTGTAGCCGTGGCGCGCGGGCCCGGGCAGGCGCTCAAGCAGACGGCCGAGACCGAACCGCTCCAGCATCAGGAAGGCGCCGTGGTAGAGGCCCCAGACAACGAACTGCCAGGCCGCGCCGTGCCACAGGCCGGTGAGGAAGAAGACGACCATCAGGTTCCTGACCGTCTTCAGCTGGCCGTGCCGGTTGCCGCCCAGCGGGATGTAGACGTAGTCGCGGAACCAGGACGACAGACTGATGTGCCAGCGCCGCCAGAACTCAGTGATCGAGCGCGCGACGTAGGGGTAGTCGAAGTTCTTCGGGAAGGTGAAGCCCAGCATGAAGGCCAGGCCGATCGCCATGTTCGAATAGCCGCAGAAGTCGAAATAGATCTGCAGGGTGTAGGCCCAGATCCCCAGCCAGGCGGCCGTCGCGGTGAGCGCGGTCCCCTCCAGGCCGAAGGCGTGGTCGGCCAGCGCCGCCACCGTATTGGCCACCAGCACCTTCTGGGCGAGGCCGACGATGAAGTACTGCACCCCCAGGCCGATGTGGCCGCTCTTGCGGCGATCGGCGTGCATCTCGTCGCGGATGTCGGCGTAGCGCACGATGGGTCCCGCGATCAGGTGCGGGAACATCAGGATGTAGGCGGCGAAGCGCAGAGGGTCGCGCTCCACCTTCACCGTGCCGCGGTGGACGTCCACCACATAGCTGACCAGCTGGAAGGTGAAGAAGGAGATGCCGAGCGGCAGGGTGGTCTCGATCGCCGGCAGCGGGTCGGACGGCAGGGCGCGATTGAGGTTCTCGGCGATGAAGCCGGCGTACTTGAACCAGCCCAGCACCGCAAAGTCGGCGACCACCAGGGCCACCAGCAGGGCGATCCTGCCGCGGCGCGTCCTGGCGGCGTCGATGGCCAGCGAGCCCGCGTAGTTCAGCGCGATCAGGGCGCCCAGGAGGAAGACGTAGGCGCCCTCCCCCCACACGTAGAAGGCGGCGCTGCCGACCAGGAGGGCGCCCGCGCGCCAGCCGGACGCGTAGTAGCCTACCAGGAAGACCGGCAGGAAATAGAAGATGAAGATGACTGAACTGAAGACCATCCGCCGCCCCCCGACGCCGGACCTTTAGGGTTTGGGCGCCGGCGTGGGCGTTCCGGCGGGCGGTGTTGCGGCCGCGGCGGCGGCCGGGTCGGCGGGCGGCGGGTTCGGGTTCTCCGCGATCGCCACCTGGTGGATCACGAAGCGACCACCGGGCTTATCCTCGATGTCCAGGCGGATCTGGTCGATCACCGACTGGGTCCAGTCCGGTCCGCCCTGCGCCTGACGGCTCATGTCGTAGACCAGGGTGACGGTCTCGTTGAGCTTCGGCGCCTCGTTATCGATCGGCTTACCGAGCCAGCCGATCCCCTCGCCATGCGCCGCGGTCGAATAGTAGAGCGCGCCGTCCCAACCTTCGCCGCCGCCCACGCGCGTCAGCCGCACGATGACGAGCGGATACTGGCCGCCGGGAATCGCCAGGCCGCTCGGCGAGCGAACCGTCGGATCGGCGATGGTGACGGCAAGCCCCTGCCCGTCGGCGGGCGCCAGCTGGCTGCCGACGCCGGTGAAGCCATCGGTAGATCCATCGAAGGTCCAGACCTTGGCGGTGCGGAGGGCGGCGCCTCCCATCTCGAACGCACCCGCCGTGGGATTCCAACGCACGGAGGCCGCCCTTTCCGTCGTGGGCGCAGCAGGGCCGGCGGGCGCCGGGGCCGCAGGCGCGTCGGCCTTGCGGTCGCACGATGCGAGGAGAACGGCGGCGAGGCTCAGGACGATCAGGCCGGATTTCACGAAGGGCTCCTCGGACGAGCGGACTCACCCTGCGGTTTAGCACGCCGCGGCCTTCCGCCGCCACGGCTCCGCCGCAGGCAAAAAAAAGCCGCGCCGTTGCGGGCGCGGCCAGTTCATAGGGAGGAAACGCCCCGAAGGGCGAGATCCACATTCACGCTGCAGCGCACAAAATCAAGCGAAATTTCATCTGAAGCGGAATTCCTGCGACATCCTGCCCTAGGCAACCCAGTCCCGGCGCAGCCGGAGCGCGGCCAGGCCGAACAGAGCGGCGCTGAGCACATAGAAGCCCAGGCCCGAATAGATGGCGTAGCGAAGGGCTTCCGTCCCGAACCGCGGCGTCAGCGCATCGGACACCGCCCCGAAGAACCAGGTGCCGAGGCCGAGCCCGATCAGGTTGTTCACGAACAGGAAGCAGGCGGAGGCCGTGGAGCGCTGCGCCGCAGGCACCAGGTGCTGCACTGCAGTGATCACCGGCCCCAGCCACACCAGATTCAGCCCCGTGGGGATCAGGAACAGCACGAAGGCGATGGGCAAACTGGTGGCCTGGACGGCCAGGAAGAAGCACGGCAGGGCGATCAGGAAGGCCACGGCCGGAACCAACAGATAGGCCTGCGGCCTCGCCTGCCCCAGGCGATCGCCGAGCCAGCCGCCAGCCCAGACGCCAATGACCCCGCCGACGAGGGTCATCGAGCCCAGGAAGAGGGAACGGTCGACCAGGCCCATACCGAGGCTGCGCTCGAAGAAGGACGGCAGCCAGAAGGCGACGCCGTAGCCGCAGACCGAGGAGGCCGCGGCGCCCAGCGAGATCAGCCAGAAGCTGGGCTTGGCGAGCAGGCGGCGCAGACCACCCGTCGCGGGGGCGGCCACCGCCGGCGCTTCGTCCATGCCCCCGCGCGGCGGCTCCTTGACGATCAGCTTGAAGACGGGCGCGAGCAGCACCCCCGCCAGGCCCACGATGATGAACGCCGCGCGCCAGTCGATGGAGGCGGCGATCAGGCCGCCGAACAGGATGCCCAGGGCCGAGCCGATGGGGATGCCGAAGGAATAGGCCGCGAGCGCCCGGGCCCGCTGGGCCTTCGGAAAGTAGTCGGCGATCAGGGAGTAGGCCGGCGCGACGCCGCCCGCCTCGCCCACGCCCACGCCCATGCGGCAGAAGAAGAGCTGCCAGAAACCGCCGGCGAAGCCGCACAGGGCGGTGAAGCCGCTCCACAGGGTCAGGGCGCCGGTCATGATCCACGTGCGGTTGCCGCGGTCCGCCAGCCAGGCGATCGGGATGCCGAGGCCGGTGTAGAACAGGGCGAAGGCCAGGCCGCCCATGAGGCCGAGCTGGCTGTCGGTGAGGCCCAGGTCCTTCTTGATGGAGCCGGCCAGGATGCCGAGGATCTGCCGGTCCAGGAAGTTGAAGGTGTAGGCCAGGATCAGGATGGCCAGCACCAGGATGCCGTAGCGGCCCGCGCGGGGGTCGGCGGGCTGAACAATGGTCGTCATGCAGGTCCCGGAAAAGGAAAACGCCCGGCTCTCGGGGAGAGCCGGGCGCTTAGCCTAGAACTTCGCTTCGAGCGAGACGGTGACGGTCCGCGGCGGGCCGTAGAACGCGTTCACCGAGTTGCCGAACAGCACGCCCGCCGACTGCGGGAAGTTGTAGCCGCCGACGCGGTAGGTCTCGTCGCCCAGGTTCTTGCCGTGCAGGCCGACCCGGTAGCGATCGTCCGCCGAGGTCCAGGTCAGGCTCGCATCCAGCAGCCAGTAGCTGTCCTGGTCGAGGATCGAGGGGATCTCGAACATCGAGAAGGACGAGCGGTACGACGCCGTCGGGATGAAGGCGATCGTCCCGTTGTCGCCCAGGTCGCGGGTGTAGGTCAGGCCAACCGCGCCGGTCCATTCCGGGGTGTTCTGGAACACCCGGCTGTCGGCGAAGTCGCGGATCGCCGGCGGCGTGGTCGTCAGGTCGAGCGCCCGGTATTCGTCGAACTCGGCCTTGATGTAACCGAGGGCGAAGTTGGCCGAGAGGTTGTCCGTGAAGGTCGCCACGCCCTCGAGCTCGACGCCCGTCATGTGGCTTTCGCCGACGTTCAGCACCTGGGAGGCGATGGAGGCGCCCACCGGGGTCTGGAGCGTGACCTGCTGGTCCTTGTACTTGGCGTAGAAGACCGCCGAGTTCAGGGTCAGGCGGCGGTCGAAGAAGTAGCCCTTCAGGCCGCCTTCGTAGGAGTCCACCGTCTCCGGGTCATAGCCGTTGACGGAGGTCGGCGTCAGGATCGCGTCGGCCCGCATGTCGAAGCCGCCGGACTTGAAGCCCTGGCTGTAGGAGACATAGCCCGTCAGGTCCGGGTTGAACTCGTAGCGGGCGCTGACCCGCGGCGTGAACTTCTCGTAGGTGTCCTCGCTCGTGAAGTTCGAGCGGACGAGGCCGGGGACCGCCACGGCGTTGCCGAACAGCGGGCTGCGGATGCCCGTGAAGTTCTGCCGGTAGACCCGGCCCTGCTTCTCGTCCCGCGTGTAGCGGCCGCCGACCGAGACCGACAGGGCGTCGGTGACGTCGAAGCTGACGTCGGCGAAGGCCGAGTAGCTCTCGGTGTCCACGTGCCCGGCGGTGGCGATGGTCAGGTTGGCCTGGCCCACGACGGTGTCGAAGGCGCCGGCGGCGGTGGCGTTCAGGTAGAACAGGCCGGCCACGGCCTGCACCCGATCACCCGTGTAGAGCAGCTGCAGCTCCTGGGTGAACTGGTGGTCGTTGTAGCGGGCCGGGATGTCCAGCAGGGACTGCGGCAGGGTGTCGAAGTCGATCGTGCCTTCGGTTTCGCCCGCCCGGTAGGCGGTGATCGACTTGAAGGTCAGGGTCTCCGACATGTCCCACTGGCCGAGCAGCGACACGCCGCGGGCTTCCACCACGTTGTGGTCGCCGGAGCCGGCGCGGGTGTCGTAGACGTCCGGAAGCACCTCGCCGCCCGGGATCGGCTGGCCGAGCACGTTCAGGGCCGGGACCTCCCGGTGTCCGTGGCGGGGGTTGGACCGGTCGGTGACGATGTCGCCCGACAGGCGGAAGAACAGGTCGGCCGAGGGCTCGAACTCAAGCGTCGCACGGGCGGCCGAGACATCCTTGTTGTAATGCTCCGCGCCGGTGGTCAGGTTCTCGCCGAAGCCGTCGCGGGAGAACTTGGCCCAGGTGAGGCCGACGCCCACGGTGTCGGTGATCTTGCCCTTGGCCGAGGCGATCACGTCGCGCTGGTCGTAGGAGCCGAGCTGGCCCTTGAGCTTCAGCTCAGGCTCGCCGGTGATCTTAGCGGTGACGTACTTGATCGCGCCGCCGATGGTGTTGCGGCCGTAGAGGGTGCCCTGCGGCCCGCGCAGCACTTCCATCCGCTCGATGTCGAAGATGTCGAGCACGGCGGCCTGCGGACGGGCCACGTAGACGTCGTCGATGTAGAGGCCGACGCCGGGCTCGAAGCCCCACAGCGGGTCCTGCTGGCCGACGCCGCGGATGAAGGAGATCAGGGTGGAGTTGGAGCCGCGGGCGACCTGCACCGTCAGGTTCGGGGTCGTCTGCTGCAGCGTGGTGATGTCCACCGCGCCGGTCTGTTCCAGGCGCTCGGCGGTCACGGCGGTGACGGCGACGGGGACGTCCTTCAGGGTCTCCTCGCGACGCCGCGCGGTGACCACCAGTTCTTCGACCACGCCCACCTCGTCGGCGGGCGCGACGTCCTGCGCCAGGGCCAGTGTCGGAATGACAGACCAAGCCGCGCCCGCGAGGAGCGCCGCCTTCATGAGAGCTTTCATAAGATCCTCCCGGCGCCGCCATCCGCCCCCCATGGAACCGGCGGTCGGCGCAGAATTCATCGCAATGCGAATTATGGCCCTATGTGCCGCAGTTCGGGGGACCGGCGCCAGCGGCGGGAGCAGCCAGCTGCGCTGTTTTTAATCAGGTGATGAAATTGCGCCACAGTGACGCTGCGGTCACGTGGTGTGGGTTCTCAGGGCGGCGTAGACCGCCTTCGCCGAACTGGCCCGAACCTCCGGCGTGCCGGCGCCGGGCACCGAGCCCCGCACGTTCTGGATCATGCCGACGAAGAGGACCTCGTTGGTCGGGTCGATCCAGAACCAGGTCCCGAAGGCCCCGCCCCACCAGTAGCTGTCGAGCCCGTGCGGCAGGCCGCTCTCGGCCGGACGCCTGTGCACGGCGAAGTCCATGCCGAAGCCGAGGCCCTCCTGGTTCGGGCCGTAGAGGTCGATCTTCACGCCCGGCTTCAGGACGTCCTGGCGCATCAGCCGGACGGTCTCGGGCTTCAGGATCCGCGCGCCTTCCAGCTCGCCGCCGTTCAGCAGGGCCTGGCAGAAGCGGAAGTAGTCGGGGGCCGTGGAGTAGAGCCCGCCGCTGCCGGCCAGGAAGCGCGGCGGCGTCGTCTGGACACGGCTCTCGGTGGGCGTGATGCGCCCCGCGGCGTCATAGGTGTGGATCTTCGAGACCCGGTCGGCCTTCGATGGATCCACCCAGAACTGGGTGTCGGGCATCTTCAGCGGCGTGAACAGGTGATCCTGGAAGTAGCGGTCGAGCGACTTGCCGGACATCTTCTCCACCAGGTAGCCCTGGATGTTGACGACGGGGCCGTAAGCCCAGTCCGTCCCCGGCTGGCTGAACAGCGGCAGCCTCGCCAGCTTGTCGACCATGCCTTGCAGATCGGTCTCGGCGAGATTGTCCCTCTCGTAGGCCGCGCTCACGCCGAAGCCGGCCGTGTGGCTCATGAGCTGGGCCATGGTCATCGGGCCGGACTGCCCGACCAGTTCGCCGCTCGCCGTCCTCACCTTCAGATCCGCGAACTGCGGGATGTGCCGGGCGACGGGATCGTCCAGGCGCCACTTGCCTTGCTCGTAGAGCTGCATCATGGCGACGCCGGTGACCGGCTTGGTCATGGAGGCGATGCGGAAGATGCTGTCGGACCGCACCGGCGTACGGCTCGCCGCGTCGAGCGCGCCGTAGGCGTCGAGACTCACCACCTTCCCCTTGCGGGCCAGCAGCGTGACCACGCCGGCCAGCTTCTGCTGGTCGACCAGCGCGTGCATCTGGCTGTTCAGGGCCGCCACGCCCGCCGGGTCGAACTCCACCGACTGCGGCGGCGACAACGTCACGGCGGCTCGGGCCGATCCGGCGGCGGCGAAGGCGGCGGCGCCCGCCAGCAGGCTGCGGCGGGTGGCGAAGGTGGTCATGGAAACTCCTCCCGAGGCGTCGTTCTTGTCGTTGGGGAGCAGTCTCGCTTCTGAAGCTCCGGTACGCCAGAGCCCGATTGTCAGGCCTGTGGTTTCCGGCGAACGACCTCCTGCAGGCCGGCGGCGCAGTAGGCGTAGAGCCTGGCGCGGACCGCCTCCAGGTCGGTTGAGCGGCAGAGGCCGTCGGAGAGCTGGTCGATCCGGCCGGTCTCCGAGAGCGCCAGCATCATCGCCCCGGTGAGGAACTGGTAGCACCAGTAGAGGTCGCGGATCTCCGCCTCGGGGAGAGCGAGCTTGAGGGTGTCCACCAGCTGGTGCACCACCGGATCGAAGAAGCGGTGCATGGTCTCGCCGCCCCAGGCGGGGGTGTTGTTCACCAGCGCCACGAGGCGGAAGTAGTTCTTCCAGCCCTCGTCATTGGTCATGGACCGCTCGATGAGGGGGCCGATGAAGGCCTCGATCACGCCCTCCACCGTCAACCGGCCGCGGTGCGTGTCCGCGTAGACCTGCATGGCCTCCAGACGCGCATCGTTGAGGATGGCGGCCCGGCGGGCAAAGACGCTGTCGAACAGCTCCCGCTTGGCGCCGAAGTAGTAGTGGATCAGCGCGGTGTCGACCCCGGCCTCGGAGGCCACCTGGCGGACGGTGACGCCATAGAAGCCGTGTCGCGAGAACAGCGCCTCCGCCGCATCGAGGATCGCCTCCCGCAGGTCGGGCCCCTGCCCCTTCGGTCGCCGGCCCCTCGGCGAGGTCCCAGGATTTTCGCTCAACCTCGCCCCCGATCGCTGCCTTGGCCGCCGCCGTAGGATGGGACGATCCGCCGATCAAGCCTAGCGGCGCTTTGGGCTGGGCGCCGGCATGGGGTATGGGGCTCGGCATGGACGTCGATGAAGCCCTGCGCCTGGCGGTCGAGCGGCACCGGGCCGGAGACCTGGCGGCGGCGGAGGCGGGCTACCGCGCCGTACTGGCGGCGGGCGAGCCCCCGGGCGCGCTGCGCAACCTCGCCGTCCTGCTGGAGGCCACCGAACGCACCGACGAGGCGCGCAGTCTCTACGGCCGCTGGGCGGCGCGCGTGCCGGAGAGCGCGGCGGTCTGTCAGACACTCGGCAATTTCCACCGGTTCACCGGTGAACTGGAGGCGGCGGAGCGGGCCTATCGGCGCGCCCTGGAGCTGGATCCGGGGCTGCGGCAGGTCCAGGCGGACCTTGGCCTCGTGCTCCTGGCGCAGGGCCGATACGCCGAGGGCTGGCCGCTCTACGAACAGCGACCGCGACGGCTGCGCACCGCCGCGCGCCGCCTGAGCTTTCCCGAATGGATGGGCGAGCCGCTGGCCGGCAAGCGGCTCTTCGTCTGGTCCGAGCAGGGCTACGGCGACCAGATCATGATGGCGCGGTTCGTGCGCCAGCTCGGCGCGGCCCACGTCACCCTCACCTGCGCGCCCGGCCTGGCGCGGCTGTTCGCCCAACTCCCGGCCGAGATCGTGCCCCTGGCTGACGAGGTGCAGGCCTCGGCGCACGACTATTGGGTCCTGCCCATGTCGATACCGGCCAAGCTGGAACTCCAGGCGGCGACGATCCCGGGCGCCCCCTACCTGGCGGCGCGACCGAGGACTGGTGGCGGCATCGGGGTGATGGCGCGGGGCAACCCGACCTACGCCTGGGACCGCAGCCGTTCGCCGCCGCCCGCCATCCAGGCGGAGCTGCTCGCCCTGCCCGGGGCGATCAGCCTGGAGCCCGCCGACACGGGCGCCGCGGACTTCCAAGACACCGCGGAGCTCGTCGCCGGCCTCGACCTGGTGATCACCAGCGACACCTCCGTGGCGCACCTCGCCGGGGCGCTCGGCAGACCGACCTGGCTGCTGCTGTCGGACCACGGGCTCGACTGGCGCTGGATGCGGGACCGGACCGACACCCCCTGGTATCCGAGCCTCCGGCTCTATCGCCAGCCCCGCGCCGGGGACTGGGCGGCGGTGGTCGCTGCGGTCCGCAGCGACCTGGCGCAGTTCACGAACGGCGTTCCGCAAGATTGACACCGCCCCTTGGCGGAGCATGCTCCCGACCTCGGAGGGGAGGCCGAACCATGACCGCGACCGCGAGCGCGCCTGCGGGCGACCGTCACCTGTCCATCGATGCCGTCCGCGGCTTCGCGGTGCTCGGGATCCTGCTGATGAACATCGTGGGCATGGGGCTGCCCTCCTTCGCCTATCTGCTGCCGACCTACGCCGGCGGCGCCGAGGGCGCCGACCTCTGGACCTGGGCGATCAACAACGTCTTCACCGACGGCAAGATGCGGGCGCTGTTCACCCTCCTGTTCGGCGCAAGCGCGATCCTGATCGCCGACCGCGCCGAGCGCGGCGGCGGCCTCTCGCCGGCGCAGACGCACTATCGCCGCATGTTCTGGCTGATCGTCTTCGGCCTGCTGCACGCCGTGCTGTTCTGGTACGGCGACATCCTGGTCACCTACGCGGTGGCGGGGCTGGTGATCTTCCCGTTCCGCAAGTTGAAGCCACGCACGCAGATCACGATCGGCGCGGCCATCCTCCTGGCGCTGCTGGCGAAGAACGTCTGGCAGGCGGACGCGCTCGAAAGCCTCCACGCCGCCGCCACGGCGCCGGGGGCTCCGGCCGACCTCGTAGGCGCCTGGCGCGAGGCCAGCACCTTCGTGACGCCGGCCCCGGACGCCGCGGCAGGGGAGCTCGCCGGCTTCGGCGGCGGGTTCATGGACGCGGTGCGCGCGAGGCTCGCACTCCTCAAGCTGTTCTACGGCTACTTCCTGCCATTCGACGCGATCCCCGAGGCGATCGGCCAGATGTTCGTCGGCATGGCCCTCTTCCGGCTGGGCTTCTTCACCCTGGGCTGGTCGAGCCGAGCCTACGCCCTGGCCGTCGCCTTCGGCTACCTCGTGTGCGCGCCGTTCACCGCCTGGCTCGCCTGGCTGATCTGGCAGAGCGGGTTCGATCCCATCCGGCTGCACGAGCTGCAGGTGTGGCAGCAGACGACGCGGCCCTTCATCGCGCTCGCCCACGCGGCGGTCCTGTTGCTGGTGATCCGCGCGGGGTGGCTGTCCGGCCTGATCGACATGCTGGCGGCGGCCGGACGCATGGCCTTCAGCAACTACCTGATGAGCTCGATCATCACCGCAGCGGTGTTCGGGGGCTGGGGCCTGGGCCTGTTCGGGGAGCTTTCGCGGGCGCAGCTCCTGTGGGTGGTCGCCGGCGTCTGGGCGTTCATCCTGATCTGGAGCAGGCCCTGGCTCTCCCGCTTCCACTATGGGCCCTTCGAGTGGGCCTGGCGGTCTCTGGTGTACGGGAAGCCGCAGCCCTTCCTGAAAGCCGGCCCGAAGACGTCGCCGGCGGCTGCGGAATAGGCGCGCAGGCGGGCCCAGGCTCCCCGCCCGCCGCCCGCGAGACCCCGGTGGGGGGACGACGCGAAATGGCGGGGAGACACGCCAGGGCCGTGGGAAATGCGGGTCCCGAAACGCAAAAGGACCGGGAGAACCCCGGTCCCTTCAGCCTTCGCGATGGTACCGCCCTCCCGGATCGAACGGGAGACCTCCAGAGCCACAAGTTCCCGATTTCCCATACGATCCCGCAACTTGTATCAACGACTTCATGCTTTTTCCACCTTCGGAACGCCCGCAGGGGCCCGCCGTCGCCGCCGACGCCCCGCCCCCCGTCGCCGCCGCCCCTGCGCCGGGCGAGGCTCCCGGCCCCGGCCGCCGCGCGATGCGCCACGCCGCCATCCTCGCCGTCCTGCGCCGCCAGGCCCCCGCGCTGCTGCCGCCCGCCCAGGCGGAGGCCCTGCACGCCTGGGCCGAGCTGCAGCTCGCCTGCGCCCGCCCCCTGCCCGGATCCCCGACCCGCCTGGACCGCGACCTCATCGCCGCCGAGGCCGGCCTCGACCCCGCAGGGCTGAAGGCCGCCGCCCGGGGCTTGCGGACCAGCTTCGCCGCCCTCCTGCGCGAGCTCGGGACCGCCCCGCCGGCCCCCGCCGCGCGGGCGCCGGTCCGGCGCCGCAAGGCCGACCCGCCCGGGGCCCGGCGACGCTCGCCGGCAGCGCCCGCCGGAAGCTTCGCAGACGCCCTCGGCCGGGCCATGCGCCAGGCCCGCGACACCCCCGCAAGCCTCGCCCGCGCGCTCGGCGGCGAGGTCCGCGCCGCCCGCCTCGGCCGCTGGCGGGCCGGCGCGGCTTCGCCCCGCGGCCCCGCCGGCCGCGCCACCGTGGCCGCCATCGAGGCCCGCTATGGCCTGGCCCCCGGCGCCCTGGCCGCCCGGCTCGAGGCCCCCCCAGGCCCGCCCGCCTGCCGCCTCGTCCCCGACGCCGACCACCGCCTGCCGGCCGACTTCGCCGAGCGCTCCGACGCCGACCAGGCGGAGATCCTCGCCTTCGCGCGCACCGCCTACGAGGGCGCGACCCCCGGCCGCCGCTACCGGGCGCGCGCCTGCGCCCACGCCTACGCGCTGGACTTCGGGACCGGCGGCCGGCCCCCGGCCGGACCGCGCGCCGCCCCGCCGGCCCTCGCCGCCGAGATGGCCGCCCTCGTGGCCTTCAAGACCGCCCGCTTCGCCCCGGCCGGGCGCCTCAGGCGCGGCGCCTGGAGCCCTACGACCGCCGCCCAGCAGGTCCATCACCTGGGGCTGCTGTTCGGGGCGCTGGCGGCCGCGCCCGCCGGGCCTGTCCGGGGGCTCGGGGCCCCGCGGGAGACGCTCACCCTGGCGCTGCTCTGCGTCCCGGCGCTGTGGGACTGGCACCTCGGCTGGCGCGAGGCCCGGCGCGGCGCCCTCAGCCCCTGGGAGGCGCGCATGCTCCACCAGGCCCGGGCGCTCGCCGACCCCGAGACCGGCTGGCTCGCCCAGTCGCCGGAGCTCGCCCACGCGCTGCGCCCCATCCCCGGCCTGCTCACGGCCGAGGACATCGCGCGCCTGCGCGCGGACTGGCCGGGCGCCTGCGAAGCCTTCCGGCGCTTCGCGCGCATGCGCGCCGCCGAGGTGTCGCGGGTCGCGAAGCCCTCGCGCGACCCCTTCGAGGCGATCGCGCCCGTGCTCGCCGCCCCCTCGCCGCTGGCCGCCTACCTGCGCATCGCCGACGAGGTGCGGGCCAACGCCCCCTGCCCGGCAGGCGATCCGCTGGGGGCGGCGCAGGCCCGGCGCGACGAGCTGATGCTGCGCCTGGGCCTGGCGACCGGCTTCCGCTCGCGGACCCTGCGCGAGCTGCTGGTCCGCCCGCCGGGCGCCACGCCCCGAAGCGAGGCCGAGCTCGCCCGCCTGCGCCGCGCCGAGCTGCGCTGGAACGGCGCCGAAGCCGCCTGGGAGGTGTTCGCGCCGGCGGACGCCTTCAAGAATGCGAGGTCGTCGTTCTTCCGCGACGGGCCCTACCGCCGCGTCCTGCCCGACCGCGGCGGCCTCTGCGCCCTCATCGCCGCCTGGCTGGACGCCGGACGGGGGCTGGTCCTGGGCGGCGCGCCAGATCCCGGGACGGTCTTCGTGCGCCGGACCCATGCCGGCGGCTCGCCGGAGTACGACCGCTGCCGCTTCCACGAGGCCTGGCGCCGCATCACCGCCCGCCACGGGGTGCGCAACCCCCACACCGGCCGGGGCGCGATCGAGGGCCTCCTGCCGCACGGGCCGCATGCCATCCGCGCCGTCCTGGCCTCCGAGCTCCTGAAGGCCACGGGCTCGGCCGTTCACGCCGCCTGGGCGATCCAGGACACCCCGCGCACCGTCCTGCAGCACTACGGGCGCTACGGGCCCGATGCGCGGCTGGCGGCGGTGGACGAGGTGCTGGCGCAGGCAGGGGGGACCCATGGCGGACCCGGCGAACGGTGGTAGGGTCCGGCATGGGGAAGGACATCGCCGAGCTGCTGGCGATCAGGGTGCGTTCGGGCGGGCGCCTCGCCACGATCGCCCTGGTCGACGCCTGCCTGGAGTTCTGCTTCCGCGCGGAGATCGCCAACGACGATCCCCGCAAGGCCATCCTTCCCGGGGAGGTCGAGCGGTTCGCCGACCTGATCGGCCGCCTGCGCAGGGACGCGGAGTAGCCCGGCGGCCGCCCCGCGCGGGCGAGCCGGCGCGGTGACCTGCCACTCAAAATAGTGCTCCGCCATATTTCCGCCACCTTGTGGCGAGGCGCAGCGGAATCTGCGCCGCGCCCCGGAACCCTCGCTCACGGCCGGGGTTTTGCCGACGCTTCCGAGGAGATCGCGCCCACAGAATCTCCCGCGCGCCCTCGCCGGCGCGCGGGAGATATTTTCGTCTGGAGGGCAAGGATCCGGGACGCCCGCCCGATCACCGGCACGTTATTGACATTTTCTTGCCCAATTTGGAACGGCGCCGCTGCTCCACGGGTTAGCCGCCCGTTCTCTCGGAGCTGAGCCGCACCGGTCGCGCGGTCCGCTCCCGATGAACTGGAGAGCAGGAGCGAGGCTTGGCGATGAAACGTGTTCTGGTGGCGGGGGGGCTCGGCTTCATCGGCTCCCATCTTGTGGACCGGCTGCTCAAACGGGCGGACGTGGGCGAGCTTACGGTGGTCGACAACCTGTGGACCGGGCTCCGCGACAACCTCGATCACCCCGCCGACGAGCGCCTGCGCATCGTCATCGGCGACATCGAGCGCGCCCCGCTGAGCGGCAGGTTCGACGAGATCTACCACCTCGCCTCGCCAGCCTCCCCGCCCTGGTACATGGCCGAGCCGCTGCGGACCATCTCGGCCAATGTGCTGGGCGCGATGCGCTGCCTCGAGCTGCTCGAGCCCGGCGGCCAGCTCGCCTACACCTCCACCTCCGAGGTCTACGGCGACCCCCTCGTCTCGCCCCAGCCGGAGAGCTACCGCGGTTCGGTCGACTGCACCGGGCCGCGCGCCGCCTACGACGAGAGCAAGCGCTGCGTCGAGGCGATGCTCTTCGAGGCGCGACGAACCCGCGGCGTGCGCATCAAGGTCGTGCGGCTGTTCAACGTCTTCGGGCCGCGCACCCGCATGGACGATGGCCGGGCGGTCTCGAACTTCGTCACCCAGGCCCTCCGCGGCCTGCCGATCACCGTCTACGGCGACGGCTCCCAGACCCGGAGCTGGGGCTATGTGGACGACATCCTCGCGGGGCTCGAGCGCTACTGGTGGCGGGACGGCGTCGACTACCCGGGCCCCCTCAATGTCGGCAACGACCGGGAGATCCCGGTGCTCCAGGTGGCCGAGTACATCCAGCGCCGGTTCCCCGGGTGCGAGATCCGCCACCTGCCGCCAGCCCCGCACGACCCCACCAACCGCCGGCCCGACCTGGCCCTTGCCGGCCAGGTGATCCCCGGCTGGACGTGCGCGGTGCCGTACGAGGAGGGGGTGGACCGCACCATCGCCTGGTTCCAGGCGCGCATGGCCGGCGCGACCCGCATCCCGGAGGCGCCCGAGCCCATCCTGCTGCCGGCGGCCCTCGTCCCCGAGCTGCGGCCCGCCGCGCGCCGCCGTCGCCGGCTGACGGCTGGCGTCATCGCCTGGACCGACGAGCCGCCGCCCGGGGCGGCCCCGGCTCGCGCATGAGCCCGGCCGCCGACCCGTCCGTCTCCGTCGTCGTGCCCCTGCACAACGGGGGCGCGACCGTCGAGCGGACCCTCGCCAGCATCTCCCGCCAGACCTGGCGCGAGCTGGAGGTCATCGTCGTCGACGACGGCTCGAGCGACGACGGTCCCGCCCGCGTCCACGCCGCGGCCGCGCGCGATCCCCGCATCCGGCTGCTGAGCCAGGCCAACGCCGGGGTCGCGGCCGCGCGTAACGCCGGCGCCGCCGCGGCCCGCGCCGACCATCTCGCCTTCGTCGACGCCGACGACCTCTGGGCGCCCGAGAAGATCGCCCTGCAGATGGCCGCCATGGCGGCGGGCGGTCCAGGGGTGGGCCTCGTCTACACCTGGGCGGCGCTGATCGACGGCGACGACCGCATCTACTCGCTGGAGCACCGGCCCCAGGCGGAAGGATGGGTCCTGCGCGACCTTTGCCGGGCCAATGTGGTGGGCAACGGCAGCTCGCCGCTCATCCGCCGCTCGGCCTTCGAGCAGGTCGGAGGTTACGACCCCTCCCTGCGCGCCCGCGGCGCGCAGGGCTGCGAGGACCTGATGATCTACCTGCGGCTGGCCGAGGCGCACGAGTTCCGCGTGGTGCGCCGCCATCTCACGGGCTACCGCGTGACCCGGGGCAACATGTCCTCCGACGCGCTACGCATGCTGCGGTCGTGCGAGCTGACCCTCGACGCCTTCCGGGCGCGCCGGCCCGAGTACGAGGCCGAGTACCAGGCGCACCGTCGCGACATGGTCTACTGGCTGCTCGCGCGCGCCATGACGACAGGACCGCTCGCCAACGCCGCGACGCTGCTCACCCAGCACGGCTTCCTGAACGCGTTCGACCTCGCCGACCGCATGGGCGATCTTGCCTGGCTCACGCTGAAGGCGCGCACCCCGGCGCCGATGAAGATCCTCGCGCAACGCCTGCTGCGCCAGGGCGGCCCCTTCCGGCCCGCCTTCCTCGAGGCGGGGCTGTGAGCCGCTCGTTCGCCGGTCGGCTGGCGCAGGTGCGGCGCCTGTCGTCGGCGCCCCCGTGGGCGGCGCCCGCGGTCACCGGCCTGGCGCTCGCCTCGGCCGCCCTCGACGGGCTCGCGCTCTACCTCTTCATCCCCCTGCTGCAGAACCTGGGCGCCAGCGGCGGCGCCCACCCCCTCGCCCGCGGCTTCGACGCCCTGTTGGCTCCGCTCGCGCCCGCCTGGCGGCTGCCGGCGCTCGTCGCGGCGCTCTGCGTCGCCGTGGCGGGCAAGAACCTCGCCGTCTTCGGGGGCGGCGTGGTGGCCCGCTACGTGGACGGCCTGGTCGCGCACCGGCTGCGGAGCCGCATCTTCGAGCAGACCCTCGCCGCCTGCCCCGACTACCGGCCGGACGCCCGGATCACCGATGTGGTGACGACGCTGGCCAACAACACCTGGAAGGTCAGCAGCGCGCTCAGCCTGGCCTACCGGCTGGCGATCTGCGCGGTGACCTTCCTGGTCCTGCTCGCCCTGCTGCTGGCCATCTCGCCGCCGCTTACGGCCTGCGCCCTCCTGCTGCTCGGCGGGGCGGCGGGCCTTGTGCATCTCGTCACCCGGCGCGCGCAGGACACCGGGCGGGCCGTGGTCGAGGAGAACCGGACATTCGGCCTGCGGATGTGGGAGAGCATGGGGGCGCTGCAGCTCGTGCGCAGCTTCGGCCGGGAGGCCTACGAGGCGGAGCGCTTCCGCAGCGTCTCTGATCGGGTCCGCCGCCGCATCCTGGCGCTCGACGTGCTCTGGGCGCTGCCCGGGCCCGTCGCCGAGGTGTGCGGCGCGCTGCTCATCGGCGCGCTCGTGCTGGCCGGGGTGGCGCTCGGCGCGGGCCTTGCCCCCCTGGCCGCCTTCCTGGCGCTGCTCTACCGCCTGCAGGGCCCCACGCGCGAGTTCATGCAGTGCAAGGTGGCGCTCGACGGGCTGGCCGCGGCGGTCGACGACGTCGATGCGGTGCTCGCCGCCACGGCCCGACCCTACATCGGCGGCGGCGACCGGCCCGTCGCGCCCCTGGCCTGCGGCCTGGAGCTGAGGGACGTGAGCTACGCCTACGATCCGGCGGAGCCTCCGGTCCTGGACCGCGTGAGCTTCACCATCCCCGCTGGCCGGACCACCGCCATCGTCGGCCGCTCGGGGGCAGGCAAGTCCACCCTGCTCTCGCTGCTGTTCCGCTTCCGCGACCCCACGGGCGGCGTGATCCTGGCCGACGGCCGCCCGCTTCCGGAACTCGACCTCGCCGCCTGGCGCGGCCGGGTTTCGCTGATGGCCCAGGAGGCCCAGCTGTTCAACGCCAGCGCCGCCTGGAACATCGCCTACGGCGACATGCACGCGCCCCGCGCAGCGGTGGAGGCCGCGGCCGCCGTGGCCGGCGCCGACTTCCTGCACGCCCTGCCGCAGGGCCTCGACACCGAGCTCGGCGACCGGGGCGCCCGCCTGTCCGGCGGCCAGCGCCAGCGGGTCGCCCTGGCCCGCACCATCCTGAAGTCGCCGGACCTGCTCCTGCTCGACGAACCCACCAACGCCCTCGACGCCGAGACGGAACAGGCGTTCCAGGCGGCGCTGCGGACCTTCTCGGCGGGGCGGACCGTGGTGGTGGTCGCCCACCGGCTGTCCACCGTCATGGCCGCCGACCAGGTGGTCGTGCTCGACGGCGGGCGGGTGGCCGAGGCCGGTCCGCCCGGGGAGCTGCTGGCGCGGCCCGGCCAGTTCGCGCGGCTGCATGGGCTGCAGTACGCCGGGCCGCTGGTGAAGGAGGTCGCGTGATGGGATACCGCCTGGTCGAGCTCGACCTTGCCAAGCCGCCGGCCGCGATCGGCCTCGAGCCCGGGCAGTCCGGCGTCGGCCTTCTGGCGCGATGGCGGGGCCGGCCCGCAGGGTTCGCCATGATCCCACGACCCGACGGCCGCGGCATGTCCGCCGCGGAGGTGTCGGCGCTGGCGGAGGCGCGGTTCGCCCACGCCGTGCTGACGCTCCGCGCCGCGGCCGAGCTCGACGCGCTGTGGGGCGAGCCCGGCCCCGTGGCGCCGACCAGCCTGACCATCGCCGTCTGCACCAAGGACCGCGCGGCGCGGCTCGCGCGCCTGCTCGCCTCCCTGGCCGCCCTGGACCGGTCCGGCTTCTGCTCGGTCGAGGTCCTCGTCGTCGACAACGCGCCGTCGGACGATGCGACCCGGCGCGCGGTGGCGGGGGTCGCTGGGGTGCGCTACGTCCTGGAACCGCGGGCGGGGCTCGACTTCGCCCGCAACGCCGCCCTCCGGGCGGCCACGGGCGACTACCTCGCCTACCTTGACGATGACGTGGTCGTCGACGGCGGCTACCTCCGGGCGCTGGCGGCGGCGATCGCGGCGCGGCCCGACGCCGGCGGGTTCACCGGCCTCGTCCTCCCCTTCCGGCTCGACACGGAGGCGCAGGTCCGTTTCGAGAGCCGGGGCGGGTTCGGACGGGGCTTCCGGCCCACCGAGTTCCGCCAGGACCGGTTCGGCAACCGTCTCCACCCGGTCGGCGCCGGGATTCTCGGGGCCGGCTGCAACATGTGCTTCGACCGCCGCCTGCTCCTCGAGCTCGGCGGCTTCGACGAGGCGCTCGACACCGGCGCCCCGCTGCCGGGCGGCGGCGATCTCGACATCTTCTACCGCGTCCTGCGCAGCGGCCGCCCGATGGTCTACGAGCCCGGCTACGCGGTGTTCCACGAGCATCGCGAGACGCTGGAGCAGCTCAGGCGCCAGTACTGGACCTGGGGGCTCGGCTTCATGGCCTATCTGGCCAAGTGCCGCCGCACCGACCCGGAGCTCGCGGGCCGCCAGAGGGCGATCGTCTGGTGGTGGGGCCTCGACCGGCTCGCGGCGGTGGCGCGGGCGGCGCTGCGCGGGCGGCGGACGGAGCTCGGCTTCGCCTGGGCGGAACTGGCGGGCGGCCTGCAGGGGATGTTCGGCGAGTACGACCGCTCGCGGGCGCGGTCGCGGGTCATCCGGGAGGGCGTGGCGTGACGGAGTCTCCCTGGGAGATCCTCCACCTGGACCTCGCCGGCGGGGTTGCGGAGGTCGCGCGCCGGGACCACGGCCTGTTCCTGGTCCTGTGGTGGGGCGCCCTGCCGCTCGGCGCCAAGGCGCTGCTGCCCGCCGAGACGCCTCTCGGCCGCGACCAGCTCCTGGCGCTGGCGAGCCCGTGGGTCGCCGACCAGGCCTGGGCCCGCGCCCGGGGCCCGGGCGCGGCGCCGCGGGCGGGCTTCGACGGACAGCCGCACCACGACCTGTCGCTCGGGGACGCCGCCCGGCTGCCGGTGCTCGAGCGTCTCGCCCAGGCGGCGGGCCGGTCGGGACAGGGCGCCGATCGCCTCGCGGTGATCGTCTGCACCCGCGGGCGTCCAGGCATGCTGGAGGCCTGCCTGGCGAGCCTCGCGGCGCAGGACGCGCCGCCGGTCCAGGTCGTGGTGGTCGACAACGATCCCGCCGCCAGCGCGCGCGCCGTGGCGGCGGACCGGCCCGGCGTCACCTACGTGCACGAGCCGCGGCCCGGGCTCAGCATCGCGCGCAACGCCGGCCTGGCCGCCGCGCATGCGGAATTCGTGGCCTTCACCGACGACGATGTGGAGCTGCATCCCGCCTGGACCGGCGAGCTCGTGCGCGCGTTCGACACCTCCGGCGCCGACGCCGTCACCGGGCTGGTCCTGCCCGCCAGCCTGGCCACGCCCGCCCAGCGCGCCTTCGAGCTGCACCTGGGCGGCTTCACCTCCCGGTTCACGCCGCTGCTCTTCGACCCCGGCTTCCTCGAGGAGACGCGGGAGGCCGGCCCCCAGGTTTGGCGCATCGGGGCCGGCGCGAACATGGCCTTCCGTCGCGCCAGCCTCGCCGGCCTGGGCGGGTTCGACGAGCGGCTGGGCGCCGGCGCCGCCGGCTGCTCGGAGGATTCCGAGTTCTGGTACCGGATCCTGGCGGCCGGCGGCCGCTGCCTCTACGAACCGCGGGCGGTCGTCTTCCACCATCATCGGCGCGACTGGCGGGGGCTGCGTCGACAGTATCGCGCCTACATGCAGGGTCATGTGGCCGCCCTGGTCGCCCAGGCCGACCGGTACGGCGCGCCCGGCGACCTGCGCCGCATCCGCCGACAGCTGCCGGTCTATTTCGCGCGGACCGCGCTCGGCGCGATCCAGACGCTCGACGGCTGGCGACTTCGCCTGCTGGCGGCGGAGGTGATCGGCTGGACCGCGGGTCTTCAGTACCTCTTCCGTCCCGGGTGGCGACGCCGCCCGGGGGTTGCGCCGGGCTCGCGCCCGGTCGCCGACATCGGAGCGGCCCAGCATGCCTAAGACCGCGCTCGGCGCCTTCCTGGCCCGGAACCCCTTCCCCCACGGGCTCACCGACGGCCTCTTCTATCGCGAGAAGATGCGCGCCATTCACAGGATCGCGCCGGAGCGGCTGCGCGACGACGGCCGCCCCCCGCGCATCCTGGACATCGGCGGCGGGCGCAGCGGCCTGGCGTGGTTGCTCTATCCCGACGCCGAGGTGGTCTCCGCCGACATCGACCCCGGTCTGGCCGGCCACGGGCCGGCGGCCGGTCGGGTGACCTTCGTCTGCGCCGACGCGCTACGCCTGCCGTTCGCCGACGGCGTCTTCGACGCGGTCACCCTGTTCGACGTGCTGGAGCACATCTCCGACGACGCCCGGGCCGCGGCCGAGGCGGCGCGCGTCACGCGGCCCGGCGGCGTGGTGCTGGTGTCCACGCCGACGGCCGCCTGGCGCTACCCCCATATCCGGGTCCTTGCTCCGATCTGCCCGCACGAGACGGAGCTGATGGCGGACTGGGGACACGTGCGCCGCGGCTATCGGGCCGAGGACCTGGAAGCCCTCTTCGGCAAGGCGCCCGAGGCCCGCGCGAGCTTCATCAACGGCTTCACCGCCGTCTTTCACGATATCGCCTTCTCCCGACTGGGTCGCCGCGGCCGCAGGCTGCTCTATGCCCTGGCCGCCCCGTTCGCCGCGGCAGGCTACCTCCTCCATCATCCCGCCCTCGGCGGTGCGGAGATCGCGGGCGCATGGCGACGCTAGACCACCGCGCCGTCGCCATCTTCCCCTGGGGCGACGTCATCGAGGAGTTCCTCGACCCCCTGGGACTCGACGCCGAGGACTACGCGCGCCGCATGCGCGGCGGCTGGCTGTTCGGCTATGTCGCCGCGCTTCAGCGCCACGGCCGCCGCGCCGTGATCATCCACGCGACCGAGCGACGCCGCCGGCCCGAGCGCCTCGTGCATGCGGAGACCGGCGCAGCCATATGGCTGGTGCCGGGCCGACGCTCGGGTCAGGGCGCCGCCCAGGGCCGTCCCTCGGTCCGCGCCGCCCTGCAGTGGGCCCGGACGCCCTTCCGGGGCTTCGCGAGGGCGCTTGCCCGGGAAGGCTGCGACAGCCTCCTCGTCCAGGACTACGAGCATGCCCGCTTCGACGCCCTGGCCGCGCTCGCCGGCGCCCTGCGCCTGCCGCTCGATGCGACCTTCCAGGGCGGTGACGTCACGCTATCCCCCCTCGAAGCGCGGATCCGCGGCGCCTCCCTGCGGCGTTGCCGGAGCCTCATCGTCCCTTCGGCCCGCGAGCGATCGCGCCTGTCGGCCCGCTACCGCCTGGCCCCGGCCCGCATGCACGACATCCCCAATCCGGTGGACGCCAGCCTGTGGCGGGCCGGGCCGCGCGACGCCGCGCGGCAGGCGCTCGGCGTCGCCCCCGGTGCGGTGCTGGCCCTCAACCATGGTCGGATCGGCATCCACCGCAAGGGCCTGGACGTCCTGATCGCGGCCTGGAAGCGCGCGGCGGCGGCCCATCCCGCCGCCCGGCTGGTGCTGCTTGGATCCGGGCAGGACCGCGACGCGTTCGCCCGGCTGGTCGCCGATCTCCCGTCTGTGGACTGGCGTTCCACCTATGTCACCGATCCGCCGCTGATTCGCCGCTGGCTGTCCGCCGCCGACCTCTACGTCACCCTCTCGCGAACCGAGGGCATGCCCGTAGCGCCGCTGGAGGCCATGGCCTGCGGACTGCCGGTGGTGGCGAGCGACGCCCACGGGCTGGCCGACATCTTCCGCGGCGGCGAGGCGGCCGGCGGGCTTGTCGTGCCCCGCGGCTCGATCGAAGGGGCCGCGCAGGCCCTGGCGGCGCTGCTCGCCGATCCCGCCCGCCGCCAGCGCCTGGGCCGCGCCGCCCGCGAGGCCGTCGAGGCGCGCTACGGCCTGGAGCCGGTCGGGAGGGCCCTGGCGGCCCTCCTCTCCGGGGCCGCGTCGCGGCCGCGCGGGCTGACGCGGGCTGCGCCCGCGCCGGCGGGGGCTTGAAGGTGCCCTGGGTCCTCAAGGAGCCGGACGGCTGGCGCTCGCGCCTGCGCCGCCGCCTGCGCCACTGGCGCTACGACCACGGCCCCGGCCTGACCGCGCTCGGGATCGGCGCGGCCTGCGCGACGGGCGCGCTCACGGTCCTCAAGGTTGCAGGACTCCTCGGCTAGGCCTGGAGTTTGCCGGGAGGCCCGTGTGGAAGCGCCAGACGTGACCTGGCTTCGCGGCAGCGCCGGCGCCGGCGCCGGTGTAGAGCCTCCCGCCTCGCGCGAAGTCAGAGCCCCCGCGCCGCCAGCGCTGTCTGCATCGCCTCCACCAGCTTCGGCAGCTCGATCGGCTTGGTGACCACGCTGTCCATCCCGGCGGCGAGATAGCCGTCCACCTGATGGGTCATGGCGTTGGCGGTGAGCCCGATGATCGGTGTGCGGGCCCGTCCGGAGCCCACTTCGAGCTGGCGGATCTCGCGGGCCGCGTCGGGGCCGTCGAGTTCCGGCATCTGCACATCCATCAGCACCAGGTCGTAGGGCTCCGCTCGCCAGGCCTCGACCGCAAGTCGGCCGTTCTCCACCACCGTCACCTTGAGGTCGAGCTGGGCGAGGAGCGTGCTGATCACCAGCCTGTTCACCGGGTTGTCCTCCGCCACGAGGACGCGGACCGACGCCAGCGGCAGGTCCGCCGGGCCGTCGCCCGCGCCGGCGACGGCGCGGGTCGCAACCGGCAGGGGTAGGGCGAGCGTGAAGGTCGAGCCCACGCCCGGGCTGCTGGTCACCGTCAGGCGGCCGTTCATCCGCTCCGCCAGCTGGCGGCTGATGGCCAGGCCCAGGCCGGTGCCCCCGAACCTGCGGGTGGTGGAGGCGTCGGCCTGGGCGAAGACCTGGAACAGGTTGGGCATCGCCTCGGGGGCGATGCCGATCCCGGTGTCGGAGACCTCGATCCTCAGCTCGCCCCCGGCGTCGCGCGCCTGCAGGCGCACCTCGCCCCGCTCCGTGAACTTCAACGCATTGGAGAGCAGATTGGCCAGGATCTGGCGGATGCGGGTGGGGTCGCCTTCGTAGATCCGGTCGGCGTCGCCCGGGTCCACCCGCAGGACGACGCCCTTGTCGGCCGCCAGCGGGGCGAACGACGCGTCCAGCCCATGGATCAGTTGTCCCAGATCGAACGGCGCATGTTCGATCTCCAGCTTGCCGGACTCGATCTTCGCCAGGTCCAGCACGTCGTTGACGATCGCCAGGAGGGCTTCGCCGGACTGCCGCAGGACCTCCAGCCGTTCGCGCTGCACGGGGCTCAGCTGGTCGATGGCCATGGCCTGGGCCATGCCGAGCACGCCGTTCAGCGGCGTCCGGATCTCGTGGCTCATGGTCGCCAGGAAGCTGGTCTTCGCCGCGTTGGCGGCCTGCGCCTCGGCCGCAGCCTCGTGCGCTGCGCGCTCCGCCAGCCGGCGTTCCGTCACGTCCTGGATGGCGCCCACGAGCTGGGTGGGCTCGCCGGCTTCGTCACGCACCAGCTCGGCGCTCAGGAGCGCCCACACCCGCGGCCGCTGCGGGCGGTTCAGCTGCACCTCAAGGCGGAAGGGTTGGCCCGTGAGCCGGTGCTCTTCCCAGGCCGCCTTGGCGCTCGGGCGGTCGGAGGGGTCGATCGCGGCCCAGACGTCGGCGCCGACGTCCTCGAACCTGAGCGGCGGATCGAACAGGGAGGGCGCGCCGTCGGCGGTGAGCGTGCGGTTCCTGAAGTCGATCTCGAAAACCTGGAGGTTGGCGGTCTCGGTCGCCAGCCGCAGGCGCCGCTCCGAGCTGCGCAGGACCGCCTCCTGCTTCAGCCGCGCCGAGACGTCGCGGACGATCGCGGTGTAGAGGACCCCATGGCAGGTGACCTGGCGCGACACCGAGGCCTCCAGGGGAAACTCCTCGCCCGACTTCCTGAGGCCGACGAGGACGCCACGGTGGCTCATGATGATGCTGTCGCGCGAGCCCCGCCCGAAGTCCCTGACCAGCGTCGCGTGGTCCGAGCGGAAGCGGTGGGGCATCAGGCGCTCCAGCAGCTCGCCGCGGATCTCGTCCGCCGCATAGCCGAAGATCGCCTCGGCGCCGTCGCTGAAGACGAGGATGCGCTGGTCGGCGTCGACCACGACGACGCCTTCCGAGGACATCTTCAGCACGCCGGTCAGCAGGTCTTCCGGGGAGTATCGAAGTCCCTCGCCGGATGGCGCTTGCGGGTCGTCCAGGGTCACCGCGTCCTCCCTCAGTCCGCGAACGGAGCGCGGCGGGGTGCCGCGCAAGGCCGGCCGGCGGGCCGGCGGCTAGGCGCGGGGACCTCCTGCATCATCGCCGAAGTCCCGGCGTTCGCCGCTGCGTCGCGCATCACCCCTCCTCGATGAACACGGTAATCTCAGATGGAACCGGGTTAATGATTAGATAAATCCGACCTGCTTTGTTGTATTGATAGCTCGATACCCATTTATGTTAATGTATATCTATAGGTATATCCCAATCCGTCCATTCCCGTAAAATCCGCCCGTTGCCATACCTGCGGTTGCGAGACTGAACTACGCACTACCGGCGGCTATATCCTTGGGTATATGGACGGCCCTACACTGATCGAGACGTCAAAAAACCCTTGTGGTGGTAAGGGTATTATGCTCTCGACGCGGCATGTCGAAGTTGCCGGGCGCGTCTGGATTTACCGCTCCTCACGACGAGCCGGGCGGATGCCTGCTCGTGGAGGAGAAGCCGGTCTGCCGCGAGGCGCTGTCCCACCTCCTCGTCCGGTGTGGCCTGCCGCGCCCGGACTGCGTCGGCAGCGCACGGGAGGCCGACGGCCGGGCCGCCCCCGCCTACAGCCTGGTGGTGGTCGACCTGTTCACGGTCAACTACGACTTCCGCTGGCTGGAGGCGCTCACCCAAAGGGTCGCAGGCGCCCCCGTGGTGGCCCTGGACGACCGTCGGAACCCCGCGCTTTCCGACCTGGCGCGGAAGGCCGGGGTCCGCGCCTACGCCAGCAAGGACATGGCGGCCGAGGAGATCGAGGAGGTCATCGCCATCGCCCGCACCGGCCAGCCGGTGTTCCCCCCGCCGCTCATGGGAGAACGCTGCGGAGGCGCCCGCGCGGAAGGATCCCGCCAGCTCACCCGCCGGCAGCTCGAGGTCCTCGCCCACCTCGGCCAGGGCATGACGAACCGCGAGATCGCCACCGCCCTCGACATCGCCCCTGGCACGGTCAAGCTGCACATCCACCAGGTGCTCAAGCTCACCGGATCCCGGAACCGGACGGAGGCGGCGCTGATCGCCCCCAGGTTCCTGGCGGCCTCGCTGGCGGGTCCCGAGGATCCAGAGTGAACGGAGCCCCGCCACCCGATCCGGATCCGCGCGTGCAGAGGGCGGTGGCGGCATGGCGGCTGCGCCTCCGGGCCCGTCTGGCGGCGATCGCCGAGGCGGCGGAGCCGGCCCCACCGGGCGACCATGACCCGCTGCGCGCCGCCCTGGCGGCGTGGCGGCGCCGGCTGGCCGCGCGGCTGGACGCGCCTCAGGACGCCGGCGAGGGATCGGCGACCGGACCCGCCGAGACAGACCCCGGGCCGCCCGCCGCGGACCTCCGGCGGGGGCGCCGCCGATCGTCCTGAGCCGATCACCCGGTCAGCCTGCGGTTCGCGTCTCCACCCTGAGCGGCCCGGCTGCGCCGGCGCCGCAACTCCCGGCCCGCGATAGAGGACGGCGCGCGGCGTCTGCAGGCGGAGGAGCCACGGCGACGGCCTTGGGGGTTCAGCCGAAGACCAGCCAGGCGGTGAAGAGCACCAGGCCGAGGACCACCACCGCCCAGAGGGTCGGCCGACCGTCGGCGCCCCCTCCTTCACCGAGACCTTGGCGAGCGGTTCGCTGCCGTGCATCTGCTCCGAATAGCCGCTGTCGACGGAGCGCTTCAGGTCCGGGTTGAGCCCCGGCCTGTCGCCCCGCCCGTGGGCTCGGAATTGGTCATGAGGGCTCCCTTTCCGTCTCCGGCTCCTCCGCCGGCGCTGGACCGGCCTGGGCGAGCCGCCATTCCAGCATGGTCTGCAGGCAGGCCCAGCCGGCGTCCTGCCGGTCCTCGGCGCCCGCATAGTCGGCGAAATCGGCCACCGCCATCCGCAGGAAGTCCCCGGGCGCGACCTGCTCGCGCTCCGCCGCCGCCGCGAGCTTCCGGCCCAGCGGCTCGGGCAGGGCGGCCAGGTCCAGCGCCGCCGACGCGGGCCTCCAGCATGTCGCGGATGCGGTCCTGGACCCGCGTGGGCCATCGGCGCGGCCCAGTACGACCTCGAACGGCAGGGCGCGGCCGGGGATCTTCCGCTCCAGGAACCGCCGACCGCCCGATCGCCCTTTCCCAGTCCCCCGTCGGAGGGGCGCTGCCGGCAAGCCCGCTTGAGCCCGCGGTAGACGCCTGGGCGGAATTCTGACGATGGCGGCCGCCCGACCACCCCCGCCGGTTTCCCGCCTGGACGCCGCGATCGTTTCGATCCTGCTGCGTCGCGGCGTGTGCGGTGGCCGGGAACTGGCCGCGGCGTTGCCCGCCCATCTGGGGGCGGAGGTCGGACTGGCGGACGTTGAGGCGGCCCTGTGGCGAAACTCAGCAGGGCCCCGCGCCATGGTCCAGCGAGAGAGCGAAGGACCAGCCTGGCGGATCAGTCCCGACCTGCTCCGCTCCCTTTCGTGGCGGATCCGGGTCCCACCCTCCAGCGGTGTCCCACTTGCGGCCAACGAGCCCTGAGCGCAGGGCTCCATCGGGTCGAGCTTCCTCACGCGAAGGAAGCACCCCGCGCCGGAGCGGGTCCCGAGCAGATCTCGCCACAGCCGTCCGGCCCCACTGGCACAGCGCGGTCGTGGCTTCCGACGTCCCGGTCCAGCGGTGCCCCGGAGAGAACGCGAATTTCTGGATCACAACTTCTTCAACAGGACGCCAACAGTTTGCGGAAGAACACCTTATTAACCGCATGAAGTCACCGAAGATTAACTCTGCCAGCACTTCTTCGCACTATCTTATGTACACTGACCAATAACACCTAGAGTGTACAACGTGCTCCGAACCCGAGAACAGGGTGGGGAGCTATCAATGCTGAAGGCATTTAATAACTATACGCCGCCGGCAGCCCTCACGGGCAGC
>Ga0268290_100048_pt1 | contig 77824 bp, 69 predicted proteins | sample MetspRMADM_FD_191346 | JGI IMG/M metagenome (GOLD analysis project Ga0268290, IMG submission 191346) | Soil microbial communities from San-Diego area, Southern California, United States - Methylocaldum sp. RMAD-M | ecosystem: Environmental > Terrestrial > Soil > Desert | place: USA: California... | reverse complement strand
CAGAACATCCGCGACGCGGTGCAGCGGCTGAGGGACGCCTACGAGGTCGGCCACGCCGAGTTCGAGGCCCTCAACAGCGAGCCGGAAACCCTGCGCGCCACGGCCTGAGCCGCGTCAGCAGCCAGTACGACGAAGGGCCGGGCGGCGACCTGGTGTTCCGCCTGAACGACGAGGACGAGGTGCGCCCCCCTTCTCGGGGGTGGCGTGCGCGGCGGGATCCTGCCGCCCTCAGCGCGACCCGAGCAGCGCTCGCCCCTCCCCTAAAACGGCGGCAGCCCCAGAACGGTGCGCCCGAGCCAGGTCTTGAGGATATGGGTGGTGGGGCCCATCACATGGGCCGCCTGGGCGTCCCGCAGGAGCCGCCCGGCCTTGCCGTGCTCCTCGTAGCCCCGCCCGCCGAGAAGCATCATCGCGCTGTTGGCGGCCGAGACGCAGGCTTCCGCCACATCCACCTTGGCCGCGAACAGAGCCGCATTCGCGCCCGGCGCGCCGGCGTCCCAGAGCCCGGCCGCATGCGCCACGAACTGTCGGGTCCTGGCCACCAGCCGCCAGAGATCGGCGATCTGCTCCACGAGCAGCGGCTGCGCCATGAGCGGCTCGCCCGTGTGCACGTGAACGCGCGCCTGGAGATGCGACACCGCGGTGCGGAGCGCCGCCTCGGCGAGCCCGAGGTAGACCCCGGACATCGCCACCAGGAAATAGGGCGCGACCACCTCGAAGACATACCAGTCCTGGTCGCCCTCAGTCCCCAGCAGGTTTCCCGGCGGCAGCGTGGCGCCGTTCAGCATCATGCGGCGCGAGGAGTTCCCGCGCATGCCGAAACCTGCCCAGGGGGGGCCCCAGTCAAGCCCCGGCGCGGTGCTGTCCACCAGCAGGCAGGTGAAGGTGCCAGGGTCGATCTGCTCGTCACGCAGCACGGCGGACACGACATAGGAATCCGCGTGGCCGCCGTTGGTCACGAAGCTCTTCTCGCCCTGCAGGGCGAAGCCGCGGCCGGTCCGGCGGAAGGTGGTGCGCGGCAGGTAGAAGTTCGCCCCGGTCCCGGGTTCGCTCAGGGCGAGGCTGGTGATGTGGCGCCCCTGAGCGATGGGCGCCAGGTACCGCTGCTCCTGGAACGGCGTCGCCTTGGCGGCGATCACCGCCGTGCCGACGCAGTGCATGGCGTAGCACATGGCCGAGGACGAGCAGCCGACGGCGAGTTCCTCGGCGATCCGGGCCAGCGCGGCCAGGCCCAGCCCGTGTCCGCCGAGCCGCCGTGGCACGTGGAGCCCCAGCAATCCGGCGGCGGCGATCGCCTGCAGCTGTTCCGCGGGCCAGAGCGCCTCCGCGTCCGTCTGCTCGGCGCGCGGCGCCAGAACCTCGGCGCTCAGGGTTCGCGCGCGGAGGACCAGCGCCTCGACGGGATCGTTCGGCACGCGGCGGCGCTCCTCCAGCTTCCGGGCAGGTCCCCTTAGACGCCGGGGCGCGGCGAGTCATCAGGCTTGCCAGGGCCGCTCCGCCGGCCGTGGCGGATCCGAAGCAGGCCGCTATACTGGCCCGCTCTGGAAAAGAGGCCCGCGTGGACCAGAGACTTGCGGAGCGCCTTGCCGCTCGCCTGAGCGAGAGCCCGGCCCTGACGGCCGAACTCCGGTGCGCCGACGACCTGGAGGCGCTGCTCGACGGGCTGCTCCGCATCGTGGAGCACGAACTCGGGGGCGACATGCTGACCTCGATCCTGCTTCTGGACGAGACAGGGACGCGTCTGCTGCACGGTGCGGCGCCCCGCCTGCCGGACTCTTACAGTCGGGAGATCCACGGCGTAGAGATCGGCCCCAGCGTGGGCTCCTGCGGCACTGCGGCGTATCTGGGGCACCCGGTCTATGTCGTCGACATCGCCCGCGACCCCCTCTGGACCGACTACAGGGACCTGGCGGCCGCGCACGGCCTGGCGGCGTGCTGGTCGACCCCGATCGAACGCCCGGGGGGCGACATCCTGGGCGCCTTCGCGGTGTATCATCGCCAGTCCCGTGGGCCCTCGATGGACGAGGTCGACGCCATCGGCCTCGTCTCAAGGATGGCCTCGCTGGCCATCGAGCGCTTCCGGGCAGGCGGAGCATTGGTCCGGGACACTGCCACGGCGCGCTAGCGCCTCACGGGTGCTCCTGGGGTCCTCGGACGGGCGGCGGAACCCGCGGGAGCCGCCCGAAGTTGCCGCTGGCATGAGCAAGCTCGATCCCGACCACCTCTACGACGAGGGCCTTCAGGTGACGACGGAGGGCGCCGCCGTGGTGATCCTGGGCCCTGACTCGGTGGCGATCGCCCTGACGCCGGCGGCCGCCCGGCGCTCATCCGCCCGGCTGCTCGACGCGGCCGCGACGGCGGAACGCGCCGGGGGTCCCCCTGCTCCGACGCTGCCCATACAGCAGGAATGAGCCGCGCGGCGACGCAACCCCGACGCGTCGGCGGCGGCTAGAAACGGGTGCGGACGGCGATCCCGGCGGAGAGCTCCTGCCGGTCGATGTCGCCGCGGATGCTGGCGGCGGTGGCCGCAGGGCTGCCGGCGTAGAAGTCGAGGTCGCGCCGCAGCCCGGCGTCGGCGAAGTCGGCCAAGGCCAAGGCGACGTCCAGGTCCAGGCTCGATGTGGCCGCGAAGGTCGCCCCAACCGCCCAGGTCGTGCGGTCGGCGTCCGGCACGCCGGGCTCGCGCATCAGGTCCGGCGTCGGCGTCGGCTCGTGCGCGAGCCCCGCGCGCACGGTCCAGGCCGGACCCGCCCGCCATTCGAGGCCGGCGGCGAGGCTGGTGGTGTCGCGATAGGCCTGCTCGATGGCGGCGCTCTGGCCGGCGAAGCCGAGCTCGATCTGGTCGTACCGGCTCCAGCCGTTGCGCTGGACCTGGGCGTGCACGGCGAGCGACGGCGAGGCCTGCCAGCGCCCGCCGAGCGACACCACCCAGGGGGTGGAGAAGGCAACCTGCGCCGGCGCATCGAAATTGGCGGCGGCGAGCGGCCCGCTGAGGCCGGTCATGCGAAGCTGGCCGTCCAGTTCCCGGCTGATCGCAGCGCGGTAGCTGAACCCGAGGGTCAGGTTCTCCAGACGGGCGAGCCCGCCCACGGCCCAGCCGATGTCCCACCCCTTCGCGGTGAGCTGCTGCCGGGCGTCCGGGGACGCCGGGGCGAGGTTGGGCGAGGCGGCGTCGAGCGCGGCCCGGGTCTCCTGGGCGTCGATAGCGAGGCCAAGGTCGAGCCAGGGCGTGGCCTGCAAGGCCACCGCGCCGCGCACCTCCGTCGTCTCGATGCGGTTGCGGTCGAGGTCGTACCGGACGAAGCCGTCGGCGGGATATTCCAGCCGCAGGTGGAACGGCTTGGTCACCGCCAAGCCCACGGCCAGCCGCTCCCCCACCGGGGCGGAAAACGCCAGGACCGGCGCCCGGAAATCCTCCGCCGGATCCTCAAGGCGAGCGGCGCCGCCGACCGGGCCGGTCGGCTGGCCCGGTCGGGTGATCGTCGAGCCGCCGTCGGTCAGCGTCAGCTGCGTCTGGCGGAACATGGCCCCGGCCGCGGCCTGGCGCTCCGTGCGCGCAAGGGCGGCGGGATTCCAGGCCAGGACGTCGGCGCCCTCCAGGGCGACCGCGCCGGCGTTGGCCATGCCCATGGCGCGCACCGAGAGCTCCGGCGTCTGGAAGCCGCCCGCCCGAGCCTGACCGGCGGCCGCGAGGGCGATGGCGGCCGACAGAACCGATCTTCCGGCTGAAGAAAGGGCGGAACTCAAGATCTCAGCTCCCGGTGCAAGTTTATCGCTGCCGCGACTTGTGACGTGGAGGCATTACCACGGTGTTTATCGTGTAGGCTCATCAATGCGGGGGATGAGGAATTCCGTAACCCCAGCCGCCTATTGAGATGATCGGACCGGCGAAGTGGAGATCAAGGGACGTGGCGTTGCTTCTCATCGGGGGCGGTATGCTGGCGCTTACCCTCGGCGTCATGGCGCTCATGGCGCCTGCCCGCCGCCGTCGACCGGAGGAATCCGCGCCAGACGCCGAAACCGCCGAAGACCCGGAGCCCGGGTCCCCGCCCGCGTGACCCGGGCTCGCCGAGCCGCAACCTACTCCAGCCTGAACGGCCTTGTGAGGAGGCGCCGCCCGCGTCCAGCATACCGGTGCGCACGGGGGCGTTGCTCCTGCAGCCGGGGGCGTAGAGCAACTTAAGGCGAGGGCCGCGGCCCGCCGGGCGCGGGACGGGGCCGATCGGTCCCCTAGCCGGCGCCGCGGGGAGGCTCCATGTGCAGCCTGACCGTGAGGCCTTCCCTTCGCCAAGCGACCTCAAGGCTGGCCTGCAGCTGGCTGGGGAGGGCCTTGAGCAGGCGCGATCCGAAGCCGGCCTGCCCGGGCCCCTCCACCGCGGGGCCATCGGTCTCCCGCCACGTCAGCTCGAGGAGGCCCTTCTTCGACGCGCGCCAGCTGACCTGCACCCGGCCCGCGTCTACGGAGAACGCCCCGTACTTCACCGCGTTGGTGGCGAGTTCGTGGACGATCACGGACAGCGGCTGCACCTGATCGGCGGCGAGAAGCAGGTCCTCGCCCTCCAGGATCCGCGGCGCCCGTGGTCCGGAAGCCGCTCGGTGACGAGGGGTCGGTTCCGCCGCGGAGGAATGCGCCGCGAGAGGGAGCCAGAGCTCGAACGTTGAGCCCACCGCCAGTCTACGCTGCAGCATCAGGGCGCCGCCGAGTTGCCCCACGAGGCCGTGCACCATCGACAAGCCCAGCCCGGTTCCCTTGCGGATCGCCTTGGTGGAGAAGAATGGCTCGATGGCGCGGGCCAGGGTCTCTTCGTCCATGCCATCCCGGTGTCGGACGCCGTGAGCCGCACATAGGCGCCCGGCGGGAGACCGCACCGGTGGCCGGTGTCGACGTCCACGGGCGCGGCGGCGATGGTGATTTGACCGCCGTTGGGCATCGCGTCGCGGGCGTTCACCGCCAGGTTCAGCAGCGCCATCTCGAGCTGGTTGGCGTCAGCCCGGGCGGCGGGCAGATCCGGCGCCAGGTCCAGCAGGATCTGAACGCGGGGACCTGAGGTGCTGGCGAGCAGATCGATCATCCCTTCCACCAGCGTGTCGACCGCGACCGCCGTCGGCTGGAGCGGCTGGCGCCTTGGGAAGCCATGTGACACGTGAAGACGTGGAGAACGCCATGGAGGCTGCAACCAGGCGCACTGGTCGGCGGCTGAACAAAGCTGTCATATTGTTCGCGTTGCTCGTCCTGGCGGCGCAGCTGCTTGTCAGCCTTGGCTAGAGGGGCGGCCCAGGTGTCAGAGCGGCACAGCAAGAGCCGAGCCCGCAACCGCACCATAAAGCTCCCAGCGCGAAGCCAAGGCGCGCATCGCGAGAACGGCCACCCGCCGCACAGCTTGGCCTCCTGGGAAGCAGATGAGGGTATCTAGCGCGCTCCGCCGAAGGGATTGACCCCTCGCCTCCCTCGGGTCACTTGCGACCCTGAGGGCGCTGAGCCCAGCTCCGCTGGCTAGATTGCACCGCGCGTGCGATGCACCTAGGCCCCTCGCCGTAGTGTCGCACCGAGGGTGTCGAAACTCGGCGGCTGCTGACGCCGTCCGACATCGCCCCAGCAATCACCGACAGGACTCCTGGTTAGATGCCGCGCCTCTTTGCCACCGTCGCAGAGGCTTCCAGCTCACGCCAAGCCTTCGCGATTTTCTCAAGCTCATCGCGCACATGCGGGTCTTGAGCCCGCAGGGCTGCGCGTTCAGCTTGCTCCGCATTTTCCCGATATTCAGCGACACGATCCATGTCTCGGTGTGCGCGAGCCAGGCGATGCAAGCAAGGGCGTAGCAGCGTGCCAGGAGGGGCGAGCCCTCCGCAGGTTCCGCCGCGCACGAGCAGACTGGGTTTGCCGTAACCTCGTTGCAGCGTCTTGAACGGAACGCGCGCGCCCCCGATCAGTTGAGTTCTCTTGGACGGGCTTCGTCACGTCGGCAATCCCCGCCGTGGATGCCCTGGCCTGCCGATAAGCCATACGGGCAGCACGATGCTCCAGACTCACTCGGGCACAGTGAAGCGGTCACCGAACGGGGTGCTGTACGAACTCTATCGAACCGACGGACGCGCAATGCTCTACATCCCCGAGATACGTAGCTGGGAAGTGAACGCCCAGCGGCTCCCGGGGAATAGACACGCGCTCGTGGACTGGCTGCCCAAGCCAGGGATCGACCCTCAGGGAGCTTAGGCGCGAATAGCCGGGAACAGCGGTCGTCCGCGCATCGCTAGCCCCCGCCAGACGGGCGCGCGTTCTTGACGGCTCGCCCTGCTACGGCGTGCAGTTGCGCGCGAGGCTCGGCGCACTCGGGATGAGACGCTCCGGTCGAAGAGACAGCTGGCGCCCCAATCGAGCCTCGGCTCCTGATGATCGCCTTGCGGTACGCGGGTGAGCGGCGCGTGCGGGCGCCGGCCCCGGCAGGACGAGAAAGAGAGCGCTAGTCGCGGACGTTCACTCAACAGGCTCAGAGCCTGGTCCGGAACGACGCTCCGCCGGCCCCGGCGCCAGGTCGTCTTCGGGCGCCTGTTCGGGAAAGTCCCAAAGTCCCCTTCCATGCTCCCTCAGAAGCGAACACCCAGCCAGTTCCCGCCTCTCCCAGCGGAGAGCGGTAACAATCCATGCCACCGGGCTTGCAGTTGCGCCTCCATGCAGGCGGCACGCCACCTCCCGCGACCAACGTCGGCTAAGGGTGGTTAGGCGGAACACCGGCGCGGCTGGCGGGTTGCCTCTGCCCAGCAGGTAGGACCAGCCATGCCACTTCTCTCGATCATTCGCTTCTTCACCACGCTCCTGTCCCTCCTGGTCCTTGGCGCGGCCGGATATCTCCTGTGGACCTGGTACCAGGGGGAGTGGGTCCGCGATGCCGTGGGCGTGCCGCGGACCGTTCGGGAGGACTGGCGGCTCTGGGCGGGTATGGGCCTGCTCGCATGGTCCACCCTGGGCCGTTTCCTGGTTCTTCCGCTGATTGCCCGCGGTGACCACCGACCGACCGAACCGCGGCGCGGCAATGGCCACGAAGTCAACGGGGCGAACGGCTCGAGCCTGTATGTGGAGCGACACGGCCGTGCGGATGGGCCCCCGATCATCTTCACGCATGGCTGGGGGATGGACAGCACCTTCTGGTCCTACGCGAAGGAGGATCTCGGCGACCGCTTCGATCTCACGTTCTGGGACCTGCCAGGGTTGGGTAAGAGCCGGGCGCGCCACATCGGCCTTCCGGCTTTCGCGGCGGATCTGGCCACGCTGCTCGAGGCGTCGGGCCGGCGTCCGGTCGTCCTCGTTGGACACAGCATCGGCGGCATGACGATCCAGACCCTTGTGCGGGACCGACCGGAGCTGGCTGAGCGCATCGCCGGGGTGGTGCTGCTGAACACCACCTACACCAACCCGCTGCGGACGATGATCTTCAGCGGCCTGCTGCGCGCCCTCCAGAAGCCGGTCATCGAGCCTGCCATGAAGCTCACCAAGATCCTGCATCCGCTCGTCTGGCTGTCGAAGTGGCAGAGCTACCTCAGCGGCTCGTCACACCTCGCCCACCGCTTCGGGTTTGGGCGGTACGTGACGCGCAGCCAGCTGGAGCACGTGACGCTGCTCTCGACCCGCAACCCGCCGGCGGTTGAGGCCGCGGGCAACCTCGCCATGCTGCACTGGGACGCCACCGGCGCGATGACCAGCTTCCGCCGACCGGTGCTGGTCATCGGCGGTGACATGGACCTCGTCACCAAGCTCGAGGCCAGCCGCGAGATCGCGGACACCTCGCCCAAGGGCGAACTCCACATCGTCCAGGGCGTGAACCACCTCGGCCCCATGGAGCGTGCGGACCTCTACAACCGCCTCATCGCCGACTTCGCGCTTGCGGTGCAGCCCGCCGCATCTGCGGATCTGCCGCGCGACCGCCCGCAGGGCCCATCGGCCGGCGCCGACTGGCGCATTGACGGCGACAATCCAGCTATCTCCCGCGGCGCGGGGCCCCTCTAGCGCACCCAGGTCGGGGCGGCTGCACAAGCCCGACTTAGGATCGCCGCCGGCGCGGGATAGCTATGGTGCGCAGTGGCCACGCAGGTGAGTAGCACGGGTTCTGGAGCCCTTTAGGCCGCGAAACGGAGCTCTGGAAGCTCGCCAAGGCGCGGTGGACGTGCAGAGGCTTGGAGATCCCTGCTGAACTATCTAGGCCGGCGAATTGGAGACGTTGATCAGCCCGGAGATGGCGATGACGATCTGACATGGCGCAAAGGGCTTGGGCACAAGGACGCTACCCGGCACGCCCTGGGAGGTCCACTCAGCCTCGCTGTCACCGCTCACGTACACTACCGGCAAGCCGGGTCTCTGCTCCCGAACCTTGCGCGCAACGGCCCACCCGTTGAGTCCAGGTCCCAGCCGAATGTCTGTCACCAAGGCGACAAACGCCGGGTCGCTGCCGAGCCAGGCCAGGGCTGCGTCTCCGGAATCTACCACAACGACCGCGAACCCCACTTCTTCAAGCGCCGACTCCACGAGGTCAGCTACGAGAGCTTCGTCCTCCGCCAACAGCACGAGCGGTCTTTCCGTCATTTGAGGCTTCCCGCGGTGCGGCTGGATAGGCCATGCCACCTGGATGAATCCCACTTCTGATCAACGCTCGGCAGGCGCTTTGGCCTCCGATCCGCCAAAGAAGTTCTCGGAAGCTGCCGCGAGGGGGCCGTTGCGCGGGCTATCGTCGAATGGCGTAGGTGCGCAGCGCCAGACGCAACTGAGAGCTACGAGTTCGCTGGAGCCCTGTAGGCCCCGCTGCCCTCCTTCACGCGAGAAGCAGCCGCTTCGAAGGTCAGCCGAGGGTGGCTAGCGGCCACTGCCGCCTTCGTCGCGTGATGGGCGTGCCCCGGTCGCGACTGGACCTTCTGTAGCGGACAAGATGAGGCTCAACACCGTGAGGCCCCGCTCATCAGTCACGGTCATCTCCCACTCGCCGGTTTTCCAGAATTCGACCTCGTGGGCGAGAAGCAGCTCGGTCATGGATCGAAGCGCAATTCGTCGAGCCCCGCCGATGTCCGGCAGCTCGACGCCTTCCTTGTCCGGATAGCTGCGCCCGTCGCGTTGGTGAAAATGAAATCGAGGCATAACGGCACGCCCAACCAACTCATGCCCACGGCGGTTGCAGCCAGCAGCAGTTAATGTCGGGAACCCGACGCCGAGCTTGGCTTTGTGCCGATTGCGCTTGGGTCTAGCGGACATTGGCTCACGCGTGCCTCTCGGCAACTTTCAACGATTGCAGTAGGTTGATGTTCGTCCGGGGACGAGCCTCGTTCGAGGAGCCCCAGATGCCCCGCTACTTCTTCCACTTCGGCGAAACCCCGAGCGGCGTGGACAGCCGGGGTCAGGAACTGCCTGACCACAACACCGCCCCGCATCGAGGCTGTCCGCCTCCTGGGCGAAGTGCTGAGGGACAAGGCGGGAGAGTTCTGGGACGAGCAATCAATGAAGCTCATCATCACTGATGACACAGGCCTGATGCTCTTCGTGCTCGACGTTTCCGCGATTGAAGCGCCCGCTGTCACTCGTCTGCGAACAGGTCCTAGATCGATCGGCTGAGCCTATGCGGGGCTTGGGGTGCGGACGTTCTGGACGTCTGCGATGGGTCGATAGCGGAACTTGGCTCTGCCACCAGAAGCTGACCTTCAGCCGAACCTAGCGCCGGAACACTGCCTACGAGCGTAGAAGGGGCAGCGCACGCAGGCACCCTGCACGGTCAAGGAGAGTTCGCGCCAGCGCTGCTCCATTTCTCGCCGCTGCAGTGAGAGGCTGATCACCCCATCTCGGCGTGCCCGATACCCCGTGGCCGCCGGGATTCGCTCCATGATCTGCCGGCATTTGCTCGTCAGTCTTTTGACGGAGCGAGAGCGCCCTTTGGCTCCGAAAGCGAGACCGAACCGCATTCCAATGATTACGTCCGCGACGTCGACCAGCCGTTGAGTGTCGGAGGGTGCCATGAACGATCTCCTGCGCTGCGCTTGAAGGCAGCGGAAGCGGGCTCCCAATTTGGTGGACCGACAAGCGCCAGGACCGGACGGTGACTGCTAGGTGCCTCACGCCAGACGGCAGCCCAGCCCCCGCACATGCCCCCGTCGGCCATTTCGGCCGCGCCGGTCCGCCTGTGCAACCGACTGACCAGCGAATACGCATCGAGGGTCACCGAGTCCTACTCGTCGAACTTGAGGATGTACTCTCCGGGTTCGTCCTGCTCCATCTATTGCGCACCAGTACAAGGAGCTACCGCTGGACGGACGACGGCCAGCGGAGGCCCCGGCGGCGTGACGCTCACGCTGCTGCCTTCAGGAGCCCTCTTGCCCACTGCCCCGCGGGCTCGCGGCCCGCAAGCCTGGACCGACCGCGCCAAGGCTTGCCAGCTCTCGGCGCAGTTGAGTTCTGGCGTGCGGCCGGAAACAAGACGGCGGACGAACGTCGTTCATTAATTTGATCCCGATCGTGTTCTTCAGGCGGATGCGACCGATGCTTGCAGGATGCTGGCTGTCTACGAGTTCTATGTCGCCGAGCGGAGCCGACAGCTGCGGTTCGTACCCGTGGCCTGCCGTTCGGCACACGAGCTTGTCACGCGCGCCCGGGAACTCCTGGAGCGGGACAGCGCGGAGTTCGTCGAGGTTCGCGAGGGGGCCTCTGTGCTGTTCAGGCTCCTGAACTAAACAGCCACTGGCGGAGACCGACGGATCCGCCTTGGAGCGTGCGCGTTGCAGGTGGTGCGCATCTGCGCAAGACAGTTCCCGGCGTCGCCCTCCTCAGCCTCGGTCGCGCAGGCGACCGAGGTCTTCTTGTGCCTACAAAGGGCGATTGTGCGGCGAGGCGCGCCACCCGCCTACTCCTCCTGACGGAGCTCCCGCATGTTCAGCTCCGCCACAAGACTTCCCTTGTGCAGGATCTCTACGGCGTGGCAGCTGCGATGCTCCCGCAGCCACTTCCGAGCTATGGCGGCCACCGCCTCGGGGCTCGGCGCTTCCACCAGCTCGACATGCGGTGAAGAGCCGTCCAGCCGACGGCCCACCAAGGTATAGAACGGTTCGGCGGACACACCCGACCATAGCTGCGGCGGACGGTTGTGTCGACGCTCCGACACTTCCCCCTCGGGTCGGAACCACAGTGCCGGTCAGGCTTTTCTGAACAGCAACCTTGTCCATGACGGGCCTCATGCTCACGTGCCTCGGCGTTTGCACGCCGGCCTTCCCAACACCGCAGATGCTGCACACGGGCCTGGCCCAGTGGAACCGCCGCCGCCTGGCGGTGGCGACGCCGCACGAGGACTGGCAGGGCGAGCTCAGCGCCAACCAGCGGATGCTGCGCCTGGAGGGCGCCTTCGTCGAGGCCTTCCGGGCCCACGTCCAGCCGCTGGTCGCCGACGTCCCCTCCGATCCGGAGGGCTTCATAGCCTGGTTCGAGGCGCTGAAGGACAACGGTCCCGGCCAGTACGACCCCCTGTTCGCCTGGCTCGAGGCCGACGCCGACCTCGAGCAGATGAAGTGGTTCCTTACCCAGGAGGCCGCCGGCGAGGCGGGCTTCGACGACCTCGTGGCCATGACCCAGGTGAAGCTGTCCGCCCGCCCGAAGATGGAGCTGGCCCGCAACTACTGGGACGAGATGGGCCGCGGCCACATGGGCGGCATGCACGGCCCGATGCTCGACCGCACGGTCCAGGGCCTGGGCCTGAAGCCGACCATCGAGGGCACCTGCTGGCAGTCCCTGTGCCTGGCCAACACGCTCACCGCCTTCGCCACGACCCGCCGCTACGCCTATCAGTCGATCGGCGCGCTCGGCGCCGTGGAGCTCACCGCCCCGACCCGGTGGGCGCCGTGGCCGAGGGCCTCAAGCGCCTTGGTTGCCCGCCGGAGCAGCGCAAGTACTTCGTCCTCCACGCCCAGCTCGACATCGAGCACTCCAAGGCCTGGAACGCCGAGGCCCTGGTCCCGCTGGTCGAGGAGAACCCGGATTGCGCGAAGTACATCGCGGAGGGCGCCATCATGCGCCTGGTGGCCGGCGAGCAGTGCTTCGAGAGCTACCGGGCCCACCTCTGGGCTAGCGCAAGCGTCGCCCACGCAGCGGAATAGGCGCACTGGGAAAGCGAGTTCGGGGACGGGGGAAGCTCGAGGTCCGTTCTCGCCAAAGTGGGAGGGCGAGTTGCTACGTCCACAGCGTGGGCGCTGTCCGTTGTGGTTCTTCGACGGCTCCCTAGAGCACGAACCAGATCGTCAGCAGGATCAGGGCGATGGTGACGACCGCCCAGAGGGTCGGCCAGACCGCCGGCGCCCCCTCCTTCACCGAGACCTTGGCGAGCGGTTCGCTGCCGTGCATCTCATCCGAATAGCCGCTGTCGACGGAGCGCTTCAGGTCCGGGTTGAGCCCCGGCCTGTCGCCGCCGCCCGTGGGTTCGGAATTTGTCATGAGGGCTCCCTTTCCGTCTCCGGCTCCTCCGCCGGCGCTGGACCGGCCTGGGCGAGCCGCCATTCCAGCATGGTCTGCAGGCAGGCCCAGCCGGCGTCCTGCCGGTCCCGCAGCCGCGACATGAGGTGCGTCCAGTCCTCGGCGCCCGCATAGTCGGCGAAATCGGCCACCGCCATCCGCAGGAAGTCCCCGGGCGCGACCTGCTCGCGCTCCGCCGCCGCCGCGAGCTTCCGGCCCAGCGGCTCGGGCAGGGCGGCCAGGTCCAGCGCCGCCGCCGACCGCCGCGAGGCGGCCAGGAGTTCGCCCAGCGTCAGCATCCGGTCCCGTCCGCGCAGGAGCCGAAGCCGGCGTCGGGGGGCGTCACCTGCACGCCCTCGATCTGCGCGGCGTCGGCCAGTTCGGCCACGTACTGGGCCGCGCCGATCGCCCAGGCGCGGGCCTCCAGCATGTCGCGGATGCGGTCATGGACCACCTCGAACGGCAGGGCGCGGCCGGGGATCTTCCGCTCCAGGCGCACCACGTGCCAGCCGAACCGCGAGCGGACCGGCTCGGCCCGGGTCTCGCCCTCGGCGAGCGCCTCGATCGCGTTCTGCACCTCCTCCACCAGCTCGCCGCGCCGGATTTGGCCGAGCGAGCCGCCCTGGTTCTTGGTCGGGCAGGCCGAACGCGCCGCGGCGGCCTCGGCGAAGGCGGGCCGGCTGTCGCCGACGAGCTCGATGATCGCCCGCGCCTCCGCCTCGGCCTCGGACCAGGCCGCGGCGTCGTCGCCGCCCGGCTCGATCAGGATGTGGGCCGGCTCGAACAGCGTCGGGGTCACGAACCGCGCCTGCAGCCCCTCGTAGACCCGGCGGCATTCCTCGTCCGACGGTTCACCGGGCTCGACAGCCGCCTCCAGCGCCTGGCGGACCAGGCTCTCCTCGGGGGTCTCGTAGCGGCCGTCGCCGACGGACTCAGGATCGGGGGTGAGGCCCCGGACCCGGGCGTCGGTCAGCAGCAGCTCGCGCACCACCAGCGCCCGGGCCGCGGCCTCCCAGGAGGCCTGCGCGTCGGCCCCCGGATGGTTCTGCGTCTCCTGGGCGATCGCCTCGGGCTCGATCTCCACCCCGTTGACGCGCACGACCGGCATCAGCGGCCGGCCCACGGGCGCGCCGCCGCATCCGCCGCGGCTGCTCCTGGCCGGTTGCGGCGGCGGCTCCGGGGCCGGCGGCGGGGGGCGCGGGGCTGCGCCGCCGCGCGAGGTGGTGAGGACGAACCGCACGTCACTCATTGGCTCTCCTCCACGGCCGCCCGCTGGACCACCGGGCCGCCGTAGCTGGGGGCCGAGCCCGCGACACCGTGCGACAGCGAGGCCGGCTGCGGCTGCTTCACCGATCCGCGCGTGCGGACCAGCTGGTAGCCCGGGCGGATCAGGAAGAAGAGCGGGATGCTCCAGATGTGCACCAGCCGGCTGAACGGCGTCACCAGGAAGAGCGTCAGGCCCAGGATGATGTGCAGCTTGTAGACCAGCGCCGCGTCGACGATCAGGTCGGCGGCGTTGGGATTGAAGGTCAGCAGGCCGTTGGCCCAGCCCATGAAGAGCAGCATCTCCTCGCCGTTCAGGTGCTGGATCGTCCAGTAGGTGGTGGCGAGCCCGAGCGACAGCTGCAGCCAGAGCAGCAGGAGCACGGCGATGTCCGTCCAGTGCGAGCTGCGCCGGATGCGGGCGTCGAACAGGCGCCGGTGCAGCAGGAGCGTGGCGCCGATCCACGCCATGATCCCCGCCGCGCCGCCGACGATCAGGGCCGCCCGCTGCTTGAAGCCGTGCTCGATGCCGATGGCGTCGAAGACGTTGATCGGCGTCAGCAGGCCCACGAAGTGGCCGCCCAGCAGGACCAGCACGCCCATGTGGAAGAGGTTGGAGCCCAGCATCATCTGCTTCCGGCGCAGGAACTGGCTGGACTGCGAACGCCAGGTGTACTGCGCCTTGTCGAAGCGGAAGATGCTGCCGACGATGAGCACGGTGATGGCGAGGTAGGGAAACCAGCCGAAGGCGAGTTGATTGATGAAGGCCTGCATCGCGCGCTCCCTCAGCTCTCGGCCGGCGGCCGGTCCGCCGGACGTTTCCACGCCCTGAGCTTGGCCACGAAGCCGGTCGGCTCGGGCGTCTCGGGGCCGAACTTCACCGGCGCTTCCTCCCAGGCGGCGTCCACCGCCACGAAGTCGTCGGCGCTCGGGTCAGGTTGTCGCCGCAGGTCCTCCAGCGCCTCGGGATCGACCCGCCCGCCGGAGAGCTCGATCAGCGCCTGCAGCACCGCGCCGTACGGCGTCCGGCGCTTGGCCAGGCGCTCGAAGAGGCCGTGGAAGACGTGCGCCGGCTGGGCCAGCATCTCCCGGGCCTCCCGGGGCGGCAACAGGGACGCGAACTCGAGGAAGGCCGGCAGGTAGTCCGGCAGCTCCTCGGGCGTCATCCGGAAGCCCTGGCCGAGATAGGTCTCGCGCAGGTCGATCATCGCCTGGCCGCGCTCCCGGCTTTCCCCGTGCACGTGTTCGAACAGGTGCAGCGACAGCGACCGGGTGCGGTCGAACAGGTCCACGTAGCGGCCCTGCAGGTCGATCAGCTCGTCGCGGGCGAATTCCTCGAAGAGCGGATCCAGGGCGTAGCGCGTCCTGGGCTTCAGCGCCCGCTCCTCGGTGATCGCCGCCCGCAGTTCGCCGGCGCCCGCCTTCAGCTCCTCGGTCGGATACGACAGCAGGAGCGAAAGCGCCTTTAGGGTCCGGCTCATGAGGGGATGTCCATGTACTTCTTGCGGGGGGTCTGCTGCCGCCGTCCGAACAGGTCGGCCTTGGTCGTGCCGTTGGACCCCTCGCGGAAGGCGAAGCCGGCGGCGCCGCGCAGCCAGTAGGCGTCCTCCGCGTCCTCCCGATGGGTGGTCGGGATGACGTAGCGGTCCTCGTAGGCCGCCAGCCCCATGTAGCGGTACATCTCCTCGATCACCGCGCCGGTGAGGCCGACCTTGCCGGCGATGCCTTCGTCGATCACGCCCTCGAGGGTCTTCGCCCGCATGTAGGCCCGCATGGCGAGCATGCGCTCCAGCGCCTGGGCGATCGGCTCCTCCGCGCCGGCGGTCAGCAGGTTGGCCAGGTAGCGCAGCGGGATGCGGAGCGAACGGACGTCCGGCATGCCGTCGTTGACGGTCATCTTGCCGGCCTCGGCCGCCGACTGGATCGGCGACAGCGGCGGCACGTACCAGACCATTGGCAGGGTCCGGTATTCCGGGTGCAGAGGGAATGCGACCTTCCACTCGAACGCCATCTTCCAGATCGGCGAGCGGGTGGCCGCCTCGATCCAGGTCTCCGGCACCCCGTCGCGGCGCGCCTGCTCCTGCACCGCCACGTCATTGGGGTTCAGGAAGACCGACAGCTGGGCCGGGTAGAGGTCCTTGGGGTCCTCGACGCTGGCGGCTTCCTTGATCCGGTCGGCGTCATAGAGGATCACGCCGAGGTAGCGGATGCGGCCGACGCAGGTCTCCGAGCACACCGTGGGCTGTCCCGCCTCGATGCGCGGGAAGCAGAAGATGCACTTCTCCGACTTACCCGAGGACCAGTTGTAATAGACCTTCTTGTAGGGGCAGGCCGAGACGCACATGCGCCAGCCGCGGCAGCGTTCCTGGTCGATCAGCACGATGCCGTCCTCGGCGCGCTTGTAGATCGCGCCCGAGGGGCAGGCGGCGAGGCAGGAGGGGTTCAGGCAGTGCTCGCACAGCCTGGGCAGGTACATCAGGAAGGTGTTCTCGAACTGGCCGTAGATCTCCTTCTGCACGCCCTCGAAGTTGTAGTCCTGGGAGCGCTTGGAGAACTCGCCGCCCAGGTCGTCCTCCCAGTTGCCGCTCCACTCGACCTTCTTCATCACCTCGCCGGTGATCAGCGACCGCGGCTTGGCGGTGGGCTGGGCCTGCAGCTCGGGGGCCTTCTCCAGCCACTCGTATTCGAAGGTGTAGGGTTCGTAGAAGTCGTCGATCTCGGGCAGGTCGGGATTGGCGAAGATCTTCGACAGGATCCGCCACTTGGCCCCGATGCGCGGCTCGATGCGGCCGTTGGCCTTGCGCACCCACCCGCCCTTCCAGCGGCTCTGGTTCTCCCAGTCCTTCGGGTAGCCGATGCCCGGCTTGCTCTCGACGTTGTTGAACCAGACGTATTCGACGCCTTCCCGGTTGGTCCACACGTTCTTGCAGGTGATCGAGCAGGTATGGCACCCGATGCACTTGTCGAGGTTCAGCACCATGCAGACTTGCGCGCGGACCTTCATCAGACTTTCGCCTCCTGCTCGGACTGGGCGGCGGCTTTGTCGAACCAGTTCAGCTGGCTCATCTTCCGCACGATGATGAACTCGTCCCGGTTGGCCCCGACCGTGCCGTAGTAGTTGAAGCCGTAGGCCAGCTGGGCGTAGCCGCCGATCATGTGGGTGGGCTTCATGTTGATGCGGGTGACCGAGTTGTGGATCCCGCCGCGCTGGCCGGTGATCTCCGAGCCGATGGTCCCGACCAGCTTCTCCTGGGCGTGGTACATGATCGCCAGGCCCTCGGGCACGCGCTGGGACACGATGGCCCGGGCGGTGAGCGCGCCGTTGACGTTGAAGGCCTCGATCCAGTCGTTGTCGCAGACCCCGGCCTTCTCCGCGTCCGCCTCGCTGATCCACACCGTCGGGCCGCCGCGGCTCAGCGACAGCATGATCAGGTTCTCGCAGTAGGTGGAGTGGATCCCCCACTTCTGGTGCGGGGTGACCAGGTTCAGCACGATCTCGGCGTTGCCGTTCGGCAGCTGCCCCACCACCGACTGGTAGGAGCGGGTGTCGATGGGCGGGCGCCAGGTGCAGAGCTCCTCGCCGAACGCCCGCATCCACGGATGGTCCTGGTAGAGCTGCTGGCGCCCGCTGAGCGTCCGCCAGGGGATCAGCTCGTGCACATTGGTCCAGCCGGCGTTGTAGCAGACCTCCTCGGACTCGATTCCCGACCAGGTGGGCGAGGAGATGATCTTCCGCGGCTGGGCGGCGACGTCGCGGAAACGGATCTTCTCGTCCTGCTTGCCCTCCGCCAGGTGGGCGTGCTCGCGACCGGTGAACTCGCTGAGCGCGGCCCAGGCCCGCATGGCCACGTCGCCATTGGTCTCGGGCGCCAGCATCAGGATGGTCTCGCAGGCGTCGATGTCGGTGAGCACCCGGGGCCGTCCCTTGGTCGGGCCCTCGGGGACCGTGCCGTTCAGCGCCGCCAGGTGCTTCACGTCGACCTCGGTGTTCCACACCAGGCCCTTGCTGCCGTTCCCCTTCGCCTCCAGCAACGGCCCGATGGCGGTGAAGCGGGCGTAGGTGTTGGGGTAGTCGCGCTCCACCAGGCTGACCTTCGGCATGGTGACGCCGGGGATCGGCTCGCACTCGCCCTTGCCCCAGTCCTTCACCTCATGGGTCTGGGCGAGCTCTTCGGCGGCGTCGTGCTGGATCGGCGTCAGCATCAGGTCGTGCTCGACGCCCAGAACCTCCGGGCACACCTCGGAGAACGTCCTGGCGATGCCGCGGAAGATCTCCCAGTCGGTCTTGGAGTCCCACAAGGGGTCTACCGCCGCCGTCAGCGGGTGGATGAAGGGGTGCATGTCGGAGGTGTTGAGGTCGTGCTTCTCGTACCAGGTGGACGAGGCGAGCACGATGTCGGCGTAGAGGGCGGTGGTGGAGAGCCGGAAGTCGATGCTCACCATCAGGTCCATCTTCCCGGTGGGCGCGGTCTCGTGCCAGGCGACCTCCTCCGGCTTCGCCCCGCCGGTGGCCGACAGGTCGTCGCCGATCACCCCGTGCAGGGACCCGACGAGATGCTTCAGGAAGTACTCGTGGCCCTTGCCGCTCGCGCCCAGGACGTTGGAGCGCCAGAAGAAGATGTTGCGCGGCCAGTTCACCGGGTTGTCGGGGTCGTGGCAGCTCATCTTGAGCTCGCCGCTCTTCAAGGCCGCGGCGGTCCAGGCGCCGGGGTCCTCGCCGCTCTCGTGCAGCTGGCGGCCGAGGTCGAGGGTGTTCCGCTCCAGCGCCGGGGTCGAGGGCAGCCAGCCCATCCGCTCGGCCTTGACGTTCCAGTCGATGGCGCTGGTCGGCCAGGTCCCCTCCGCGGCGGTCGGCGACAGCATGTCGGTCATCCGCAGGCTGTCGTAGCGCCACTGGTCGGTGTGGGCGTACCAGAACGAGGTGGCGTTCTGCTGGCGGACCGGGCGGATCCAGTCCAGCGCGAAGGCCAGCGGGAGCCAGCCGGTCGCCGGCCGCAGCTTCTCCTGGCCGACATAGTGGGCCCAGCCGCCGCCCGACTGGCCGACGCACCCGCACAGCACCAGCATGTTGATGATGCCGCGGTAGGTCATGTCCATGTGGTACCAGTGGTTGATACCCGCCCCGACGATGACCATCGACCGGCCGCGGGTCTTCTCCGCGTTCTCGGCGAACTGCTGGGCGACCGAGATGATCGCCTCCCGCGGCGTGCCCGTGATCCGCTCGGCCCAGGCCGGGGTGAACGGCACGTCGTCGTCGTAGCTCTTGGCGACGTTCTCGCCGCCGAACCCGCGGTCGAGCCCGTAATTGGCGCAGAACAGGTCGAAGACCGTGGCCACCAGGCCCTCGCCGTCCTTCAGCGCCAGCCGGCGGGCGGGCACGTTGCGGGGCAGGACGTCGGGGTGGTCGGTGGCCACGAAGCTGGTCGGCGCGTCGCCGCCGAAATAGGGGAAGTCGACCGGGACGATCTCGTCATGGGCCTCCGCCAGGGTCAGCTGCAGGTGGATGTCGCGGCCCTGGCCGTCCTTCTGCTCCAGGTTCCACTTGCCCTTGTCGCCCCAGCGGTGGCCGGCCGAGCCCGTGGGGCAGACCGGCTGGCCCGAGGCCTGGTCGATGCCGACCGTCTTCCAGTCCGGCTTGTTCGCCTCGCCGAGCGCGTCGGGGAAGTCGTCGGCCCGCAGCATCCGGTCGGCGACGTAGCGGCCGTTCCTCTGGACCAGCCGCACGAGCAACGGGAGGTCGGAGTACTTGCGGATGTAGTCGTCGAAATAGGGCGTCTGCCTGGCGAGGTGGAACTCGCGCAGGATCACGTGGCCCATGGCCAACGCCAGGGCGGAGTCGGTGCCCTGCTTGGGGTGCAGCCAGAGGTCGGAGAACTTGGCCGCCTCGTTGAAGTCGGGCGCGACCACCACGCTGCGGGCGCCGCGGTAGCGCACCTCGGTGTAGAAGTGGGCGTCGGGCGAGCGGGTCATGGGGATGTTGGAGCCCCAGACGATCAGGAACCCCGAATTGTACCAGTCGGCGGACTCCGGCACGTCGGTCTGCTCGCCCCAGGTCTGCGGGGACGACGGCGGCAGGTCGCAGTACCAGTCGTAGAAGCTGAGCGGCACGCCGCCGATCAGGGACAGGTAGCGGCTGCCCGCGGCGTAGGAGATCATCGACATGGCGGGGATCGGCGAGAAGCCGGCGACCCGGTCGGGCCCGTACTTGCGGATCGTGTAGGCGTTGGCCGCGGCGATGATCTCGTTGGCCTCGTCCCAGCCGACGCGGACGAAGCCGCCGCGGCCGCGCCGGCTGACCCAGTCCTGGCGCTTGTCGGGCGCCTCGGCGATCGAGCGCCAGGCGGCGACGGGGCTCAGGGACTTGCGCGCCTCGCGCCAGTGGCGCAGCAGCCGGCCGCGGACCAGCGGGTACTTCAGCCGCGCTCCGGAATAGAGGTACCAGCTGTAGCTGGCCCCGCGCGGGCATCCGCGGGGCTCGTGGTTGGGCAGGTCGGGCCGCGTGCGCGGATAGTCGGTCTGCTGGGTCTCCCAGGCGACGATGCCGCCCTTCACATAGATCTTCCACGAGCAGGAGCCTGTGCAGTTCACCCCATGGGTCGAGCGCACGATCTTGTCCGCCGCCCAGCGCTTCCGGTAGGCGTCCTCCCAGCTGCGGTCCTCGCGGGTGGTCATCCCATGGCCGTCGGAGAAGGATTCCTTCTCCCGCTGGAAATAGGTCAGGCGGTCCAGGAGATGGCTCATCGGCTTCCTTCCGGGGCAGGGACGGTCGTGGGGGGAACAGGCGAGCGGCGGCGCTCCACGTCATGCAGCAGGCCGCCCGGGCGCGTGTAGACAGCGAAGGTCAGCACGGCGCAGGTCACGTAGAAGCCGAGGAAGCCCCAGAGGGCCGCGTCGGCGGCGCCGGTGCCGGCGATCGACGCGCCATAGGCCTTGGGGATGAAGAAGGCGCCGAAGGCGGCGATGGCCGAGGTGAAGCCGATCACCGCGGCCGCCTCGCGGTCGGCGACGCCCGGAGGGGTCGTCCGCCCGACCGTCTCGCGCCAGATCGCCGGGATCATCTGGAAGGTGGAGGCGTTGCCGACGCCGCTGAAGAAGAACAGCAGCATGACCATGCCGAAGAAGCCCCAGAACGAGCCGGCGTGGAGGAACCAGACCATCCCCGCGACCGCGGCGATCATGCCCAGGAAGACGACGAGGGTGATCCGCCCGCCGCCGTAGCGGTCGGCGAGCCAGCCGGTGCCGGCCCGCGACGCCGCGCCCACCAGGGGCCCGAGGAACACGTAGCGGAGGGACTCCACCTCGGGGAAGGCGAGCTTGGCCAGCAGCGGGAACCCGGCCGAGAAGCCGATGAAGGAGCCGAAGGTGCCGGTGTACAGCCAGCACATCAGCCAGGTGTGCGGCCGCTGGAAGATGGTCGCCTGTTCGGCGAAGGAGGCCCGGGCGCTGGCCAGGTCGTCCATGCCGAACCAGGCCAGGATGGCGCCGGCGATGACGAACGGGACCCACAGGAAGCCCGCATTCTGCATCCAGACGCGCTCCCCGGCGCCGGTGGTCTGCCCCTCGCCGCCGAGCGCCCCGAAGAGGGCGAGCGTGACGGCGATCGGCACCACGAACTGCATGATGCTGACGCCCAGGTTGCCCAGGCCGGCGTTCAGGGCGAGCGCCGAGCCCTTCTCCGCCTTGGGGAAGAAGAAGCTGATGTTGGCCATGGACGAGGCGAAATTGCCGCCGCCCAGGCCGCACAGCAGGGCCAGGACCACGAAGATCAGGTAGGGCGTGCCGGGATCCTGGACCGCATAGCCGATGCCGAAGGCCGGAACCAGCAGGGAGGCGGTGGACAGGGTGGTCCACAGCCGCCCGCCGAAGATCGGCACGAGGAAGGCGTAGAATATCCGGAGCGTCGCGCCGGAAAGCCCCGGCAGCGCCGCCAGCCAGAACAGCTGGTCGGGCGTGAAGCGGAAGCCCACGGCAGGCAGGCGCGCGACCACCACGCTCCACACCATCCAGACGGCGAAGGCGAGCAGCAGGCAATAGGTGGAGATCCAGAGGTTGCGGCGGGCCACCGGGCGCCCCGCCGCGCGCCAGAACACCGGATCCTCGGGCCGCCACTCCGTGATGGGGGGGCGCCGCAGGGGCGCGGCGCCTCCGGCCGCGAGCGGCTGCGGGCCGGGACCGACGCGGGCCGGGTCATGGATCGCCTCCATCTCCGGCAGCTCCGGCAACGCCTCGGGCGGGGCGCCGGACCGGATCTCCATCCGGCGCACTGCGACGTGCATCCAGGCAAGCGCCGTGCCCACCAGCAGGAAGAGCAGGAAGAAGCAGCTGGTCCACACGCCCGTGAGGTCGTTCAGCACCCCGAACACCAGCGGCAGCACGAAACCGCCCAGCCCGCCAACCATGCCGACCACGCCGCCCACGGCGCCCACATGCTGCGGATAGTAGACCGGGATGTGCTTGAAGACCGCGGCCTTGCCGAGGCTCATGAAGAACCCCAGGACAAAGATGGTGACGACGAAGGGGACCAGGCCCATGGACGTGGAAAAGGCGATCGGCCCCTGGACGCCGTGGATCACATAGTCGGTCGGCGGGTAGGACAGCATGAAGGTGCAGAGCGCCGACACGCCGAACGTCCAGTAGAGGACCTTTCGCGCGCCATAGCGGTCGGAGAGCCGCCCGCCGTAGATGCGGAACAGGCTGGCCGGCACCGAGTAGAAGGCGGCCAGCATGCCCGCCGCCTTCACGTCCAGGCCGTAGACGCCGACCAGGTAGCGCGGCAGCCACAGCGCCAGGGCCACGAAGGCCCCGAAGACGAAGAAGTAGTAGAGCGCGAAGCGCCAGACCTGGATGTTGGCCAGCGGCTTCAGCTGCGCCAGGAACGGCTCCGGCTTTACGCCCGCCGACCGGCGGCGGGCAAGGTCGGGGTCTTCCTTGGTCGACAGGAAGAAGAGGACCGCGGTCAGCAGCAGCACGCCCGCCCAGATCTGCGCCACGGCTTCCCACCCGAACGCCACCATGACGAAGGGAGCCAGGAACTTGGTGACCGCCGCGCCGACGTTCCCGGCGCCGAAGACGCCGAGCGCCGCACCCTGCCGTTCCCGCGGATAGAACCTGGAGACGTAGGAGACGCCGACCGCGAAGGCGCCGCCGGCCAGGCCCACCCCCAGCGCCGCGGCGAGCAGCTGCGGATAGGTCTCCGCACGGGAGACCAGGAAGGTGGCGATCGCGGCGAGCGCCATCACGACGGCGAAGACCCGCCGCCCGCCGATCTGGTCCGACCAGATCCCGAGCACGAGGCGGACCAGCGAGCCCGTCAGCACAGGGGTGCCGACCAGCAGCCCGAACTGGGTCTCGGTGAGGCCCAGCTCCGCCTTCAGGCCAAGCCCGATGATCGAAAAGATGGTCCAGACGGCGAAGCAGACCGTGAAGGCGAGCGTGCTCGCCCATAGCGCACGCGCCGCACCGGGCGCGCTCCCGTCAGCAGCCATCGTCACGGCATCACCCCGTCCCGGGACATCCACCTGGAGGCTCAATCCGCCACCGGTGGGATTGTTCCGCCCGCCGGCAGCCAGGCCTCGCCGCGGCCCTCGCCCGCGCCCGCGGCCTGGGGATCAAGGCTGCGGCGCTTCAGAGGGCGCCCGGGGCCGCGGGGCGCCCTCCTTTCTGCGGCCGTGTTGGCTGCGGCCGCGCACGGCGCGACGTCGTGCCGGCGGCGGCACGCCGTCCCCGGGGGCCGGGTGCAGGCGCGGCGCCCGGGCGGATAGGAGGGAGGCGCCCCGGCCTCCGGCCGGTCGGGCGCTTAGGCCGCGAGATCGACCGCGGGCAGCGCGTTCTCCAGGTTCAGCAGGGTGACGATCTCGTCCCCCAGGGTGATGACGCCCCGGACCATCTCCGCGCCGCCGTCTCCCCCCAGCTCCGGCGGCGCCTGGATGTGGGCGCCATCGACGGTGATGATGTCGCAGACCGCGTCGACCAGCAGCCCCACCGGGCGGTCGCCGAGCTCCGCCACGACCACCACGGACGAGGCGTCCGGCGATCGCGGCGGCAAGCCGAGCCGGGACGAGAGGTCCAGCACCGGCAGTACGGCGCCCCGCAGGTTGATCATCCCCAGCACGTACGCCGGGGCGTGCGGCAGGGGCGTCGAAGCCGACCAGCCGCGGATCTCACGAACCGTCATGATGTCGAGCGCGAACAGCTGCTCGTCCACCCGGATGGAGATCAGTTCGTGGGCGCCCGGCGAGCTTTCCGCGGCCTCCATCAGAACTCCTCCCAGGTGTCGACGTCCGCCGCAGGCTCGGTTTCGGGCTGGCGCATCGCCCCCCCTCCGCCGGCATGGGTGGAGACGGTCTTCAGAGCCGGGCGCGAGACCGGCCCCGCAGGGCGGGCCGTCGGCGTGGGCCGGCGCGCGGACGCCGCGGCGTTGTCCTGGCCCACCTGGAAGCGGCTGATCAGCCGCGCCAGCTCCTCGCTCTCCTGGGCCAGGCTGTGGCTGGCCGCGGTGGACTGCTCGACCATGGCCGCGTTCTGCTGCGTCACCTGGTCCATCTGGTTCACGGCGGTGTTCACCTGGTGCAGGCCCGTGGCCTGCTCCTGGGCGGAGGCGGCGATCTCCGAGACCACGGTGGTGATGTCGGCCACCTGCTCGACGATGCGGGTGAGCGCCTCGCCCGTCTGGCCCACCAGCGACACCCCCTGCCCCACCTGTTCGCTCGACGCCGAGATCAGGGCCTTGATCTCCTTGGCGGCGTCGGCGGAGCGCTGGGCGAGCGCCCGGACTTCCGAGGCGACGACCGCGAAGCCGCGGCCGGCGTCGCCGGCGCGGGCCGCCTCGACCCCGGCGTTGAGGGCCAGCAGGTTGGTCTGGAAGGCGATCTCGTCGATCACCCCGATGATCTGGCTGATCTGCTGGGCGGACTTCTCGATCTCGCTCATGGCGGCGACCGCCTGGCTGACGATCTCTCCCGAGCGCTCGGCGTCCGCGCGGGCGGTGGAGACCACGTCACGCGCGTGGTTGGCGCCCTCGGCGGTCTTGCGGACGGTGGCGGTGATCTGGTCCAGCGCCGCCGCCGTTTCCTCCAGGCTCGCCGCCTGCTGCTCCGTCCGCTTCGAGAGGTCGTCGGCGGCCTGGCTGATCTCCTCGGCGCCGGAGCGGAGGCCGCGGGTGTTGCCCGTGATGACCTTCATGGTCTCCTGCAACTGTCCCATGGCGTCGTTGAAGTCGGCGCGGAGCTTCTCGTAGTCCTCGGCGAACGGCTCGTTGAGCCGGAACAGGAGGTCGCCCGCGGCCAGCTTCTCCAGGCCGGTGGCGATACCCTCGACCACCTTCTGCTGCTGGCGGGCGGCCTCGGCCTTGGCGGCCTCCTGGCGCCGCCGCTCTTCCTCGGCGGCCTTCGCCTGCTCGGCCGTCATGCCCTCGAGGCGCAGTTTCTCGATGGCCGCAGCCTTGAAGGTCTGCACCGCCTCCGCCATCTCGCCGATCTCGTCCTTGCGGCCCATGCCGGGCACGTCGACGGTGTTGTCGCCTTCCGACAGCTTGCGCATGACCCCGGTGATCTCCGACACCGGCTGGCCGATGGTCTTCGACAGGAGCAGCGCCATCGCGGAGGCGGTCGCCAGCGCCAGGAGGGCGCTCACGGCGAGAATGATCTCGGACTGGCCGATTACCTCGAGCTGGCGGAGCCCCGCTTCGTCGTCGCGCTTCGCCTGCACGGCGCGGATCTCAGCCATCACGGCCCGCACCTCGGTGAGCGTGTTCTGGCCGGTCATCGCCGCCCCTTCCGCATGCGTGGCGGGATTCGTCAGAAGATCGAGCTGCCGCTGCGCCTTGTTGGCGCGCCATTCGTCATAGGCGGCCTTCAGCTTCTGCCGCCGCGCGCGGACATCCGGCGTCTTGGCGTGGGCGACGAAGGCGTCCAGCCGCTTCGTCGTTTGTTCGACATTCTGGTTGTAGGTCTCGATGAACCTCGCGTCCGGGCTCACGGAATAGGCGCGGATTGCGTTCTGCTGCTCGAGGATGCTCGCCATAATCTCGGAGACCTCGAGCACCGCCTCGGCCGCATCGTTGTGCGCCGCGCTGGCGCTTCGGATGTTCTGCAGCTGGAGAAACAGCGCCCCATTGGCGACGACCAATATGCCGATCACCACCGCGAAAGCGATGATCAGTTTCCGCGAGATCTTCAGGTTACTCAGAAGCATTCTCTTATCCCCCCGGTTGTAGATTTAGGAAATGGTCTGCCCGAATACCTTGCTATATCGTTACGGGATAGTTTTGGGCGATAATTGTTATCTTGCTAATCGCCGTCCACGGCGAATACTTCGGCAGGTTATTATAGAGATGGGCGATCGGCTGATCAGACCTGCAGCCAGCTGCGCCGAACAGGAGCGGTCGCGCCAAAGCAGACCCGGGGGCGGTGCTGAGCGGCGCCTCGGTCATGCCGCTCCGCGTTCGAGCGTCTGACCTCGCGACGGCAGACGTGAAGGCCCGGACGCGGGCCCGATCACCATCGGAGACAGCGCCGGACGGGTGCCGCCAGCATCGACGAATCAGCGCCGTTGCAGGGCGCTCCGGAGGGGGCCGTCGCGGGGACGCCGCGTCGGCGCCTCAGGTCGGCCAGGCCATGGGCAAGGCCCGGTCACCCCGCCAGCGAGCGTGGCCCCGTAGGCGCCAGGTCCAGGACGGCTTCGAACCCGTCGTCCCGTCCGGCGGCGGGCGAGCGCACCGTCAGGCGCGCGCCGGCTCCGGAGGCGATGCGCTCGGCAATCGCGAGCCCCAGGCCCGCCCCGTCGGCGGCGGAGCCCCCCCGCTGGAAGCGGCGCAGGACCGTCGCCAGGGTGTTCTCGTCGACGACCGGGCCGGAATTGATGACCCGCAGAACGCCGGACGGGGTGAGCACCACGTCTACGGGGCGCCGGCCGTCGCCGTGCCGGAGCGCATTCTCGATCAGGTTCCGGGCGAGGATGCCGAAGGCGTCCGGATCCATGCGGGAGCCGTGGGTCTCCGCCTCGGGGACGCTCAGGCGCAGCCCCCCCGCGTAGGGGTGCATCCGCCTGACGTCGTGGGCCACGTGGGCGAGCACCGGCCCGAACCGCTGAGGCGTTTCTGCGAGCACCCCGCCGCCTTCGGCGCGCGAGAGCTGCAGGAGCTTTTCGCAGAGCCGCGCCAGCTCGAGCAGCGAGTTTTCGACCTGCCTCGCGCGCCGAAGCGCCACCTCGTCGCGCAGCTCGGCGATCAGCCGCTGCGTCTGCGCGAGCGCAGCCGCGACCGGCGTCCTCAGCTCGTGGGCGCTGTTGGCGGTGAAGGACCGCTCGGCCTCCAGCGCCTGGCGCAGCCGCTCGATGAGCCTGTTCGCCGCCGTCCCGATCGCGAGCGTCTCCCTGGGCAATCCGTCAAGCGGGAGCGGCGCCAGGTTGCCGGCGCCGCGCGCCTCCATCTCCGCCCGGAAGGCGCGAAGCGGGCGGAGACTCGCGCGCACCAGCCACCAGGCGCCGGCCAGGGTGAGGGGCAGCAGCAAACCCAGGGGGACGAGAAGGGCGACGGCGGCTTCGAGCACGGCCTCCCGCCGGTGAGCCATCTGTTCGGCGATCTCGATGACGACCCGGCCGCTGACGGCGCCTTCGCCGTAGATCCGGTGCGTTCCTGTGCTATGGAACCCGAGCTGCGGCGTGCGGGGAAACACGCTGGGATCGGCGTCGTGCGAGCGCAGCAGCACCTCCCCTTCGGGACTGCGGACCACATAGGACATGAACTCCTCATGGCGCGCGAACCTCGACACCTGGCGGGCGCCGGCCGCGGCGTCGCGATCGGTGATGTCCAGCACCGCCAGCGGAAGCAGCCGTTGCGCCGTCTCCTGGAGGGCCGAGTCATAGGCTTCGTCCAGCTCGTGCCGGATCACGACGGCGGCGCACAGGGTGGCCACAAGCCAGGTGAGGCCCACGGTCAGCGCGACGCCCACGCCGAGCCGCGACTGGAGGCTTCGCGGCCACCTCATCCGGAGCCCAGGCGGTAGCCCACCCCCCGGACAGTCTGCACGGCCGCGTGGCCGAGCTTCTTGCGCAGCCGGCTCACATGCGCCTCGATGGTGTTGCTCTCGACCTCGTCGCCAAAGGCGTAGAGACGCTCCTCGAGCTGGGCCTTGGACAGGATGGCCGTGGGGCGCCGCACGAGGGCCTCGAGGAGGCTCCATTCCCGGCCGGTCAGATCCACGCGCTTCCCGCCGCGGTAGACGGCCCGCGCCGCCAGGTCGGCCTCGATCGCGCCCACCCTGACGATCGGGTTCGGATTGCCCCCATAGCGCCGCGAGACGGAGCCGATGCGCGCCGAAAGCTCCTGCAGGCTGAAGGGCTTCACCAGATAGTCGTCAGCCCCGGCCTGAAGGCCAGCGATCCGCTCGGAGACCTGGTCGCGGGCCGTGAGCACGATCACCGGGGTCGCATCCCCGCCGCGCCTGAGCTCGCTGAGGAACGCCAGGCCGGAACCATCCGGGAGCATGAGGTCCAGCAGCAGCAGATCATAGGCCGCAGCCCGGACGCCGCTCCGCGCCTCATCCAGGGTCTGGACCCAGTCCGTCGCATGGCCGTCCGCGGCCACCTGGTCGCGCACCGCCTCCCCCAGCCTCACATCGTCCTCGATCAGAAGGACACGCATGCTCGCCACCGCCCCGCGGAAACCACCGCAGCTATCCCACGAAGCTGACACGGACCTGAAGGCCAAACACGCGCGGCGTCAGGCGCAGGTCAGGGTCTTGCGGGACCGTGCCCATGTCGAAACCCAGGAGGAGATCCGACATGAAGCCCCTGCTCACCGCCTGCGCCGCCATGCTGCTCGGCGCCGGCTCCGCCTCGGCCGCCGAACTGTGCAGCGTGCCCGTCGCCGAATGGCAGCCGCGCCAGGCGCTCGAGAAGAAGCTCGCAGCCGACGGCTGGAAGGTGAAGCGGCTGAAGACGGAGGACGGCTGCTACGAGGTCTACGGCCTCGACCGCCAGGGCCGCCGGGTGGAAGCCTATTTCAACCCCAGGACGCTGCAGAGCGTGAAGGTCAAGGTGGAGCGCTGAGATGGACCAGCCGTCGATCCGGGTCTGGGACCCGCTCGTGCGGCTCTTCCACTGGAGCCTCGCCGCCAGCTTCGCAGTTGCGTGGCTGACGGCCGACGCGTGGGAGGACCTGCACCGCTGGGCCGGCTACGCCGCGGCGGCGCTCATCGTGTTCCGGCTCGTCTGGGGGCTCGTGGGGCCGCGCTACGCGCGCTTCCGGCAGTTCGTCCGCCGACCGGGCGCGACCGCCGCCTACCTGGCGGCCATGCTGCAGGGACGCGAGCCGCGCCACCTCGGCCACAACCCCGCAGGCGCCGCGATGATCGTGGCCCTCCTCGCCGTCCTCGGCGTCACGGCGCTCACCGGCTGGCTCTACACGACCGACGCCTTCTGGGGCGCGGAATGGGTCGAGGAAACACATGAAGCCGCCGCGAGCCTGATGCTGCTGCTCGTCATCGGGCACATCGCCGGCGTGACCCTGGCCAGCCTGCGCCATCGCGAGAACCTCGCCTCCGCCATGCTCACGGGCCGCAAGCGAGCGCCCTCCCCGGCGGACATCATCTGAGCTCGCCAGACCAAGGAGACACACCATGACCCTGCCCAAGCACTTCCGGATCGCCGGGGCCCTGGCCGGGCTGAGCCTGGCCGTCCTCGCAACCCCCGCCGCCGCGCACTGCGACGCCATCGATGGGCCCGTCGCGGCGGCCGCGCAGGCCGCCCTGGCCAGCGGCGATCCCTCGCCCGCCCTGATCTGGGTGAAGCCCGAGCGCGAGGCCGAGGCGCGCGCTGCGTTCACGCGAAGCCTCTCGGTCCGGCGCCTCGGGCCGGAGGCCCGGACGCTGGCGGACCGCGCCTTCCTGGAAACCTTGGTGCGGCTGCACCGCCAGGGCGAAGGCGCGCCCTACACGGGGCTTGCGCCAGCCGGCCAGGACCTGGGGCCCGCCATTCCGATCGCCGATGCGGCGGTGGCGTCGGGATCGCAGGCGGAGGTGGAGGCGCTCCTCGCCAATGCGGTGAACCGGGGCCTGGCGGCGCGCTTCACGGCGCTGCGGGACCACAGGCCGCGCGACCCTGCCGACCTGGCGGGCGGGCGCGCCTATGTCGAGCGCTATGTCAGCTACCTGCACTATGTGGAGGGATTGCACAGGGCCGCGTCCGAAGGGGTCGCCGCGCCCGCGCGTGCGACGGCCGAGGATCACTGATCAAGCCGACGCGGCGACCGGGCTCGGACTGCGGCGGAGCCGTGGGGCCGATCCCTGGATTCCTTGCAGCATCCGCTGCTCGCGGACGCGGCGGCCATGATGAGCGGCCGGGTTCCGCCCCGCCCAGCCCGGGCCCGCCTCACCGAGGGGGCGGGTCCGGGCGAGCCGCAGCCGGACCGCCGGTTGCCGCGGCCTGGGCGAGCCCGGCCGGCTAGTCGGCGATGGCCCGGGGCGCGTCGGTGGTGCTGGTCGGAAGCGCCGCGAGCTTGCCGACGGACATCAGCTTCGGGAGCCCGGCGCTGATGCGGGCAAGGTTCCCCATCTGTCCGGAGATCGCGCCGGCCGCGTCCTTGACCTTAAGGAGCTTGCCGCCGCCGCTGGCCATGGCCATGGGATTAGCCCCGGCCGACTGCAGGAGGCCTCGGCCCTGGTCCACCGCCTGCTTGTCCATCAGGATCGCGAGGGCGAGGTTGTAGACCGCAACCCCGATCTTCCTGCGCTCCGCCTCGGTCGCCTTCGCCTCCAGCTCCTTGCTCTTGGCCGAGAAGTCCACCGCCGCGAGCTGGGCGGCCGCATCCGCGGTCACCTGCCGGAGCGCGGCTTCACGTTCCTTGGGGTCCGACTTGGCCTCCGCCGCCTTCAGCAGGTCCCGCAGACGCGTGGCCTCCTCCTTGGAGCTCACCGCCTCGAGCAGCGAGATGGCCGACACACGGGTCAGCTGCTCGGCCTGCTGGGTCGTGGCCAGGAAGGAGTCGATGTCGCCGGGCGCCGCGGCGGCGCCGCCGCCAAGCCCTGGCACACGCGCCTTGAGCGCGCCGATCTGCGCGGTGGCCGGCGCGGCGGCGCCCGAGATGGCGATGACGGCCAGGGCCGCGGCGAAATGCTTCTTCATGGATCTTCCCCCGGTTCAGCGGCCGCTCAGGGCCTGTTGGAAATCGGATTTCTCGGCCAGCGTCCGCAGCAGGGTCGCGGCGGCGGAGGCCACGTCCGCGTCGATGAGCGCCTCGCGCTCCGCAGGCGCGACACCGCTGTAGTAGGCGCGGGTGCGTACGGTGGTCTCAAGACCGCTCCGGAAGACGACCTCGGCGTCCCGCTTGAGGCGATAGGTGACGCGCAGCGCCACCTCGCTCGTGCAGACGCCGCGCTCGTCGCAGGCCTCCTTCACCAGGTCGACCCGGCTCACCGGCTCGACGCACATGGCCGCGCCCGCTGCGCCGAGCGGCGCGGCGGCCTCGAACTGGCCCGTCTGGGCGAGCGCCTCGGCCGTCGCGCCCGCGAACTCGGCGAGTTCGGTTTCGCGGCCCGGGGCGCTGGCGAAGCGGTTGAGCGCGAGGGGTTCGAAGCCCGTCACCCGCCGTGCGCCCAGGGTCTCGGAACCGCTGCAGGGCCGGACCGGCGGCGTGCGGACCGGCGGGGCCCCCACCGTGGCGACACGCACCACATCACCCGCCCGCACCGCAGGCGCCCCGGCATAGACGGGCAGCGCCAGCTCGCCGCCGGCGGATCCCTCCGTTGTCGAGGTGACCTGCCCCGACCAGATGGGCGCAAGCACCCCGCCAGGCGCGTAGGGCGCGGGCGCGGCCGGGCGCACGATGCTGAACGCCGCCCCGACGCGCAGCAGGCCTTTGGGATCTGCGATGGTCACCGTCCCGCCCGACGCCGCCTGGACCCGAAGATCCGCCCGGTCGAGCTTCAGCTGGGCGCCCATCTTGCGGGCGAGGTCCAGGATGGCGTTTCGAACGGCCACCTCGGCGCGCGCGGCGCCGTCATAGCCCATCCCGCCCGTGATCTCGTCCTGCAGGGTGTCCTCGCCGAACCCGGCGTACTGCACCCGCCCGTTGCGGTCGACGATCTCGGCCAGCACCCGTCCCTGCGTCACGCGGACGGTCTTGTGCGCGACATTCGTCGGCATGACGAAGGTGATGGTGGGCGCCACGCTGAGACGCACGAAATAGTCGGGGAGCCTTCGGCCGGTGGTCCGGTCCGCCCGCAGATCGGTCAGCTGCCGGACCGAATCCACCACCGCCGAGTAGCTGGCGTTCACCGGCACGAGGTTGAGGGGCGCCTTCTCGCCGAGGGCGTCCGCGAACATCTGCTCCAGCGCCGCGTCCGCGAACGGCGAACCGTTGGCGGCCACGCGCACCACGGCCCGAGGGCGGTCGATCTCACCGAGCCGGTTGGTGGAGATCTTGGACCATTGTGATCCCGCCGCCGGCCGGCCTCCGAGCTGCGGCTGCGCCACGGCGTACTGGGCCTCGGCGAACACCACGCGCAGTTCGCCGTCGGGGCTGAGGAAGGAATCGTCCACCCCGACACCCGCCGCGGCGCCCTTGTCCAGGATGACGAGCTCGCCCGCGAACCCCTTCACCGCGGCGGTGATCTCGAACGGCCGGAACGCGGCCCGGCTCTTGCCGACCAGGTCGGCCAGGAGCGCGTCGTAGAGGTCATGCAGCCGCGCGCGCTGGAGCGCCTCCGGCGGCGGCCCCGCCGACTGGAGGGCCGTGTCCGAACGATAGGCCGTTGCGGTGTAGCTGAAGAGCACCTCCCCCGTCACCACGTTGGTGAAGTAGAGGCTGCCGGTCATGGCCAGCTGGCGCTCCACCGTCCCGTTCGCCTTGGGAATGCTGTACTCCGAAACCCGTGGGACCTGCAGCGAGACCACGAAGGTCTTCAGCCGGTCGCCGTCGGACATCCGCTGGACGACATTGGGATAGGCCGCCCGGAAGCGCGTCGCGAACAGCTCCCGCGCCGCGGGCGCGCCCAGCACCCCGCGGGCGAGCTCCGCGTGGTCCCCGGCAAGCGAATTCGTGAGGACCGCCGGCAGCACGAAGAGCTGCGGCTCGGCGGCCCGGGCGGGCGCGCACACGGCCGCGCAGGTCGCGGCGGCAAGTCCCAGTCCGAGCCGGCGCACGTCAGACGCCGGGCCTGCACGCGCTGAGGCAGAGCACCACACGCTGGCCCTCGGTCCTGGAGTCCAGGGTCGCGAAGCTTGGATCGCTGGCGAGCGCCATGGCGAGCGCCTGGTCGATCGGTTCCGCGCCCTTGTAGGACACCGTCAGCTCCACCTCGGTGGAGCTCGCCGTGCGCTGGACGCTGCTTTCCACGCCGGGCAGCGAGGCCACGGCCTGGCTGAACCGGGCGCGGACGGGCAGCGGGATGAAGCTCCCCGTCAGGCGCAGGACGAGCTCGCGTCCGTACATGCCCCGCTGCTTCCAGTAGGTCTGCACCTGGCTTCCGATCTCCGGCCCGACGGCCATGGCGAGCTTGCGCGCCACGTCGTCCGCGCAGGCGTCCGTGTTGATGCCCGAGCCGTAGGCGGACATGGTCTCACCGGCGATGGATTCCCCATCCACGGTGGAATAGGCCTTCACGGTCACCACGCCGCTGCAGGCGTACTGGCCCGTGGCGGCGTTGATCCCCGAGTCCACGATCACTGAGGTTCCGGCCATGAAGAAGTCCGCGGCCTGGTCCTTGCGCGCGTAGCTCACATAGCGGGCGAGCTCGCCCGAGCTGGTCATCTTCTCGAGCGTCAGGGGCTGGTTCTGGAAGTAGCGGCTCCGGAAGACATCGTTGTCCAGCACGCGCAGATCATAGCCCCGCAGCTGGCCAAGCAGCGCCGCGTAGGTGCGATTCAGGTTCTCCGGCGCGGTGGCCTGCGGCTGATACTTCACCAGCTTGCGGTAGCTCAGGTCGTCGTGAACCTCCGCCTGGACATCGGTCCTGGAGAAGCTGGACGAACCGCTCGACTGGGCTGACGCGCTCGATGCCGAGGCGCTGCCCCGCACGGACGAAGCGCTGTTGCTCGAGCCCGAGAACTGGCCGCTGGACTTCGCATTCACGCTGCCCGACTGCCGGGCCGAGAACTGCGCCTGCTGCGCGGCGCTCAGCGACGCGGCGCCGCCCTGCCCCGAGGTCGAGGCCGCCATGTTCGCCGAGCCGCTGCCGGAGGCCTGGGCGGCGCCCTTCGCCTTGAGGCTCTCGCTGTAGCGGCCGCTGGCGCTGCTCGACTCGGAGCTGCGCGCGTCGATCGTGGAGGCGCTGCGCGAAGCCTGGGCGCTGGCCGAGCGCGAGGAGGCGCCTTGCGAGGACCGGTCCGAGAAGCTCGCGCCCTTGCGGGTGCTGAACTCGACCAGCTCCTCCACCGGAGCCTTAAGGTCCCGCGGCGTGGTGCGGTACTCGTCCATGACCGCCAGCAGGGAGTAGCTCCGCGCGGTCGAGGTGTTGAGCGCCACGCCCTGGTCCGACAGGAGCTCCCTGAACGCCCGGTCGTCCAGCGACAGGGTCAGCGAGACCTCGAACTGGCCGGCGATGTTCTGGGCGGAAGAGTCGGCGATGGTCTCGTCCCCCACCTGCTCGACGATGCTGTCGATCCGCGCGGCGACAGCCGGGTTGGCGGTCGTCCCTGCGCCCAGGACCTTCTCGATCGCCGCGATCACCGCCTTGCGCTTGGCTGCCCGTGTCGCGAGCGCCCGCACGGTCTGCGGATTGCCCTTGGCGGCCGCCGCGCCCGTGCCCCGAACCGTGAATTCCGCAGCCCCGGCCGGGCTGGCCGCGAGGCAGCACGCCGCCAGCAGCGCGATCTTCAGCTTCATCTTGCCCCCCTTGCCGCGGATCGTCCGGCCACGGCTGAACGCGCCCCATTCTGGGCCAAAAGGTTGCGTTATCCTGAACACCGACCTGCGATCCGAACGCTGAGCCTTCCCCGCCACTCCCGCCTCCCGGCCGACGGGTCATGGAATTGCGAGCCGCCGGAGCCTCAGCGACGCGCCGGCTGACAGGCTGTGGGGACCGCGAGAGGGGCGGAAGCTCAACGACGGATCGGGCTTGCGTCCCGGGGACTTAGGGCTAGGACCCAGGCATGAAGAAGGCCTCGGAATACCGGCAGCACGCCCGCCAATGCCGCACCCTCGCTGCGAGCCTGGACGGCGAGGCTCGGGCGCAGCTGCTGGAGATGGCGGCGACCTGGGATCGGATGGCCGACGACCGCGCACGCCTGGTCCGCAATCATCCGGACCTGGGTCTGGAGGGCGAGGCGGAGGAAGAGGGCGAAAGCCCTCCTGACTCATGAGACGCTCACGGGCGGCGCCACGGGGGCCAGCCTCGGGCTCGCGCAGCCGCCACATCGGCTCGCGGAAGCGCCGCCGGCGGCCACCGCGGACGAAGAGTTCCCACGGCCGCGGCCGACTTGCGCCTGCGCGCGGCGAGCCGCCCGCGCGGACGCGCCTTGCGCCCGGAGAGCTCGTATGGGGGGCCCACCCGACGGCTGGCCAGACCTCGGATGCAATACTGCCTATTCGGAGCTGAGCTTCTCCAGTTGCTCCAGCAGGGCCGCGAAGGAGGGCGCAATGAGCCTCAGTTCCCGCAGGTTCTTCGTCGATAGCGCCTCGAGCACGCCCTCGCCCTTAGGAGTGAGGGAGATCAGGACCCGGCGACGGTCCTCGGGATCGGCCCTCCGCTCCGTGTACCCCCCTCTTTCGAGACGACTCACCAGCTCCACCGCGCTGTGATGCCTGAGCAGCAGCTCCGCGGCGAGATCGCCGACCGACATCGGGCGGCTCAGCGAATACGCCTTGATGGCCAGGAGCGCCTGGTGCTGCTGCGTGGTAAGGCCGACGGAGCGCGCGCCGGCCTCCGTGAAGGCGAGGTAACGGCGGACCGCATAGCGGAACGACGCCAGCGCCTCATAATCGGCGGTGGCCACGGCGGGCTTGACCTTTCGGCGCGACGACGGCATCCGCCCCTCCTCTCAGGTGCAGCCCGATAGATCAACACGCGCCCGCGCTGCATGGGCTGCGGAATCGCCGGCCGCCAAGAGTCCGCCATTCCCTGTCTGCGTGTGACCGCGTGGGTGCCGGTCATCTGCCGGGCCGAGCCCCTCGGCGTGGGCAGGACAGCCGTCGTCTCGTCGTCGATCCGGACGAGCTTTGCAACGCCGGGGGCTTATGAGGTCTGGGTGGACGGCTTCGCCCCTGAGCGCGGCGCCGAGCCGACCGGTGGCGGCGGTATAGCCCTCTCCGAAGGGTTCGACCCGCGCACGGCCGACGAACCTATCGCACGTTGGGCGCCCACAACAGGGAACGCGTGCTGCACGGGCCTCTCCGCGCCTAGGCGCCGTCGCCGAACGCCGGGGCGGTCCCGGCCCGCACGGTGGTGCGGGAATCCGGCGCCAGACCAAGGCGGCGGCCGAAGCTGCCGTACCGGCCGAGCCCGAGTTCGGCGGTTGGCGGTGTAGCCGGCCTGGCCCAGGTTCACGCCCGAGGCGCTGCGCTCGAGGTCAAGCGCGGCGTTGTAGGCGCCCACCCCTCGCCCGCTCTGCGCTGATACGAGAGGCGGCTGGCGTCGAACACACGGTCGGGGACGAGCCGCCGGCTGGACCGGGCGCGGACCGCATGGTGACGCCGCGCACGGAGGCCACGAGAATCGCGGCCGCGGCAGGCGGGGCCAGGACGGCGGCGCGTCGCGGTGCGGAGCCGCCCGCGCGGGGGTCTGCACCGCCGTCCGCCGGCCGCGAGAGGGGCGGCCGGCGCGGGCTCCGGAGGCGGCCGGGGCGTCCCGAGGAACGACGCCAGGCCCGCCCAGCCACTGAGCACCTTGGCCGTCGCACTTCAAGTCCCGTCGTCCCTGGCGCAGGGAAACTGGTGCGACATCGGCCGGAGCCGGGGCGGGCGATGGCCTGGCGCTCAGGGCGCCTGCATGTCGCCCCCGGGTCACCGCCAAGGCCGCCGTCGCAAGCGCCCAGGCCGCCGAGGCGATCGAGCCGGATGAACAGGCGCTGGACATCGGCCGCGTTCTCCTCGACCAGGGCGGTGGCCTCCGCCCGGACGAGCCCCCCGCGAGCGCGACCAACTCCGCGAGCCGTGCGCCGGCAGAGGCCGGCTCGTTCGGCCGCCCCGGCCCGGCGGCGCAAGGCCTCCGGCGCGACGTTGAGGTGTGCGGCCACGACCGAGATCGGGACCGGCCGGCGCCCCTCGTCGGGCGCCGGCACCGCCGTCTCCAGGAGCAGATTCTGGGTGTTGGCCCGCGCCGCTTCCAGAATGAAAAGTCCGGTGGGCGGGTCCGGAGCCCAGCGCATGACGCCCTCGATGAAGCGCGGAAGGTGCTCGTGCAGCAGGCGATTGACCACCCGAACAGGCGTTTCGGTGCGGGCGGGGCCGGGCCGAGCAGGTCCCGGGCAGCTCGGCGCATGATGTTGGGGGCCCGGAGCGGCGACTGCAGCGCTGCCGTGAAGTCCGGGACGTTGCGCCCCAGAGCCTCATGCGCGCCCCAGCCGTGGAGCGGAATCGCCCCGGCCTGTTCGGTTGAGCGGTGTCGTTCCAATAGGCCACGCCATGTCGGGGCGAGAACCCAGCGCCTCGTCCAGCGCCGCCGCGAGATCGCTCCGCCCCGCGCGTTCGAACCGCGGGCAGTTCGCGATCCTCTTCGTAGATCCGCTCCCCGGCGCTGCTGGCGTGCGATCGCAGGAGGGCTCTGCCGCAGACCGGGCCGCGGGGTCGGCCCTCTCACGCACCTCGAAATCCGGCGCATCGCCAGACGCGAACAACAGAAACCGCCTGCTCTCGAGGCGCCTCCCTGCTCCTGAGGCGCCCAGCACGCGCCCCTTCGCGGCGCGAGCGGGGAACGGTCTCTGAGGCAGGCGGCGCCGTGGCCGGACTCGCGGGTGCGAGGCCGCCCCCCCCCCGCGCCCCCAGGCCGTCGCGACAGCCTCCAGCGCCTCCGGTGGCTCCGGCCGGCTTAATGGGCTGGTCAGGCTTGCTAGCGCAGACTCCAGCCGTGTTTGGGGGGTAGGATTGTGTTGACGGCTGCGAGTAAGAACAGAGACTTAACCCAGCTGGTGCTGGTGGGCGGCGCGGTCTTCGGCCTCGCCTACATCTGCCTGGCGGCGCCCCGCGGGCTTGACCGTGTCGCGCCAATCTGGCTCCCGAACGCCCTGCTCCTGGCGCTTTTGCGGCTCTCGCCCGTGCGCCGATGGGGCGCGCTCTCGGCGATCGCTTGGGTCGGGAACGCTATCGCCAACCTTGCGGCGGGCGACCCGGCGCCCCTCGGGCTCGGCCTGGCGCTCTGCAATGTCCTGGAAGTGCTCGGCGCGGCGGCCGCGCTTCGGAGGCCAAGGGGGTCTTCGCTCGACATCATGCGCGTGCGGGACGGGCTTCGCTACGCCGCCGTCACCGTCGCGGCGGCGGGGGCCGGTGCGGCGCTGGCCGCCCTCATGCTTCACATCGCGGGCGCCCCCCCTCGCTTCGCGGGCGCCATGACGTGGGCGATCGCCGACTTCGCAGGCCTGTTCATCGTCGCGCCCTGCCTGGTCGTGCTCCTGAGCGCCTCCGAGCCGCTCCGACGCCTGAAGGAGCGGCCGCTGTGGCCCTTCGCGCTCCTGCTGGCGGCGACGCTCCTGGCGTTCCTTCAGAACCAGTTCGCGCTCGCCTATCTCGTGCTGGGGGCGCTGCTGCTCGTCACCTGGCTCACCGGCTTAATTGGTGCGGCTGTCGGGATTCTGCTTACCCTTGGACTGGCCGCCGGGGCGACGATGGCGGGCCTTGGGCCCTTCGCCATGGGCGGCGGTTCCGTCGTGAAGCAGGTCGTCCTGCTGCAGCTCTTCCTGGGGGTCTGCTTCAGCCTCAGCCTGCCCGTGGCGGTCCAACGCCGCCGCGCCCGCAGGCTCGCAGATGCGCTGGCGCAGGCGCTGGAGGTCTCGCGGGACGCTGAAGAGCGCTACCGCCTCATCGCAGACAGATCCCACGACATCATCGTCCGGGCTGATTGCGACGGCACGTTGCTCTATGTCTCACCCGCCTGCCGCACCTATGGTTACGAGCCGGAAGACCTCATCGGGCGGCACGCGGACGAGTTCCTACATCCAGATGACGTCGCCCACCACAACGAGAACATGCGCCTGCTGTTCGCCGGACAGATCCCGCCCGCCAGCGAGCGCCAGCACCGGTTCCGCAGCCACAACGGGGCCTACGGGTGGCTCGAGGGCAATCCAGTGCTCATCCCCGGGCGCGACGGGCGGCCCGTCGAGATCCTGAACGTGTTCCGCGATGTCTCCGAGCACAAGGCGCTCGAGGCGGCGCTGTCGCACGCTCGCGAGGAAGCCGAGGCCGCGGCCCAGGCGAAGTCCGAGTTCCTCGCCAACATGAGTCACGAGCTGCGCACGCCGCTCACGAGTGTAATCGGCTTCACCCGGCTGGCGCTGGAGCGACCCGCCCTGGACGACCTGTCCCGGACCTATGTCCAGCGGGTCAACGACGCCAGCCAGGCCTTGTTGAGCACCGTCAACGACATCCTCGACTTCTCGAAGCTCGAGGCCGGCCAGGTGACGTTCCATCCGCGGCCGACGCCGCTGCTTGCCCTGCTGCGCGCGTCCCTGTCGCTCTTCGAGCCGCAGGCGACGGCGAAGTCGATCAGCCTCGGGCTCGAGACGGACATCAACGGCGAGCTGATGCTGCTGGCCGATCCCGACAGGCTCCGTCAGGTGCTGCTCAACCTGCTGGGCAACGCCGTCAAGTTCACGGCGGCGGGCGGCGTCACCCTGCGGGCCGGATATGCCGCCGGCGCCGGGGTCCTGCGGGTAGAGGTGGTCGACACCGGTCCCGGCATAAGCGAGGAGGACCGCGCCCGCCTGTTCCGCCGCTTCAGCCAGATCGACGGTTCGCTGGCCCGAAGCCATGGCGGCACGGGACTCGGACTGGCCATCTGCAAGGGGATCGTCGAGGCGCTGGGAGGCCACATCTCGGTTCGCAGCCGCCTGGGTCAGGGCAGCGCCTTCTGCTTCGAGGTCCCGCTGGACCAGGCCGCTGCGCCAGCCGAAGGGCCGGAGGCGGCGCGGCCCTCGATCGCCGCCGGCCTGCGCGTGCTTGTCGTCGACGACCACGCGATCAACCGGGAGCTCGTCGGACTATTGCTCGCGGGGGTCGCCGCGCAGGTGAGCGACGCAGGCGGCGGAGAAGAGGCGATCGAGATGGCGGAGTTGTGGCCTTACGACGTCATTCTGATGGACCTGCGCATGCCGGGCCTCGATGGGGAAACCGCGCTGCGACGGATCCGGGCCTCGCTTGGCCCCAACGCCCGCACGCCGGTCCTGGCATTCACCGCCGACGCCACGCCGGAGCTCGAAGCCCGGCTGTTTGACCGGGGGTTCCAGGGGATGGTCGGCAAGCCGGTCGCCCCCGATGCGCTCCTCAGCGCCATCGCACGGGCGTGCCCCGAGCACGAGGAGACGGCGGACTCGCGCCAGGTCGGCTGACCGACCCGGGTCGCCCGCGAAGCCTCCCACCGGAGCGTCCGCCTTCGCCGGGGTGGAGCGGCCGTGAGCCGGTGCGGCCGCCGCCCCGCCGCTCCCCCGCCGAGCCACCGCCACCGCTCTGGAGGCGTGGTGATTGACAACTCGACGATTCGGCAGCGCCATCAGGCGAAATGGACCTCCCGTCCGGGCAGAGATGCGCCCGCAGATGAAGGCTCGAACAGGATGAGCACGTCCGGCAGCAACATCCTGCGGTTTCCCGGCGCTCGGCTCGGGACGCCCCGGGCGTCCGGGGCCGGGCCGGCCAAGCCGCCGGCAGACCTCTTCCCCTTCCCGCAGGCAGGCGGCGATCCCACGCCGCCCTCAGCCCAGTTCACGGCTCTCGTCGAGGCGATCTGCGCCAGCGCCGAAGGGCCAGGGGGCGCGGGCGGGCCCGGACGCCCGGGACTGCTCCAGGACCTCGGTGAGCGCTGGGGCGGCGACGAGGCGCTCCGCCGCAGGCTCGCCGAGGCCGTCCGCGTCGTGCTCGCGCGTGCCGCCGGAGACGCGGCGTCCCGCCCCCGCTGACCGGTCCCGGTCCGCCGGTCCGCGCAGGACGCGGCCGGCGCTCATCACGGGTGTCCGCGCCGCGCGCCGCAGAGGACGCCGGAACCTGCGCGCCTCTCGGGGCGGGGCGCCCGGCGAAACTCACGCAAACCTCTGCTGCCGGTTGACGGCCACCCCGGGCGCCGTCGGACCTGGGCTGCGTGCCGCGCCACGGGGATTTTCGCGGCGCTGTGGTCGAGCTTATGCGGCCGCGTCCTCCTGTTCGCAGGCGGTTACGGGCTTGTGGCGTCCTCGGCCCCGTCGGCCTTTCAGCCGGGCCTCATCCCCCAGCCCCCCTTGGCCAGCGGCGTCGTCGCCCGGCCGCGAGGGGCGGGCGTAAGGGGCGCCTCCTCGCCTCATGTGCGTCTGCGTGAGCCTCGCCTGTCGTCTTCGCCGACCGTTCAGCTTTCGCGGCGGCCGGAAGCCGAAGCCAAGGCGGCTCGCGATCGCATTGACGCACAGCGCCACATTATGTCCTGTGGCCCGCAGAGGCCCGAATGACGATCCCCATCGACTGGGTGCAGAAGCGCTTTCAGGCGCAGGGCGGAGGGCTCTTCGAAGAGCTTCTTCGCCGGACAGGCGTCGCCCGCGACGCCACCGCCCTGACCCGGTCGGAAAACACGCTGCTGATGCTGCACAGCATCGTGGTGCTCCGCGACGAGGGCCATGAGCTCGGCAGCCGGCGCCTGCCGCCCGGCTTCGCGTCGGTAGGCCTGCGGGTCATGGGGAGCGGCCGCACCCTGGGGGCCGGGCTCGCGGCGCTCGCCCGGTACTTCGCCGTGGCGGACGCCACCTTTGACCTGGATCTGCGCATCGACGGAGACCAGGCGGAGGTCTCGCTGCGCGCCTCTGGTCCCGACCGAGCCCAGGCCGCCCTGCTGGAGGACATCTGGCTGGCGCCGCTCAACGCCTTCATCGCGTGGCATATCCGCGACCGCACGCCCGTCACCGCCATGACCACGGCGCGTCAGGACCACCCCAGCCTGGGCGGCCGACACTACTGGGACCGGGCGACGGTCGCCGCGCACGACCGGACGGCGTTGCGCCTGCCCACCGCGAGCCTTGCGCTGGAACGACGCGCCAGGGCCTTCGAGGAGCCGCTCTGGGACGCGCTGCGCTTTTCGCTATGCGGCGAGCGTGACGCCGCCAGTCTGCCGGACGGCCGCGCCATCGACGCACAAACCACCCGGCAAGCGTTCATGGCCCTGCCGCATCTCGGCGCGCGCCAAGCCCGCCGCCAAGTGCGCGAGGCCACCGGCGCCAGCTTTCGCGACCTCCGGGCCGAGGCGATCGTAAGCCGGGCGCGAGCGATGCTCTGCGAGACGGACCGCCCCGTGGCCGACATCGCCGCCGAGCTGGGTTACGCCGAGGAGCGCAGCTTCCGCCGCTTCCTGCGCAGGCGCACCGGCTTGTCGCCTACCGCCATCCGGGCCGCGGGCGCGGCCGGCGTGCGGCTGTCGGCGGTGCATCGCCAGATCCACGAATTGACCCGCATTATGGACACCTAGCGAGCGACGTCGGGGGCCGGCGTGGCGCAGGTGAAGCTCTCGGCGTTGCGCGGATCGCCTGCACCTCGGTACCGGACCCACGCCGGGTAGGCGCATAGCGGGCGCTCGCCCCGCGCTGCGCGCGAGCCGTCGGTGAGGCTCAGGCCATCCGGCGCCGTCCCGCCTTCCCGCCAGGTGTCCAGGGCCAGCAGGGGGTCCCAGACCGGTTCGAAGGCGCTGAGACCGCCCGGCCCGTGCCCATAGCCGGGGATGGTGTAGAGCCGGGCCGAACGCGCAAGCGCCGGGCCGCCATTCGCGGACTGGAGCCGCCGCCAGTAGTCGTAGGTGGACCAGGGGCTGACGACCGCGTCGGCCAGGCCATGGACGACGATCAGCTTGCCGCCCCGCGCCATAAACGCCGACAGGTTGGCCGGCCGGACGTCGAGGCTCGAGGCGGCCGCCGCCAGCGCGCCGGCCAGGGCGCCGGGCGTGGTCGGATTGACCTCCAGGGCATTCAACGAAGGATCGCGGGTCGCCACGAAGCGGAGGAACCCGTCCCAGAACCAGCCGATGATTGGCATGTCCGGGATGGGAGGCGAGACCGGCGCCGCCTGGCCAAGTTGCTGGGCCCCACGCAGATCGGCGCCCTGCAGAACCGGCCAACCCGGATAGGCCGTCTCGCCGGTCCGCCGATAGCTGAACCGAACCGGCGTCGCGTAACGCCGCAGCGCGGAGAGCTGTGGCGCTGTCAGGCACGGCGTCGTTGCTTCGGCGGAGCCGCAGGTAATCGGCGCCACGTCCGCCCGGCAGGCCGCCGGGTTGGAGATCAAGTGGTCGGTCAAGCCGTCCAGGGCGTCGCACTGCGCCATCACCGTCTGGAACAGCAGCGCCTGCAGCTCCGGCCCGACGTAGGCGCCGGGCGCGGCGAACCCGCGCATGACGTGACCGAACGCGAGGGCCGCCGTGCCGCCATTCCAGAACGGATAGAGCGCGATCGCGCCGTCGAAGTCCTCCGGCCAATGCGAGACCGCCAGCAGCGCCTCTCTGCCGCCGTTCGAGCCGCCAGCAAAATAGACCCGGGTTGCGGCGCGGCCGTAGTAGTCCTGCATCAGGACGCCGGCGAGATCACGCGTCTTCTTCACGGCGTCGCCCGCGTAGTTTCGGAAAGCCTCTCCGTTCAGCGCGAACTCGGCGTCGACCGCCGGGCTCGGTGCAGCGGGGCTGGCCGCCTGATGGCCGCTGTCGCTGCCGAACACGGCATAGCCCCGGTAGACGGGCGGCGGGACCTTCTCGGGTGGCATGTTGAACAGCGGCCCATCGGTCACCGGGGTCACGCCGTCGAAGCCGCCGCCGCCCATCATCAGCGCCTTGCCGCCCCAGGCCGTCGGCAGGGTCATCGACACCCCAATCACGGGCGCCAGGGCGTCCACGGGGCGAATCGCCGCCTCCACCCTGCAATAGCCGCCGCCGCCCGGCGGGGTCGCGAAGGTCGTCGAGACCACATGCGCCCCGCGAGTCGGCAGATTCATGGCCGTTGCCGGCACCTCCCGGCCCTGCAGGGCCGCGCAGGCCGCTGGACCGGGCGCCTCCGCCCTCGCCGCCGTAGCGGCCGTCAACGCCAGCACGGCGGCCACGATCCCGATGCGCATCAGAAGCGCGCCTTGAGCTCCGCGCCAACCTGGCGCGGAGACCCGAACGAGCCGTCGCGGCTCCCAAACCCATCCACCGCCAGCATGGACGTCCAATAGCCCTTGTTGAACAGGTTCGTGGCGAACACGCGCACGCTGTAGGTGTCGTCGGGCGCGTCCCAGATGACGTTGGCGTCGACGACCGCGAAGGCCGACTGGCTCTCCGCCGGATCGTTGAACTCCCGGAAGTACAGCTTGGACCGATAGGCCACGTCGCCGCGAATCGTCAGCTGCCCCCAATCCTGCGGGCCAGTCATGTACTGGGCGCCCAGGGCGCCGGAATACTTGGGCGCGTTCGGCAGGCGGTTGCCGCGCACGTTCTGGGAGCCCAGCGCGGGGGCCAGGGAGTCGACGCTGACGAAGTCGAGGAACTTGGCGTCCAGGATGGAGGCGTTGGCGTTGAAACTCCAGTGCTCCACGGGCGCCCAGTTGGCCTCGACCTCCAGGCCCTTCAGGCGCGCGGCCGCCGCATTGGTGATGCGGCCGGCGATGCCGACGACCTGGGTAAGCTGGAAGTCGGTGTAGTCGTACAAGAAGGCCGACGCGTTCAGGCGCAGGGTGCGGGCCAGCAGTTCGCTCTTGAAGCCGGTCTCGTACGACTTGATGTACTCGGGCGCGAACGCATTATTGCACCCGGAGTTGTTCACCCCCCCGGCCTTGAAGCCCTTCGCGACCGTCGCGAAGGTGTTGAAGGTGTCGCTGACCTCGTACTGCGCGCCGGCCCGATAGGTGACGCCGTCGTAGGTCAGGTCATCCACCTGTCGGGGGCAGGTGTTCAGCGTGGTGGCCCCGGTCACGAGGCTGCCGATGTAGTTGCGGTGTACCACATCGATGTCGTCCCGGGAGTAGCGCAGGCCGCCGATCAGCTTCAGGCGCTCGGTAACCTTAAGGGTCGCGTCGGCGAAGGCCGCACGCGAGAGGGTCTTGTTCTCCGGCATGTCCTGCACGAGGAACGAATTCCGCGGCAGCGGCGCGAAGCCCAGCGGAAAGGCGTAGAAGGTCACGATCGAGAGCTTGTCGCGGGCATAGTAGGCGCCGGCCACCCAGTCCAGGGGCCCCGTCGCGCCACCCAGGTTGAACTCCTGGGAGAAGGTCGTCGCATGCTCGTCCGCATGGGACTCCACGATCGCCAGGTCCACCCCGTCGCGGTCCATGTCGAACTGGTTATCGTAGCGCTGGAACGCGGTGATGGACTTCACCTGCAGCGCCTCGCCCTGCCACGCGAGAGTATTGCTGATCTGCTCGATGTTGCGCGCGCTGCCGGTGACGCCGAGAGCGCTCGTCCGCAGCTTCTTGGTCGGAATGATCGCCGCGGCGATGAACGGGTTGAGCGCCAGGCCGGTGGCGTTGGGGGCGGTGGACGGCACATAGTAGTCCGCCGCCCCGCTGGCGCGGATCGCGCTGAAGGCCAGGTCGTTTGTCAGGCCCGGCGCGAGGTCGAGGCTCACCCGCAGGCGCGCGGCGGTGGTGGAGAGCGTATCGAGGTCCGGTCCACGGGCGATGTTCTTGACGAAGCCGTTGCTGCGCCTGTTGCGGTCGATGACCAGGCGAGCGCGGACACGGTCGCCAACCGGCGAGTTCAGCACTGCCTGGAGGTGGTGCTCGTCATAAGTCGCATAGCTGGCCAGCACCTGGCCGCCCAACTGGGCCTTCGGCGCCACGCTGACGAAATTGATAGCGCCGGCGTTGGCGTTTCGGCCGTAGAGCGTGCCTTGCGGCCCGCGGAGAAGCTCGACCCGATCGAGGTCGGATTGGGCCAGCACCATGCTCGGGCTTCGCGGCTGGTAGACCCCGTCGATGTTCACCGCGACGGAGGGTGCGCCCGTGGTTGTCGAGCGGCCGACGCCGCGGATCGCGATCTGCGTTGTGCCCAGGCTCCGGCCGAAGGTGACGTTCGGGACGGCGAACTGCAGGGTCGAGACGTCGTCGATCCCGCGGTTGGCCAGCGTCGCGCCCGTCAGCGCCGTGATCGCGGCGGGAACGTCCTGCACCGACTCGGAGCGACGCTGCGCCGTGACGACGAGTTCCTCCAGCTGCCCGCCATCGCTGCTTCCGGGCGGACCCCCTGCGACCTGGGCCATGGCCACGCCTGAGAGGGCCGTGCTGCCGATCAGAACGGCGAGGCCGGTCACCATGCGATGGCGGCGATGCGAAGGCGTCATCTGGAAGTCCCCCCTTAGGTCTCTTGCTTGCGAGGGACATGCCGCGGAACGGGCCGCGCGAGGAGGTCCGGTTCGGACCTGCGGGGGGGCCGTTTCGGCGCTTCCGCAGTGTCCGCGCCTGCGACGGGTGGCGCGAGCCGCCCTGGGTTCGATGGGATGGCGTCCAACGCCGGCCGCGAGCGCCGCAAGAAGGGCCCCGGACGAACGTCGGCGCATGCCCGGCGTTCTGCCGTAGGTCCGCAGCGGCAGAGGCGTCTGAGGGCGAGGACTCCGCTGGAGCTCCATAGATCGCGAGAGGACCTCGCCGGGGTCTCCACGGGGTGCACACCGCCCCGCCCGGAGGGACCGGCGTAGCCCGCCAGGCCCCGGCTCATGGCGGCGCGTCGCAGGGGCGCGAGGCGCTGCGGCGAACGAGGTCGCCGCCAGGGCCGTCGACGATCGCTCGCGCCCGCATCCGCTTGCACCTGTGGTCGGTTCCCAGTCGCGGACGGCCCGACATCGAACGGGCGAAAGGCGCCGGGCCGACCGGCGTCCGCTCGCGGGAACACCGGGTCGTCTGGCGGGTTGCGGTACGGCGGTGGCGCGGGAGGCGACCTCTGCGCCCGTGCCGACCGGGAGGGTCGCGCGTGGACAGGGCGGCCGCGGCGCCCGACGGGAACGGCGGCTTGGCGCGCGCCCTCGGGCGCCCCATCATCCGCCGATGACCGACCGCTACCGGATTCGCCCCGACCGGGAGGGCTTCACCGTCTACGACCTGTGGACGGGCGAGGCCGCCGTCATCGCCATGGCCCCGCAGACCGGCCTCAGCCGCGAGGACGCCGACCACACCGCCGCCCTCCTCAACCTGCGCGCCAGGCGCGGCGAGCGCGCCGTCTTCCAGTAGCTCAGCCCCCGGGCCAGGCCTCGATCGCCAGGTCGCGGGGCAGCAGCACCCGCAGCGGATGGCCCGGCTCCAGGGCGATGCGCGGGCCGGCGTCCAGGGTCCGGCCCACCACCTGCCCGCCCACCTGGCCGCCGACGTCGGCCACCCCGCCGCGCAGGGCCCGCCAGGCCGCCGCGTCGCTGTCCCGCACCGCCAGCTCGCCGGCCGTCGCCAGGCCCAGCGCCACCAGGGTCCCGGCGGCCATCTCCCGCCACCTGTGGTCGACGCGGCCCGCCAGACCGGCGGCCCCGTCGGCGTCCAGCGCGGGGGCGCCGCCCAGCTCCACGGAGCGGCCGTCGGGCAGGACCAGCCGGCTCCAGGTCACCCGCAGGCGCCCCTGCCCCCAGGCCGCGGGGCGCGCGTACTCGCCCAGCAGCCGGCTGCCCTGGGGGATGAGCAGGCGCCGTCCCGTGGCGCTGTCGTAGGCGTTCTCCGTCACCTGGGCCGTCGCCGGCCCCGGCAGGTCCGAGCGCACCGCCGTCGTCAGCGCCGCCCGGATCGTCTCCCCCGCCGCCAGCACAAAGGTCGGGGCCGCCGGCGCAGCCGCGGCCGGCCCCGACCCTTCGCGCCCAACGGCCGGCGAGGTCCGCGACCCGCCCGACGTCCCCGCCACGAACAGCCCGCTGGCCCGCGCCCGGTCGCCCTCCGCCTTCGCGGCCTCGACGGCCGGGATCATGGGGCCGGGGGTCCCCGGCGCGACCAGCGCCGGCGGCTCCGGCGGCGCCACGGACGGCAGCCGCAGGTAGTCGCGCGGCAGGGCCAGCAGCCGCTCGGGCGGCGGGGGCGTCGGCGGCGCCGGCTGTTCCGCGACGGCCGGCTCGCGGCGGGCGGTGAGCGCCCAGCCGGTGACCGCCGCCAGCGCCGCGGCCGAGATCGCCGCGGTGAACAGGACGGCGCGCCGGGAGAGCCGCACGGCCTGCGGCGCCGGGCCGCGCAGCCGCAGCCGCCGGGCGAGCGCCCGCTCCTCGTCGCGGGCGCCGCTCACGGGCGCGGATCCCGCACCAGGCGCACCCGGGCGGCGCGCCGGCCGGTCCCGAGCCGCAGCTCGGCGGCCGGGAAGACGCCCTCGACGATCATCCGCGTCCCGCGGACCCGGACGCGGGCCGCCTCGAGGCCGCCGTCGGCCGAGGCCACCAGGAGCGGCGGCAGGCCGCCCTTGGCGAGGGCGGGCGGGAAGTCGACATAGGTGCGGCGGCCGTCGTCGAAGACCCTGAGCGGCCGGAACGGCGCCCGGCCCTCGATCCGCCACCCGAAGTGCAGGTCCGCCGGGTCCGGGGCGGCGTCCGCGGCCGCGGGCGGAGCCGCCGGGGCCGGCGTCCCGCGCACCGCCACCAACTCGCCCTCCGGATAGCGCCAGGTCACCGAGGCCGCCCAGTCGGACGCCGTGGAGCGGAGCTCCAGGTGGTAGGTGCGCCGGTCGGTCTGGACCACCAGGTTGGTGGCGAGGCCGGACGCGGTGGGCTTGACCAGCACATGCACCCGCCGCCCCGGGCCCGCGCCGCTCTCGGCCTGGCCGATGATCCAGCGGGCGGTGTCGCCGGCCGCCACCGGCCCGGTCCCGGAGAGCTGCTCCCCGGGCTCAAGGGCGATGTCGGTGACCCGGCCGGGCGCGGTCGTGACCACGTCCAGCCGGGCCGGCGAGAAGGGCAGGACGAGGGGCGGCAGGGGCCCGGCGGCGGCGGGGCCGGCCAGGGCGCAGAGCGCGCCTGCGAGGCGGAGGACGGACATCAGGAGAGTTCCCTGGACCAGTCGAGGTGGGTGACGAAGACGCCTAGGGGGTTGCGGCGCAGGGCGTCGGGATCGCGGGGCGGCCGGAGCGCCACGCCGAGGATGGCGCTCCAGCGCTCGGCGCCGGCGAGCGCCCCGTCCACGTAGCGGCGCTCCACCCACTCCACGCGGAAGCTGTCGGGGGAGGCGCGCACCACGCTGGCCACCTCCACGCTGACCTGCTCGCGCCCCAGCCGCCCGAACGGGTCGGACCGGTGGGCGTGGTCGTTGAGGGCGAGCGCGGCCACGCCTGCGGCGTGGTCGTACGCGCGCAGCCAGTTCTCGCGGAGCACGACGGGATCGGCCGGCAGGGCGCGCACGTCGCGCACGAACTGCGCCAGCTGGGCCGCCACCTGGGCGTCGCCCGGCCGCCAGCCGGCCTCGGCGGGCCCCACCGCCCTCACCTCGCCCAGCCGGTCCACCTCCACCACCCACGGCGTCACCGTCCCCTTCCCGGCGGTCCACACCAGGGCCGCCCCGCTGCCGCCCGCCAGGGCCAGGGCTCCGAAGGCCATCAGCCGCCAGTTGCGGGCCTGGACCCGGGCCGAGCCGATCCGCTCGTCCCAGGCCTGGCCGGCCCGCTGGTAGGGGGTCTCGGGCTCCGGCGCGCGGCCGTAGCGGGCGGACGCCCGTCGGAAGGGGATCATGGGGACTCCTCTCTCAGGGGTACGGCGGCGCCGCCGCCGGAGCTGTCGCCGGCGCGCAGCGCGTGGGCCGCCGCCCCGACGCCGGCCGACACGGCCTGGGCGGCCCGCAGCCGCCGGGCCCAGGCGGGCGCCTCCGACGCCTCGGAGCTGGCCGGGCCGCCGCCGCCGGGCGCATCGCCCGAAGGACCGGAAATACCGGAAGCCCCGGAAGCAGCGGAAGGACCAGAAGGCCCCGAAGACGGGGCGCGCGGACCGCCCGCAGGCGGACCGCCCCCCGCCCCGGGCGGGCCCGGCCGGAAGGCCGGCGCCCCGCTCCGCAGGCCCCGCGCCGAGGCGAGCGCCCCGGCCGCCGAGCGGACGCCGGCCGCGCCGGCCACCGCCAGGCCGCCGGTCATGAGCGCGGTCCCCACGGCGGCGCCGGCGCCCAGCTGGGGCGCGCCGGAGACCAGGCCGGTGGCGATCCCGGGACCGAAGATCCCCAGGCCGAGCAGGGAGAGCGCCCCGAGCGCCACGGCGAGCGCCTCCTCGAGCGTCGGCTGCTCGCCGGCGAAGTCCGCCACGAAGCCGTCGAACAGGGTCGAGCCGACGCCGACCACCACGGCCAGGACGAGGACCTTCACGCCGGAGGCCACCACGTTGCCGAGCACCCGCTCGGCGAGGAAGGCGGTGCGGCCGAACAGGCCGAAGGGCACGAGGACGAAGCCCGCGAGCGTCGTCAGCTTGAATTCCAGCAGGGTCACGAAGAGCTGCACGGCCAGCACGAAGAAGGCGACCAGCACCACCAGCACGCAGGCCAGCAGCACGGCCAGCTGGACCAGGTTCTCGAACACCTGCGGGAAGCCGGCCAGCTCGCCGGCGGCGGCCAGCAGCGGCCGCACGGCGTCCACGCCCGCGGAGGCGATCCGCCCGGGCCGCAGGAGGTCGGCGGCGGTGAGCGCCGAGCCGGCGGCCTTGAGCCCCAGGCCCGCGAAGCTGTCGAAGACGATCTGCGCCAGGCGCTGGAAGTCGCCGATCAGGAAGGCGAAGGCGCCCACATAGAGGGTCTTCTTGACCAGCCGGGCGAGGATCTCCTCCCCGGGGCTCCAGGCCCAGAACAGGGCCGCCAGCGTCACGTCGAGGGCCACCAGCAGCCGGGCGAGCGAGGCCACGTCGCCGCGCACCAGGCCGAAGCCTGAGTCGATGTAGCGGCTGAACACCGCCAGGAACTGGTCGATGACCCCGGGATCGGTCACGGCAGGGGCTGTCCGAGGAAGCGGGCGAGCCGCGCCCGGGCGTCGGCCGCCGCCGCGGCCGCCCTCGCCCGCTCCAGGGCCTCGGCCTGGCCCTGGGCGGCCAGGAGCGCGGTGAGGTCGGAAAGCTGCTTGGATTGCACCGCCAGCAGCTGGTTGCCGGCCTGGGCCGCCTGCAGGGCGCCGCCGGCCCCCTCGCTGGCGCGCGCCAGGGCGGAGGCCTGGGCGTTGGTGGCCGAGAGGCCCGCCACGACGCCGGCCTGCACCTCCAGGGTGCGGCGCAGGGACTCGACCGCCGTCTTCCAGCGGGTCTCGGCCGCCTCCGCCATCGCCCGCCCGGAGGCGTCGGTCACCCGGTCCGGGTACTGCGCCGCCAGCTGGGCGCGCAGGGCGCCGGCCTCCTGCGCCAGCCGGCCGGCCCGGGTCAGCAGGCCGTTGACCCGGGCGAGGTCGCCATCCAGGACGCCGGCCGCCTTCAGGTCCAGGGCCGCGAGGTTGCGCGCCTCGTTCTGCAGGCTGGCCAGCTGGTGCTGCACCTGCTCCAGCGCCCGGGCCGCCTGCAGCAGGTTCTGGGCGTGGTTGGCGGGGTCGTAGACGGCGAGCTGCGCCCCGGCCGGGGTTCCGGCCAGGGCCGCGGCCAGCGCCAGCCCGACGAGCCGCCTCACGACCGCGGCTCCATCAGCGGCGCCACCGCCCGCGCCGCGGGATCCGCGGCGACCAGCTCGGCGGCCCAGGGCAGGCCGCGCCGGCGCAGCCAGGCGGCGGCGAAGCCGTCGGGGCCGGCCTCGCCGAGGACCTCGTCGATGGCCGCCTGGTCGGCGCGGCCCGAGGCGGCGCAGACGGCGAGCGCCAGGCGCCCGAGCTCCAGGTCGAACAGCCGCGCCCCCTCCGGCGACTGCAGGTAGTAGTCGCGCCGGGGCTGGGCGCGGGCGAGGATCTCCAGCTGGCGCTCGCCCAGGCCGAAGCTCCGGTAGAGGGCGGCGATCCCCGGCTCCAGGGCGCGGGGGTTGGGCAGGAAGAGCCGGGTCGGGCAGCCCTCCACCAGTGCCGGGGCCACCGGGCTGTCCGCCAGGTCGGCCAGGGACTGGGTGGCGAACACCACCGAAGCGTTCTTCTTGCGCAGGGTCTTCAGCCATTCGCGCAGGCGGGGCGCGAAGACCGCGTCGGACAGCGCCAGCCAGCCCTCGTCCACCAGCACGAGCGTGGGCCGGCCCGAGAGCCGCCCCTCCACCCGATGGAACAGGTAGTCGAGCACGGCCGGCGCCGCCCCCTGCCCCATCAGGCCCTCGGTCTCGAAGGCCTGGACCTCGGCCTCGCCCAGCCGCTCCGCGTCGGCGTCCAGCAGCCGGCCGAACGGACCGCCGAGCACATAGGGCGCCAGCGCCTGCCGCAGCGCCTGCGACGGCAGGAGGGCGCAAAGCCCGGTGAGGGTCCGCTCGCCCCGGGGCGCCGAGGCCAGGCTGCCCAGGGCCGACCACAGGTGCTCGCGCAGCTCCGGCGTCGAGGGGGCGCCGGCGCGGGCCAGCAGCCGGCCCAGCCATTCGGCGGCCCAGGCCCGCTCGGCCGGTTCGTCGATGCGGGCCAGGGGCTGCAGGGCGACCCCGCCCGCGGGGCCCAGGTCCACGAAGCTCCCGCCCATGCCGAGGACGGCGGCGCGGATCGAGCCGCCGTAGTCGAAGGCGAAGACCTGGGCGCCCGGATAGCGCCGGAACTGCAGGGCCATGACCGCCAGCAGCACGCTCTTGCCGGCCCCCGTCGGCCCGACCACGAGGGCGTGGCCCACGTCGCCGACGTGCAGGGCCAGCCGGAACGGCGTGGAGCCCTCCGTGCGCGCCTGCAGCAGGGGCGGTCCCGCCAGGTGGGCGTCCGCCTCCGGCCCGGCCCAGGCGGCCGACAGCGGCAGGATGTGGGCGAGGTTCAGGGTGGAGATGGGCGGCTGGCGGACGTTGGCGTAGGCCTGGCCCGGCAGGGAGCCCAGCCAGGCCTCCACGGCGTTGAGGGTCTCGATCCGGCAGACGAGGTCGCGGCCGCGCACCAGCTTCTCGGCCTGGCGGATGCGGACGTCGGCCATGGCGGGCGACGGGTCCCAGACCACGAGCACGGCCGTCACATAGGCGTGGCCCACGGCGTCGGCGCCGAGGTCCTGCAGGGCTGCGTCCGCGTCGGCCGCCTTGTTCTCGGCGTCGGTGTCCACCAGGGGCGCGGGCTCGCCGGTCAGCGCCTCGCGCAGGATCGCGGCCACCGACTTGCGCTTGGAGAACCACTGGCGGCGGATGCGCCCCGCCAGCCGGGCGGCGTCGGCCCGGTCCAGGGTGATGGCCCGGGTCATCCAGCGGCAGGGGAAGGCCAGGCGGTTGAGGTCGTCGAGCAGGCCGGGCCAGGTCTCCACCGGGAAGCCGGTGACGGTGAGCACCCGAAGCGCCGCCCCGCCCAGGCGCGGCTCCAGCCCGCCGACCAGGGGGGCGGACGCCAGCAGGGCGTCCAGGTGCATGGGCGTCTCGGGGACCGCCACTCGCCCGGCGTCCGGGGCCACACAGGCGTGCAGGTAGGCCAGGGTCAAGGCGTCGCCCAGCCAGGCGAGCTCGGCCATGTGCGGCTCCAGCTGCGCCAGCATCCGGTCGGTCCGGTCCATGAATCCCGCCAGCTCCGCGCGCCAGTCGGTCTCCTGCGCCTCCCGCCCCTCCAGGAACCAGCGGCCCAGCCTGCCGGCCCGGTCCGCGGGCGGCAGCCACAGGACGGTGAGGAAGTAGCGGCTCTCGAAGTGGGCGCCCTCGGCCTCGAAGCCCGCCCGGCGCTCCTCGTCCGCCAGCCGCGACAGCGGGTCGGGGAAGGCGCCTTGCGGATAGGCCAGGGCCGGCCGGCGCTGCGCCTCCACGAAGACCGCCCAGCCGGAGCCCAGGCCGCGCAGCACGGCGTTGGCGCGGGCCGCGGCGGCGGCGAGCTCCGCGGGGGTGGCGCTGTCGAGGTCGGCGCCCCGGAAGCGGGCGGTGCGCTGGAAGGCGCCGTCCTTGTTCAGCACCACGCCGGGCGCCACGAGCGCCGCCCAGGGTAGGTAGTCGGAGAGCCGCGCGCCGCCGCGGCGGTACTCGGCGAGGTCCAGCATCTCAGGCCTCCAGCCAGGCGGGCAGGCGCAGGTGGCGGCGGACCACCTCCAGGACCTGCGGGTCGCCGCGCGCCGCCCACATGCCGCCCAGGTGCCCCACCGCAAAGACCACGAACCCCGCCAGCCAGGCCCGCAGGCCGAGGCCCACGGCGGCGGCCAGGGTGCCGTTCAGGATGGCCAGGCCCCGCGGCGCCCCCGCCAGAAGGATCGGCTCGTAGAGGGCCCGGTGGACCGGCGCGCGGAAGGCCTCGTCCATCAGACGAGCGCCCCGCCGCCGAACGAGAAGAAGGAGAGGAAGAAGCTGGAGGCCGCGAAGGCGATCGACAGGCCGAAAACGATCTGGATCAGCCGCCGGAACCCGCCGCCGCTGTCCCCGAAGGCCAGCGTCAGGCCGGTGACGATGATGATGATCACCGCCACGATCTTGGCCACCGGCCCCTCCACCGACTCCAGGATCCGCTGCAGGGGCTCCTCCCAGGGCATGGACGAGCCGGCCGCCAGCGCCGGACCCGCGGAAGCAAGGCCGGCGACCAGCGCCAGTCCGGCCATGAAGATGCGCGAGGGATGCATGCTCAGGACTCCGCAAGGGCCGGCCGCAGCCGGTAGGCGCCGGCGGGGTCGAGCCCCTCCAGCCGGGCGAGCTCCACCAGCCGCCGGCCCGCGCCGCGGCCGTCGAGCACGGCGATGAGGTCGATGGTCCCGGCGATCAGCGCCCTGGGCACGGTCACCACCGCTTCCTGGACGAGCTGCTCGAGCCGGTGCAGGGCGCCGAGCGCCGAGCCCGCATGGATCGTCCCGATGCCACCCGGGTGGCCCGTGCCCCAGGCCTTCAGGAGTTCGAGGGCCTCCCCGCCCCGCACCTCGCCGATGGGGAGGCGGTCGGGCCGCAGCCGGAGCGCCGAACGCACCAGGTCGCCCAGCCCCACCACCCCGTCCCGGGTGCGCAGCGCCACCACGTTCGGCGCGGCGCACTGCAGCTCGCGGGTGTCCTCGATCAGCACCACCCGGTCGCCGGTCCGCGCGACCTCGGCCAGCAGGGCGTTGGCGAGCGTCGTCTTGCCGCTGGAGGTGGGCCCCGCCACCAGGATGTTGCGCCGCTCGGCGACGGCGCGCGCCAGCACGCCCGCCTCGCCCGGAGTCATCACCCCGGCGGCCGCATAGTCCGCCAGCGGAAAGACCGCGACTGCCGCCCGCCGGATCGCGAAGGCCGGGGCGGCCACCACCGGCGGCAGCAGCCCCTCGAAGCGGGCGCCCGACCCCGGCAGCTCGGCTGAGACCCGCGGCGCCCCGCCGTGCACGTCCGCGCCCACGTGGTGGGCCACCAGGCGTATGATCCGCTCGCCCTCGGGCGGCGCCAGCCGCTGGTCGGTGGCCGCAAGCCCGCTCCCCAGCCGGTCGACCCAGAGCCGGCCGTCCGGGTTGAGCATGACCTCGCTGACGTCCGGCTCGTCGAGCCAGGCGCAGACCTGCGGCCCCAGCGCCGAACGCAGCATGCGCAGGGCCCGGGCGGCGGCCTCGTCACGGAGGGAGATGAGGGACAAGACGGCGTCTCCACGTCGAAGGAGACGCTCAAGGAAACCCCGCCCGCGTCCGGATCAACAGCAACTTGCGCCGGTCGCGCCCCGGCGCGCAGCGACAGGAGAAGGCGGGGCGGACTCCTTCACGTGTCCCGGTTGCGACGGGGAAAACCGTGGCCTCGCCCATCAAAAGATCGAACCGCACGCGCCGCGCCAACCTTAGCTCCCCCCCACGCCCGGACGGCCAAGCTCGGCCTCGCGGGCGGGAACGAACTGAGGGACTCCAGATGAACAGGATGCATGCCGCCGCCAGGTCGTACCTCGAGACGGTCCTCGCCCGCCTCCGGGGGTTCCGCCGGGACGAGGGCGGGGCCGCGCTCGTCGAATACGCCCTGCTGATCGGCCTGATGGCAGTCGCCGTGATCGCCGCCGCGGGAGCGCTCACCCCGAGCCTGACCCAGGCCTTCGGGAAGGTCGGGACCCAGCTCACGACGCTCAAGTAGCCTGGAGCGGAAGGGGGCGCCCCATGCGCAAGCTCGGTCTCATGCTGCTGGCGGCGTCGCTGGCCATCGGCGCCGCCGCGACCCTGGGGCTGCGCCTGCTCTCGGGCCCGGAAGCCCAGGCCGCAGCGCCGGCGCTTCCGCAGGCCGGCGTCGTCGTCGCCGCCCGGCCGATCGGCTACGGGGAGGCGATCACGCCCTCGGCGTTGCGGATCCAGCCCTGGCCCGCCGGCGCGGCGCCGCAAGGCGCCTTCCGGTCGGTCGCGGAACTCGGCCCCGAAGCCCGCCATGCGCTGGCGCCGATCGCCGTGAACGAGCCGATCCTGCGCCAGAGGATCACCGGCCCGGGCGGTCGGGCCACCCTGTCCGGCCTCATCCGTCCCGGCCTGCGGGCCAGCACCATCCGGGTGGACGACGTCATGGGCGTCGCCGGCTTCGTGCTGCCAGGGGACTTCGTCGACGTCCTCGTCACGCGCCGTGCGGGCGAAGCCCCGATGCGCACGGACGTCCTCCTGCGGGGGGTGCGTGTTCTGGCCGTCGACCAGATGGCAAACGACAGCAGGAACGATCCGATGGTGGCCAGGGCGGCGACCATAGAGGTCACCCCGGAGCAGTCCCAGAAGCTGGCTCTCGCGGCGGCGGTGGGTTCGCTCTCGCTGGCGCTCCGCGGCGCCGAGGAGGGGCTGCCGGACGCCTCGCCTGGACCCGCGGCGCGAACAATCCGCGAAGGCGACCTCACGCTCGTGGCCGCGCCCTCCGCCGGGCCTGCGCGCCCGGGCCGGCGGGCCAGGCCTCCCGGCCCTTCCGTGCAGATCTATCTCGGCGCGCAGGCCCGGACCGTCCCCGTCGCCCGCGACTGACCGCCGCTGGCGCCACCTCAAGCAGACAGGAGTGGGTCATGAACGACCGTGAACACGGCCGCACGCCCGCGAGGCGCCTGATGACGGCCGCGGCCGCCATCGTGGTCCTCGCCACGGCGTCGCCCGCCCCGGCGGCGGCGGCGGCGGCCTCCGACCAGGGCGCCGGGACGCCGCGCCTCGTGGCCGTGGACGCCTCCGGCTACGGCGGGCAGCTCGACCTGCCGGTGGGAGGGTCGCGGATCCTGCGGTTTCCGCGCCCGATCGGACGCGTGATGGTCGGCGACCCCGGGACGGCCGACGTGATCCCGCTGAGCGACCACGCGCTCTATGTGCTTGGCAAGGCGGCAGGCGCGAGCAGCCTGACGGTCTTCCCGGCCGGCGAGGGGACCCGTCCCGCCGCGACCCTGGACCTGCGCGTGGGCTTTGATCTCGCCGCCCTGGGACGTGGCCTCGCGGCGGTGCTGCCCGGCGAGAAGGTGAGCGTCCACGCCGAGGGCGACGGCCTCATCCTGAGCGGCGACGTCTCCTCCTCGGCCGCGGCGAGACGTGCGGGGGCGCTGGCCGAACGCCATGCGCCGGGCAAGGTGGTCAACCTGCTCGCCGTCCGCGGGCCCGAGCAGGTGATGCTGTCCGTGCACGTCGCGGAGGTCCAGCGCTCGGCCCTGCGGCAGCTCGGCATCCGGAGCCTCACCGGGGCGTGGAGCGACATCGCGCCCGTCGCCCTGCCGGGCGTGAGCCTCGATCCGGAGGCCGTGGCGAACCTGTTCGGCCGCACTCGCATCGGCGAGAACATCAGCCTGCAGGCGCTGTTCAGCGCGCTGGAAAGCCGGGGCTACGCCTCCACCCTGGCCGAGCCCACGCTGATCGCCCTCTCCGGCGAGACGGCGGTGTTCTTCGCCGGCGGCGAGTTCCCGGTGCCGGTGCCGCAGCTCGGCGCCCCCGGCGAGACGCGTCTGACCGTCGACTACAAGCCCTACGGGGTCAGCGTCGCGTTCACGCCGACCGTTTACGGCGACACCATCAACCTGCTCGTCGCCCCTGAGGTCAGCGCCCTCGACCGTGAGAACAGCGTCGTCCTCGAGGGATTCCGGGTGCCGGGCATCACCACCCGCCGCGCCAAGACGACAGTGGAGCTGCGCAACGGCGAGAGCTTCGCCATCGCGGGCCTGATCAAGCGCGACTTCTCCGACAGCATCCGCGGCCTCCCCGGCGCCGCCAGCCTGCCGGTGCTGGGGGCGCTCTTCCGCTCGACCGCCTTCCAGAACAACGAGACCGAGGTGGTGATCATCGTAACCGCCCACCTGGCGAAGCCCGGCGCGCGGCGGGACTTCCTCCTGCCCACCGACACGCGTGAGGCTCCGAGCGCCGCCGAACAGCTGCTCACCCCCACCGTCGACAAGCCCCGGGCGCCCGCCCCGGGCGCACCCCAACAGGAATCCCGCCCATGACCCTGCGCCTTGCGCCCGCGGCCGCCGCCCTCGGGCTGTGCGCCTGCAGCACCGCCCCGCTTGGCGCTCCCCTGGACGCCCCCCTCTCCAGCAGCTTCGGGGTCGCCGCCGCCACCCTGGGGCGCCAGGCGGCCGCGGCGGCTCCGTCCGCCGGCGGGCCCGCCGCGAGCTCCGGCGCGCGCGGAGCCGAGGCGATCCGCCGCTACGAAGCCGGCGAGGTGAGGCCCCTTGAACCCCAGGGCGCGTCGGGAGGCGGCGTCCAGGCCCCCGGCGCCCCGCCTCTCCTGGCGCCGCTTCCCTGAGATCCCCGCACCCGCAGAAGGATGTCGAAGATGGCCCCGAACCCCTCGCTGCACGTCCTGGACGCCGGCCCGGACCTTATGGTCGACCTGCAGGCTGCGGCCGCGCGGGCGGGACATGTCCGGATCCACGCCCCCGGCTGCGGCGCCCTGCCCGCGCCGGCGCCGGCCGCCGCCTTCCTGCTCGCGCTGGAGGACTGCGGCCCGGCCGGGTTGGAGCGCGTCCGTGCGCTCGTGGGCCGCGCCGCCCCCACGCCCGTGGTCGTGGCGGCGCCCGGCGCCGACAGCCACGCGGTGCGCCAGCTCTTCCGCCTCGGCGTCCGGGACGTGCTCGCCGGCCCGCAGGATGCGGCCAGCCTGGCGATGGCCCTTCGGGACCTGTTCGCGCCACCGCCGGCCGCAGACCGCGCCCGCGGGGCGGTGATCACCGTGCTCAAGGGCTGCGGGGGGGCCGGCGCCACGACGCTCGCCCTCAACCTCGCCGCCCTCGCCGCGGCAGGCGCCCCGGGCGCAGCGGCCGTCTCCAGCGCCGTCCTCGACCTGGACCTCCAGTTCGGCGACACCGACCTGGCCCTCGACCTGCAGCCCCGGACGGGCCTCCTCGATCTCATCCGCGGCGAGGCCAGGCTGGACGCCCGCCTGCTCGACGGCCTGCTCACCGACCACGCGAGCGGGGTCCGGCTGCTTGCGCCCGCGCCGACGCTCACGCCGCTCGAGGCCATGCCCGCGGCGCTCGCCCTCGACCTGCTCGACCTTGCGGCGGCGCGGTTCGACCGGGTCTTCGTCGACCTGCCGAGCGCCTGGACCGACTGGACCCTGCCCCTGCTGGCCCGCTCCGAACTCGTGGTTCTGGTCACCTCGGCCACCGTCGGCGGGGTGCTGGGCGCACGGCGGGTGCTGGACGCCCTGAAAGGCGCCGGGGTGTCGCCGCCGCGCCTGCTGGTCCTCAACAGGGTCGCCGGGCTGATCGAGGCCCTGGACAGGCCCGCGCGGGTGCGCCGGGCGCTCGCCCGGCCCGTCGACGCCGCCCTGCCCTTCGACGCGAAGTTCGCCCGGGCGACCGAGCGCGGCCAGCTGGTGGTGGAGGCCTGTCCCAAGGCGAACGCGACCCGCGCCCTGCGCGCGCTGCACGCCGCGCTGGAAGCGAAGCTCGCCGCGCCCTCTCCGGCGCCGGCGCTCCTGGAGGCGGCGGAATGAAGCTCGCCTTCACCCCCCCCTCGACCGCCGCCCGGGCGCCGGCCCCGACGGACCGGCGCGCAGCCGAGCCCCCCACAGCGGACTACTTTGCGCTCAAGTCCAGCCTGCACCAGCGGCTGCTCGAGCGCCTGGACCTGGCCGGCCTCGGGCAGCGCGCCGCCGAGCAGGTGCGGGCCGAGGTGGCGGAGCTGGTGCTCGCCATGCTGAAGGAAGACGCGCGGCCGCTGAACGGAGAGGAACTGCTCCGCCTGCTCGACGACCTGATGGACGACCTGACCGGGTTCGGCCCGCTCGAGCCCCTGCTGCAGGATCAGGACATCTCCGACATCCTCGTGAACACCGCCCGGGAGGTCTATGTGGAGCGCGGCGGGCGGATCGAACGCACCCAGGTCCGTTTCGCCGACGAACGGCACCTCCTGCGGGTGATCGAGCGGATCGTCGACAAGGTCGGTCGCCGGATCGACGAGAGCCAGCCGATGGTGGACGCGCGGTTGCCGGACGGCTCCCGGATTAACGCCGTGATCCCCCCCATCGCCGTCGACGGGGCGCAGCTCTCGATCCGGCGCTTCGCCCGCATCCCCTTCGACCTGGACCGGCTGGTGGCCACCGGCGCGCTCGACGCGCGCGCCGCGAGCCTCCTGCAGGGCATGGTCGCCGCACGCCTCAACATCCTCATCTCCGGCGGGACCGGAACGGGGAAGACCACACTGCTCAACGCGATGTCCACCGCGATCGGGGCGCAGGAACGGGTCGTCACCATAGAGGACGCCGCCGAGCTCCAGCTCCAGCAGCCGCACGTCGTGCGGCTCGAGACGCGCCCGGCGAACATCGAGGGCCGCGGCGAGATCACCCAGCGCGATCTCCTGCGCAACGCGCTGCGGATGCGCCCGGACCGGATTATCGTGGGCGAAGTCCGCGCCGGCGAGGCGTTCGACATGCTGCAGGCCATGAACACCGGCCACCACGGCTCCATCACCACGGTCCACGCCAACACACCCCGGGACGCGCTGTCGCGGCTGGAACAGATGGTGGGCATGGCCGGTCTCGACCTCGCGCCCCGGGCGATGCGGTCGCAGATCGCCAGCGCGATCGAGGTGGTCATCCAGCTGCAGCGCTTCGCGGACGGCGCCCGCCGGGTGGTGAGCATCCAGGAGATCGCCGGCCAGGAGGGCGAGGTGATCACCATGCAGGAGCTCCTTCGCTTCGACGCCGAGGGCGTGGACGAGCTGGGCCGGACCCGCGGCCGCTTCGTCTGGACGGGCCTGCGACCGCTCTGCCTGGAGAAGGCCCGGGCCGCCGGTGTGCGCCTCCAGGAGGGCCCCGGCGCATGACCCACCTGACCGGCGCCCTCCTGTCGCTCTCCCTGGGGCTCGCCATCCTCGGCGCCGGGCTGCTGCTGAGGTCGCTCGGCGGCGATCAACGGCGCCTGGAGCGGCGTCTCAGGCGCGCCGGCGCCAGCGCCGGCGCGGATCCCGGCGCCCCCGTCGGACCCGTGAACGGCCTCGACCGCGTCATCGATCGCCGGTGGCCCGGGCTGCGGCGGCGGATCCTCGCCGCGGGAGGCCGCTTCACGCCCGCCCACCTGGTGCTGGGCTGCCTGGCCGTGACGGCCGTGGCGCTGCTCGGCTGTCTGCTGGCGGGGCTCGATCCCCTCCCGAGCCTTGCGTTGTCGGCCGCGGCGGGCGGCGCGCTGCCGGGGGTCCTGCTGTCCGCGCTCGCCGCGCGCCGATGCGACCGCCTGCTCGCCCAGTTGCCGCAGGCCGTGGAGCTGATCGCCCGCGGGCTGCAGGCGGGACATCCGGTCGCCGCGGCGATGCGCGTGGTCGCCGGGCAGATGCCCGCGCCCATCGGGCCGGAGTTCGAGGCCGTGCTCGCCGAGATGAGCTTCGGGCGCGACCGCGCGGGGGCGCTCCGGGCGCTGACCGAGCGCTACCCCATCGCGGAGCTGCGCATGTTCGCCGCCTCCCTGGAGGTGACGCGCGAGACCGGCGGCAACGTGGCCGAGGTGCTCCTCAAGCTTGCCGACGACCTGCGCGCCACGGCCCACCTGAAGCGCAAGGCCCGGGCGATCACGTCCGAGGCGCGGCTCTCGTTCTGGGTGATCTCGAGCCTTCCCTTCCTGGTGGTTGCGGCGGTCCTGCTGGTGCAGCCCGACTACTACCGCGACGTCGCCGCCGATCCCCTGTTCTGGCCGCTGATGTCGGGGCCTCCCCTGCTGTGGCTCGCCGGCGCGGCGGCGATCTGGCGGATGGTCAACTTCAGGGTCTGACAATGACGCACCTGCTCCTGCTGATCGTGATCGCCCTCTCGCTTGCGGGGGCCGCCTCCGGAGCCGTCGCCCTGACCCTCGGCGACCGCCGTTTCGAGGCCCGCCTCGCCGCCCGCCGGCCCCCCGGGCCGGACGCGGGCGCGGCGCTGCAGCCCCTCGCCCGGGCGCTGAGGGCCCGGATCACGCGCGGGCTCGCCGCCTGGGGCGGTCGGGCCGGCCGCGGGAGCCTGGACACGGCGGCGCGGGGCGCGCTGCGCGATCAGCTCGTCCAGGCCGGCTTCTTCGGAGAACGCGCGGCCGAGGTCTTCTTCGGCGTGCGGGCCGCGGCCGCCGCGGCCCTGGCCGGGGCCGGCCTGGCGATCGCGCTACCCGCCGCGCTCGGTCCGCTCTGGGTGGCGGCCCTGGTGCTGGGCCTCGCCAATGTGGGCCTGTTCGGCCCGGTGGCCTGGCTCCGCCGGCGGCTCGCGCAGCGCGCCGGGGCGATCGCCCGCGGCCTCCCGGATGCGGTCGACCTGCTGGTGGTCGCGGTGGAGGCCGGCGCCACCGTCCCCGCCGCCGTGCAGCGCGTCGTCGCCGAGTTCCACGACCTTCACCCGGAGCTGTGCCAGCTCCTGGCCATGATGCTGGCCGAGATGCAGGCCGGCGCCAGCCGGGCCGAGGCGCTGTCGCGGCTAGCCCGCCGGGCGCCCGCTCAGCAGGTGCGCGGCCTCTCCACCCTTCTCATCCAGTCGGACGCCGTGGGCGCAAGCCTGGGCGGGGCCCTCCGCACCGCCTCCGAGGAAATCCGCAAGGCCCGCTACCTGGACGCCGAGCGACGCGCCGCAGAACTGCCCGTGAAGCTCGCCTTCCCCCTGGTGTTCGGCATCTTCCCGAGCCTCGTGGGGGTGATCTTCATCCCGATCGTGATCCTGTTCGCGCGCACCCTTCTCTCGGCCTGAGCCGCCCAGGTCGGCCCGACCGGAGGGGCACCAGCGATGGCGGCGAGGTCGGGCAGGCGCCCCCGTCCGCCGGGCCGCGCCTTGGGAGTCTAGCGCGAGATCCGCAGGGCGGAGATCTCCTCGCCGATCTGGTGGAACGCCGCCTTCAGGTCCGCCCCGCTCTCGGGCAGATAGACGTTGTCCGGGCTCGAGGCGCAGGCGCCCATCAGAGCCCGGGAGGCCGCCGCTTCCGCAGGCGACTGGCGAGCCAGATCGAACCCCACGGCGTAGACCAGCACGCCCTGCGCCTTCATGCCCTCGCACAGGGCGAGCGCCTGTTCGAAGGAACCGCCATTGGTCGCGTCGCCGCGGATGTGGTCGCGGGCGGGGCCCGACCCGCTCTGCGAGTCCTCGCTGATCACGCCCTTCCGGTACGCGGTGTTGAACATCCCGTCGGTCATCAGCACCACCACCTTCAGGAGCCGCTTAGGATCGTAGGCGGCTGGCCGGCGCGCCGCCGGCCACAGCTCCGCGAAGCCGGGCGCCAGGCTGTACCAGCCCCAGGCAAGGCCGATATGGCCCGCGGTCGAGCCCTCGGCCCTGAAGCCGTTGATCTCCGAGGTGAGCGCCGCCCTGTCAGAGCTGAGCGGCACGATGCGGCTGGCGAGGCAGCCGTTGGAGCCTCCAGCGTAGTGGAACCCGACCGGTGCGATCCTGTAGCTGGCGTCGGTGTACCGGTTGCTCGCGGTCCTCTCGGTGACGCAGGTGCTTGCCGGGAAGGTGCGTTCCTCGCCGGTTGCGGAGATGAACCGGAACCGCTCGCACCCGTAGGCGACGCAGGCCGTCCCGGCCTCGCCGCGCGCTTCGCTGGCCCGGCTTCCCAGGTTCACGGCGGCCGAATAGGGCACGAGCGCGACCTTCGAGTAGTATGGGATCTGCTCCTCCCGGACGAGGAGCCGCACCAGGTCGTTCGCCGCTCCCTTGAGCGCCTCCAGCTTGCTCCCCGACATGGAGCCGGTGACGTCGAGCACCAGCGCCGCCTCGAGGTTCTTGGCGCCGCGCACCACCTCGGCATGCGCCGTCACCCGGAGTGGGCGGCCGGCCAGGACAAGTCCGCCCAGGATGGTCTGGAGCTCGGCCTCGGCGTCGCCGATGGCCACGCCCGGGCGGCCGCGGTCGAACCGGAAGCTGGCGTCCGCCAGCCGCAGATCGCTGCGGGCCCCGAGGTTCTCGTCCAGGGACGGGATCGCCGCCGCCGTCAGCCGCGCATCGTCGCCGGCCGTAGGCGGCGAGGCCGCGGGGGTCACCGCCCCTGCGGCGGCCAGCGTCGCCGCGTCGAGCGCGTCCTGCAGCTGGGACCGCGCGGAGAGGCCCCGCTGAAGGTCGACCGCTCCAACGGCCGCGATGGCGAGGGGCAGCAGCGAGATCGCCAGGGTCACCGCCATGGCGCCGTCGGTGTTCCGGGCCAGTCGCCGCGGACCGCGGCGTTCGTGTGGACGGGCGTTCAAATGATCGGCTCCTGCAAGCGGACATGCCCGAGACTAAGCGTCGCCGTCGCGGGGGCCTCCTCGTCAAATGAGAGCCGCCCCGCGCGGGACCAGGGGATGGAAGATGTCCGCACGACGCCCGATGGATTGCGAAGCCGGCGGCGCGCTCGTGGAGTTCGCCCTGCTCGCGCCGCTGTTCCTCGGCCTGCTGCTGGGCGCGCTTCAGCACGGGATCGCCGGCATGGTGTCGGCGAGCTTCGACAACGCCGTCCTGTCCGCCGGCCGCCACATCCGCACCGGTCAGCCGGACGGAACCGGCAGCGCCGCGGCCTTCAAGGCTCTGGTCTGCCGCTCCATGCTCGACCCGGAGCCGACGTGCCTCGCGCGGCTCCACGTGGATGTCCGCCCGCTCGATCGTTTCGCGGAGGCGGAAGGGGTGCTACGCAAGGTGGACCCGGACGAGGACGGGTTCACGAACGGAGGGCCCGGCGCGATCATGCTCGTGACCGCGACCTACGATTGGCCGATGTTCACGCCCTTTCTCGGCGACGGGTTCTCGCGCGCCGGCCCCGGCGCGGTGCGGATGACCGTCCGCCAGATTTTCCGGAACGAGCCCTACCGGTGAGGCGCAGGATCGCCACAATGGGTCCGGACGCGCGGGGAGCGGCCTTGGTGGAGTTCGCCCTGCTCGCGCCGGTCATGGTCCTCCTGTTCTTCGGAACGGTCGAGGTGGTCCAGGCCGTCCAGGCGCACCGCAAGCTGGCCCACGTGAGCGCCGCGATCGGCGAGATCGTCGCCCGGGAGCGGACGCTCGGAGCGGGCGAGGTAGAGGACATCCTGTCCGCCGGCCCGGCCATGATGGCCCCCTTCCCGGCCCGCGGCCTGGGCCTGCGGGTGATGAGCTTCAGCGCCGACGAGCGCGGGACCGTCCGCCTGGACTGGCAGGCGGCGGGCCCGGCCTACGCGGGAGATGCGCTCCCAGGCCTGGGAGGCCGGCCGGTCACGCCGGGCGAGAGCGTCATCGTCACGGACGCCAGCTACGCCTACACCCCCGTCTTCAATCTTCCCCTCAGCCGGCCGCTGACCTTCCAGAAGCGGACCATCCACCGGCCACGCCTCGCGCGCGCCGTGGAACTCGACTGAGCCCCCGCGGGCGCCGAGGCCGCAGACCCCATCCCGCCGGGTCTGGCGTGGCCGCGCTCCTGGCGGGGGCGGCGACGCCTGCGCCAACTCCTCGTCGCGCCAGCCCCACCGCGTCCGGCCCGCAGGATGCGGCGGGTCTGCGCAACCGGGACGCCAAATGACGCAGCCGCGCCTGCCCGGCCGCGTAAACATTCAGGGATGACCGCCGAGCTCCGGCGGCAGGGGGACAGGCGGCGCTGCCTGCGCTTCCTCTGAGGAAGGAACGGATGAACGCCGACGCGCCCGGCACGATGCGAAGGAAGGCGGTCGGCGACGTTCTCGTCCAGAAGCTCGCCGGAACCTGTCCGCTCGGGGTCGAGGCGCGGCGCGCGCTGCGCAGCCTTCCCGCCGCGCTCCGCCGTTACCGGCGCCAGCAGGTCATCGTCCAGGCCGGTGACGCGCCGGACGCCCTGATGGTGGTGCTCGACGGGTCTGCGGCTCGCGTGAAGGTCACGCGCGCAGGCGAACATCCGATCGTCGGCTTCGTGCTTCCGGGCGATGTCTTCGACTGGCCGGCGCTGGCGCTTCGGGCCGGGGGCGTCCCGGGACGGCACGCCCTGCTCGACCATACCGTGGTGGCGGTGGCCGCCTGTGTCATCGCCACCATCCGGGCCGGTCCCCTGCTGAGCGTCCTCGAAGAGCATCCGGAGATCCGCCAGGCGCTCGACGCCGACGCCGTGGTGGGGAGGAACATCGCGCACGAGTGGCTATCCTCCCTGGCCTGCCGGCCAGCCGCAGAACGCGTGGCCCACCTCCTTTGCGAGTACTTCCACCGCATGCGGATCATGGGACTGACGGAAGGCGACACCTGCCCTTTTCCATTCAGCCAGTCGCGACTGTCGGCCTCCCAGGGGCTCTCGACGGTGCACACCAACCGCCAGCTCCGGCGGCTCCAGCGGGAGGGACTGGTGCGGGTCGAGAGACGAAGGATGAGGATCCTCGACCGGGTGCGGCTGGAAGCCTTCGCCGACTTCACGCCCGACTATCTCAGCGCCTACGCCCCCACGCCCCCCGTCGCCGCGCGCATGGCGCACGGCGGCGGCGCGTCCTGAGCCCCAGGTCCGGGTCTTCAATCCGCGAGAGCCGCCATGCCCTCTCAAATCCACGACTCCGTGCTCCCCGCCGGCCTCGGCCGGGGCCTGTTCGGCGAGGGAAGGGGGGAGCCCTGGTTCGACACCGATCCCACGCCGGTGCTGCTGCTGGGCGCGGGCGGGGCCGTCATCGACCTGAACGCCGCCGCCGCCCGCCTTCTCGGCGTCACACCCGGAGCGGAGATCTCGGCAGGCCGATTGGTGTTCACGACGCCCCCGGCGCAGGAGGCCTTCCTGCGCGCCCTGGCCGACGTGGTGTCCGGCCTGAGCGGATGCACTCCGCTCGTGCTCCGCTTCAGGGACGGCGGCTGCCGGCGCTTCGAGCTGAACCCCCTCGGCCCGACCCCGCCCCACCAGGTCTACCTCACCCTGCGGTGGGACCCGGCGGCGCGCCCCGACGTCGCCCCGCTGAGCCGGACCTTCGGCCTCACGACCCAGGAAGGAGAGGTGCTCAAGGCGCTAGCCGAAGGGCTGTCCCCGCGCGAGGCCGCGGAGCTCCTCGGCATTTCGGAGCGCACGATCCGCACTCACCTTCGCGCCCTCTACGTGAAACTGAACGTTCGCGGACTTCAGGACCTCGCCCGCTTCACCGCGCGCTTGGCCGGCTAGCGCGCCGCGCAGCCGGCCCACAGGCGCCGGAATGCTCAAATGACGCGGCAGCCCGCCGACGGCCCTGCTACCGAGGTCGCGGAGCAGTCGCCGACGCCCTGCTCCCTCTCCGGCGCCCCTGGCGGAGCCCGGCGCTCCCCCGGCTCCCCCAACCCGCCGGGGGAGCTTTTTTCCCGAGCGCCTCAAGCCGGCCCGGCTCTTCGCCCCCGCCCGGTAGCGACGCGGCGGCAAAGGGGCCCGGCGGCGCCTCCGCACACTACCGCGAGGCCGTGCTGGGGCGATCCCCGGACGCCGGCGCCGGACGCGGGGCGAGCGCCCTGCGGGCGCGCCCGAGCCAGGTCGCGAGCCCTGCGGCCAGGAGGTCGACGGCCCCGGAGGCGCGGACCCTCACGTGCAGGTCGGCGACCTCCTGCCGTTCCGGCCAGAACCCGTTGGCGCCGTTCGGATCGGTGAACTCGCGGTTGTTCGACATGTCGGCGAGCACGAGCGAAGGGTCCGCCAGCAGGGCTCGCGTCAGGTCCTCGAAGAGCAGGAATCCAGGCCCGAGCGACCGGAGGCTCTCGTCGTACGCGCACTTCCAGGTGTGCACCACGCCGCCGCAGCGCAGCAACACCTCCATGGCGACCGCACGCCCGTCGAGGCGGAGCGCCACGATGGTGACGAGCCCGTGGTCCGCCAAGCCCCGGATCATCGGCCGGACGAAGGCGAGCGCCCCTTCCCCACGCCGCGCCAGCGCCGTACCCGCCCGGCCCTTCCAGCCGGAGGCCTCCAGGGCCAGGAACGTCTCGAACTCCGTCTGGACCTCCTGCCGCGTGCGATGGAAGGTCACTTCCGTCATCCCCATCTCCCCCAGACGGCGACGCCGGCGGCGCAATCCTGCTCGGCGCCCTGCGGAAAGCGATCCCGCCAGATAGCCGTCAGCATCGTCCCGGGACGTCAGCTTCGGCCGCAGCAGCCGTCGCCGCACCAGCAGTCCGCTGCGACGCCTGGCGAGGACGCGGCGGAGGCCCTCGAACAGGGGCCCCTCTGTCGGCACCTCCCTCAGCTGGAGGATCGCGGGCAGCGACCGGATCGCCGCCACGGCGTCAAGCATCGCGGACAGGGTGTCTTCCACGGCGGCGCGGTCGACCACCGGGACCCCCAGGATCAGGTTGCGATCCGCTGGCCCGACGAGCACTGGCGCGGGCCAGCGGCGGTGCAGCCTGCCCACGCCGAGGACCCATGCGCCCACGAGCTCCCGCGCGACCTCCGCCCCGTGGCGCCGCCACGCGAGGATCACGTACGTCCGGGCTCCGGCGTCCGCCGCCGCCAGCGCGACCGCCGGATGCATGGAGACATTGGGCAGGATCGCGCGGGTCACGAGCGACTCCCACTCGGCGTGGAGTCGCGAATAGTGCGCGGCGTCGGTGATCTCCGCCTCCACCATTGCGGCGGATCGCCCGGCGCAGGCTGCGGTCTCCGTCGGATCGATCAGGGCCATGTGCGCCTCCATCCGCTATTCGAGGGCGGCCTTCATCCCGGCCAGGTCCTGGCGGGTGAGCCAGAGGCGCGGGAACGGCAACCGCAGCTGGGTGACAAGGCCGCCCCAGGCTAGGGCCAGCCGCACGCCGGTCCCGGCGAGCAGGCCGCAGGCCGCCCCCGCCGCGCCGTGGTCCGGCGTCAGGATGATCATGACCGCGACCATCACCCCCAGTTCGGCGCCGCGGAAGCAGGAGTTCAGGCCGGGCCGCCCGAGGGCCAGGTAGAGTTGCGAGGCGATCGCGGCGAACCGGGCAAGCACCCGGTCGACGACGAGGATCCGGAACACGAGCACCGCCGATGCGAACTCCGCCCCGTAGACCGAAGTGATCAGCAGCGTGTCGACCAGGAACAGCACCGCCAAGACCGGCAGGCAGGAGGCGATGGTCACCCTGAGCGCCAGGTGGTGCAGCTGCGCCGCCTCCGCGGGCCCCTCGCCGCTCATCGCCGACAGCAGCAGGCTCGTCCTGGGCGTGAACGCCGTGATCCGCTGCGCGAGGCTGGCCGCCACGACGTAGGCTCCGAGCTGCGCCGGCCCAAGAAGGAAGATCAGCAGGAGGCGGTCCGTCCAGGTGGCGCAGAGAGCGAACAGGTCGGCGAAAACCGCCCTGCGGGCGAAGTCCATGAGGTCCCGCGCGGCTCGACGGAGCTCCGATAGCGGTCCCTGCAGCTGCCGCAGAAGGGACGGCAGCACGAGGCCGACCGCGAGGGCCGACCCAGCGAGGACGCTCGCGACGGCCGTGGCCACCTCGAGCCGCCCCATGGCCAGGACCCCGAGCAGCACCGCAGCGTGCAGGGCGGTGGGCAGGAACGCGCTGAGGTTGGCCGCCAGATAGCGGCCCTGACCCGCGTAGACCTGCCGTACGATCACGCCGACCGCGCCCACGTGGGCGAGCACCAGGCTGGCGCGGGCGAGGTCGAGGGAGGCCTCCGCCCGCCTTCCGAGGAGGAGTGGCATCGAGGCGAATGCGAGGAGGGACAGCGCCGTGGCGACAGCGAGGGCCGCGACCAGGCCGCAGAGCGCGATCGCGCGGGACGCCTCGGGCCGCTGGCGGATGCGGATCAGCACCGCGTCGGCGAGCCCGACCGTGGAGGCCGAGCCCAGAAGCATCGCCCAGGCGGTCGCGGCGGCGTAGACACCGCGTCCTTCGGCGCCGAGCACCCGGGCCGTGATCACGCCGGTCAGGAAGTTGATCAGGACCGCCGCGACCTGCATCAGGACGGCCTGCAGGGCCGCATACCCGAGGCGGTCGGCGGCGACCAGCTTCAGCAGGAAGCGCGACATCTCTTCGCCCCGGGGGATGCCGTCGCCCGCCCACCGGCGGAGGGATGTTCAAGGGTCCGGGAGGTCATCGGGCCATTGGCGTGCACGGACCCGCGGCGCGCGACGTCATTTGAGCCCACCCGGCCCATTGAGGACGGGATGGCTTCGGCGGAGCGCCTCGGGGCGCCGGGCGGTCGCAGCCGACGGTCCGCCCGCCCACGCAGGAGCGCGCCTCAGGATAAGGCCGCCAGGCGCCGGGTCAGGACCGGCCGAGCAGCCAGACGAGTCCGGACCACAGGGCGACCGACACCGCCAGCGCGATCAGCAGGCCGTACCCCACCGGCAGGCGGCGCTCGGGCCGGTCCCTCTCCGGCGGGTCGGTGTGCGCCAAGTCCTTGCCCCTTGCGAAGGTCGCAGATGAACGATGCTGGCCCGGGAAAGTTCGGGCGCATCCTGCGACCGCACGTCGCAGTATCCACCGATTCATCAATTGATGCCGCGTTCGCCGTCCGCAGGGGCGAGGCTCCTCGCAGCACGGGAGAGATGCGGTTGCAGATGACGAGAACCGTCGCCTTCTGGGCGACCGTCGGGGCGTTCTTCCTGGGCGCCATCGCCGGCGCCCCGCTGGTGACCCCCCTGTTGGCGCGGTTTCCTGCGCCGGCCGAAGGCGCCGGGACGGGGTTGCGCCCGGCGCCCCCGGCCAGCCCACCGGCCGGACCCTTCGCCACGGCGCCGACCTCGCCATCGATCGTGCCTCGCCCCGTTCGGTGACGCACGGCCATGAGGCCGCCGGGAGCGCCTCAGCCGCCGCGGCGCTAGCCGACCCGCTGGCGGGAGAGCGTGCCGGCCGGCACGCCGGAGCGCGCGGCGAAGTCGGCGATCGTGCGTTCAAGCCCCTCGCGCAGCCGCTGTTGCGGATGGATCTCGGAGCGGACCTCGCCCGCGACCGGACCATCCGCCTCGGCCCCCGGGTCCGGGCCGCAGGACAGCCCTGCGGCCTGGAGGATCGCGTTCGCCAGCACCGCAATGGCCACTTCCGTCGGCTCGGCGGCGGCGCGCGGCCCCGTCGCTTCCCCGTCCATGAGGCGGATGCACCCCTGCACCACGTCGTCCACGAAGCAGAGCTGCAGGCGCCGCCGGCCGTCGGGGACCGTCAGCGGCTCGCCCCGCAGCGCGCGCATCACGTACCCAGCCACTTCGCAGCCGGAGTCGAGATGCATCCGAGGTCCGTAGGAATCGAAGATCCTCGCCACCCGCAAGGCCACGCCGCGTTTCGCCGCGCAGCGCATGAACAGGTCCTCCGCCGTGCCCTGGCCAGGGGGCCGCGTCTCCCGTCCCGGACGGGCCGCCGTGGCGAGAAGGACACGGGCTCCGTCGCGCGACGCCCGGTCCAGGACGTGCACGGCCACGCGGGCGGAGCGCCGGTACCCCGCAGCGGGTTCCGGCGCAGCGACAAGGTGGTAGATCTCGTCGAACCGGGGCAGGTGGTCGGGAAGTCGCCGCGCGACGTCATGGCAGACGACCTGCCCCCGTGGTTCTCCGATGAGGCCCGCCAGGTTGTGCACCGTGCCCCGCTGGAGATTGTCGATACAGACAACCTCGCGACCCCGCGCCAGAAGCGCCTCGCACAGGTGGGAGCCGATGAACCCGGCGCCGCCGATCACGGCCGCCACCCGCGGTGCGGGGGCCTTGCGACCGGCGGGGCCGAAGCTCACCACCGAAGGGCGATCAGAGCGCATGGGTCCCTCCCCTGCCCGCACGCGGGCTGACGGACCTGGCCAGGCGCAGATCCTCAGACAACTGGATGCGTCCGACGGTGGCATGGGGCGGCGCGGGCCAGGACGTCAAAAGTCAATGTTCGGTGGCGCCGGCGCCGTCGGGCCCGGGCCCCGCATCCGACGGGCTGCGCCCCGGCCGAGCGCCAGTCCCGCGGCCACGGTCCTTCGCATGCCGACGCCGCCCTGATGCATTTTCTAAGGGGCGGTCCTGACGAGCCCTGCAGGCCCGGCCTATGCCGAAATGCCCAGACACCATGCGTCAACTGATCAAGAGCAAGGCTTACGCGGACTTTCGATTAAATAGGTTATGGTTCCCTGCACAATCTCCATACAATTCAGCAGTCGAGCCAAGTAGAGCTTGGCCGTCCGAGGCGCCCGCGGCCGTGTCTGGATGGTTCAATTGATGGGGCGCACACACTTTCGTTAGCAGACTAATCAAAAACGACGTTTTCAAACGAGAGATCATGACGCCAGACTGCTGAAGACCTTAGACGAGGTCCCGCCGGTCGGCCGAGGCGCCAGGACATCCTCGCGCCGGCCGCCTGTGAACGAGCTGGAGGGGGTTAGCATGTCGGCACTCGCACAGGCGGTGCGTCCTTCAACGGCGTCCGTGACCTTCAACGCCTTCGGCGGACTGCAGGCGCTCCAGGTCGAGCAGGTTCGGGCCTTCTGGCGGAGCGTGGAGCGGTTCGAGCCGGGCGTACAGCTGGAGTGCGCGCCTGGCCAGGGCGTGAAGCGCGGCGTGATCCTTTCCGGATGGGCCTGCGAGATGCGGATCCTTCCGGACGGACGGCGCCAGATCTTCTCCTTCCTCCTCCCGGGCGACCCCTTCCTCATCGAGGAGCACGCGGACCTCGGGGGACGCGGCGTGGTCGCGCTCACCCGACTGGAGGTGATGGACTGGGCCAACCCCTTCCTGGCCGGCGCCGAGGCGCGCGAGACCCTCGCGCGGGCCATGAACGAGGCCGGAGTGCAGAAGCAGGACCGCCTGATGGACCAGATGGTCCGCATCGGCCGCCTGACCGCGCGCGAGCGGGTGCTCCACCTGCTGCTGGAGCTTTGCGACCGTCTGGAGGCGGTGGGGCTTGTGAGGGGCGACACCTTCCGGATCCCGCTCACTCAGGTCATCTTCGCCGACGCGCTGGGCCTGAGCCTCGTGCACATCAACCGCACCCTCAAGCAGCTGCGGCGGGAGGGGCACATCGTGCTGAAGTCCGGGTCGGTGACGCTGCTCCGCCGGGAGAAGCTGGCCGGGCTCGCCTTCTACCACCCTCCTGGCATGGCCGGCGTCGCCTAGCCGACGCCGCCCCGCAGGTCGAATGGCGCACGGGACCTTCCACGCCCGGCGTGTCGGCGCCCGCCCACGCCCGCGGCTCCGGTCCGGAGGGTAACAAACCGCCCCCTTCGCACCGTTTGTTAAGGCCTGGGCGCGGCGTCCCACCTTTCCTCCTCGGAATGGATGACCCTGCTGGGCCGAACTCTGGGGGACGCGCGCCATGTCGCGGCTGACGAGACCGTGCCCTGCGTTCGATGCCGCCCTTGCGGGCCTGGCCGCCAACGCGGGCCTCGGCGCAGACGAGGTGGAGCGCCTGCGCCCCCTGTGCGACCGGCTCGAGATGTGGACGGCGGGCGCGCAGATCGAGGCTCCGCGCCGGACCGACCGCTTCCGGCTGATCACGTCCGGCTGGATCTACGAGGCGCGCCTGCTGCCTGACGGACGCCGGCAGATCTTCGGCTATGTCTTGCCCGGCGACCTGATCTGCAGCCGCCACGGCGCGCGGGCTGCGCCCAGCGTGCTCCTCGCGCTCACCAGGGTCGAAGGCGTCGACGTCCCCGCCGCCTTGGCGGTCGCGCCGGACGGCCGGCGGACGCCGCTCGGGGACGCCATGGCCCATGCGGTCGAGAAGCAGGAACTGCGGGGCTACGACGCCCTGCTGCGGCTCGGCAAGTATTCGGCCGCCGAGCGGCTGGCGCACCTGGTGATCGAGCTTCGCGACCGGCTGTGCCGGGTCGGGCTGGCCAGCCGCGAAGCCTTCCGGGCTCCCCTCACCCAGGAGCATATCGCCGACACCCTTGGGCTCAGCGTCATTCACGTGAACCGGGTGCTGCGGACGTTCCGCAGTTGCCGTCTGCTGACCATCAAGTTCGGGATGGTCACCCTGCTTCAGCCGGAGAAGCTTGAACGGCTCGCCGCGGGTGTCGCCGCCTCATCGGCTCCGGGGGGCGGGGGCCCCGGGGCGAGCGCCCCGTAGCCGGCGCGGGCTCTCGTCGGCCACGACCAGCAGCGACGCGCCTGCAGCGCGGTCGGCCACCGCCGAAGCCGGGGGAGCCGCGAGCTCCACGAGGTCGCCGGCCCTGAACCGCCGGCCGTCGAGATCCAGCGCGCCCGCCGTGACGAGCACGACGAAGGCGGAGCTCAGGCTCGCCGCCCCGATGTCTGCGCCCGGCAGGGCGCGCAACAGGTAGACGAACTCGCCGAGCCCGCTGACGTGCGTCGCATGCGATCCCTCGACCCCCTTGCGCATGGGCGACCAGCTTTCTGCACAGGCGTGGCGGACGGCCGTCGGCCACGGCGCCGCGTGGGTGTCCGCTTCCGACCACGACGCACCCGTGTCGGGGTGCGCCGCGGAACCCGCGAGCGCGGCGCCCGCCAGCCGGCACGCGGCGCAGAGGTCGAGGTGCGCCCCGACCGCGAGCGCCACCCCTGGGGACAGGTTGGCGATGAGGTAGTCCGAGAGCAGCTGAGCGGACGGATGGTGATCGATGGCCAAGGGTTTCGGCTTCCCCCCTCGCATGGGGGCCTCCCAGTCGCGCCACCTCCTGCGAGGCGTCACCTGAGCATGCCGGTCATGAACCACGGGTGAAAGTCGCCGCAGCAGGGGGCGCCGCGTCCGCGAGCCGCACGGACCACCGGCCCGTACCCCAGAACTGATGAGCCAAGTCCCTCTCCTCGTTCGAAGGGGCGCCGAGGTGGGCGACACGCCGGATGCGCAGGCGTCCGTGCCCAGGACGCGAACAACACGACCTTCCGAGGCGGAGTCAAGCGCCCGTCGCGCGGCGGGGGTCGGGGGAAGGAAGGTGCAGCGTCGCGGCTCTGCGGGTTCGACCCGTTGGCGCCGAGGCGCCGTCCTGGGCCGGCCCCGCGACGCGCCGGGGCGAGCGGACGCGCCGTCGCGGCCGTGGTTCAGCGAGGCTGGTCCGCAGAGCTTACTCCGCGGCGCGGAACACCCGCCCCTCCCGGTCCGCGGCCCGGCCCTGCTCCTGCCATCGGGCCACGGCCCGGTAAGCGCCCATGATGTGGTAGAGGGAGCTGGCCGGCGCAGGTTCCTCCACGAAGCGTCCGTCGGCGAGAAGCTTGTCGCGCCAGAGCCCGCGCACGGGCGTGTCGAGATACGCCCTGATCGCGTCGGCCGCGTCGGCCGCACACGCCAGGTATCGCGCCCCGTCCGGCTCGCGCGCCGCCTGCGCCAGGGCGGCGCGAAGGTGTTCGGTCTGGGGCCACAGGCGAGCCCGGCCGCTGCGGATCGAGGTCACGTTGTCGAGTTCGTCGACGACGACGCCGCGGGTAGCATCCAGTCCGAGCCGCCCGGTGTCGAACAGCGTCCGCGCCACGGCCGCGGCGCGCGCATCGCCGACCACGTCGTCCCAGCGGCCGAGGAGCCACGACCATTCCAGCTGGTGACCGGGCTCCACAAGACCGCGGTCGGAGCCCGCCGCCGGCGACCAGTCCGCGCTGAAGAACTCCCGGAGGAACCCCTCCCCGTGATCCACGAACCGGGAGAGCGCCAGGTTCACCACCTCGCTGGCCAGCTCCAGCCAGCGCTCGCCGCCGCCGGCGTCGATCCAGGCGAGCGCCGCCTCCAGGAGGTGCATGTGCGCGTTGGCCTGGAAGGGGTGCGCCCCGGACTCGCGGAAACCGCCAGCGGAATGGCGCATGTAGCGGACAACCCGGTCGAGCAGGTCGTCCGCTGCGGCGCGGGCTTCCCGCGGGGCGGGCGAGATCCAGCTCGCCGTGGCCAGGGCCAGCAGAACGAAGGCATGGTCATAGAGGTAGGCGTGTTCGTTCAGCGGATTGCCGTTGGCGTCCACGAGGGTGCGATAGAGGCCGTCCGGCCGGCGGTGCCGGCGCTGCAGGTATTCCAGGCCCCAGGCGGCGGCCTCTCCCCAGTCGCCGGGCATCCCGAGCCGTGACGCTTCCGCATAGACGAAGCTCTGCCGGGCCTGCACCCGGGCCCGCTTCGGCCCGGCCACCGGCCGTCCCCCGAGGTCGATGAGGTCCACGTAGCCGCCGTCCCGCGAGTCCGCGCCGACCGTCCACCACAGCGGCAGGGCCGCGGTCCTCAGCCACAGGTCCAGCTCCCCCGCGAAGCGCTCGAGCCGCTCGCGCGGCGGCGGCGGCGGCGGCTCCTCGGCGAGCGACTTCACGCCCTGGCTGCAGGCGAGGCTGCAGAGCAGCAGGTGCTCGCCGTCCCCGACCACCGCGATGTCCGAAAGCCCGAGCAGGGTCACGTTCGGGCCTCCCGGCGCCACGCGGACGAGACTGCGGTCCGTATCCACGAGGCGCACGGCGCCCTGGGCCGCATTGCCGCGCCGGTCCTTCGCCGAAGCCGCCAGCACCGCGTCCCAGGCGCCGAGGTCGCTCCAGCGGAAGTCCACCGGCAGGACCAGCGCCCGACCGGTCTTCTCCATGATCGCGTAGTCGAACGATATTCCGGGGGCCTTCAGGAACCCGTCCCCGAGCCGCCATCCGGCGGGGGTTTCCACGCTTTCGGCCACCGCGGCCTGCGCGGCATCGAGGACTGCCGGGGCGTGGGCGCGGAACTCCTGCAGCAGGATATCCGCACGGGCGATGAAGTTGCCGCTGTTCCAGAGATGGCCCGCCGCCACGCAGTCCCGCGCGACCTTCGGCTGCGGCTTCTCCAGGAAGCGCCTGACCGCCCGCACGTCGCCAGCCACGCCCACCCCCGGGGCGATGTAGCCGTACGCCGTGGAGGGCGCGGTCGGCCGCACCCCGAGAGTGACCACGCCGCCGGACCCGGCGGCCCTGGCCGCCGTTGCGATCGCCCGGGAGAACGCCGCCGCGTCGGGGATGTGATGGTCGGCAGGCACGATCACGAGCACCGCCTCCGGGTCGCGCGCCGCGACCCAAGCCGCTGCAGCGGCCACGGCGGCGGCGGAGTCGCGCGGCGCGGGCTCGATGAGGATGTCGACGGCGCCTTCGGGGGCGCCCCGGCGGACCCAGCCGGCGTGCGCCGGTCCGCAGATGACCAGGGGCCGGCTGGCGCCGTCGAGGGCCTGCAGGCGCAGCAAGGTGGTCTCGAACGTCGAGCGTTCGTCGACGAGCGGAATGAACTGCTTGGGACGGTCAGGCCGCGAGGCGGGCCACAGGCGGGAGCCTGAGCCGCCGCACATCACGACAGGATAGATGGTCATCAGGCCCTCCAGGTCTCCCCTGCCCGGGGAGGACACGGCGCCGCGGCGGTTGCGCGCGAACGGGGCTGAATCTGGAAGGTCTGCAGGCGGATAACCTGCTCATAAGACACATGCCCCGGCCGGCGAATGATCTTCACAGGCATCGTCGCCTTCGCCCGAGGCGCGCCGGAAAGCCCCTCCGACGATCACTGGGCGGCGAGCCGGGCGAGATCGCCGTCGCCGGCCCGCAGCAGGCCGTCGAAGTAGGCGATGGTCTTCTTCAGCCCGTAGTCGAGCGCGATCGTCGGCTCCCAGCCGAGGATCTCCCGGGCCTTGGCGATGTTCGGCTGGCGCTGCCGGGGGTCGTCCTGCGGCAGGGGCCGGAACTCGATCTTCGACTTCGAGCCGGTGAGCGCGACGACCTTCTCGGCCAGTTCGCGGATCGTGAACTCGCCCGGATTACCCAGGTTGATCGGGCCGGTGACCTCGTCGCCGGTCGCCATGAAGCGCAGGAAGGCTTCCACGAGGTCGTCGACGTAGCAGAACGAGCGGGTCTGGTTCCCCTCGCCATAGAGGGTGATCGCCTCGCCCTTCAGCGCCTGGACGACGAAGTTCGAGACCACGCGCCCGTCGTTCGGATGCATGCGCGGGCCGTAGGTGTTGAAGATCCGCGCCACCTTGATGCGCA
>Ga0268290_100046_pt1 | contig 78736 bp, 93 predicted proteins | sample MetspRMADM_FD_191346 | JGI IMG/M metagenome (GOLD analysis project Ga0268290, IMG submission 191346) | Soil microbial communities from San-Diego area, Southern California, United States - Methylocaldum sp. RMAD-M | ecosystem: Environmental > Terrestrial > Soil > Desert | place: USA: California... | reverse complement strand
GCTCGCGGCACTGATATAAGGGGGCTGTGTTTCAGGCTGTGCCGGAGACACGTCGAGTGCCCGAATTTCGGTCGTGGCAATCATTGCTATTTCCTATCACCATTGACGTCTGGGCTCTACCGGCCGAGACACGAACTGTTGGTGCTTCGATCGGCGAACGACGCGGCGTTACGAAGCGTAAACAGCAAGTGCACAACGGTGCCTTGGTCTTAGAAGAATTCGAACCAAGTTTTCCAACTCAGGATGAAAAATAAACGAAGTTTGGCAGCGCAATCGCCAGAACTTTCTCGGTTGCCTTGAACTCAGCCTCGTCTTCTCCATGCGACGTCTGGGTGACGAGGAATAGGATATGCGGGGGCTCACAACAAACGATACCTGAGATTGGTTGAGCGTCATGTCTCGCGATTGGCAGCGGATGTCCCATCGGGAGCTATCATCCCTTAGTGTCATCAATGATCTGCAAGGCTTGCAGAAGCGGTCGTCCAAACTTCAGGAATTTGTTCGCTAAAATTCTGATTTCCTCTAGATTCTCATGCTTGGATTCGATCCTTTTGCCGTCTCTCACAAGGCGTTCGCCGATGCTGTCCAGGAAATCCCACACATAGCCGGTCAAGGCCGCGGCGCCGGCTTTACCCTCGCTGGCGGCGAGGACGAGCAGCTGCGTCATGTGGGTGAGCCCGATCCCGCCTCCGGTCACGGGCGATACCATGTGGTGCAGATCCATGCTGACAAGCGCCCGCTGCAAGATGTACCGGTTCAGCGCCCTGCATTGCTCCTTCACTCTCTCCGAAGGTATTTGCGCCGGGGCCACAAATCCGGCGCCGGTGAGTACAGTCAGGTAATCTACGACATCCTGAGTCGTGAGATTTCGCAGCTTGTTATGTTTGAAAAGTTCCTCGACGCGTTTTGGCCTGTAGCCCTCCTCGGCCAGGACCTCGAGGATCAAGTCGTATTTGCCGGAGGGCAGTGCCACCTCGCCCCTGGCACACGCGATCTTTTTCGGGACATCAATTTCTGGGATCACCAGCACGAATGCCAACGCGTGCCAGACATCGCGATGTTCCCGACTTGGAAGTAGCCTTGCCCCCTTGACGAAGATATCGGTCCGGAAGCGCCTGTTCACCAGATAGTCGCGGACCGTCTCGCGCATGATCGGATGACGGATCTGCGAAACGAACTTGATCCCTTCCTCATGGAGCTGAAAGGCATCTATGCCATCGAGCAGCCGCGCAGAGCCGACATATGTGAGCTTGGCGTCGTCCAGACTCCGGATCATGTCCGAAAAGTGCTCAAGATGCCAATCCGCGTTCATATATTCGTGGCCGAGATAGTTGCGCCCCTGTTTCGTCAATTGCTCCACATGATGCCTGGCGAAAGGGTTGTCCCGAAAATAGAACGATCCGGCCTTTGCGATCTCTTCCGCGAACTGCACCGCGCCTTCGATCATCTCCATCGGTCTCGACATCCTGCCGCCGCCATAGTCCTGATAGAGAGACATCAGCTGGCGGATCGGCACGACCGGAGCCCAGCCGGGCAGGCAGTTATAGCTTATATAGGCGATCCCTCCGGGACGGAGTTTGCGCCTGATGATGTCGGTTACGGTCTTGCGGTTCTTTTCCGATACCCAGCTCCAGATCCCGTGTAGCGCTATGACATCGAAGTCGGGAAGGCCCTTCCGGTTGGCAAACTCCTCGAAAGAGTCGTCGAACAGATGAATGTCCGCTCTTGAGGCATCGGCCAGTTTGCAGGCCTCCACGACTTGCGCCGGATTGAAGTCGGTACCCCAGTAGGAACCGGAAGACGCCGCGGCGAGCATGTTGATCGTGACACCCTGCCCGAAGCCAAGCTCGAGATAGGAAGGTGCATCGGGAATCTGCGGCTCGATCGCGTTGCATAGGCATGCCAGGCGCAATAGGGCCGGGTTCATTTCCGGATAATATCCATGGGTGTAGTTGAGGTCGGTGAAGTAGCCGTACGACCATGCCATCAGCAAATCTCCAGGACACGTTCAAGGCTCGCGCCCGCCGTCCTTCGTTGTTGGTTTAGAAAGGAAGCAACCGACCAGGGATACGGCACGGGACAAGCCTTGAGCACGCACGGCGGTTTAAGCGAATGTCGCGCCGGTCAGCGCCAGGGATATATCCCAGAGGCGCGCCGCCGCGACGGTATCCAGCGCCTGTTTCGGAGGCGTCTCCTTGACCGGATAACCGCGGGTGCCACCCAGCCTGTCGGGTCCGTAGTACGCTCCGTCACGCGCCGCCGGGTCGGTCGCCGCATAGAGCGTCGGCAAAGCGCCCTGGCAGGCGGGCTGGAACAGGAACGGCATGAAACGGCGCAGCATTCCGGGCAGGCTCCACCGCCCCGAACCGTTCACGATCAGGTCGGTGCGTGTGAGGCCCGGATGGGCCGCCAGGCTTTCAACGCCCCACCCAGCCGCCTTGCTGCGCCGGCTCATCTCGAAGGCGAACATGATGCAGGCGAGCTTGGACTGGCTGTAGACCTGCATCGGCTTGTAGCTGCGCTCGGCCTGCAGGTCGTCGAAGTCGATCGCGCCGCCACGCGCCGCCACGCTGCTGAGCGTCACCACGCGCGGATTGAGGCCTTTTTTCAGGAGCGGCAGCAGATAGGCGGTAAGAGCGAAATGACCGAGATAGTTCGTGCCGAACTGCAGCTCGAAACCGTCCTTCGTTTCGCGCCGCACCGGCGGTCTCATGACTCCGGCATTGTTGATCAGAAGATCGAGGCTGTCCTGCTCCTGAGCGAGCTTCGCCGCGAAGCCGGCGATTGAGGCCAGGTCGGCGAGATCCACCTGGCCGAACCGCACCATAGCGCCAGGGACGGCTTGCCTGATACTGGCCACGGCTTTGACACCCTTCTGAGGATTGCGGCCTGCGATCACGACATCGGCGCCGGCGCGGGCCAGAGCCAGCGCGTCTTCGTAACCCAGCCCGCCGGTGCCGGTCACGACCACCGAAACGCCGTGCTGCGAAGGAATGTTACTGGTCGTCCACTTCGTCATCAGTGATCCTCATCTCGGCAATGCAAGATCGAGCCAGGTGTGGCTCGACGCGCTACGTTCATCTTCGTCACCAGCATGCCCATACCGTCTTAGATCTCCATGCCCAAAGGCGCGAAAAACCTGCCTGATCCTACAATCTCGACTGCCAGCAAGCATTGGTTGCGATCCCTCAGTTCGACGTCCCAAAAGCTTTCGGGTCGCTCCAACGCACCGCGGCCTAGGAAAGTCGCCGGCGGACTGGCGTATTCCCGCCCGATACTCGGTTATCGGGATGCTGGGCCGCCTTTGTTCGTCGCGATGTTTGTTGAAGTTGCAGCAGGGCGCTTCACCGGGCGCGGTGCAGCACTATGGTCCGGCCGAGCGCGGGTGTCCCCATGTAGACGCGGACCTCCATTTTCTCGCCGAGCAGGGCTGCGCGGGCGTTTGCGGAGCGGCCGTTGGCTCCGCTGTACCAGCTTCCATCTTCCCAACGCAGATCACGGGGGTCCCATTTGAGGTCGGTCAGAAAAACAATACCCTCGAGCGAACGGCCCCGGAGGTTCGGATCGGGATTTTTGGTATCCTTCTTGAATGTTTTGCCATCCGCCTCCATCAGGAGTTTTCCGTAGAGCATGCGAGCCGAATAGCTCCCGCCCGCTTCGAACATCTCTATCTTGAGGATGCCGTCCTCCGCCTCCCAGACACCGACGATCTGGTCTGGCGACGACGCCTGTGCCAAAGCATGGCCGACCGAGAGACTGGTCAATCCTGCAGCGAGTGCGGCGGCGAGCAGCGGCCTCTTTGCCGATTTCAACATATAGGTTCCTTTCCGATATTTGGGGCGTGCGATAGCGACAGAAGCCATGCCGTCCGGGATACTTGGCGGCCCGATGATCAGCCTCAACTCGGCGCGGCGCGCGAGGCTGAACCGATCCGGACCATTTCCGAGGCAATGCACTGCGAACTTAGCGGTCAGCCACGCGGGGACGAATGCCGATTTCCGTGAATTTCTTGCCTGATCCTCTATCCGCACTGTGCGAACTGACCCAGGCATTCCTGCTTCAGTTTTTGCCGTGATAGGTCACGCGACAGATGCCCGGCCCTCCGGAAGCAAAGCATCCGCCCGACGAGCTTCGGCTGAGAACCTTCTATTGCGGTAGCGGAGGAGCATCTCAGGGATCGCTTCGCGCCGCGGCGGCACGGGTGACCTTTTCCATAGATCCGCGCTTAGGCGCGGCGTGCCTTGCGGCTTGCGTACTGGCTATACATACGCTGGTGGTTCAACGCGTCCTGCTTTGGCGCAACGCCGAACATTCGCGAGTATTCGCGGCTGAACTGCGACGGGCTTTCGTAGCCGACCTTGTAGGCCGCTTCCTCGACGCTTGCAGCTTCCGCGACCATTAGGCGTCGCGACTCAAGAAGGCGCAGCTGCTTCTGGAACTGAAGTGGCGTCACCGAGGTGAGCTGCTTGAAATGCTGATGAAACGATGACGGGCTCATGTGCGCCACCTCCGCCATCTGTTCCACACGCAGCGTCTGGGTGAAATTGGCGCGCAGGAAATAGATCGCCTTTGCAATCCGCATGAAATTCGATTCCGGCACGGCCAGGCTGCAGAGTTCCGCGCCGTGCGGGCCGGTCAAAAGCCAATAGCAGATCTCCCGCATGACGGACGGGTAGAGGATCGGGATTGCCTTCGGCGTCTGAGACATCCGGATCAGGCGCAGCACACATTCAGCCAGAGATTCATCGACCTTTCCGACGAACACCGATGGACCGGGCATGGCAGGCGGAGCGGGTGGCATCTCCAACTGCTCCAGCACCTCGCGCAGCATGTTCACGTCGAGATCAATGGTAAGGCCGATATAGGGCGTCTGCTCACTCGCCTCGATCACCCGCCCGCTGGCCGGCATTTCCATGCTGACGACAAGGCACTCCATCGCCCCATAACGAAGTGTCTCCTCGCCGAACAGAATTTCCTTTGCGCCCTGTGCCACGACGCAGAGCGACGGACGATAGATCTGCCGCAGTGGCATCCGCTGCTGGTAGGACCGGATGATGTTGACGCTCTCGATATGCGTCGGAAACAGGCCCTCACCGCCGCCCTGGCTTTCGATGTAGCTGGTAATTCCACCAAGAAGCGATGACGACACGCGAACCTCCGTTTGGTTTCGAGGCCAGCGCAGAACTCGCCCTTCCGTCGGCAGGGTATCGCCGCTTGTAGGAATAGGCAAATTTATTGAGGTATTCGGCATTTTGGTCATGGGAGACTTCCTCTAGCTTGATGACGTCACTCACAGCCAGGGAAGCACACAACATGACAGGAACGGCTGCGCCGTCAATAGATAAGAAAGCTGATCTTCCCAATAAATCGAAAATAAATATTGATGAATATTTCGATGGTCGAAGCGTAACGGTACTGCTTATTACGTTGTTTCTTGTTAGCGCCATTTCCCAGGTCGACCGGATGCTTCCCTTCGTCTTGGCCGAGTCCATCAAGGAAGATCTCGATCTGAGCGACACCGAGATTGGCTTACTCACCGGCATTGCATTCGCGGTCTGCTACACGCTGCTGTCGATGCCCCTCGCCCGCGCCGCCGATCGTGGTTCGCCCCGTTCCGTCCTCATTTTATGCCTCTTGCTCTGGAGCGCGATGACAGTGCTCGGCGGCCTCGCCATGAGCTTCCTGTTCCTGGCTTTCACGCGCTTCGGTGTCGCGTTCGGCGCGGCCGGCGGAACGCCCGCCAGCCATGCGATCATCGCCCGGAAGGTACCGCCCGAGCGCCGCGGCCTGGCTCTTGGCATTTTCTCCATGGGCATCCCGCTCGGCACTATGATGGGCTTTGCCGTCGGCGGCGCGATCGGCGATACGCTGGGATGGCGTGCAGCGCTGGTGGGCGCTGGCGTTCTCGGCATGTTCATCGCCCTGCTGGCGCTCGCCGTCATACGCTCTACCCCGCCGCTCAAGCGTTCGGCCACCGATAGCAAGCCGTTCCTGAAGGCGAGCCTGCAACTGCTTTCGTCCCCGTCATTTCGTTGGCTGTTCATCAGCTCTGTCGCACTCGGCTTCGCCGCAGCGCCATTCTATGCTTTTGCAGTTCCCTTCCTGATCCGCACCCATGACTACAGCGCCAGCGAGGCTGGACTTGCGTTCGGATTGCTGCAAGGCCTGATGGGGATTTGCGGAACGCTGGCAGGCGGGCGCCTGTTTGACCGCGCGGTACGCTCCGGAACCGGTCGGGTCCTCGGGCCGCCAGCCATCCTGTTGATGATCGCAAGCCTTACGACGACCGCCGCGCTGTTTACCCCGACCGGGTGGCTTTCCATCCTCCTTTTCGTCCCCGGCATGTTGTCCTTCGCATTTCTGCTGCCCTGGTGCTTCGGCGCCGCCCACCTGGTGGCAGGCAAGGGCAGGGAGGCGATGGCGACGAGCCTCGCGATGATTGGCTCCGGTCTTTTCGGTCCTGCGCTCGGACCTCTCATTGTCGGCATGATCAGCGACGCGGCGACAACGGCGCGGGTGCCGAACGGCATTGGACTGGGCCTGCTCATCGTCCCGGTTGCAGGCATCCTGACCGGCATCGCCATGCTGATCGCAAATCAACGCATCGCTGCCTTGCTGGGACGGCAATCAACCCTGGTGGAGGTCTGAGGAATGGTTTCTCTCATCGTCAATGGATCGCGGATGGACATCGAGACGGATGTCGACAAACCCCTCCTCTGGGTGCTTCGTGAGAACCTTGGATTGCTCGGCCCCAAATATGGTTGTGGCATTGCCCAGTGTGGGGCCTGCCGCGTCCTCATCAACGGGGAAGCCACCCCCTCCTGCGTGACACCGGTCGGCTCCGTTGCGGGCGCCTCCGTGGTGACCGTGGAGGGGCTGAGTCAGCCAAACGGCACTCTGTCGGCCGTGCAGCAGGCCTGGATCGATGAGCAGGTGCCGCAATGCGGTTTTTGCCAACCCGGGTTCGTCATCGCTACGACGGCGCTATTGAAGGCGACCCCGCGGCCGACCGACGCCGAGATCGATGAGGCAATCACCAATATCTGCCGATGCGGTACCTATCCGCGCATCCGCCGCGCGATCCATCGCGCCGCCGCCCTGCTGGCCGAGCGCTGAGGAGACCGTCATGCCTCGTTTTCTCTCCCGTCGCGGTTTCCTGCTCACCGGCGCAGCCCTTGGCGGCACCGTCCTTGTCGCCGCTGTCGGCGGTGTCGGCTATCTCGCCAGCGTCGATGTCGATGGGCTGGATGGCCATCTGGATGGCGAGCGAGCCGTGCTCAACGCCTTCGTGGTCATTCATCCGGACAACCGGGTGGTCGTCAATGTGCCGAAAACCGAGATGGGCCAGGGCATCCATACAGGACTTGCCATGGTGGTGGCGGAGGAACTGGACATCCCATTCGACGACCGCATCAGCGTAGTTTTCCCGACGGAGGCGCATCCAGCCTATTCGACCTGGTTCAACGTCCTTCAGATCCGTCCGGAGGAAGCGTCGGGACCCGCTGTCTGGGTGGGTCGCCGCGTGCTGGGGCAACTGGGCTTCATCGCCACCGGCGCGTCAGGCTCGACCATGGGTATGTGGCACCCAATGCGCGTCGCCGGAGCGTCGGCCCGCCACATGCTGTTGGCGGCGGCGGCGGCTCGACTGAATGTGCCGGCCATGGAGCTTGCCACCGGCGACGGGTTTGTCCGTCACGCGGCTTCCGGCCGGCGCCTGTCCTATGGCGAGCTTGCTCACGAGGCCGCCCTGTTGCCGCCACCCGATCATCCCGCACTAAAACCCACCTCCGAATGGCGGATCATCGGCCGGTCGCAGCCTCGGGTCGATATACCTGCCAAGATTCGCGGCGAACCTGTCTTTGGCATGGACGTCACCCTGCCCCACATGATCTACGCCGCCATTCGCCATGCGCCCGTCTTTGGCGCGCAGGTGGCTCGCATTGCAAACGAGGCCGCGGTGCGTTCCCAGCCTGGCATCACGGACGTGACGGTCATCGATGGGCGGAAGGTGGCAGTGGTCGCCGGTTCCTGGTGGCAGGCCGAGCAGGCCGCGCGTCTCCTCGAAATCGATTGGACCTCAACCGATGCGGACAGTGTCAGCAGCGCCGAGATGTCCGCGCGACTTCGGTCCGCGTTCGAAAGCACGACCCCATACGAGCATATCAACGACGGTAACGCGGCTTCCGTGATCGCCGACGCCGTCACTTCGGCGGTGATAGAAGCCGACTACACCGTGCCATTCCTTCCCCATGCCTGCATGGAACCCATCAATGCGACGGTACTCGTCCGTGACGACGGGACCGCAGAGGCATGGGTCTCGTCGCAATCGCCGATGGCCGTCCGGCGGGGCGCTGCCCGAGGCGCCGGGCTGGCGGGCGTCGAACCGATTTCGGTGACCTGCAACATCACGATGAATGGCGGCGCCTTCGGCCGGCGCAGTGATCAGGATGTGGTGACCGAGGCGGCCTTCCTCGCGGCGCGGCACCGCGGCCGGCCGGTCAAGCTGATCTGGTCGCGCGAGGAGGACATCGGCCGCGGTCTTTTTCGTAGCCACGCCGCCGCGCGGCTGCGCGCCGCCCTCGGGCCGGACGGCCTGCCGGTTGCATATGATGCGCTGGTCGCGGCGCAATCGATTACCCAGGGGATCGCGAGCCGCAACCTACCCTTCACGCCCGGCCCGGACGGGGATCGTCTGTCGGTCGAGGGGCTGGACAAGCTGCACTACCCCATTCCGAACCGGCGGGTGCGCAGTCAGCATGTGCCCAGCCATATGCCGATTCACTTCTGGCGGTCGAACGGCTTCTCGTTCAACACCTTCTTCACGGAGAGCTTCATCGACGAATGCGCCCAGCGCGCGGGAGCAGACCCGCTTACCTATCGTCGGGCGCTCCTGCGCGACAAGCCCCGGCATCTTGCGGTGATGAACCGTGTGGCTGAGATGGCCGGGTGGGGCACTGCCCTGCGACCGGGCCAGGGCCGCGGCATCGCCATCGAGGAGTGCTATCGCAGCGTTGTGGCGCAGGTGGCGGAGGTGACGGTGGCCGCGAACGGCGAAGTCCGGGTGAACCGCATCGTCTGCGCAATCGACGCTGGCCTGGTGATCAACCCGGACGCCGTCGTCGCGCAGATGGAGGGCGGCATCAGTTTTGGACTGACCACGGCGCTGATAAGCGCAATCACGCTCGATGCCGGCGCGGTGGTGGAATCCAACTTCCACGATTTCCCAATGCAGCGCATCGCCGACGCACCCGAGATAGAGGTCTCAATCATGGAAAGCACGGAGCCGCCCTGTGGCGTGGGCGAGCCGGGCGTGGTGCCGGTCGCAGGCGCGATCGCCAATGCCATCCATGCAGCCACGGGCCGACGGATACGTTCGCTGCCGCTGGCCGTCACCGAGACCATCGGCGAACGCCGAACACGGACCGTCTTGCCTCCCGTCGCAACGTGAGGCGTGTGTACTCGTCTCGGATCAGGGATGCCCCTGCCCTGCGATCCGACGAGAGCCGTCACTGATAATGTCGACCTGCGGGCGGCCTCTGGAACCACCGGTGGCGCGTCGCGAAAACCGGGCGCCTCCGGTGGCTCATCTCGCCTGAGAGAGCATTCTCCACATCCGGCTAACACTGCCCAGCCATCGATCAAAGAGGAACCGCTTATGGATTTTGACCCGGTAGCAGCAATCATGGCGTGGATAGGCGCCTATGGGCTTGTTGGTCTTTTCGCCATTGCACTGGCCGAGCGCTTCGTGCCCGTCATCCCATCCTACGGGCTGCTGCTGGCGATCGGCATCGGCGCAGCGGATGAGGCCTGGCCGCTGCTGGCAGGCTTTCTTGCAACTGTCGCTGGCAGCATGTTCGGCTGTGCGGCCTTATTCTATTCTTTCCGGCTGCTGGGCACCGTAAGATCCGCCCGACTTCTGAACAGAGCTTGCCGTATCTTCGGGATGTCGGCAGATCGCGTCGAGCACCGGACCGCCTCGTTCCGCCGGAACCAGACCACGCTTGCCTTCGCGCTCCAGCTTGTGCCGACCGTCCGGCTGTTCGCTCCCGCCTTCGCTGCCCTTTTTCGTGGAAACTCCAGCGGCTTTATGGTCGCCTCGGCGGCCGGCGTCGCGGTCTGGAATGGCCTGTTCATCGGCCTCGGTTATTACGCTTCGCACTCGATTGAGACAGGGAACATAACGGTCCTTGCTTTGGCAGCCCTGGGCGGCCTGCTGCTTGCGGAGGCAATCCTGTTCTGGCTTGCGCGACGGGTTCGCAGCCGTAGACCGGGCGCGGCGCTATGCGAAACCTGATCACGCCTGACAGCGGCCCGCCATCGAACCATGCCGGGAACCAAAAACATCTTCGAGGTCATTTCCAATGAAACAACAGCGTATGGCCGAGACGTTCGGCTTCTTCCGGGCTTGGTTCAGGAATCCTTTGCGGGTCGCCGCCGTCGCGCCCTCGGGACAGGCGCTGGCCAGCCTTATCACCTCCGAAATCTCGCGCGACACCGGGCCGGTGATCGAGCTCGGCCCCGGCACGGGTGCATTTACACGCAACCTCCTCGCCCGTGGTGTCCGAGAGGAAGACCTCGCGCTGATCGAGTTCGAGGCCGAGTTCGCCGCCGCGCTCCATTTCCATTACCCGGGAGCACGTACGCTTTGGATGGATGCCGCTCGCCTGCGTACGGTTGAACTCTTCGAAGGAAGGCCCGCTGGCGCCGTGGTCAGCGGGCTACCAGTGTTGTCGATGCCGCCGCGTAAGGTGATTGCGATCCTGACCGGTGCATTTAACAAGTTGAAGCCGGACGCCGCCTTCTATCAATTCACCTACGGCCCGCGTTGTCCGGTTCCGCTGAGATTACTGAATCATCTCGGGCTCGAGGCGGAAAGGATCGGCGGCACGCTCGCCAATCTTCCTCCGGCAGCGGTTTACCGAATCAGACGCAGGCACCCCAACCCCCTCTACCTTGACCGCTTGTCATCGCGGCAGCACGAGCTCGCCGGGTAGACCTGGATAAGCGCGATCCGAGGTCTGACTGGTCGGAGCGTGGCTTCGCCGCGCCACTACCGGCGCGACGACCTCTACGTCATCACCGCCGGCGCCTGTCAAATTTGGAGCCTCATTGGCTCATGCGAGAGCGCGCTGTTGCTTGCGCGGCCCGGATCATTCCCTGATACTGCCCATCCTTGCCGGGATACCAGGGCATCCGTTCTATATCCGCAAAACCCGGGATCGTCTCCATATGCGCAACCATGCGTCGGCGCATCGCCTCGTCCGGCAAAGGCCCGTACATGGCTTGCACATTGTCCTCGGCGTGTTCCGGATTCGACGTGCCACACAGCACTGTCGTGACTGCTGGATGCGCCATGACCCATTTCAGGAAGAACTGCGCCCAGGTCGCGGCTTCGAATTCCTGAGCGAAGGACGGCAGCGGATGACCTTCGACCACCTTCATCAGGCGCGCCTTTTCCAGCGGAAGGTTGATGAAGACGCCGACGCCGCGGGCGGCTGCGGCCGGCAACAGCCGGCGCTCGGCGTCGCGGTTGAAGATCAAGTAGTTCGTCTGAACGAAATCGACACTCCCGCGCTCGACGAGGTCGGCAAGCTGATCCTGCGCACCGGATTCATGATGGGTCACGCCGACGTAGCGAATGCGACCTTCCTTCTTCCAGGCCTGCATGAGGGGAAGGACAACGGGGTGCGTTGACGATGCTGTGGCATTGCATGAGGTCGATCGTGTCGCGCCAGACGCGCAGCCTCGACTGCTCGAAACTTGCCATCGCATGGCTCTCGTCGCCGAGATATTCGCCGGTCGACCAGATCTTGTTGGCGACGAAAATCTCGGATGGCTCCGGGGTGCGCTGACATCACATTCTCAAATCTGTGCACGAACCACGGGTCTCCGGTACCGGCTGGCAGTCGAGAAGGCAGCTCCTTATGCCCGATATCACGCGGTTGCCGAGGAAGGCGTCCCCTTCCGGCAGATAGCCACGTCGATCGGCGCCGGATTGGACCTCCCGGTCCAATCGATCGAGCCCGAAACAGCGGCTTCTCATTATGGCTGGTTCAGCCATTTTGCTGCGATGGATATTCAAGCATCCAGCGTCCAGACGCGTGCAAGCCTCGCGTGGGCTCCGAACGGTGAAAGCCTTTTGGAGGATCTGGCCGGGCCTGCCTATTTCGGCGCAGGCTAGTTTCGCCAACCCAGCAGTCGCGATCCGCTCGCAAGCAACAATCCGGTTATGTGGAAGAATCAACCTATGGTTAGATAGCAATCTGGACGTCTTCTATTCGGGAAGAAGAAATTCGGATTTGAAGGAAGATAAAGGAATCTGAACGCGGGCCCACGGCTTGTCGCAGGCGGATGCAATGACGAGGTTCCGGGGTTCGAGCTGTGGCGTGACGAGATATTCGCCTATGTCGCATATGAGGGATCTCGCCCCGTCGCCTGTGCAGGCGCGTGCGAGGTGGATGGTCACCTGTTTCGGGTCTTGGTGGCGACCAACCCTAATCGCCAGCGGCGTGGTTTCGGAGAGGCTGTCACGCGGAATGCACTTTACGAGGCGATCCAATCTACCGGCATTGAACGCGTATGCCTCCAGACTACCGCTGCCGGAAAACCGGTGTATGAGAGGATAAGTCTCCGCCAGAACTTGTTACTTCAGCTGTTTCCGGGGGGGCGGCTGGACAAGGTCCAAAACGCGCAGGCTGGGCTTGTCGGCAACATCCGGGCGTGACGAAGTTTTAGATGCGGCGGAGACGAAACCAGCGGCATTTACGGAGATGTCGGCTGGTTTCCAGCCGTCGCGGCAATATTCCCGGCTACCAGGTTTTCCCGGTGAACAATTTGGCGCAATGGTGTGTCCTGTTCACCTTGAGAAGGCCGACCGCCTGCTTTATATGATGTGTGATGATTGATGCGCGATGAGGCAGATATGAGAACGACCTTGACCATCGACGACGATGTCCTGATCGCCGCAAAAGCGATGGCAACCCAGCAGCACCGGAGCGTCGGCGAGGTCATTTCTGAGCTGGCGAGACGTTCTCTGCGCCGACCGCCCCGCAGCGGTCAACGCAATGGCATTCCTCTCCTGTCAGTTCGGCCAGATGCGCCGCCAGTGACGCTCGACATCGTGAACGCCTTGCGTGACGAACTGCCGTGACTTTCCTGCTCGACGTCAATGTTCTGATTGCCTTAATTGATCCGGGCCATGTAGCTCATGATGATGCGCACGAGTGGTTCACTGCGATGGGTCAGGTCGCGTGGGCTACCTGCCCGATTACCGAAAATGGTGTCATCCGGATTGTCGGCAACCCCAAATATCCTAACTCTCCTGGTTCACCGGCACTCGTGACGGAGATCGTCCGCAAGTTGCGCTCTCTCCCCGGCCACAGTTTTTGGCCGGACGATGTGAGCCTTGTTGGATCAGGTGATATCGCTCCCACAAAGATTCTAACACCGGGACAGGTAACTGATACCTACTTGCTTGCGCTAGCCAAGGCGCGTGGTGGCCAGCTGGCGACATTCGATCGCAAGCTGTCAGCGGCAGCGGTTACAAGGGGCAATTCTGCCTTGCACCTGATCACCACGAGTAGATCGTGAGTTCCCGTCGAGGTCTTGATGGGTATCGAGCCGCAGCTTCCGTCCTCTGCCCTCCCCGTCACCGACATTCGTAATAGAAGTCATGGCGGCTCAATCCGCCCGCGCCTCGCAGGCGCTTGTTTAGGTAGCCAGGTCAAGAAGACATAGTCCCTCTTTTGGATCGAACTTTCGCCCTCGCGAAACGCAACAGCGAGATTCTTTACCAAGTTAAGGGCAGCTGTCGGCGAATTCCTTCCCTTTGAACACCTCCCCTTAGTAATAAGATGCTTACAATCTTCAAGGGTTAGCGATTGTCGATCTCCTATCGGAAATATGTCTGGCATCGAAAGCTCCATGATCCGACGAGTGTATATCCGGCAGCCCAGGCGCGGGCATCGCATTGCAGGGAATAGGTGCGGCAATGGGTCCGTCCGAATTGCACGCGAACCGGACTCCATCCTCGCGATGTTCAATCGACCGTCACAGGCCTACGGGTTTGCCAGCTCAAAGTCGCCGCTTCCGCCAATTTCTGGGCCTGCAGACCATCAAGACCGCTCGGTCTGGGTGACCGATCGCCCCTGTCGATCGCTTCAATGAAGGCATTGATCTCATGGGCGTAGGCCTGCGCGTATCGTTCAAGGAAGAAATACTGGACCGGATCGCCACTGATGCCGCTCGCGTTGGACAGCTCCACGCTCGTTGCCTGAATGTTTTTTGCCGCCAGCATGCCTGTGGCGCCATGGACTTCGATGCGCTGGTCGTAGCCGTATGTCGCGCGACGCGAATTGGTAATGACCGCAATGCGCCCGGAGGCCGTCTGCATCTGCACCGCGGCGGTATCCACGTCGCCCTCGGCTCCGATCGCCTTGTCGACGAGAGACGATCCGAGCGCGTTTACGACGACGAACTCCTCGCCCATCAGGAAGCGGGCCATGTCGAAATCATGGATCATCATGTCCCGGAAGAGGCCGCCTGAAGACTTCACATATTCGGGCGGCGGCGGCGCGGGATCCCTGCTGGTGATCGTCACGATCTCGATCTCACCGATATCGCCGCGGCGCAGGCGCGCTTCGACATTCGCAAAATTCGGGTCGAACCGGCGATTGAAGCCGATCATCAGTGTCGAATTGTTCCTCTCGACCACATCGAGGCAGGCATTGATGCGCTCGACCGACAGGGAGACCGGCTTCTCGCAAAGGATCGCCTTGCCGGCTCTGGAGGCTGCCTCGATCAGATCGGCGTGGCTCGGCGTCGGCGTCGCGATTAGGACCGCATCGACATTCGCTGAGCTGATGACGTCCTCCGCGCCGAGGACCTCGGCGCCCGTCTGCGCGGCCAACGCATCTGCCGAGTCCTTGAAGGCATCCGCCACATAGGCAAGCTTTGCCTTCGGGTTGGCCGCAATAGTCGCTGCATGAACTTTGCCTATGCGGCCGGCGCCGATCACTCCAAACCTGATCATCGATTTTTCTCCATTAAGTATAAGTGTTGATTGCCAGGCCGTTCAGACGGTGAAGGCTTCGCGAAAGCGATCAAGCGCCGTCTCTTCGTCGCCGGAGGCCCAGGCCTCCATGCCCACCGGGCCGGAATAGCCCATGGCGTCCAACGCCTTGGCGATGCCGTTCCAATTGACCTCGCCCGTACCTGGCTCGTAGCGGCCGGGTACATCGGCCACCTGGATTTCGCCGATCCACAGTAGGCATTTCTGGCAAAGCTCTATAAGGTTTCCCTCGCCAATCTGGGCGTGGTAGAGGTCAAGATTGAGACGGAGCCTCGGATGATTGACGCTTGAGACCAGCGCCAGCGTGTCTTCTGCCCGTCCGAAGGGAACGCCCGGATGATCGACCGGCAGGTTGAGGTTCTCGAGCGTGAATGTGACGCCCTCCTCTTCCGCCATGTCGGCAACGCGGCAGAGGGTGTCGCGCGCCTTCAACCACATCGCACCCGTGACGACTTCGATCGGCTGAGCGGGCAGCCCCCCATCTCCCAAGCCCGTACCATGGAGGTTGAGCCGCTGGACGCCGAGCCGTTTGCCAACCTGCGCGGTCTCACGCGCCGTCCTGAGAAGCTCGGCGGCACCCTCGTCATCGGTCAGGCGGCCAGTGAGATAGCCGTTCATGATCGTGAAGGTCGCGCCGGTCGCTTCCAACCTGTTGAGATCGTGCTCCGGCCAATTCCAAAGACCAACGCCAAAACCCATTTCGTTCAGGCGCGAAGCACGCCATTCAATCGGCTTGTCGCGCCAAAGCATCTCCGCGCAGGCGGCAAGCGGGAAAGAGGTTGCAGCATTTCGTGTCCGATCGTTCATGGTCGCATTCCATCGTTTTTGCGTAAAGGAAGGGCGGCCGCCTCAAGACGGTGACTGAGGACCGCTCATGATGCATCAGACGGCTAAATCGTTCCGCCGAGCCCCTCGGAAAGTTGCTGCAGTTCCTTGCCGCCGGCCATGAGGTTCTGCAGCTCATCCATGGTGATATCCGACTTGGCATAAGTGCCGAGCGTCTGGCCGCGATTGAGGATGGTAAAACGGTCGGCGACCGCATAGGCGTGGCGGACGTTGTGGGTGATGAAGATGACACCTAGCCCTTTCTGGCGAACCTGGTGGATGTATTTCAGGACCATCGAAGTCTGCGCCACGCCGAGCGCCGAGGTTGGCTCGTCGAGAATGAGAACCTTTGCGCCGAAATAAACGGCCCGGGCGATCGCAACGCACTGACGCTCGCCGCCCGAAAGCGTGCCCACTGCCTGGTTAGGATCACGAACATCGATGCCGATCTTGTGCATTTCTTCGCGCGTGACCTCATTGCAGTGTTTGAAGTCGACGTGGCGAAATGGGATAAAACCCTTGAGTGGCTCCCGGCCCATGAAGAAATTACGAGTAATCGACATCAGCGGGATCATCGCGAGATCCTGATAGACAGTGGCGATCCCTGCATCCAATGCAGCACGCGGGCTCGTAAAATTGACAGGCTCGCCTTCCACCAGAAACTGGCCGCTGCTCGGGCGCACGACGCCTGACAGCGTCTTGATCAGCGTGGACTTGCCCGCGCCATTATCGCCGAGCAGGCAAAGCACCTCGCCTGCTGACACATGCATCGACACACCGTTCAGCGCAATCACCGACCCATAGTGTTTGACAATGTCCGTTACCTGGATAATGGGGCCCTTCGTATTAGCCATGATCAGCGTTCCCCCGTAACTTTGCGGCGGATGAAATTGTTGAAGAGAACGGCCAGGAGCAGCATCGAGCCGAGGAATACCTGAAACCAATCGGAGTCGAACTTCGTGTAGGTGAGGCCGATGGACACCGAACCGAAGATGATCGCGCCGAAGAAGGCGCCAATAGCAGAGCCATAGCCGCCCGTCAGGAGACACCCGCCGATAACGGCGGCGATGATCGCCTCGAATTCCTTCTGGAAACCGCGCCGCGCATCCGTTGAGCCGGCATCGAGGACGGTGATGATGGCGACGAGAGCGGCCGCGCATGCCGTCAATGCGAACAGGCCGGTTTTGACGCGGTGAACCGGAACCCCGGAATTTCTCGCCGCATTGGGATCGCCGCCGGCGGCAAAGATCCAGTTGCCCATGCGGGTACGCAAGAGGACCCAGGTTGCAAGCAAGGCAAGCGCTGCGAACCATAGCACAGACACCGGGATCCCCGAGACCTTCGGCATGCCGTTCGGAAACTTGTCGATTAGATCCTGATCCGCAAGCCAGACAAAGGCATCCTTCAGCGCATCGCCGGAGAAGATGGCGAGCAGAGCGCTGTCTTTGACGTGCTCGCCGATGCCACGAAGCTGGGTGGAGCCGCCGGTTGCCCACTTCAGACCGACGAGCGTCAGACCCCGGAGAATGAAGAGGAAGGCCAAGGTGACGATGAAGGATGGAAGGCGCGTATGGATGACGATCTGGCCGTTGATCGCACCCATAAACGCGGCAAAAAGCATCGTTAGGACGATGGCGACGGCGAGCGGCTGCCCGAAGTTCGTCAGGAGGACGCCGAAGACCAGCCCTGCAAAGGCAACCATTGAGCCGATCGAGAGATCGAATTCGCCTCCGATCATCAGCAGTGCCGCCGCGATTGCGAGAATTCCCAATTGCGACGCCGGCGCCATGATGGTCATCAGACCGGCAAGCGAGAACATCGTCGGATCTGCCGTGAGAAAGAAGAAGACCAAGACCAGAATAAGACCTGCCACGGCCCCAAGCTCGGGTCTGCGCATCAATTGCGTCAGAAGGCTAACCGGTTTGATGCGCTCATCGACTTTCTGGGCGGCCGTCGTTTTCTGCTCGAGCAAAGCCATAGTTCCTCCCACAGGAATTGGATAGCGATGGCGCTAAACTGCAGCGCCCCTGTCAGCCCAAACCTCCTCCCCCATGGAGGAGGAGATCTGGGGAGGATGCCTTTCGGCAATCTCGTTAGCGGATGCCCTTGGCGGAAAGATCGACCACTTGGGCGGCCTTATCCTTGGTGATCAGATTGGGGCCTGACGGGACGTTGCCACCGGGGATGAGCCCGTACTTGGCATAATTGGCCAGGAATACGACCGGCAAATAGCCCTGGAGGAACTGCTGCTGATCGATCGCGAACGCCGCCTTGCCGTCAGCTACTGCCTTCAGGAAGTCGGCAGAAAGATCGAAGGTTGCCACCCTGACCTTGCCCGTCATACCGACATCCTCGACGGCTGCCAAAGCCGGCTCGCCCGCTGTGCTGGCACCAAGCCCCATAACCGTGTCGACGGCGGAGTTGGAACTGAGCGCCGCCTTGACTTTCGCTCGCACATCGGCCGGATCGTTGCTGACCGGCAGCACCGTAACCTTGCCGCCGAAACCATCTGCAAAGCCCTTGCAGCGGAGATCCAGCGAAACATTTCCGACTTCCTGGTTCACGCACAGGCCTTCCTTGCCGCCGAGCTCCTGCAGCTTGGCGCCAGCAGCCTTGCCAGCCGTGTATTCGTCCTGTCCGACGTGCAAAAGCGCTCCCAACTCTTTTGAAACGTCGGAGCCGGAGTTAATAGAAATCACCGGAATACCGGCCGCGGCGGCTTTCTTGATAGACGGCCCGAGCGCGGAAGCATCGGGGATGGAGACAATGAGGCCATCTGGCTTCTGATTGATGGCGGCATCGATTAGCTGGCTCATCGACACCATATCGAAAGTTTCCGGCGCGCGGTAATCGACCTCGGCGCCCAGGTCTTTAGCCGCAGAGCTGACGCCGTTCTTTACGACCGACCAGAAAGGATCATTGGCCTGTCCGTGGGTGACCGCCACGATGCGCACGTCAGCAGCATTGGCAACTGTAGAAGCGCCGACGACTGCCGCGGCAAATGCGACGCCGGCCAACAGCGATTTCACACCAAATTTCATATTTCCCTCCCGAAATAGTCCGCACAATGCGGACCTCCTAATGCTACCGGTAGCAACTCCACTTGCACCCGGTAGCACCACCGCGAAATTTACTTTATTGTCGCGAGGAATCAAGTATCCATTCCATTTTATTTTTTTGTGAAATATTAATTCCATAGGAGGAGGAGGCGATCATGCGCAAACGAGCAACGGCTAAAGAGGTGGCGGAAGCTGCCGGCGTGTCAAAGTGGACGGTCATCCGCGCGTTTACGCCAGGCGCTTCCATTACGGACGCCAGCCGTCAAAAAGTGCTGCGCGCCGCCGAAGATCTGAATTACTCCCCCAATCTGCTGGCCCGCAGCCTCGCGACGAACACCACGCATCAAGTCGCCGTCTTCGTCGACGACTTTGCCAATCCTCACAAGCTCCCGGTGCTAGAGATGCTAACGGAGCGTCTGCAGGCAGAAGGTCTGTTGACTGTCTTGATCAATATCAATCGGCACTTCGATCACATTCACGCTCTAATTAACGCCGACCAGCGGCAGTTCGATGCCGTAATATTGTTTGGCACAGCCTTTCGCGAAGAAACATTGAGCGATCGGCGGCTCGGCCCTGGCCTGCCGGCCATGTTCGTTCTGGCGCGAGACAGTCAGATCGCCGGTGTTCCCGCCATCGGCTGCAATACGGAGCGAGCCATTTGTGAAGTGGTTGATTACTTGGCGGAGAAAGGATATCGCCGCCCGGGCTTTATGACCGGCGTAAAGACTCTTTCGACCGCGCTCGGTCGGCGGCATCACTATGTGAACCTCTGGAAGCAGAAGGGCGTCGAAGGGATCGTTGAACTGTCTGCGTCGCGTTATAGCGCGGAGGCCGGCGGCGAGGCGGCCCGCGCTTATCTAAATAATACGCCGTCCTCGTCGCGAGTCGATGTGCTGATGTGCGAAAACGACATTCTGGCGCTTGGTGCAATGGATGTGGCCCGAAGCGAGTTTAGCCTTCGCGTTCCTGAAGATCTGGCGATTGTCGGTTTCGACAATATCGAGCCTGCCGCTGCTCCCGCTTATGATCTGACCTCTTATGAACAACCCATGAGTGAGATGGTCGACATGATAGTGGCAATGATCACTGGAAGACGCGCGGCAGAAACAGTTTCGTTGCACGGGCGTCTCGTACCAAGGCTTTCAGCCTAGCCACCGACCTGGATGTGATCTTGATGCCGAGCCTTATGGGGAACGTCCTATTGCGCGGCCATCGCCAGAAAATAGGTTCGCTTCGAGCCGGCACCTACGGATTCCTCGCCTCTTGATCGTCGCGTATAACGGTAGTCCCATTGACAGCACGGAGTGCACCGCAGCGACGAACGGGGCCGGGTTTAGAGCGTGGGATTTGAACATTGAATCTTTGGATCCCCCATAGGATGTGATCGTGATTCACTTGGCCAGGAGGTGCTCCATGGCCAAGTCATATTCATCGGATCTTCCTTCGCGTGTCGTCGCCTATGTCGAGGCGGGTTATACCCGTCGGGCAGCGGCCCGTCGTTTTGGTGTCAGCGACAGCTTCGCGGTGAAGCTGCTGCAGCGTGTTGCCGAACACGGTACGCTGTCCCCCGGTCGGCAGGGTCGTCCCCGTGGCGGACGGCTTGCCGCGTTCGAAGACTTCCTGGTCGGCACGGTAGAAAGGCAGTCCGACATCACCATGCCTGAACTGGCGGTGCGGCTTCTTGAAGAACACACGATGAAGGCCGACCCGGCAGTACTTTCCCGGTTTCTATGCCGGTGTGGTATAAAAAAGCGCTGCTGGCGTCGCAATGCGAACGCGCTGACGTCGCCAAAGCCCGGCACAGATGGCGGCAGTCCCGCCAGCCCCGCATGCGCAATCAGCCCGGCCGCCTGGTCTTTATCGACGAAACCTCGGTCACCACAAAGATGACACGTCTGCGTGGACGAAGCCGCAAGGGAGAACGTCTTAAAGTGCATGCTCCTTTCGGTCATTGGGGCACGCTGACCTTCATCGCAGCACTGCGATGCGACGGGCTGACCGCTCCCTAGATCATCGACAAAGCCATGAACCGAGCAGCCTTCGATATTTATGTAGAGACCAGCTTGCACCGACCCTGCAAAAGGGCGACATCGTCATCCTCAACAATCTCGCCGTTCACAAGAGCGCAAAGGCGGCGCAATGCCTCAGAAACAAGGGTGCATGGTTTCTCTTCCTGCCCCCATACAGCCCCGACCTCAACCCCATCGAAATGGCATTCGCAAAGCTTAAGGCACATCTGAAAAAAGCAAAAGCCAGAACCTTCGACGCCCTGTGGCGAGCTGTCGGCGACATCTGACCCTAGCGCGTGCATTGGCGCAAGCTCTCGATCTCGGCCGAGCGCCAACCCTCTAACAGCACATTGTCCCGTCGGGCATGGGCAACGCCCTCATGGACAATTTTGGAACGGTGATTAGGCGCGAGCAGCCACTATCGATGCATCGGGGATCCCGTCAATCCTCAATCCTCGCACTGGCCCCAAAATGCAGGACGCCATTCACTGCGCTCGCCCGCCTGCAAGCGCAAATTTACCTGTGTGCCAATGCATGGGGGGCGTGTGCAACGGATCCTTCAGCTAAGGCAGTGAAAATGTCATCACACGCCCAGAGAGCGACGGTCGTCAATGACCTTGCCGTCGTTGGGAAGTTCATCGGCCGTTCGATGACGACTGCGCCGCGAATCCTGCATTCGGCTCGGATGGCGTTCGCCAGAATGTTCGCAAGACCATTGGCCTCGCCCGAATATTCAACATGCAGTGTCCGCTGGTCATGCCCTTCGTCTTCCGTAACCACTAGCCGTGCCCTGCCAATTTTATCATGCGATTTGATGATACGGGCTACCTGCGACGGATGAATGAACATCCCGCGGATCTTCGTCGTCTGGTCGGCACGCCCCATCCAGCCTCTCAAGCGCAGTGAGGTACGCCCACAAGGAGACGGTCCGGGCATTTCCGCCGAAAGGTCGCCGGTTGCAAAACGGATCAACGGATGTCGGGTTGAAAGTCGTGACAAGCACCTCACCCACCTCGCCCGGCGCCACCGGATCACCTGTGCCTGGACCGACGATCTCCACAAGCACATGTTCGTCCGTGACCATGCCATCTGAAGCGCCAGCGGTTTCGTAAGCGGTCAGGCCGAGCTCCGCCGTGCCGTAACACTGACGTGCTTCGATGCCCCGGACCGCATACCTCCCTAAGGTTCGGGAGGAAGGGACCTCCGGTAACCAGTGCCCGACGCAAGGTGGCGGCATTCTGGTCAGCCGCGTCCATGCGCTCAAGAATGATTTGCAGGAAGTCCGACGTACCGCAGCATCGCCCGATAGTACTTAAGGCGCGGGCATGCTCGCCGCAGGTGCTCGTGTAGCTCCGCCTTGAGAGCAGGATCGAGCGAGAAGCCGGGCGACCACTGACGCCAGAGGCGGTCGATGAAGGCTAGATCGCGGGCGGTGGCGATCCAGCCGCTTCCCGGCAGGACCTCACCGGCAAAGAAATCAAAGATCTGCGCAGCGTGGATGGTTTCGCCGATCGCTTCGGCAGCGTCTTGCTCTCTTCCCGCGCGAGCAGTTTTCCGAGCTCCTCCTTGCGGGCAAGGATCTCGTCGGCGGTCTTCTTCAGGATCGAATGGCGCTCTAGAATGCCCAAAGGGGGACGATGCCGGGAAAGCGGCCTTTGCGGCCGCGATGGCGGACTTGGCATTCTCGGCGCTGGGCACGGGCATAAACGCCGACCACATCATGGGTGTTGGACGGGTTGAGGTTCTCAACGCCTTCCGTACCGACCCATTCGCCGGCAATCAGGTTCTGATGGATGGTTACAGGGGTTTCCTTTCCTCGGCAGCTCGTTCATCGCCGTGAGCGGGCCGTTCGACGCTGACCGCATATGTGCGACGCCCGCTACCGCCGACCCCATTCGAACGGCCATCTATCGTGCCCATTTCGGCCTTGGCACCGAGTTTAGAAGCGACATCGTGTAGGGGTGGCTGGGGCTGTTGAAGAGCATTTCCGTGTTGCTGTCTTCTACGACCTTGCCTTGCTGCATCACCATTATCCGGTCAGCAAACTCCCGTACGATCGGCAAGTCATGCGTGATGAAAACGTAAGACAGTCCCAGCCGACTTCGCAGATCGGCTAAAAGACCGATGACCTGCATCTGGATCGATACGTCGAGCGCTGATACGGCCTCATCGCACACGATCAGTTCCGGTTCGCTGGCGAGCGCGCGTGCAATCGCGATGCGTTGCCGCTGACCGCCGGAAAACTGGTGGGGATGGCGGTCGGCGTGTTCGCCCTTTAAGCCAACGAGCTCCAGAAGTTCCACGACCCTGTCGTTCCACTGTGCTTTAGGCAGAATGTCGCGATGAATTGCCCAAGGCTCCGAAATGATCGAGCGCACGTTCATCCGCGGGTTCATCGATCCGAAGGGATCCTGAAACACCATTTGCACGCGTCGGCGGAAGCCGTTCAGCGCCCTGCCCTCTAACGCAAAGATATCTTCGCCTGCAAACAGCGCTCTGCCTGATGTCGGCTCGTCCAGCCTGAGCAGCATGCGGGCAATACTCGACTTGCCTGAGCCGGACTCGCCAACGATACCGACCGTTTCGCCGCGATGGACAGTGAAGCTGACATCGTCCACGGCCCTGAATTCCCGCTTCGGCGAGAAAGAACCGGCGCCGAGAACGTAGTGCTTGCTCAAGTTCTCAACCTTCAGCAAAATTTCGCCCTGGACCTCCGCGGACGGAGTTGGCTCAGTCGTCGGACTGCGGTGAGGCAGAGCTGTCATCAGTCGGCGGGTATAGGCATGGACAGGGTTGGTGAAGACATCCTGCGCCTTCCCGCTCTCAACCACCTTGCCACCGTTCATGACAATGATGCGGTCGGCCATGGCAGCGGCGACCTCAAGGTCGTGCGTGATCATGATGAGTGCCATGCCGGTTTCGCGCTGCAGGTCGCCGAGCAGCTCCAGGATCTGAGATTGTACACTGACATCAAGCGCCGTGGTGGGCTCATCGGCGATGAGAATGTCCGGTTTCAGCGCGATCGCCATGGCTATCATGACTCGCTGGCGCTGTCCGCCGGAGAATTGATGCGGATAATAATCTATCCGCCTTCCCGCGTCAGGTATGCCGACACGTTCGAGCAGCTTGGCGACTCTCTCGCGTACGTCGCCGACATCGCTATCACTATGGGCTTCGAACACCTCTGCGATCTGTCGCCCGACGGTATAAACAGGATTAAGGTAAGCCAGCGGGTCCTGGAAGATCATCGCGATACGGCGCCCGTTCAACGCACGCCGGCTTTCTTCATCGAGTTCCGTCAGGTCGATGCCATCGAACAGCAGCGCACCAGAAACAATATCACCCGGCGGGCAATCGATGAGTCCCATTACAGTTCCGGTGCTCACACTCTTACCCGATCCGCTTTCGCCGAGGATTACCAGAGTCTCGCCGGGGCAGACGTTAAAGGATACGTTGTCGACCGCACGAGCCGGATCCCCCTCCGAGAGGAAGTCAACGGTCAGGTTCTCGATCGTGAGGATGGCTTTGTCCGACGCGGTCATCGAGAGGCCTTTCGTAGCGATTGCAGGCGCCAGCGCTGAAGCGGATCCGCAACGGTCCGCGCCCAACTGGCGAGAATATTCAGGGAAAGCGTCGTCAGCAAAATTGCCAAGCCTGGCCAAAAAGCGATCCACCAAGCCGAGGCGAGATAACCACGTCCGTTGGCCACCATTGCACCCCACGTGAAATCCGGCGGTTGAATGCCAAGGCCAAGGAAGCTGAGCGAGGATTCAGCCAGGATCACGGTTGCGAAATCGATCGCTGCGATCGTTCCAAGCGTTGGCAGCACGAGTGGTGCGATGTGCCGGAACAGGATGCGGCCGGAACTAGCCCCCATTGAGCGGGCCGCGCTGACGAACATACGCTCGCGCAATTCCAAAACTTCAGCGCGTGCGGTTCTGATGAAGATCGGCATGCGGGTGATCGCCAGAACGATCACAAGGTTAATGATGCTGGGACCGAGCGTGTAAAGCACTATCAGCGCCAGAAGTAGCGACGGAAAACTCATGATCACGTCGGCAAGGCGCAGGATGAGATGGCTGTACCAGCGCTCGGAGTACCCGGCGATCAAGCCGAGCATACCGCCTGTCGCCATGGAGAAGAAGACGGCTGCTGCGGCAATGCCGAGCGTGTTTTGTGCGCCAACAATCAGCCGGGCCAGTATTGGGCGCCCAAGCGTATCGGCGCCTAGGACGTAAAGGAAACCTTGCTCCAGTGAAAAGGGTGCCAGGTTGCGCTGCCTCAGCCCAAGCTTTCCAGCAAGGTCACCGACTAATAGCGGCCCAAAAAGAACGCAGACAAGCAGCACGATGAGAAAAAGCGCCGCGCAAAGCGCCAGCTTGTCGCGCGCCAGGTAGATCGCCAGTTGCCGCAGATTTCCGGGTGACCTCACGGATGGTAAAGTGATGTCGGCCATTGTCGCCTCCCTCAATACCGAATGCGCGGATCGAGCATGACATACAGCAAATCGATCGCGATGTTGACGATGAAGATGGCGATGGCGGTGACGAGTATTGTCGATTGGACGACCGCGAAATCTCTCTGGATGATCGAATCGATCATCAGCTTGCCGATGCCCGGCCACCCGAAAATCGTTTCAACAACAACGGCACCATTGATCAATCCCGTCGCCAGATCGCCCGCGACTGTGATCACCGGAAGTAGCGAATTTCTCAGGGCGTGACCGAAGATTATCTTGTGGCGCTTCATGCCCTTCGCATGGGCAGTCTTGATGTAGGGCGAGGCAAGCGCTGAGATCATCGTTCCGCGGACCACCTGCACCAGAAGGCCGAAGGGACGCAGCATCAGCACTGCGATTGGCATAATCCAGTGCCAACCGGTTCCAGTGCCAGAGGTTGGCAGAACTCCAAGCCCAACCGCGAGGACGAGAATACCGACGATCGCGATCCAGAAGTCAGGCGTGCTGGCGCCGGCGAGCGACACAAGCCCGGCGACACGGTCAAATATGCTGCGGGGCCGCGCGGCGGCCAAAGCGCCGACGGTGATCGCAAGTGTCGTTGCCAATGCCATTGCGACAAAAGCGAGCTTCAACGTGGCCGGAAACGCTTCGAGCGCCACATCAATGGCGGACCGGTTCTGACGTAGCGATTGACCAAAATCCAATGACAGCAGGTTCTGCAGGTATTGCAGAAATTGAACATAAATAGGCTGGTCCAACCCATTTAACCTCGCAAACGCTTCTCTCGCCTCGAGGCTGGAATCGAGCGGCAGATAGAGGGCTGAGGGGTCACCTGTCAGACGAGTTAGGAAGAAGACGAGTGTCAGCAGACCGACCAGCGATATTATGCTGTGATACGCCCGCCGTCCGATGTAGCCGAGCATCATTCGGAACCTCTGGTTTCACTTGGGGTTCAGGCGAGCGCAGAAGACCTCTTCAGCGCTCGCCAAATCTATAGCGCTCAGCTCTTGAGGCCGATGTTTGCGAGTGGAATCTCGCTATTGGTGGTGATATCCGGCTTCCAGTCCAACCGCGTCCCAACACGGGTGTAGCCGATCATGTGGAACATCGGAATGTCCAGAGCCAGCTCGTCATGCACCTTGTTGAAGATCGCTTTGAAACCGTTGGTGCGATCCTCTCCGGTAGCAGCCATGGCCTCGGCGATTTCCTTATCCAGCGCGGGGTCGCTGATCGTCGAATAGCTGCCTTCCGAGGTGTAGAAGATCGGGATGGTGAAAGCTGCGTCGCCCTTGTTGTTGTCGTGCATCATCTGCAGCAGGTTCGGGCCACGACCCTCAGGAAAGGGCTTCTGCAGATAACGGAGCCAGTCGTTCACATCCAGCATCGTCAGCTTCACATTCAAGCCGACATCCTGCCACATGGCCATCATGGCCTCCATGGCTTCCGTCCCGTTCGGATAGATGCCGTTGCGACCGATCAGTTCGATCTCAGTCTCGACCGGAACGCCGGCTGCCTTCGCCTCGGCAATCAGCGCGCGCGCCTGCTCGGCATCAAACGTCCATGGTGCAAGTTTATCGTCATGGCCGTTTATACCGACGACAACCATTTGCGATGCGCGCTTGGTATCGTCGCCAAAGAGCTGCGCAAGTCCTTCCCAGTCGATCGCAAGATTGAGCGCCTTGCGAATACGAACGTCGTCCAGTGGTGCAAACCCAGCATCGATGCGCAGTGCTGTCGTTTCCGAGTTGAGATAAGCAAAATCGGTTTCAGGATTGGTTGCGTCTTGGATCGCAATGGACGGCGTCAGGTCGGCCTCTCCGGTTTCGACCATGGCGGCGCGGATTGATGATTCTGGGCGCCAGACATAGGTGGCTTTTGTGATATCGGGCTTCTTGCCCCAGTAGCCGTCAAACCCTTCCAAGACGACCGTCTGCGGCGTGAAGTTCGCAAGCTTGAACGGGCCCGTGCCGACCGGATCGTTGACCGCTTTATCTGCCGGCGTGTTCGGAGACACCACCATGACCACGCTGAGCAGTGTCGGCAAGATCGGCTGCGGCGTATCCGACTTGATCTCGACGGTCAGGTCATCGACAGCCTCAACGGTGAGTTTCGCGGCGCCGAACTTGGCAATATTGCTGCAGTTCACCTTGCCACCGGTCATGCGCTCGATCGAGAATTTGACCGCCTCGGCGTTGAATGCCGCACCATCTTGAAACTTCACGCCGTCACGCAGTTTCAACTGCCAGGTGTTCGGATCTGTCTGCGTCCACTCAGTGGCAAGGCCAGGTGTTGCCTGGCCGCTCTTGGGATCGATAACCGTCAGCGGTTCGACGACGTTGCGGCTCAGAATCTGGCCGACATTGGTGATAATAGTACCACAGGGCTCAAGGTTCGCCGGCTGTTCCGGCAATACGATATTGATTTCAGACATGTTTTGCGCCGTGGCATGGCTGGCGAAACCCGCCACCACCATGGCGCTAGCGATGATACGAAAAGAATTGATAGTCATCTGCACTCCTCCCAAAAGTGAACCAATGAAATTTTAATCGTGGTCATGGACGGGTGCCGTCCTTGTGACACCCGTCGCATCTTCTCGTCAGATCCGAACTCCGTTGATCAGGTCTTGCAGCATTTCCCGTTCCTCACCCGTCAGATCGACGAGCGGCGGACGAACCGGACCTGGCGTATAGCCAACCAGATCGACCCCCGCCTTGATAATGGAGACCGGATAGCCTGCCTTTCGGTCGCGAAGCGCCGCAAAGGGAAAGAAGAATGTGTGAAGAATATCTTCCATCGCCGGACGATCGCCGGCACGCATCGCGCGATAAAACCGCTGGGCCAGTTCGGGCACGAAGTTAAATACGGCTGAGGAATAGGTGGTGACGCCGACGCCGTTGAAACCCTCGGCGAAAAGTTCGTGTGTCGGCATACCACCGATGTAGGTGAGCCGGTCGCCCAGCTTGGCAGTCACATGCCGCACGAGATCCACCCTACCGGTGCCATCCTTAAAGCCAATCAGATTAGGGCAAGCATCCGCCAAGCGCGCGACCGTATCTGCGTTGGCTACGGAATTTGCACGATTGTAAAGGATTACTCCGAGGTCTGTTGAATCGCAGACGGCTTTAACGTGAGCGTAAATCCCGTCCTGCGGCGCCTCCGTTAGATAATGCGGCAGCAGAAGGATCCCATCTGCACCAGCCTTCTCTGCAACCGCTGCGGTCTCAAATGCAAGAGACGCTCCATACCCACATCCCGCGATGATCGGCACGTTGCCGGACACGTCCTTAGCGGCCCTCGTCACCTCACCAACTTCGGTTGGCGAAAGGGAAAAGAACTCGCCTGTTCCGCCAGCAGCAAAAAGAGCGGCCGCCTCGTAGCCGGACAGCCATTCGACGTGACGTCGATAGCTATCAAGATTAAGCTTGTAGTCTGGGGTGAAGTGCGTGACTGGGAAGGACAGAAGCCCAGAACCTACACGCGATTTGATTTCTTCAGGGGACAACGAACTTTCTCCCACGCTGCGAGCTTTGCGATGGGAAAAGTCATATGACGACTTTTGAGATGAGTCAATCTAACTCATCTTTTTTTGGGAGCTTCCCCATGACGTCAATGAGCGATAACGCTTAATGCCTGTCACCAGATGCAGTCGCATCGCCTCTCGTGCCCGGTCGGGATCTCGCGCGAGGATAGCCTCTGCGATGCCTCGATGCTCTTCGAGTATCGGGGCATCCCTATTGGGCAGAGGGTCAACGCCGCCCATGACGGTCCGGAACTTCACACGTGGAATCATGCGTCTGCCCACATGCTCAAGGAACGTTCTGAAACGGGCGTTATTTGTCGCCGCTGCAATCGCCATGTGAAACTGGAAGTCGGCCTCATCCGTCGGCTTCCCATCTGCAACGAGACTTGAAAACCGCTCTACTTGAGTTTGGATTTCAGCCTCCTGAGCCGGTGAGCTTCGCATTGCCGCAAGGCCTGCCGCCTCTACCTCTATCCCGATGCGCAGCTCCAACTCCTCGATGATATCAGAGATCTTGTCGGTCTCCCCTGTAAACAGACGAAGACCTGTATCGGACTGCCGCTGGCCTACAACAAATACGCCCGAGCCCTGCCGTGATTCGACAAGATTGTCGGCTCTTAGAGCAGCGATGGCCTCCCGGACAACAGTCCGGCTTACCCCGAACTTTTCTGTTAACGCAGGTTCGGTAGGCAGCTTGTCTCCGGTCGCGTAGTAGCCTGCCTCGATCTGGGCCCTGAGTGCGTCTTCGACCCCCGCAGATAAAGATCTGCGACCACCTGAGCGTTTTGGTTCAGCCATGCCCCACCCTTCATTGATCTCAATTCATCACATATTCATAGCACGTCTGGTGATGTTTTGCGATCACCACGAGCAGCTGTTTATGCAGCCCGTTTCACCGCAAGTTCTATCGTTTAAGGCGGAGGTGTCTGCGTGACCGGAGTCTCATTACCCATGAGATGAAATTTTGGGGCCCCAGGTGGCACCACCTCGGAAGCGCCCCGGTGCGACCTACTCACAATGGTGAATTTTGGCGCCGATCATGTCCTAGAAGCGAAGTTGATTGCTGAAATCAGCATCACATCGTCTTGAAGGGATACGAACTGTCGACTTGCCATTTCTTCGAATGCGAACCCGTAGAAAAACGCGCAAGATCAAGCACCCGGCACATTTGGAATGTCCGGATGGGGGCCGGAAGCGAACTGGCCGCTGCTGTACTCTTAGGCCCACTGACGGAAATTTCTTGCAGGATGAGTTAAGCTGAGCTTTGCGTCTAACATGGTTCACTTGCTCGTATGGGTCTCGCGGAAAAGTCGCGGCGTCACGCCGAAGCGTCTTTGGAAGACCCGCGTGAAGCGTGCGACCGGCACAAGCCCCACCCGTCTTGCGATTTCCTTCAACGGAAGTTTTTGGGCGAGCAAGATACGCGCCGCATCCAGCCGTACGGTCTCGATATATTGTGCCGGCGTCTCGCCTATCGCGGCGACAAACCGTCTGTGAAACGTCCTCTCCGAGAGGCCAACCTTGGCCGCAAGCCTCGGCACATCCAGCGCGGCATCGAGATTGGCCTGTGCCCACACCAGAAGATCGTCAAAGGGACCATCGGCCTTCGCCTGGGCACGCAGCAGCGGGCTGAACTGAGACTGGTAGCCAGGACGACGTGCGTAGAGGACGAGGCGCTTGGCGACCCGGCTTGCAATCGCGCTGCCGAGATCCTCGCTGATCATGGCAAGGGCCATGTCAATACCGGTGGTCACTCCGGCCGATGTCCAGACGTTGCCGTCGATGACATAAAGCGCATCGGCGTCGACCGTAAGGGAGGGGTAGAGTCGCGCAAGCAGTTCGCAGGCGCTCCAATGTGTGGCAACACGCTTGCCGTTCACAAGTCCCGCCGCTGCGAGCACAAAAGTGCCGGCGCAAACCGACCCGATACGCCTAACGGAAGAGGCGCTCTGCGACAACCACCGCCTTAATGCCGGCGTCTGGGCTGCTGCGGTAACCGCGCCGGCCTCCGCTCCGGCGACCAGGATTGTATCTACGGCCCGTGGCCCCTGCGTCAATACTTTGGTTTCGACGACGACACCGCTGCTGCTCTGCACCGCACCACCATTCGGCGAGGCCAAATGCACGGCATAGTATGCAGGCATTCCGTCCTCTGAGAGAGCGTGATTGGCGGATGCGAAAACGGACGCCGGGCCGGTCGCATCTAGCAATTCGAAGTCCTGATAAACAGCGATGACTATATGATGCAGCACTGGCAGAAATTACCATATTTTTGTCATTCCTGCCAACTCTCTGCGCCTGCTAGTGTTTACACGGGCGGGCGGCAAGGACCACGCCACCGCAAGGAGGAGCACTGATGACTGAAGCGTCAAAGTCGGCGTCCGAATCCCGCACGTCGGGCTGGCGGTCGATACAATGGTGGCCGGCGGCTATCGGCATGGCATTCGCGGCGTTCGTGTCGATCGATCTGCTCAATGGTTCGGAGCGCGGCACCGACCTGGCTGCGATCGTGGTGGCCTCCGGCCTCGTATACCTGGCAGCGGCTGCCTTGGAGATTCCATGGGTTTCCTGGCCGGTATTCCTGCTGTCGGTGGTCGTGATCACCCTCGCAAGGCTCGGCCTCATACCGTTCGATGCGGCATCGGCGATGTTGATCGTCGCCGCCATAGTTGCGGTCTATGGCGTCGTCCGCGCTCTGAGACGCCCGAATCGCGAATTGCCGCTGCAAGCCATCGCAATGATCGTCTTCGGCGGTTTGGCCACCGTCGCCCTCTTCATCAGTCCTTTTGTGGGAGCGCTGCTGGTAGCGGCGGGGCTGGTCGCACATGCCGGCTGGGATGTCTACCACCACGTCAATAACAAGGTCGTCGTACGATCGATGGCCGAGTTCTGCTGCGTGCTGGAGACAGTTCTCGCGATCGTCGTCGTCTTGGCGACACTGGCGGGCTAAGACGGCGCCCTGCCGTACGTTGCGACATCGGGGTTGATCTGGACGCGCTCGCCCTGCGCCCCCCTTGGACCAGTCCGGGCTGTTGGGTCTGCTGTGACGCAACCTTGTCAAGGTGCTGACGCCGCTGTGTCCGCTTCCGGAGGACTGGAAGAGACAGCGGAACGACCGTGATGGGGGGCACCTCAGTCGTTCGCGTTTTGGGTCACGGCCGGCTAATGCATGTTCAGGCAAAGTTCGATTTCGGTGATGCTTTTCCCGTCCAACAGGGCGATCTCGGCGTGGTTTTTGCCCAGAAACACCCCGGCGCAAGCACCTCGTCTCGAACGGGCAGCATTTTTATCTTTGTTGCGATGTGGAACTTATGAGACCTGTGCGCGGACAGGTTTTCCGATTGGACTTTCCTGTGTTTTCTCAGGCTGGCTGCGATATGCGATGACCTTTGTCGTCCCGATGTGTCTTGGTTATCCGCTGAGACAACCAAACCGTGACTGGCCAGTGTTTGATCAACGGTCGGACCGAACCAGCGCTCTCTCGCAGCGTCACCACCTGCCATGGCGTTGGCCTGTAGCTGAACGACCTCCCGCCACGCCCTGGGACTACCCGGGTCGTCCTCGAACGATGCCACAAGCTGTTTGTAGACCTCACCTGCCAGGGCTTGAATTTGCTTGTGAGAAAGCTGCTTCGGCCCGTCCCGAAGAGATTGCCACATGCCATCGAGATAGAGGCTTACCTGAGCTTGGCGCTCTTTGGCTTCACGTTGGTCGCGTGTGCGCAGCGAGACCGTAATCTCCATAGCCTTTGTACCAACGACGGTTTGGAAGACCTCGTCCCCCACAGGAATGGCGAGAGATGCGCCTCGAGCTTTGCTCAAGACATCCTGCGGAATACGCTTTCTGAATTGAATGAAGGAGGTACCGGGACGCCGCATTGGGGAAGCCATCTGATATGCACTGTGTATCACCCGTGTGTAGCAGTGGGTGAGCGAATTACTCAGAAATATCAGAAAGATGAACGTAATCAATACGTTCTGAATGGAATGGTGCCCAGAAGAGGTGACAAACAACTGAGAATTTTCAATCTCTTGCGGCACCGTGGGACAAATTCATATCCACTGAAAAGATTATGCTTTCTGCATCGGGTGTCCCACAGCTCCGGAACTGTGAGGCAGTTTTGGCATGGTGCCCCGTGCCGGCGTACCTGAAGTTTTTGGCTTCAATAGCTTATTGAATTTCTGGACACGTCGGCGTTCAACGCAATCATTTATCTTTTCGAAGAAGTGTCCAGCCGGTTTTGTGGTGGCAGATCGGCATAACCTCTATCAATTCGATAATAATCTCTAATCTTCCCATCATGGGCCACCGCTCTATGTCGGCGAGATGATCGACATTCCTGCCGCGCCAGAAGATCCAAACGACGAAAACCGTAACCTGCTATGTCAGATGGCGGTGGAGCTTCCATTGCAAGATGTGATCGAAGCAGCCAAAGCCGCCGGATGGACCGCGGCGGAGACGCTGGCAGCCATCATCGAGGTCGCGGACAATCTCATGCTGGCGAACGTCAAAAACGCGGAGCTTGATGCTCTTTTGAAGGCGATGAAGCGAAGGCTGGAATGACCGGCGACTGGCAAAAGAAATACCGCTGGATGAGGACATGGCCGGGGGATCGCGGCTTGGACGGAAAGCTGCTGGAGGATTATTCAGCGTACGACGGCGAGCAATATGCGGGGAGGATTCGGCTGGACCAGGAGACCTTGAAAAAAGGTCAGTGGCAGTGGTCGGGCAGCTATCCGAAGGGATGGAGCGGCCAACCAATCATGCCGAACAGAGGGTATGCGCCGACGGCGGCCGAAGCGGCGCGCACCGCCGAGGAATATTGGGACGCAATGAAAAAGAAGAATGGCCTGGACTGAAACGCAAGAAGGCGCCCTGCACCCGGATAAGGGCACAGGGCGAGGCTAGAGAGATGCGGCGTTATCGATCGGCGCGCCTTATCTCCCGGTGGATGCGTAACTCCTCCCGGATGCGGTCGAGCTCGATCGCCATGGTTTCGGTTGCCCTAGTCCGGCGCTCCTCAACATCGATGGCTCGATGCATGGCCGCTGTATGCGCCTCTACGGCTGCTGTTGCTTTGTTGAGAGCAGTAGGATCGACGATGACCGCGGCTACCTGTGCCGACGCAGGCGACGACGATGGTGAGGTTTTCTGCCCCTGCCATAGCCCCAAGTACCGGACGGCGAAAATGACTGCCAGAACGGCTCCAAACGTGATCAGCGCAGGAGCCGGGAGATTAGCGAGTTGATCCATTCCTGATTTCCCCCTCGTCGTGTGCCGCACGGTGAATATTGACCAGCTCGCCAAGCGCAAAAAGCGGATAGATGGCGAGCCATGTCGAGACGACATCAGAGGAAGCGAATCCATATGAGATGCCTGCCCAGATAACACAGCCAACCCCGGCTGATATCTGTCTGATTTGCGGTGTGACCTTTTTTCTTGCTCCGTTGACGATGAGACCCACCAGGCGGAGGATACCTACCCAAAACATGATCCATCCGAGAAGGTCCTCAGATCGGAACAAGTCACGGAACGATGCCCATGCCGGTTGATTGAACGTTTCGGTTGGCAGGAGCAGGATCGAGCCGAACAGGATCAAATGCCCGGCCATGAACCACTCCATCATGCGCGGGCCAAAGCGATGCTGGATCCTTATCCAGATGCCTGGCCCGAGATAACCGTCAGTCATCTGGTGTTTCCTTGATGATTTAATTTGGGGTCGATTGCGGTATTCTCCCCTCCATGATCTGCCGCCGCTGTAGAGACACAACATGGTATGTGAGGAGCATCCCGATCGGCCTTGGGCCGGGACGCATGGGTGCGGCTGCGGAGCGGCGGGGATGCCCTGACCTCGCAATCGTTGTTAAGGCGATGCACTGTCCAGATTGATCTGTCTCTCCACCGTATTTGTTGATGAAGTCCCAGGGCACGCCGATGGTAGCGACCTACACCTTAGTACTTAGTTGCGCGAGGGGGCGAAGAACGTAATGATAACCGCGGATAGGAGAGACTCGTTATGGCAACACTTACAAAAAGCTTCCCCGGGGGCATTTATCCCTACCAGTATACTCCCGCGATCGCGGGTATCGATTACATGCCAACGATGGGCGAGCTAATCAATTTTGATGAAGCCACGCTGGTAAGTCGAAGCGCGACCTTGATGGTCTACAAATTTAGCAATGGGATTGAGTTCCGCGTCATCGGGAGCAGTTTCACCTTCGACGCACAAGGCAATGCTACCGGAGGCACGGTAACGTCTGTACAGACCCGAACAAGTGGCGGTGCCGTCATAGATAACCTGACCGGTCTGTCTTTGAGCCTTCCAGACTTCCAGGCGGCCGCCGAATCGTTCAACGGCTGGAATTTCCAACAATGGCTGATGAAGACAAACGACACGGTGAACGGAAGTTCCGGTAGCGACGATGTCTATGGATTCGCCGGGAACGACACGCTGAACGGAGGCGCAGGCGATGACTTCCTCGTTGGCGGCGAGGGTCGGGACACCTACGACGGTGGCAGCGGCATTGACCAACTAAGTTTCGACGACGCCTATTCGAGCCCAAACGCGCTCCGTGGCGTAATCGTGAATGCTGCTAATGGGACGGCGACTGATCAGTTCGGCAACGCCGAGACCTTCACGAGCATTGAGAGTTTTCGCGGCACCCAATTTGCGGACACTTTCACGGGGTCTTCCCTAAATGAGGATTTCATGGGTCTTGGCGGAGCCGACCGGATCAATGGCGGAGGTGGCTTCGATGTCGTTCGTTATCACCGCGATGTTCGAAGGGGTGGCGATAGCGGGGTAAACGTCGACCTTCAAAGCGGCGTTGCGCGAGACGGCTTTGGAAAGACTGATACGCTAACTTCGATCGAAGGCGTCCGGGCAACCGATTTTGCTGACATATTGAACGGTAGCACTGCCCGCAACATCCTACGAGGTGAGGGTGGAAACGACCTAATCAATGGCAGAGCCGGGAATGATGACTTGATAGGCGGAGGGGGGCTCGACTCCTTTTACTTCAGTACAGCTCTAAATGCCTCAACCAACGTCGACAACATTCTCGATTACTCCGTGGCTGAAGATACGATTAGGTTGGACAACGCCGCCTTTACGGCATTAGTGGGAACTGGCGTCATGACCGCCGCTCAGTTCCATTTTAGTACCGCCGGTACTGCGCATGATGCCGATGACCGCATCATTTACGACACCGACGGGGGTGGCCTCTATTATGACAGCGACGGCACTGGCAGCGCAGCACGTGTGCTCTTTGCAAGGGTAGATCCCGGTTTATCCCTGACATCGGCCGACTTCTTTATCTACTGACGAGCAACTCGTCGCCGCGCCGCGTAGCTCGATAAAGAGGTAGTCACACAGTCTCCCAGCTTGATGAGCATCGGCATCAGCGGGCTCTGCAATTGTATTGCTGGACCCGTCCACGGTGGCGCGCAATCGAGACGGCTGTCTCGCGGTCATTTGCCACGAGATAGCTGTTCGTCGCCGGCTTCGGGTCGATCGGCACCAGCACGTCGCAGGGCTTAGTCAGCGCTGTTGTCTGGCAGCTCGCACCCGCCAAGCAGAGCGCAAAGGCCGGGATCGTCAGCAGTAAGTGCTTCCGCATCGATCTTCTTCCCATCTTCGAGGATTGTGATCCGGTCGTCTTTGAGATCGGCAAGGACGCTTTCCTTGCCGTCAGAGCGCCCACTGAGATAACCGGCAGCGAAGGCCAACGTGGCGCCCGCGAGGGCGCCAAGGCCGATCTTGAGCCATGATGTGAGGCCGAACATCAGTTCTTGACCTTCTGGTAGATTCCCCAGATCGTCAGCCCCAGGATCACTGCCGCAATCGTGATGCGGATCCAGTCCCCACTGGAAAGCTCGTACTGCTGACCCGAGACAGCATCGAGGACATCCGGTATAACCGGAGCGGCCGTCGTGGCCGTCGCAGCCGCACCACCGCCGCCGATCGCTGCGACTTCCTTGTTCGGAACCCGCTTTTCAGCATCGACGAAGTTGGACGAGACAAACTCGCCCTTTGCCCAAAGACCAGCTTCCGCGGCGCGACGGTTGACCAGGCCCTTGACCTTCTTGCCGCCGGCATTGACCCACTTCATCAACTCGACCGGCACGGAATTGTAGTCGCCCTTGTTCAGCTTCTTGAGGAGCGTGGACTTGTGGAGCGCGCCAGTGTTGAAATCGAAGGAGACGAGCGTCGCGAACTGGTTGTCGGATAGCGGCACCTTCACGAGGCGGGAAACCCGATCCTCGAACTTCCGAAGATCGGACTGAAGGATCTGCTCCGCCTGGGTCTCCGAAATGGTCATTCCGTCACGTACCTCCGGAGCGCCGGCTGCAGAGGTGTGGCCGTAGCCGATCGTCAGGATGTTGGCGACATCACGATAGGCGCGGGTCCGTAGGCCTTCGAACTTTTTGATGTGCGAAAGCCCCTCCGCGTTGATGCGTCGGTTCATGGTGTTTTCCTTTTGTGGTGGCGGTTGGGATTGATTTTCGCTACGCGAGGCCGCAGCATCCGTCCCTGAAGAGGAAACGAAATGGACGACCAGACCAGGCAGGCGATTGATTTATTGGCAGAACGGATTGCGGAGCTGCAGGCTCAAAACATCGCGCTTCAATACCTGATGAAGCAGCAAATATTCGTCTCGGCGGCTTCCCAAGAGAACCCGAAAGCATTTTTCCAAAAGATGTTCGAATCGGTCAGTCGACAGGTTGACCAAGGAGAGCCCGCCTTTACGGACCCTATGATCGTCGGACAGATACGTGCGACTGTCGAGCAGGTCTATACAGCCGCCGGCGCAATGATCAAGCGTCTGTAGAAGCACCAAAAAATCTTGGCCGTCGCTTAAAGGACTCCCCCGAATGACCGAAGAACGTGCAAGTGTCGAAATTGGCGATGTAACTTTGATGTTCCGGAAAGGTGACGCCGGAGGCACACACTATTACCAAAGAGGCCATTCCGAGGAATATTACAGCCCGTTCTACGCGGTCTTGCGAGAGACGGTCGACCCAAAGGTCTGCATCGATGTTGGGGCAAATTACGGATACACAGGCATGCTGATGCGGCGGGCCTTTCCATCGAGCAAGCTTACGCTGATTGAGCCAATCCCATGGTTGGCGGATTTCATTGCAGACAATTTCGTAGCCAATGGCCTTAGGTACGACAGATTTTATTCCGCCATTGTTTCGGACGGCGAGGCTCAAAAGACTAAATTCGGCGTCAACGAAAAAGCCTCCCAGGATAGCCGCGTGATAGCCCAGCCCGGCTGGTCGATCGTAGAAACGGATGTTGTCACACTCGATATGCTGACAAAGGACGTCGACGCTGACAGCGGCGTTTACATCAAAATTGACACCCAAGGATGGGAGGAACGAGTGTTCGCCGGTGGTCGGAGGTTCCTTTCCTCGCACAAGAAGTGGTTCATCAAGACCGAATTCGCGCCCCAGTGGATGGACAGCCAAGGCACCGACCCGGTCACGTTCCTCCGCGACCTGACAGCAAACTACGCGGTGCATGAAAGCCCTGGTCGGCAGCGCTGGAACTGTTCCTCATTAGCCGAATTGATCGGACCTCCTCTCAAGGCGGGAAGTGAAGAGGATTTCGTCTCGTATGTCCGAAAGCTCGTATTGAATGGCAAGGGGTGGGTAGATCTTTACGTCCTGCCGAACCCAGAAAAGCGCGGATACCAAGCTAACAGCTCAGGCTTTTGGCGCAATCTTTGGAGACGTTGAAACCTCCCTTCCTAAACATTCGAGGGGCTAGCTACCCGCGTTAGAGAACCCGATCGGGCTACTCGACTCGAGTTCCGACCTATGTTTGTATGCGCCGATAGTAACGGCATGTCGAAAAGAGAGCCTTATGCAAGAGTCGATCAGCGACAAGGAAAAGAACCTCGAGTTCAATCGGAACCGTTGGGGTAAAGCAGAAAACTGGACCGGCAAAGACCAATTTGGTTATCGCTGGGGCGGCGGGGCTCAGCAGACTATCGGCCACATCGCTGATATAGCAGACGACCTTCTCCGCCCACATTTGGGCGGGCGCCGCGACCTCGCAATCCTCGAACTTTCCCCTGGCGGCGGGCGGTTTACGGCAGAGCTTATTCGGTACGCGTCCACAATGGATCTACTCGACATGAACCAAGCGTGCCTGGACGTTTGTCGCGAGCGATTTAAATACTATCCTGTTCCTATGCGGTTCTTCTTGAACGACGGTCAGAGCGTCGAAATGCTCGATCGCGACGATTACGAACTGATCGCGTGCTTCGACAGCGCCGTCCATATGCATCCTGAGATCATCAGAGGGTACGTTCTTCAATTTTCCAAGAGATTGAGGCCCGGCGGCATCCTGTGGATCGATCACAGTGGGAGCGGCCCAGCGGACTCTGGACATCGCACAGACATGACGCCCGAAAAGATGGCTGGGTTTGCGGCCGAGGCTGGCCTTACCGTTGTAGCCCAACCTTTCCGCAACCGTCACGACTGCATTTCAATCATGTCTCAGCCGCTCTAACCCCTACGCGAGATACTGATGCGTTAGCATCCAAGCGATAGTCGAAATCTTCGTCATCACATAGCGCCCGGGCTCTGAAACGCTCTTCATGCCTTGTATGCCGTTGATTTCGTCTGTCGGGTCCGGCGGGACAAACACAACATCGTTCAGTTCAGACGGTTTAAGAACCTCCAATTCATACCCGACGGGGAAAACGAACTTGGCAAGATCCATCCTGACGAGGAGACCGCCAGACTTAGTATCTAGAACGGCTGTCGATATCGCATCGCTGGGCGTGTAGCTTGACGATGTGTGGGTTAACCTCTTCTGAATGCCAGACAGGCAAACCAAGCCTCCAGCGCCCCCCTGCAAGCTCAATGTCCTCTTTGCATTGCCATCATGCCCCTGGATTATGGCCTCGCCCCCTGCGGCACCCAGCATTACCGACGCCTCCCCTTGTCGCCCAAATGACGCTGTCCCGGCCTGGGAGAGATTCTTTCCGTTGATCACTCTTCCATAGAACTGCATCGGTCGGGCCGGACTGTTGATCTCCGCAGAAGCCTCCGCGGCCTTTGGGCCGGCGAGATGCAGCAATTCGGCAGAGGTCATTTGTGCCGATGTCTGAAGGAAGACCTTCGCCCGGGTAACATTTGGGCCAATTATCGGAAGGTCTTTCACTCCGTTTCGCGACCACCGTTCCTCAAATTGGACCGTCTCGAAGCCATCAATTCGCGCTATGCCGAGTCCGTCGCGGTTTCGGTCGCCCCTGTTGTTTATTGCTGTCGCGCGAACGCGGCACTGTGCGAGGGGTGACGCGGAGCCGTTGAGGTCGAGATAGTATTCCGACGGGTTGCCGATGCAATTCCCTTCGAGGAACGCCCCATCGATATCAACCGTGCGCGCCGATCGAACTTTGATCCCACCTTTCTTGCCAAACTGAAAAGTTGCGTCGCCTCTGACAAAAAGCTCGAGGGTATCTGAGCCGACAGCGTGGATCCCATTTTCCTCGAAAACGTCGAAGCGCCCACCGATGACGTGAATTGCTCCATTATTTTTCCCGAGGTAGATGTGGTTGTCAGTTAGGCTCATCACAGCAGCACCTTCGCCGGTCCCGCCTTGTCCTCCACAGTTGGCTAGTTGAAATGTCCAACTCCAATCAATGTCAAAACCGGTTTTGCAGCCCTGATGCAAGACGCGCTCAAGCCCACTGTTGCGGATAAGATTCCGAAGCCTGAATGCCGAGGTCCGGTTGGACGGATCGCGGGATATAACAGTAAAGTCTCGGAACCACATGCCGTTGTGATATCGCCGGGTGGTACCGTCGCTTTCAAATTCCTGGACATCGAAGGCATAGAAGTCGCCGTGGCACTCGAAACGGGTGTGAGCTGGCCCGCGGCCCGCGATTGTTATCCCGAAAGGTATAGGGTTCACAGGCTGTTCCAAATGGATAGACCCGCTGCCGAGATCGATTGTGAACTTCGCCAATTGCAGGCCATTGTTTGCGGCCTGGCCCACAACATCTTCCGCAGCACCGAACATTGAGTTTAAGGCCGCCGATTGATCTCTCGCTACCCCCTTCTGCACCCCAAAATCTTCGGCAGTAAGCGCATCTCCTAGCTTGCTCGACAGAAAGCGCAGATAAGTTCCGCCGTCAGCCGTCACCTGCTCGGAAGACATCATTACGGGCTGCGAAGCGGCTGGAACAGCCGCCGCCGAGGCGCCGAATGCTTGAAGAAGCGCCCTTCTTTTAAATGAACTCATCCCCAGTTCCCTTGTGATCCGAGCGGACCTTAGAGAAAAAGTCAGCCCTGAGGGAGCCCTCTCGGGTGCATCAAATCGAAGAATTGAGATGCCCATACATCATTTGAGTTGCATCGCCACCGTCACATGCCCTATCCGTAACCCGCCTTTCTATGGTGAACGTGGGGTGATCAATGGATAATCCGGAAGTCTCGGTTGTCGTGCCGTCTTATAACTCCGGCCATTTCTTGGAGTGGACGCTAGCCTCTATTGCTGCTCAGACCTTCAAGAATTTCGAATGCATTGTGGTTGATGACTGCTCGACCGATGATTCCATCACCCAAGCCAAAAAACACTTCTCAGACCCTCGGTTCCGGCTGATCCGCCACAAGATGAATGTCGGCCTCTCTGGCGCTCGAAACACCGGACTCCGCGCTGCCAGAGGAGAGTTTGTCGCCTTTCTCGATGCTGACGATCTAATGATGAAGAACAGCCTTGAAGTTCGCCTGGCCACCTGCCGATGGGGTCAACGGACAGGTGACAGGTTCATCGGCTCCTACTGCGGAAGCGTCTCGATCGAGGAGACGCTTAAAGTTGCCCCGGAAAGCAAGGCTCAGTCTCTCGATTACGTCACCTTCGTCGGCTCCAGCGGACACTGCCCGTTTAACGCAAACCAGCCCATGATCCGCCGCGATATCCTTCGCATGGCAGGAGGCTTCAATCATGGCTTGAAGCAGGCCGAAGACTTTGACCTATGGCTTCGAATCCTGCGCGCCGGTTATATTTTTGCGCCCACTCGGTTCTCGTCCGTGACCTACAGGAGACGGGCCGGTAGCATGGTAAGACAGCAGCCCCTTGCCCACCTTGATCTCTCCCTAGCTATCATCAACAGCGCTGAAAAGCCGTTGGCGGAAGATCAACTAGACTGGTCCACCAGATACAGGATGGCTAAGCCGCTAAGCGCCTACACGTCGCAGCAGCGCAAAATTAACCGGACGATGGAGTTCGTCGGCATGAACCTCGCCAGCGATCACCCGGAAACGGATGAGACGCTTGTAAGTCTGGTCCGCCGCGAAATCCCAGATATTCACCTTCTCACCCATTCGGAAACCCACCTGGAGGGCATACTCCACCGTGGTATCCAACGCCAAAGATCAACGAGCGGACCTATCAACCCTGACGACCGTGACATGGCGGCTCGCCTTGTTGCCAAGATAACCGACGCCAAGGGGAGCCAGTTAGAAAGCAACATTGTTGGTACCGGGACCGTCTATGGCGATCCTTCTAAGGATCGTCCGTGGTTTTCCGGTATGCAGGCCCATCAGATCGCATTCATCCCCCATTCTGCCTATCACGTCTGGACTATCTCCCTTATCGGAAATGCTCTGAAAGAAATGGGCATCGATTTTATTACAGTCGATATCTCTGCAGAATGGCGCGATGGAAAGGTGCGCGCCGCTGCCGCCGAACATGGCGTAGAGCTGATTACCTTGAGCGAGTTCGTTCTCGGCCGCTACAAGCCCCGCGCTATTGTCACATTCAACGATTGGGATCCGGTCACTCGGCCTATCATCATAGCGGCAAAGGCTTCAGGTATCCGCACAATCGCGATTGTCGAGGGAATCCAGGACTACGACGACGCCGACGTTCACTGGAAGCGCTATGCCTACAAGACGAGCGACATCGTCCTGCTGCCCGGAGACTTCGACAAGAAGTACTTCGAGGACCACACGGCAATCATCGCCTCTGTCGGCGTTCCCCGGATGGAATCTCTCCGGCTTAAGCCGAAACGCGAATGGTCAAAGGACGTAACGCCTCGCGTCCTCATCAACTGCAATTTTTCCTATGGCGTTCTGGTCGAGCATCGCGACCGTTGGCTGACGGAAGCCGTTGAGGCTGTCCTTGAACTTGGCATGACGCCTATCATATCTCGACACCCGGGCGACACCGGAAACCTCTTCCCTGAATATGTCACGTCCGAAAACTTCTACGACGCAATGGAGCGTTGCGACGTTTCGGTCCAGCGATTTGCCTCCGGCGTTCTGGAATGCCTTGCTCGCGATATTGGCGTTATCTACTTCAACCCCCACGGGGAGAAAGTCGACAAGTTCCAAGCCGATCCAATGAGCGCTTATACCCTGGCGCTCGACAAACCGGCCCTGAAGGAACAGCTTGCCGATTGGTGGAGATTGCACGAGATGGCTGCCGACCGAGGACCTGCTTTCCTCGATCACCATTCCGGTCCCCTTGGCGAAGGCGCCATAGTTCGTTGTGCCCGTGCCCTCAACGATCATCTTGGAGACGAGCCGGACCCCGCAATCCTTTCGGCATTCCGGGCTAATCTTCAAGTTCTCGACGAGCATACCGCGTCGTTCACCCAAGTCCGGATAGACAACGAGCCACTTTTCCCCGATCCCTTTACGGCAGAGGAAAAATTGCTTTCAATGGGTGGTAGATCCTACCACGCAATGGAGCGCATCATGCAAGCCGTAAACAACCACGCCAATGAAACCGCTCCCGACTTCATCAGAAGGATTGCCAGGGACAAGAAGAAGGATGTCATATTCTTGACTTCCCTCGCCTCGCACCTCCTGACTGACGGGAAGAACGCTCTATCTCTCGTGGAAACCGAACCGTCAGTCAAAGAGGCTATCGACCGGGCTTCCGCAAACATTTCGCCCGACAACGCGCTGCTTTCGCACTTCCATAGCGTGATGGAACTGGCGAAGCGAAAGCACGGGTGATTATACCTCCGCTACTAGGTCCAAGGTTGCGGAGGCGTTTGTTGACCGGAGAAGCGTTGCATTGCCGGCAGTCAGGCCCGCGGCTACTGTCCCAACAAGACGACCGCTTTGATCGTTTGCCTGTGAGAGCGAGAGAGCGCTCAAAGCGATGTCCGCCCCTGTTGACCCAAGTGCCGAGAAATGCGCGGCGCTGGATACCGACAATGTGGGGGTCTTCCTCATCCGAGGAAAGCGGATACTGTAAACGGGCGCCGTCGCGCTGATGGCCTGACCTGCAAAACCTGTATGAAGGTCAATGCCGGAGACAAGACGGTTGAAGTAGGCGGAGCAGGCCGCAAACTCTTCCGACTTTGGTTTCTGCCGGTACAACGACGGCCCCCAAGCAGCCATCTCGATCTTAACGGCAGCAAGCTTGAGAGTGAATGTCCCCGACCCCTGATAGCGAAAGCGAATGCCCAGGTAGCTATCCGTCCCGATAGTCTTCCCCGAGATGGATGGTAGATCGATCGCAACCGAATGGCGTCGGAAGGTTGTCGATACACTCGGGTCGCTAAGGCCAACAGTGGTAACGGCAGTGCTGCCGCCTGAGCCGAAATTCTGGGTGGCATCAACCCGGATGCTTTTGAGCGCATCTACTGCGCCCCAGAACGAAACGATAATCCGCCGACCCGCATACTTGCGGACGTCTGCAGCTCGCCATGTCATGCCAGCATTGGCCGCGCCGACGGTCATCGTCATATTGAGGCAATATTCGGGGCTGGGAGCGTCAAATCCCTCCAGAGACCCAACCGTGATAGCCTCCTGGCTGACAGTACCAGTCCCTCCCTGAAAGCCTGCATACCATCGATCCGCCGTGTATCCATCTGCGGAGAACGGGCCAGCCCCACGCTGCCACACCGAGAAATCACCATTGATCATCTCGTTCTGGCGTTCGACAAAAGGTTCGGTTGGCCGACGCGATGAAAACGTGATGTCGTATTGGCAATTCTCCACCCGGTACTTGTCAGTGTTGGAATTGACCTCAAACAACCCCTTCAGATTTTCGAGCAGTATCCACTGATCGGGAAGGTTTGAACCGGCGTCGGTCGTTGCTACGTTGCTGTTGTTCCGGCCTTCGATCTTGATTGTCTGCTTGGCAAGCGAGCCGCCGTTGCCAGGATGGAAGAACCCATCCTTGACCACGAGCCCACCGTCGGAATCGGACTGGACAAGAAGAGGGCCAGCCGAATTTCCTTCGATGTATTCCGGTATGATAACTGTTGGGCCGCCATCCGCACCGCCGACGACAATGCTCTCACCATAGTATGCTCTGCCGAGGTTGCTCTCCGAGGATATATTGACCCGGCTCCCGCGCCCTATCCGTATAAGAGCGCCGCAGCCATATAGATCATACGGCAACGTCTGCCTTCCGGAGACGGCCGGTTGAGACGTCGTGCTGTTCTCGACGAAGGCTCCGCCTTGCCCGTTGTTTGCGACGTGGAAAGTCGAATTGTAAGCAAAGTTGGGGCTCTCGCCGCCGCCCCAACCGAAGATATCATAGCCAATGATCGCGCCCATATTCTGGCATTCGTAAGCAGCGAATACCCCGAAAAACGCGGCGAAGCAGCCTAGGTGGGTATGACCACTATACGCGGCACCCTCAACAGTTATCCCATCAATATTCGACTGGTTGCCAGCCCGATAGATATAGCAGCCAAAGTCCGCGCCGTTGGCATCGATGTGGAAGTTTTTTGCGACGACATTAACCAGATCATCCGTTTCAGGGCCTGCGAAGTCACTGCCGGCAACCCCTACAGCAGTCTGGGAAATACGAACGGCACAAGTATTATCTCCGGTTGCGCCGATATACTTGATAACGGACGCACCTTCAGGATCGGTCGCGTAGTCATAGCCCGTGCGGCGCTTCCAATACCCGCCAGCCCCCTCGAGGTGATATCCATCTGCAAACGGGAGCTCGGCGCTAATCGCATATGTCGTCGCAGGCCACATTTTGGTCGGTCCATGCAGCATCGCGTTCGAGATTGCCGCCAGCATGTCCGTCGTGCCAGGTGTGACGTTATCCGCCCAAAAGTCCGGCGCATGCGGCGTCACCGCCGGCAGCCAGGCGCGCGTCCCACCGTTCGTCGTCAAGGCAGGATTAAGTGTGACGCCGGGCACGCTACGGTAGTTTAACAGCATACCGTTTTGCGCTTTAACCCAAAGGGTTTCCACAATCTCCGGAACAGTAGCGGCGATAGCCGCGCTGCGAGACGGATAATAGGCAGCCGCCTGCACCAGTGCCTCGGCGGCAGCTAGCGCTGCTTCTGCCGCTGCCAGGATGGCTGTGCTTGCCTGGTCGCTCAGCAATCTGAACGTGGTTCCGGAGACCATACCAAGCACAATCATGCCAGATACCAGCCCGCCAGCCACGACGTCATTCCCGCCGTTTGCCTTGATGGTAAGCGCGGACCCGCCATTGAAGGAAACCGTAACCGGCGACGCCGTATTCGTGTCGGCGATGTTCATCCAGATCAGCGAGGACGCCGATACTGGAATCGCGGTGGTCGCTTGGATCGCGTTGGGGGTTCCCGCGCCGGCGTCTGTTGCTACAATAAAGGAGAACGGCAGGTCGCCGCGCCTTGCCCATGATCCAGATCCAGAGGCGCCGACCTTGCCGTAGATTCCATTATATGCAGCCGTCGAGTCTCCAAGTACCCATGCCATGGAGTTCGCGGCATGAGCTAGGTCGGCGAATAGTGCAGCCCTGGTGGAGTAGATCAAGCTGCCGCCAGCGACAAACAAGTCGACAAGCCTCTCAACCTCGGTTCCCCAAACCTGCACATCTTGATTATTGACAGATCGCGGGGTTCCGTTCTCGTCGACAGGCGCAAAGATGAGCTGAGCCAGCTTCGTGAAAATGCTCATTCAGGTCTTTCCTCAATGATATTGGGGTGGGCGGCCTATGGCGCCGTGTACGAGAAGATAAGAGGAGTTCCGGCCGTGCCGTTGCTCGTAAGAGTTTGGATCTGCCACTCAGTCACGGACCCACTGGAGCCATCCGCCAGGCTTTCGAAGGCGACCGGCGCGAATGGCTGGGTCTGGAATGTCGCCACCGTCGACCACGCGCCGAGATTGACCCGCCGCTGCAACCGGATAGCGGCGCAGCGCCCTTCCGGAGCGCTTACGGTAACGGCCAATTTTGTTGGAGGTGGATCTGTGACGACGCCGCCCGATACCAAGTTTGGCGCTCCGCACGGCGCATTGTCGACGCCAACCACAAGACTGGCAGGATCAGAAAAATAAGAGCCGTCATCGCCATTGAATACGCGCACCCGCGCATCAATAGTCTGCCCTAGGAAGTCGCCGTTGATACCGGCAACCGTACCGCCAAACTCGGCCATGCTTTGCCATGCGCCCGGTAGTCCGCCGGAATAGGTGCGGTAGTTTGCTTCGACGGTAGTGTATGGCTGCGCCGGAAGATTGTAGCCGATCCTCATTTCCTTGCCACCGCCAGGATAAGTGATCTGAATGGCGGCACCCGGAGGGTTCGGCGTGATCATGTCCGTCTCGTAACCGAGCTCGGGGATGACATCAGGCGCCGGCGCTTCGTCTGTCGCGGGGTTCCATGCCGCGAGCGTCGGCCAGACGGTGAAGGGAATTTCGACGGACCCGTTTTCATCGTCGATCCGCGGCGGGTCCATCCGAACCTTAATCAGGTCGCCAAGGTCTGGCTCTTCGACCTCGGCATAGAGCAGGCCCCAGGCGGCGAGACCAACCATCTTGGTGACCATTCTGCCTCTGTCCGCCCTTGCGATAGCAAACTTGCGGCGTGCGATCCTCTGCGCTTGAGAAGCAGAGGGGCAGAACGGCAATTCGAGATCGAAAAACTTATCTCCGTATCTGTCCACTTCGTCGTCAATCTTTGCCCAAGCGACGATACCCTCAAGCGTCAGGTCTGACAGCTCGTAGTTCCTCTCCGGAGAGTAATATTTGACCCGGCAGATATTTGGCCGCTCGACAGCCTCCGGCCCTGATTGCCACGAGTAGTCATAGATATCGCGAGGATCAAACTCGATCTCCGGCGCGATCACGTCGTCGATAAACTCGAAATAGATCAGCCCATCCTCATCCAGCCGTATTTCAAGCCCAGCGGAGTCGAGAAACTGCTGCATGGTCTCGCCACGCTCGCTCTCCCATGCCCACATACCCCACAGACGAGAACGCTTCTCCGTGCCGGTCCTGGTGGCGACAAGAACGTCCGCGGCGTTGGCGGTCGTGGCAATCTTCGTCCAGTTGAACCGCTCGAAGGTAAAGGCCGGATCGCGCCGAAGAACATGAGCGCAGATGATCGCGCTATTGTCCGACCAGGCGGTCAATCCGGTACGAGGGTCATAGATCAGCGATCCCCGAATGATCGATTCCGAGTTCGGTGCCCCGTTCTGGTAGAGGCTGAGGTACTTCTCCTCCGTCAGTCCCGGATTATAGAAAAGCAACTGCGATTGCGCGATGCCCCGAACCCGATGGTCGCTTGTCCAGAGTGTCGGGAACAGCGACATAAGCCCAGCCCATGCGGTCTCCGCGCCTGTCCCAAGCTTGTTCTGCCAGTTCGCCCAGGATCCACCGGGACGCGCCCATGGGGGAGAGCTGACATCTCCATTCGATTCGACGATGACCTCTCGCCCACCGAGATAGAACGTCTCGAAGGCGTCTACTGGACCTTGCAGCCGGCAGACGAGACGGGCGCGGGTACTGCCGTCCGTATTACCGAATGCCTGAAGGCCTCCGACGCGGACGCGGCCGACGCCTTCGATAACCGAACTCTCGCCGCTCTCGAACGTATTCTTTGCATCAGATGGCTTGATCGCCCCGCCGCGACGCTGGCCTCCGAGCAGGAGAGAGCCTGCCACCAATGCGCCGCCGACAATCACGTTTGCCGCAATCGTCGCGAGCGTGCCCGCCGCCGTCGCCGCAATCGCCGTGCTGGACAGCAAAAAGCCGTGGATGGCCGTCGCTATGAGCGAAACAGGGTCGGCATGGGCATGCGACACCATGGCGGCCCATGTGGCGCCACTGGCGAGCAAAAGCTTTGTCAGCTTCATTGAATTGACCAGACCTTTACGATCGTGTTCTGGCGCGGCCGAAGGATGCGATATCCTTTTGGCTCTGCTCGCCATGCGAAGTACCCGCCATCAAGGAAGATGCCGCCAGCCTCGCCATGGGCGTGACTGAGGATGACGCCGACATCGCCAATGCCGGCAACAGCAGTTTCATAGATCCCGCATTCCGACAGCGCCTCATCCCAGAGAGCGACGAGTGAACCCGCCTTGCGCATCAACGCATGCGCTTCCTCACGGCTGAACCAGGCCGGAAGCGGGACGCTAACGCCGCGCACCCTCTCCACCCATTTCGCTGGCCAGGTGCTACAGTCGTTTTCCCCCCAGATCATGGGAGCGTCTTCCGCCTCGGCAAGGTAAGCCTTCAGCATCTCGTAAACCTCGGTCATGCCTTGATGACCTCCTGCACTTTCACGCCAACGAACATCAGTCCCTTGTCGCCAGGATAGCGCCGGCGTTGATCGGCATCTGTCCACTTTCCGCCAAACGGGAAATTCTGGCTTTGCCACAGGCTCTCGACCGTGAAGGAGACCGTTCGAAGGCCGATCCCCACGCTCTGGCGTTTGGGTGCGGAGAGATAACCAGGGAACATTTTTTTCAGTCCGCCAGACCAAACCTCCTGCGTCTCCTGATCGAATGCGCACCAGTAAAGGTCCGCAATTGCCCCCTCCGTTTCGCGCGCTTGATCCTTGACGGATCGAAGGAACTCGACATTCACTCCAGAGAGGACGATATCGACTTTAGCGGCTTGACCAAATCGCGGGTCTTCAACGGCGGAAATGGAGACGAGCTGTCGGCCACCAGGGTCCGAAACACCCCGCCATTCCTCGCCGCCTACCGTCTGGCGCCCAACACCGCTATGCAGCCGCCATGTCCCGGAAGGCAGCCCCAATTCCGCAAACCACGCGCGAGCGATATGGGGCCGGCGCAGGAACGCACGATCCTCTTCAGAAAACAGAGGCATCAGCCGTTAGCCCCTTCCCATGCGGCGATCTCGCGGCGGTGCAACGCGACCAATTCGGAGACGCTCAACTGGATTTCAACCTTTTCATCCTGCGGGATAGCGTCGTCATGTCGCTCCGGCTCCGGAAACAGCGCCGCACTCAATTCGTTGGCGTGAAGCCTCGCCAGATCGCGACGCCTCATGGCAATCACCTGTTCGACCGTTCTCTCGCTCATGATCAATCCGCGAAATAATCCCTCACGTCGTAGTCGAAGACTTCCGACATGATGAGAGTGGTTTCCTGCCCGACATCGAGACCTCGCGAGAGATCGGCGGAGGCTTCGCTGTCGAGGGTCATGACCAGAACCGGCAACAGGGTGGCGAAATCTTCAGCACTTATTGCCTTTCGGAGCGGTGGCCATATCCGATACTGCCCGCCGCCAAGCTCTTCGGTGATCATGTATTTCCCGAAGTGAAGCGGAAAAAAGCCGATCTCATCGCCCATTCCAAGGGACAAGCCCCAGTATGTCGACGACAGCGAAATAACCGTCGCATCCATGGCTGCCGAAGCCGTGACTGGAACATTCGGTGGAGAAACGCCCCAGTTCTCGCCATTGGACCATGGCATGCCATTCGACCACGGCATGCCGTTCTGTTCCTGGCTGCTGGTGAAATTGGCACCAGCCTCCTGCAAGGTGAGCCCATCCGGGACAGGCCACGCAACGCGGACAGCATTGGCACCGCCATGCAAGGCGGTGACCAAACCCTCGATCCGGCGATAGAGGCGTCCTTTGGCGGCAGGAAGAACGAACTCATACTTCCAGTAGCCAAAGGCAGACGAAACGGCTTGGTAGCGACCGCCTGTGCTTTCCTGCCGGCCTGTCGCGCCTTTCGCCCTTGGACCGGACAGAGGCCTCCTTGACCGGATGCCAAGACCGTTCGGCCAGTTGAGAAGACGCCCCATTATCCCCTCGTTTTTCGAGTGTTGGAAACCTTCATCCGAGCGTCGACCATCTTCCCGAAGTTTTGGTATTGCTCGTTCACCCGCCGCTCCAAACGGGCCAGTCCCGCCGCATCGGAATTGGGGGCATTGATGACCGGCGCGTAGATCATATTCCCGCCCATCCGCTGACCGGGCTTGGTGACGCTGACGGTCTCGTTCGGAGATGCCTTGAAAGCGACAAGCTGGCTGTCGACGCCACCGGCACCACCCACCTGGAACGAACCGCCATTGGCAAAGCCGAAAAGTCCACTGAGGAGGCCGGTGAAGAGACCGCCGATCCCGCCACCTCCACCGCCAATCTTCGAAAACGCCATGCTGGCAATCTGCTGAAGAACGGTCTTGAGAACATCCGACCATTTCTGCGTTCCCGAGATAGCCCCCCCGATTGCAGAACCGATACTTTGGAAGGAGCCGCTGATATCGTCAGCGACGGCCACGACGCCGCTCTTCACGTCGACGCTGGTCATGCCGTTGTTAAGGCCGGTCATGATGTTGACGCCGATTTCGTGCATGACACGGGAAGGGGAGTGAATTCCTAGGGCGGTTCGAACGCTGGTGCTGATGCTGTCGGCAATGCCAGTAACGCCTGCCTTGACATTCTCCCATCTGGCTTGAATGCCTTGCCATAGGCCTTCGATAATCTGCCCGCCGATTTCCACCATCCGCGCAGGCAGTTCCAGGAAGGCGTTCAGCAGCTCGGCTGCAGCGGCGCGGGCATTGGCCCCGAATTGACGAAGCCGCGTGTCCAGATCGGTGAAAAACTGGACTATGGCCTGTATCTGCTCGCCGAATTGGGTCGCTTCGTTGCGGAAGCGCACGAATTCGTTGATCACGAACTGCAGGCCACTCGCGGTTTGGCCAGCCCACTGGGCAATCGCCGGTGCGTTCTGCACGAGCCAGTCCGTGAATTGCCGCAGATAGGGGAGAAGCTCCTGCGCGACCTTCGCCGCTAGGTTTCCAAACGCCCCCTGCAATCTCGAAATGTTGTCGTTGAACGCTTCAGCATTGGCGCCCATCTCAGCGGTAAAAACCTGTCCGAACTGATCGGCCTCCCCCATAAGCTGCTGGAGTGCCGCTGACCCGCCGTTGAGCAGCGGAATCATGTTTGCGCCGGACCGCCCCATCAGCTCCATTGCAAGCGCCGTCTTTTCCGCGCCGTCCGGCATTGTGGCGAAGCGGTCCGAAATCTCAGTCAGCACCTGGCTGGCGGTTTTTAACGATCCATCGGCATTGGTGGCTGAAACGCCGATGGAAGAGAACGCTTCCGCTGCTGCCTTGGAGCCGTTCTTCGCCTCGTTCATCTGCTTCGAAAGCTTGCCGACAGCCGTCTGAAGCCCCTCGAAGGATACGCCGGACAGATCCGCCGCATATTTGAGGCGCGACAACTCTTCGATCGGAATACCGATCTTTGCCGCCGCCTTCGACATGTCGTCGGCAGCATCGATGGAGCCCTTGACCGCCAAGGCCATTGCGCCGGCCGCTGCGGTTGCTCCAGCAGCAGCCGCGGCCAATCCAGTCTTGGCGAGCGCACCGAACTTGGATAGCCCGCTCTGCGCCTTTTTCAAGCCGTCAGAAAAGGCCGCGCTATCGATACCAAGATTGACGCGAAGAGCGCCGATCACGGAAGATGACATTACCAACGATCCCTATTTTCGGGAGGAAAACCACGCCGAAACGGAGGCGAAGTCACTCTCCCACGAGGAGGATTGGGGTTTCGCCTTGGGCGCCTTGCCTTTCGACAGAAGCTTTTCGAGCTTGGGTAGTTTTTCCTGACGAGCCAGCGCTTCGATATGCCAGGCGAGAACCATGTTCTCGTTGCGCTCTCGCTTTAGTTTCTCGACCGCGCCGTCCAAGATGACGGCGATTTCTTTAAGGGTGAGGCCCCAGAAGTGCGAAGGGTCCTGTCCGCTTTCTACCCATGATTTGAGCAGCTCTAGCGGGCGGAAGCCTTCGCTTTCCGAGGGTTTCCCGAGCCTGCCTTCGCCTCCGGAAATGCGAGGGAGAAGGCCTTGCCGATGGCTTCCATCGTCACGCCAATACCGGCGGCAGTCCCGATCACGCCAGCCCTATTCTCGTCGACGTCCGGATGATGGTCATGCAAGCTGACCATGATCAGCTTCCGGATATCCTTCATGCTGGTTTTCTCTTCATCTTCGAAGAGAGACGAAACCTTCGACGGCGGCATTCCGAAAACATCCTCAAGCTCACAAAGAGCATTGATGGAAAAGGAAATGGTGTAAGCCGTACCCCCGGCCTGGAGCGCCACCGAGCCGCGCTGACTATTCGTCATCGTTACCTCACGAAGCGGCGACGGCAGCCGTCTCGGTCGAATTGACCGACGTGCTGAAATCATCGTTGGAGCCGGTAACCGCCGCGCGGATGTCGTCGCCGACATCATCGGTTACGGGTACGTAGGCGAGGCCGGTGGCGCCGGTTATGTTCGCAAAGGTGCCATTGCCGGCATTGTCTTTCTGCCATTGGATGGCAAACGACTTCGCTCCAGCCCAAACCCCGGGATCGAGCGTCAATGGGGCGCCAACGACTGGCGTACCGGAGATTGCCGGCGCAACGATTGCCCTTGGCGCAGTGGGGTCCGTAAGAATCGGCTGCCCTGAGCGCTTGAACTCCACGGAGGCGGTCATCTTGTCGTCATGCGGGGCGGATGGCTCGTAGTTTTGCCGCGACCCGTACGTCATGAACTGGCAGCCATTCGGGAAGGTGATGCGGATCCACTTCCGCTTTCCTTTTGCGGCGGCAATCAGTCGATCAGAAGCCGATCCGGGAATGTAGTTCATTTCGAACGAAAGCTCTCCGGCGTCAGTGAACCCGTCGAGATACTCCCGGAACTTTCCAGGCGATTGGTAATGCGAGGCGTCGATCTGGTCCGTCGCCTCAGATCCGAGCGACAGATTGTAGACCTCGTCGACGTAGTCGAATACCGTCGGTGTAGCAGCATCGGCCATTTCGAAGGTCGTACCGTATCCGATCGATGCTTGGGTATCAGGCATCTCATTTCTCCGTGTGATGAACAGTGATATCGATGGACGTGCGGAACAGGTTGGTGACGTCCCCCGCGTCCGCGACGGGCAGGCTTCTCTCGCTCTCGATGAAAATGCCGCGGATCTTTCCGCCGCGATAACCAGACAGCAGCGCTTTGACCAAGCGAGCTGTGCCGGTCGCATCGGTGTACTTGTCGGCATAGACATCCATCTGCACGCGGCTGGAAACGTAGCCGGACGCGCCCTGCAGATGGTAGTCTGGCACACCGTCGATCACATTCATCACGATGAATGGCCGCGTCGCTTTCTGCGGCGCTCGGCCCCAATACCGCCGCCCGCTTGCAGCCGGAGCAAGTAAAGCCGTCAAAGCCTCTTCCATCACTGCCCCTTTGCGGCGAGTCGTGCAGCTTTGCGAGCGAGGCGCTGTGCTGCTTTATCGATCTCAGTCCAGGTCTCGGTCTTTATGACCTCAAGGACTTCTTTCTGTTTCCCGTCCCAGGCGGGGCGCGCGAAACTCTGGGGGGCATGGTTGATGTTTCCGAACTCCTGGTTCCAGGCAGCCGGATCTGGTCCCGGCCCGACAAATGCTTCCGCAAAAGCTTTGTCATTCCTCACCGCGCGCCGATGAAGCTTCGCCTGGCGCTGAGAGAGCTTCGTTCCAACGGCGATACTGGATTTCAGGTCATTGCCGCCGGTCTCCGGATCATCGGGAGCGAGGTTGCGCATCTCCTGCGCCAAAGGCTCACCCGCTTTCAGAAGAGTCCGGCGCAAAACCGCCTTAGCGGTCGACTTGGGAAGCTCGCCAAGGGCACGATCAAGCTCCCGCAACCCCTCGACCTTAACCTTCGTCACCAAGGTCTGCATCCCGTATGGCTGTGATCTCAAGAAACATATCGGGGGCCTCTTTGAGGCGTTTGATCTCTTTGATGCTCCAGATTCCATCTTCATGCACAAGGCGATCGGTGAACCTGATTTGATCGGCCTCGATAGAGCGACGAATAGCAAAACGCGCCATCAAGAACGCACCTACCTGCCCAGCCGCTTCCTTTTCGCCGGAGCTGGAATCCTCACGTCGCGCTCTGCATGTGTAAAGGTCGGCCCAGGTTTCCACCTGTTCGTTGAATTCATTTGGCGTGGCAGACGCTCGCTGAATAACGATCTTTGCCTTCAGGCTACCTGCTCCCAATGCCATCACGCCACCGTTGGATCACGGAGGGAATAGAGGAGGGACATCACGGGCGCCGGCAGATATCCAGGAATGAACGCGTTTTCCGGGTTGGCGTCGCGGTTCTTGTATAGATAACCAGTCATGATCATTGTAGCGACCTTGACGATGGGGGGCACCGGAGTCAGCGTCGCTGGATCAACTTTGAGGTAGGATGCGACAGCCTCCGTAGCAGCATCGATCATCGTGCTGATTAGAGCATCGTCATCGTCGAAGTCGACTACAAGCGCAGCCTTGGTCTCGGCCAGGGTTGCAAATGCCATCAGTTCTGCCCCCCCGCTATACCTACGCGGACTGGCTGCGGAGGTTTCAGTTCTTTAACCACCCCATCTTTCCCGTCGCGCCCCTTCTTTGCGCAGAGCGTCCATGACTTAGATCCTTCGCCGGGCTTCTCTGTCGTCTCAGCGTCGCAGTGCCAAAGAGAGCCGCCCCAGGTGACGGTGTCGCCACGATCGTACGCCTGGTCATCCTTGTATACGCCGCGGTAGAGCATGATTGGGAAACCGAGCTCGACCTTGTAATCCAGTGTCTCGCTGGTGAAGGACAGCAGCACTGTTCGGTGATCATCCATGACCTTCGCGTCAAAGTCTTCAAGGCTGAAACCGTCGCGTCCGGGCTTCCCGGGTTCGCCGGCTTTCCCGACGACACAGCCCAGGTTACGGGGCTCACCGTTGGTCATGGTGATGATCAGGTTCCCCTCACGGTCGATGAAGGCGCCCGCCAAGCCAACGCCGTCTTTACCGTGGTCCCCGTCTTTTGCTTTCGGAAGCCCAGCGATGTGCTTTTCGACCTCGGAAGAGATCAGCGGCGCGACGTCTTCGACGGTGACGCTTTTTCCGTCCTGCGGCGGTTGTATTGCCGATAGAAATTCACTTACCTGCCGTTCGAGCGTGGGCAGAACATCATCAATCGAGACGGATAGCCCATCTTTTCCTGGAAGCCCAGGGAGCGGAGGCTCCATCTGGTCTATTGCCGCCTTCACCGCCTTGATCTCCTCAGCAATGATCCCGCGGATCTCTGATATGTCCGCATACTTGCCGTCACGCGGCGCCGGCAGGTGGTCGATGCGCTTTTCAACCGCCGCGATTCGATCGATCATCGGCGCGATTGCCAATTGAGTGAACTCGCGAATGACCGGCGCAAGCTCCGCCATCATCGCCTTGATCTCGCGATTGTTCATACTACCGTCCCGTTGAATTTTTAGGCCGCGAGGCCGAGTTCCTTACGCAGCGTCGCACGCATGAACAGGGCCTTATCGGCCTCGACTGCCTCCGGTTCACTCTCATCGACGTTTGGCGACGCCTTTGGAAGGGTCCCAAAAGGATCATCTTGAGCGTCGCGTTTTGCCAGCGCCTCAAGGCTGAAATTCTGCTGCTGCAGCATCGGGCTATCACCGCCGGCAACCGGCTTCAAATCCAGCCGCTTGCGTTGTTCGTTCGGGGCCATGATGCCCTTCGACTTGTCCAGCATGTCCATTTGCGTAACGCTGTCCATGCGCAGAAGATTGTCGGTGTCGAACTCTGTCCCGATCGTCTCGCCAGTGCCGAGCCCCTCGTCCAGGCAGAGCTCAATGGATTCGAGTAGTACCTGCAGACACTGCGAATAATATTCGACGTTGAGGCTCTGGACGTTGTTGTTCGTCGGCATAGGACCGAGGCCGATCTTGTAAGGCGGAACATGGTAGGTCGAGCAGACGACCTCGCCCGACCATTTCAACTGCTCTATCAGCTGTGAGTCCGTCGCCTTCGCCTTCATCCCCTCATATTTCAGGCCGTCGCCGAGAACAGCAACCTTGCCGGAGTTCTTGCCGGAGAAGTTCGTATCCCAATGCGCCTTCAACCGGGCGGCCGTTTCGTCTGAAATAGCGCCCGGGGCGGTCAGGATGCCGCCAGGCTGGGCGCCGTTCTGGAAAAACAGGGCGCTGTCGTTCTGGATCGCAAGGCCCTGCATTGCAGCAAGGCCACCGGCGAAGATCGGCGACAGGCCGACCAGCGGATGAAAGAAGCAATTGAACCGGTCGTGGATGATCTCGCGGGCCGGCACGATCACGCTCTGCTCAAGCGAGGCGAGCCGGTCCTTACTCAGTTGGTAGAAGACGCTGCCATCGTCCGACACGAGCGGCGTCACATTTTGCCAGTCGAGCACGTAAAGGCGCCTAACGACGCCGCCGCCGTCTCGCTGCTTCAGGATGACAGTATTACCTTGCTGGAGCTTCGACAGCACCCAGTTTTCCATGAACTGGATACGGTTTTGGAAGTGGTTTGGCTTCCGAAGCACCGGGGAATAGGCCGAATTGCTCGTCTCGCTCCATATGCCATCGCCATCTTTCGCCACCAACTTAATTCGAAGCTTAGCGATGTCCGACGCGATGAGAGTGCGGCATGCGAAATCGGCGTGGTTCGACAGGACGGAATCAAACTTGACCTCGACGTTCTGCTGCCATGCTCCCGTAAAGGATTCCTTGATCATCGGCCACCACCCACCTCGGTTATCCGGGCGCTGGTATCCGGCAGCTTTCGCACGGGTGATGTTCAGACCAAGAAATCTCATCAGAGACGGACCTTCTTTCGGCGTTCAAGTTCCAGTTCGATCGAGGTTTTGGCGTCGTCCTTCGTTTTGATTGACTCATTGCTGAAAGAAATGGCGAGCGCTTTAAGGGCAGGCCATGGAAGGTCTCGCCATCCTTCTGGAATAGGATTGGCGTCGGCGCCTTGCTCCGTCGCCAGAGCTGTAACGTCGTAGCCGAGCTTTCCGAATATGCGGGCATACCGAGGATCGCGCGCTTTAAGTGCACGGTTCAAGTAGGATTGATGCTTCATAGCCGCCTCCAGAGTGAGGGCCGGCCGCTTGTTGCGGCCGGCGCGTTGACTTAAGGCTGGCCGTAAGCAGCACTGTCGATGTACTGAACGGCGCCCGGACGGCGCTTTGTCCAGTTGATGAAGCGTTCGGCGCGGATACCAACGAGGTTCATCTGCCACAGGCTAACCATGACAGTGTTCGCAACTGGCGGGTTGGTCGGAGCACTGTCCATCTGGAGAGATGCTTGGTTGCTTGCGTCGAGCAGGGTTTCGCCGTCGTCGGCAAGCATGATCTCTGATGCCTTGGCAAGAATGATGCGCGCGCCTGCGCCAACAATCGGGTCGCCCGCCCCGGGATTTGCCGGGATATTCTCCGACAGAACTACCGGAAGACCGAAGAACTTCCCGCCGCTATCACCGTTGATCTGGATGTCCGGGAATTCGCGCTGACCCAGGGGGTTGAGCATGAGGGCCAGCGCCAGCGCCTGCATCTCGGTCATGATAAAAACCGCGCCCGCAAGCGAAAGATTGGCAGTGACGAACTTCCCCATCAACTCCTGAACGTCTGCGCGGACAGCATCGGCATCGGTGCCGCTGGCGACCACCGGCGTCACGCCGTTGGTGATCGAGGCGGGCTTGACGTTCGCGGTACCGGCATTCGCCGGATCAACGAAGTCGCGGTCCATCGTCTGGACGATCGTGTCGATGAGGTCCTGCCGAACGATCTGCTCCGCCGACGGATTGGAGAAGCGGACGAGCTCGTCCGTCATGACGACGATACCCGCGAGCTTGGTCACGCCCAGGCTGATCTGATCAAACGCGAGCGCCGATACAGGCTTGGGAGCGCCTTCTCCGACCCACGAAGCGGACGATCCTCCCGTCTGACGAGGCACTTTGATATTGAAAGGAACGTTTCGCAGGCCGGGAATGCGACCGATAATCGTCTGCGGACGGAGGAGTTCGGCGAACTCAGAAGCCATGTTCTGATATTCAACCAGCGGCTTTGCCCATGCGGCATCGGTGGTGGTACCCGCCGCGACAGCAGCTTTGAGCACCGCCGATACTTCCGGTGTCTGGTCGTCCCAGCGCTTCGAGATCTCCGCCGCCTGCATCAGGTTCCCCTTCGAGGCCATGAGTGCCATGGCATACCGGGTGAACGCGGTTCCCTTTGCGACGTTTGGCTTAACCTGCACCGGAGCGCCGGTCCGTGCAGCAGCACCGTCAGCCGCAGACTTGATCTGATTGGCGACGACCGGCTTCGCGGAAGCGGCCTGAGCCTTTTCTAGCGAACGGAAACGCTTCAAGTCGGCGTCGATCTGTTCGACCTCCCCTGCAAGTGTGTCGAACTCTTCCTGTTCGCTCGCCTCAGTGGACCGTCCTTCATCGACGGACTTGGTCATGATTTCCTCCATGCGAGCGGCATGAGCGGCTCGCTTGGCTTCAAGAGCAGTGATCTGCTCGGCAATCGTCTTCATCTCAATGCCCTCCTTGGGGCGCAGGTTGACGGGGTTGTGGGATTTTCCCGAAGCGCCGGGAGAGGACTTCGCGGATTGCTCGATGGCGCCGGTCGCGGCGGGAGCGTTCGTGTCGAAGGACCTGATAAGCGCGACACCGGCCGCGTCCATATTTTTGATACTCGTCATCACCGCTTCCGGCTGGGCCGGGATGGTGACAGCGGAAAGCTCGTAGACTTCGGATTCCGTGAACTTGATGCCGCCGTTTTCCATGAAGCTGTATTCGACAGCTCGGAAGCCGATCGAGACGGCGCGGACCAGGCCGAGCTTGATCGACTGCCAGGCCTCGTCGATGCGATCCTTGAGGGTGCCAGGTTCGTCCATCACCGGGAGCTCGGCTTCGAACGTGATGCCGTCCTTGGTCGGTGGGTCGAACTTCACGGTGCCGATCGGCTTGCGGGCGTCATGCTGCCAGAGGAACGGCATCGGATTATTGAATTTCACGCCAAGGGGTTCGACGATGTCGCCGACGCGGTCAACGGCCGGCGTCGTGGCAATGCCGCGGATAATCCGCTTCTCCTCGTTCACGGTCTTTATCGTCAGGAACGAGTATGCGCGGCGCGTCACGGTCATGACGTCCTCCATTCATCAAAGGGTTTCGTGTGGATCAGCCGACGACGAGCATTTGATAGCTCGGCTCTTTTTTGACTTCCGGGTTGCGGCTCATCAGGGTGACCGCATTGAACATCGCCATGGCGGGGTCAATTTTGGCATCGCCCGCTGTCTGCTTCGTCGCGCGAATAGCCGTAGCGGTCGGCTCAATCTTCAGATTCGAGACGCACCATTCCATTAGGCCTCCACCGGAATGCCTGAGAAGTCCGCTTTTTAGCCGCCTCTCTGCTGTCTTGATGGCGTTCATCATGCCGATGCCTTGCGGGGCACCAACTAGCAAACCGTTTTCGATCGTCACGTCGATGCCACTGAGGACGTCAATGAGATCGCCGAGGCCCGCCGGGTCAACCGAAACCCCGGCTAGCTTGCCAGCCCGCTTGATCTGATCGACACGCTCGACAATTTCGCCCATGTCGGACAAACCGTCCGCGACGATCGTGAGCGTCTTTTCGGCTTTTAGCTCAAGAAGCTTTGGTGCAATCTTCTTTCGAATGCGCAACACGCCCTCGTCGCAATAGGCATGTGACCAGGACAGCCATCTCTTCATGGAAACTGTCTTTCGAACGCCGTCGACCTCGATCTGTACCTCAATATCCCGAGGCTCACGGCCGAGAACCGAAAATCCGAAGAGGTCATCGAGGCCGCCGCCATCGATCCCGACAACCAGGCACTCGCACCGGCGGATCAACTCCCCGAAGGCATCCAGATGAGGCAGCTCGGCAAGCGCCTTATCAGTTCCGCCGATCCATAAAGGCGCTCCGACCCATCGGTTCGCCCTGTTTCGCATCCCGATCTCGACATTGAGGTGCTTGGCAAGGAATGACTGGATCGTGTCACCTTCCTCGTCGTCACCGGCCTGGACTTTAGCAAGCTTGCGTTCAAGCCAATCCTGGCGGACCGACCTGTTCATGTTCGGATTGGTGACGTAGAAATTTGTCGGATCGAGGTAGGCCTTTTCCTCAATCATTTCATCCGGGAACTCATACAGGACCGGCAGGCTGCGTGGGTCGTCGATTTTTCCGTCCCGCACATCGCGGAAGTAGTTCAGTTTCTCCTTGAACACCCCCGTTGGCGGCTCATCAGACTGGGTCGTAAGGTAAATCACGAACCCCTCGGGTCGAGAGATAAGGCCCCCAGTCGCTTCCTGCAGCATCGAGCCGGCGCCCGCCTGCTTTCCGAACAGCCATAACTCCTCGATCAGTACAAAAGCAGCCTTTTTCCCGGACGATGTTTTTGAGTCGGCCGAAATGATCTTGAGAACAGCTTTCGTTCGTAGATGCGTGATCCTTTTGAGGTTACGGTTGACGTCGAGGAATTCCCGCAATTCCGGATCTGCATCGACCATATCGGCTGCCGGAACAAACGAATTGGCGGCGATTTCCTGTGTCGGCGCCAGGATAAGTAGCTCAGCCGAATGGCGCCAGTTGCGGATCAGCGCCGTAAGCATGATACCGGCAGCCAGAGTACTCTTGATGTTCTTTTTCGAAATGAGGAGAAAGAACTCTTCGATCAGGCGCTGGCCGGTCTTCGCATCATATGCCCCGAAAATGGCGCGAACGAAATCGAAGACATATTCTTCGCAGGCTTCTCCAAAGGTCGGCTGTCCTGCGACATCAACGATCTTTAGAGATTTAAAGACCTCAAGAGCGGCTTCCGCTTCGTCTGGAAAGAGCGGTTCGAACGGAATCAACGATCGACGGTTGACGATCCTCTCTTCCCAGTCGAGGCATGCCGTGGACCATTGCATCAACGGTTATCGACGACGAGCTTCGGGGCCGATGGAGGAGCGTACTTGCCGGATACCTTCTGCGCAGCCAGCTGTCTCTCCTCCTTTTTCCCGAGCTTTTTCGCCTTCTCCTGTTTCGGCTTCTCGCGGCCCTTGAACCTCGCCTCTGCATTTTCGGAGCCAACTTTATCGAGGGTGGCGAGTGCGGCATTGAGTGCCGAGGCATTACCCGCTAAGCCCTGCTTGATCTGGCTGACCCGAAGTCTCGTTTTCAATCGATCGAGCATCAGGTCCCGCTGCTTGATCAAATGCAAATAATGTTTGCGAAAAGTGGGGACCGACAGGCCAAGGCGTTTCGCGACCTCGGCATTCGTCATGCCAGATCCCAGTAAGACCATGACGAATATGATGTTTTCTTCCGTTGGCTCATGCTCCGGCCGGCCACGTTTGGCGTCTGCCGTCAGGAGTGGGTTGCCGAAGAGGTCTAAATCTTGATCCATGGAAAAAAATCGTGTGCGTGAGAAGGGCGCGGGTCTAGGGGGTAGGGCCTTGCAGACTTTTGACCCGCCCCCCCGCTGCAGGTCACCAGCCTTGCCGGCGCTCCTCGCGTTGCTTCAGCCGGTCATGGCAGTCCTTGCAAAGGCACTGCAGGTTTTGATCATCCCAGAACAACCGCTGATCACCACGATGCGCGATCTTATGGTCAGCAACCAGCTTCGATGTGTCAGCCTCGACGCGGCCACATCCCTTCATCTTGCAAGTGAAGAGATCGCGAACAAGAACGGACCAGCGCAGCTTTTGCCACCGTGCCGTCTTATACCAGCTGCGCCATTCGACGTTCTGATCACGATCGCGCAGGCGCTGCTTCTCATCACCAGGCAAACGACCAATGCGAGGTGCAAGTGTGGAGAGCTTCGGCTTGAGCGTGGTGAGGCGAGAGCGTCCCATATCCTTAGATGTGCGAAAGGCGACCCGAAGGTCGCCTTGCTCATATCCGTCCGCATCACATAGCTGTAGCACTGGCCCTGAATCGGTGCCTCGCTGAGGCTGTTAGGGCTGGGGCTGACCGGCGTACCGACCTCGGGATTTCTCCCCGCTGTTTAGGCGTTTTCAGAGGCTCACTTCAGGATCATCAGCTCATCCATTGACACGATCACTCTCACAACTTTTCGAGAAGCGCAAGAGGGATCAAAATTGGCCTTAGGACGCCAAACATTGGAAACTCAACCACAGCATCTCCTTTCCCATCATCGCGACACGAGACAATGACGGCCTTGAAATGAGCAAACGGACCTTCTGTGATTTTAACCTTGTCGCCCTGTCTAAACACCGTTACCGGCTTCTCCCAATCATATCGGCCTTCGTCTGCGTTTTCGTTGAAAAGCTTGACTTTTTCCGCATCAGAAAGGATGGGGGAAATCCATCCACCGAGCACGTCACGGACGTGGTCAAAGCTTCTCAGACCTGCCAACGCTCGGTCAGAAACTAAGCATCGAACAAGCACGTAACCTACCATAACCGGGATTAAGGTAGGGGGTATGATCCTATGCCTACGACGCAATTCCGGGCCTCGACGCATCGGCACAAGGCACTCGATACGAGCTTCCTCCAGAGCATTTTTCACAGCCTTTTCTCTCCCACTGTCGACGCGAAGCACCATCCAAGGAGAATCACCCGTAACAGGGCATGATGCAGCGGTGCGATGCGCCATCGCGATTCGCTTCATCCTGTCCTTAAAGCGCTCGCCAGCGTTGACGCCGATCGGTGTCCCAAAGATGTCCTTATGCTGCATCGTCATTGTCCGCCTCGCTGATCGCCGAAAGGAATTTCAAGAGCGCTTCCTCGGCAGCCTCACCAGGGCTGTCTGCTCCGTCAGGAGCTGCGGGAAGCCAAACATATTCGGGAGGGTGTTCGATGAAGGGCCAGCCACGCCGCTCGTGCAGATCGGCCCATGCCGCAAACAGCTCGCTGTCGCGATGCACCTGCCGGAAATCGGCAACGTATGGCAGCAGCACGAGCGAGGTCACGAACGGCTCCTTCCGCCGCGCGAGATCGCGCATGGTGGTCACCAGCGGCCACCCGTGCTCCATGCGCTTGTGGTGCAGCAATGCTTCCCGGCTCACCTCGCCATCCCGGATGCACTTCTCGTCGAAGGTGGTCAGCACGATCCGGCCTTTCGGCTCCTGCGAAAGCGCGCGCAGCCTCGTACCCATCCAGAGCTTGCCGCAAACCTTGGCAATGCCGCGCGCCGGAGCAGTGACGATCTCTTCGGGAACGTCGCGCCAATGGCGATTTTTGAGATAGACCGCCGCCGCCATCAGGTCGGAAGGCTTGGCCCACCGGAGATAGGCTGGCGTACGCTCGATGCATTCGGTTCGTTCTTCATCCGAAAGCGCGAACCATGCGTTTCTGGCGAAATCCACATCGCCCTTCTTCCAGCTGGCGAACCACAGCGTGAAGTCACGCTCCATCTTTTTCCGATCAGCCCGTCTCAAAACTCCCTCTTCCGCGCCAGCGGTTGGAGAGTTAGCTGGAATGTTAGCTGGAAGAATCTTATCTTGGTGGAGCTCCTCCACCACCTTCATGGAACCATTTCCACCACCTTCGGGAACCATTTCCACCACCTTCGTTTCGGAAGGTGGTGGAACAGCTCCACCTTCCGAAACGAAGGTGGTGGCTTGTTCCCCGGTCAGGTCGCGTCCAGGCCATCTGGCGACATATTCGTTGCGCTTCCATTTCTGGCCGCGAAAACCGTGCTGCGTGACCTCGATCCAGCCCTTTTCCTCGGCGATTTCGAGGTGCTTGAGCACGGTCTTCTTGTCGAGGCCCGTCAGATCAACAAGCTCGGAAACCGGCGGGTAACATGATCCGCCGGTTGCATCCATTTTCAGGCCAAGCGTATGCAGCACCAGCCGCGTGATCGGCGGCAGGCCGGACTTTCCCACCGCATGACGCCATGACCATGCGCGGGATGTGGCGTAATGATCCGGCTCGTTCACGCCGCCTCCCTCTGCACCACGAGGTGCCTGCAGTTGGCCGCGACGATCGCCGCATAGGGATTTGGAGAAACGGAATTGCCGACGCAGGATACCTGCACCGACTTCGCGAACGGCACCCATACCGGCTCGCCGCCGCCCGCGGGTTCAGCCCATCCGCCGTCAATGACGTAGTCCGGCGGGAAGCCTTGCGCGTTATAGAGTTCGCGCGGCGTCAGCATGCGCATGCCGATATCGACGATGACGAATGCTTCGCCGCCAATGTCGAGCGTCACGACCTCGCGTTCGTCCCAGAAGCCGTGGGAGCGTAGGAAGTCTGCCACCGTGCGAGCTCTGGACATCTGGTCAGACGTGAACGGTGGCACGTCGAGCGATGCCTCGACATGCCCGTGCCTGTCCTTCGTCGTGATGGTGCGGGTAGGCTGGTCTTCTTCGCCGCCGTCGCCGGTCCCATAATAGGCTTGCAGGTATGGCGCGACGAGGAGCGATTTCCGGCCACCATCCGCCGTTATGGTTGCCGATGGTTCGTCGACGGCGTGTCCGGTGGAGGTTCCGAACTGCCGCGAGATGAACGCGCTGATAACGCCCTGCTGCGATCCTGAGGCGGTTACGGTAGAGACTGGCTCGTCCGGCGACCGGCCCGGATTGACACCACCCTCCCGCCTGCTGTCCTTGTTGTGCTGCGCCACGAACGCCACCGCGGCGCATACGTCCGCTTTGGCCGTGATGGTTGCCATCGGCTCATCGCCGCCGCGCGGCCGGCTCTGTCCAGCTCTGCCGCCGCATCCGACCAGCGTTGGGATGATGACCGAGTTCTGGTCCTTCTTGCTTGCGGTGATCGTATGGTGGGGCTGCTCGACACTGCGGACCGCCCCGCCCTGCTGCGCATGGGTAAGGACCGGCGTGAGCAGACCGATCGGCGCTGCGCCTCCCGGTTTCTTGATGAAACTGTTCGCGGTGATCGTAGAGATCGGCTCGCGAAGATCCTGGCCGGTCGCGCCTGTGTTAAATCTCGTAATCGTCGTCGCCACTAGCGCGTGACCTATCCCGCCGGCAGTGACCACGCCGTAAGGATCATCGATAGGATACTCCCGCCTTCCGCCGCTGTCGCCGTGGTTGATGCTGACGAGGAATGGCTTCTCCGCATCCAGCACATAGCGTTTCATGCCGCGCGCCACGCGGGCCATTGTATTGTCGGCGAGCGGGCGGATGGCACGGAGCCCGTGCTTCGCCATGATCTCCTCACTGGTGTCGAAGATCGACGGGCAAGGGAGCGACCAGTCGATGATCTCGGCGGCAGTTCTCCATGGCAGCTTGCGGCCGGCGATCACGTCGGGATCGTCAGGTGCTCCATGCGTCGGCTTAGGCCATGCGATCTTTTTGCCATCAAAGCGGATCACCATGAACAGCCGCTTGCGGATCGTCGGAGCGCCGTAGTCGCAGGCGCGCAGCTCCCGATATTCGATCTTTCCGCCAAGCCTGCGCAGCATCCGGCACCACTTCCGGAAGTTCTCGCCGCGCCGTTCGGGATCGGGCATCATGCCCCGATCGGTGGCGATTAGAGGCCCGTAGTCCTTGAATTCCTCGACGTTCTCCATGGTGATGACATCGATCTTGCCGCCGCTCTTCTGTATCCGCTCCACCCATCCCGGAATAATCCAGCAAAGATCGCGTATGTTGCGCTCGACAGGCTTGCCGCCCTTAGCCTTGGAAAAATGCTTGCAGTCGGGCGAAAAGTGCATGAGACCGATATGACGACCGGCGAGATAGTCCAGCGGATCGACCTTCCAGACGTTCTCCGAAAGATGCATCGTCTGCGGATGGTTCGCCGCATGAAGCGCCAGCGCCGCCGCGTTGTGGTTGATGGCGATATCGGGCGAACGACCAAGCGCCATCTCGATACCGGTAGAGGCGCCACCACCACCCGCGAAGCTGTCCACGATCATCGGCGGAATCGTGCCGTAATCCCTCAGCACATCCGCCGTTGTCGCGTCCCCGAAGAGCGTCGAATGCATGTTCATGTCGCACATCCCCCATTTTGACCGGCTCAGGTTCGGCGATGCGATGAAGCCGCCCGTTGGCGGTGGCAAAGGCCATGAAATGCATCAGGTATCCGGTCTCGCGCCGGTCTTCGCCGAGCACGGATAAAATGGTTTCGAGGTAGGAAAGCCCGTCGCGGAACCCGTTCGCCTGCAGCCAGCGGCGAATGAAATGCTGGTCCGCGTACAGTGTGGAAAGCGGGCTCTGAAGCAGCCAGCGCGCCATGTCCTGGCGCGTCGCGCAATCGGAAATATCGAAGGGAAGCTCCGTCATTCTGCGGCCTCGCAAGTGGGCCGCTCGCCCGCTTCGAAACCCCAAAAATGCCATTTGCCGTTCAGCCGAACATCGCCAGTTACAAGGCTCTCTCGGCGCTGGAATAGCTCCAGCTTACGCATCTGCGGAAACAGCCGTTCGATCTCTTGGGCAAAAAATACTGGTTTGCGGCTGTGCGCGCCCTTCTTTTCGCGGTACAGGCTGCGTGGCTGCGTGCCGGGAAGAAGCCCAGGGAAATTCCCGCGCTTGCCAATCAGAATGTGTTCGGTCTGGTCGCGAAGCCAGCGACCCATACCCATGTCTTCCTTGTCCCACGTCCAGATGGTGACGTATTCAAACCCCCAATCACGCAGAACACCGATGCCGTCATCGATGCGATTACTCGTGGCCCAGAGAAAAATAATCGCATCCGGCGTGAAGGGAGTTTTGACGCCGGCGCAAAGCGCCTTAATGTCTTCGAGCGGCATGGATGGGTAAAGCAGGCCCTTGTCTTGCCCAGTCTCATCGCTCCACGCCTCCTGCTCCCATGGTGGGTCTGCGTAACCGACTGGGAAGGCCGCACGCGGCATTTCCCCTGCTATAAGCTTCCCGCGCTCGGCAGTAAGGTTGATCATGCTCGTTCGGACAGCACGCTTATCGGCCATTCGCTCGGTGCGGATTTCCTTCGCTCGTTGGAGGATCTGTTTTTTCTCGGCACGAAGAGCATCCTCTTGCGCCTGGCGCTCCAGGTAACTTAACTCTGCTCCTGCACTCACCGAGATTTTGCCGCTGTCGATGGCCCGGATTAGGTTTTCGGACCCGTGCTCTCGAATGCGCTTTGCCGACACGACAGCGCGTTCCGAGATCGACAACCTTCGAGCGGCTTCCCGGGTCGGCAAATTTGCCGACCCGGATGTGACTTGATTAATGCCCCTCTCCCAATCCACGATCTTCGCGGCGACCATGGCGCGCTGGCTTTCCGTCAGATGGCGGCGCCTCAGATTGAGCGAGAGTACGAAACCAAGTGGGTCGTCGCCCTGATATTCGCAGTAACGAGGCACTATACCTGCCCGATGGCAGGCCTCCTCGCGGTTCCGGCCGTCGATGATGCGTCCCTGAAAAATCCAAACCGGGTTTTCTTGACCGCGAGCGGCAATATCTTCCGCTAGCTCGTTCAGCTCGCCGTCGCTTAGCATCGGAAACAGGTCAGCTAGCACGTGGTGCGGATAGCGCCCGTTCGGTGGCTGCATAGTTGACTGCGCCGGATCTGCAGAAACTGGAACGTGACCATGCATCTTCCGGCCCTTCGGCGTGAAGGTGAACCGGTTACCGTCCTTCGGGTCGCGATCAAGGATGCCCTTTATGTTGAGCCGCATGGCAACCTTGGTCATGGGTTGCGATGGGCTCTGGTAGAAACCGTCCCGCCGGACGGCCTCCAGGATCTCGCGAGCACGATCACCCGCCAACTGGTGCGCGCTGTTCGTCATAGCGCCTTCCTCCGGTTCAGGCGCTCGATTGAGCGGGCGACGGTCTCGGCGCGACGGCCTTTCCTCAGCCGGTCTGAGATTTCGCGGGGATCATAGGGAAAACTCGCAGCGGCTATGGCGCGCCGGAGGCGATCGGGAAGATCGTCATAGGCCCGCATGACTTCGATGCGGTCGGATATCGCGAGGATATTCATGAGAACACCGCCCGGTCGCGCCAGCACTGGCTGTCGCCTTCCTCGATCAGCCTGCAAACATCCGCTTCGGGGATGCCGAGCCGTGCAGCGATGCAGAAAGTGGAAAGCTCGCTTGAATGCCACAGTTCCAGCACGCGGGCGAAACGGGACTGTTTGACCAGTAGCGCCTGCCACTTTGATGGGGGGGCGGTCGCGAGAGGATTGAAACCCATAAGTCAGGCTCCTCCCGACGCGCTGTCGCGGATCTGCTGCAGCAGACGGATCGCCTCGTCGCATTCCTTGACGATCGACTTGTTGTCGGCCGCATCCAGCTTGCCGTCCTGCAAGGCCTCGTGGATCGCCCGGACCACGTCCATCACCTCAAGCGACACGAGCGTGCCACTTTCTCGGGTGATCGCCCGGCGCTCCCGGCCTTCGCCCGCCACCAGGCGGTAACCGAGCAGATGCGCCATGGCAGACAGGATGACCGGGCTCTGCGCCTTTCGATCGGCCTCGATCGCAACGTCGACGGGGATCAGCGCTTCGCGGTTTTCCTCGTTGAAGGAGGCATATTTCGAAAGCGTCGAGACGGTGACGCGAGTCATCAGCGGGAAGTTATTCACCCCGCCGCCGAGCCTGTAGCTGGAATCAGTCGCACCCTTCAGGCTGCGGATTTCTTCTTCGGAAATAGTGCGCACGAAATCACCCCTGATTGCGGTCAAGGAAAGTTTTGTCGGAAAGGATTCGATGAAGCGGCGGCGGGGTCCGCCTAGGGTCCGCCTGTCAGATCAAGGGGGACCGCATGGATAGGCAGAATAGGGACAAGAAAACGGAGCCGGGGCGCGTCGTGCCATCGCAGCCCCGGCTCCAGTTGCCGCGCGGCGCGACGGGCGCTGCGCGGGGTTCGGCCATGGCAAGGGAGGAGATGCCACCGCCGGGGGAACATCGTGAAGGAGGCGCGTCATTCGGCGGCCTCCGGCATGGGTCCGTAAAGGTCTGGTCGAAGCTTATGTCTCGAAATGCAAGTGTGGCGTTCGATCGCCAGCACTCTTCCTGGGGGGATAGATTTCCATTGGGATATTGCGGAGGGGTCTATGTCCAACTCTGCAGCAAGCAGAACTCGACGCCCTCTCTCTTCGTCCAGCCATTTAAGCAAATCGTCCATGGCGGGAAATTAGTGTCACTAAAAATTTTAGTCAAGCTAAGTTTTAGTGAGGTTGGATGGTGCAGCGTCGTGAAAGTTAGGAATGTGCGCGCATGACGAAAGATACCGCGCTCGCGATCCCGCTCTTCATCAAGGAGCGCCGCAAAAAGTTGAACATGAGTCAAGAGACGCTTGCCGAACGTGTTGGAGTATCTCCGGCAACGATAAGCAATCTCGAAACAGGGCGAAACGGATTTTCGGACAAAACCCTTGCTGCAGTGGCGGATGCGCTCAAATGTCGGCCAGTGGACCTACTGCTACCACTCGGAGATCAAACCAGGGTCAGCGGAGAAGTTGCGGTTAAAGAGCTGCTCAGCAGGATAGAAGGGCTGCCGCCTACGGCGATTAATCCAATATGGAAGCTTATTTCGGGCTACATTGAAGACGCCGAGTAATATGGACAAAGCCTTCCTCGTGGTCGATTTGGACGCGCCAATCGCCGCCATGTAGCACAGCCATCGCTATCGAGATCTCGGCGGTCTTGCGTTTGATCACCGCCTCCATCTCATTCTCTGTCACCCCGCTCGTGCCATACAACAGATCCGCAACAATTTCTTCTTTACGGTTGCGGTACTTTGGCTGGATGCGGTGAATGATGGCCATATAAGACCTCCCGGTTAACGCAGGTTACCAGAGGCTTACATGACTCAAAATATCGAACATTACAAGAACAAATGACTCTGCATACCTCCCGGCGTGACAGTCCGCCCGCAGTACGCGGAAATTCATATTTTTAGCTGCACTAAAATTTCACGCTTGACGTGAACTTTAGTGTGACTTAAGTTTTTCTCCATCGGACCTGATAGTTGGTCCGACATACCCCAACCCCGCACGAGAGGGACCGGCGCAGGTCGCATCCTGCGCCGGTCCGGCGGGAAAGATGGAGAGAGATATGCAGACGCAACCCTACAATCCCGTCAGCCTTCGTGATGTCGCCTTCGAGATGGCATCTATCCAGCGTGATCGCGGCTACAGCCTGACGCGCGAAGACTTCCGCAAGGAAGGCTTTACCGACGAGCAGATCACCAGATACGGCCAGGACGCTGGCGTCCTGTTCGCCCGCATGGAGCGCGGCCTCGCTGCCTGATCCGCTTCGGTGCCCGCACTGCGGCGGTGCGGCATCCGAAACGGATCTTTCGAGGAGTTGCCTGCCATGATCCAGATTACCCCGATGACGCCGGATGTCCCACGCAAGGATCTCGGCACGTTCAGGAAGCAGCTTACCGAGGCTCGCGGACCGGTTTTCGACGCGATGACCGGGCTTCTGCTGTTTTTCGTGACGGGCTTTTCGCTCGGCCTGATGTTGGGTGCGCTCTGATGGGACGGCTGATCAGGCTGCCGGTCCGGCCGGCCCTTCGCGTCGTCGAGGCGCTTCCGCCGTCGACATCGGCCCATCTTCAGCGGGAAGTTCAGGAGGTGCAAATCAGCCTTCGGCGGGCCTTGCGGCACTTCGGTGCGGATGACGCCGCTTCCATATCGGAACTGAGCGCCGAACGTGGAACGGAGGAATTGGAGACCGCGCTCTTCTACGCGCTGAACTTGCGTGGCTGCCTGAATGCCGACATGGAACTACGGCGCGCGCTTCTGGCGCGCATCGAAAAGCGGGAGGCGGCCCGTGGTTAAGTTCCTGCTGCACAGCTCGCGTCCTGCGGCTGGCGCTCCCGCCCCCGCGCGTGAAGCGCCGAAAACTCCCATGTTCCAGTTTCGGCTGCATTGCCCCGGAGGCCTGAAGTTCGACGTTCAGGCCGCAACGGAGGAGGATGCGCGCCAGCACGTCCGCAGACGTCATTCGTCGAGGATCACCAAGGTTGAATTTATCGGAGAGGTAAAACGCCATGCCCCAATTGCACGTTGACCTTTTCGGTCATGAGACCGTTCTTTCGCGTCGCGAACCCGCCCATGCAGACGCTGTTCGGCGCGCCTTCCGCGCCCTTGCGGACGGCGAACCAACCCGAGAAGTGATGGAGATCCTTTATCAGGAGTTCGGGGACTCGTGTGGTTTGCGCCCCCCTGTCTCGGAACTCAACCTGGCCCGGAAGTGCGAGACGCGGAGTAAGAGCCGTGGCTGACGCAGCGCTTTTCCGTGTTCATCGTTCACAGCTTCTGCCGGCGCTGGATGCGGCATGCGCGGGAGCAGACCGTAGCGCCACGATCCCCATTCTCTCGCACGTCTTGTTGCGCCCCGAAGGCGATCAACTACGGTTGCGGGGGACCGATCTGAACATTGAGATCGAGGCTGTCTGCGAATTGCTTGATACTAGCCATTCCTCCGGGATCGCTCTTGCCGCCTCAGATCTTTTGGGTTTGGTAAAGAGCCTTCCTGAGGCGGCGGAGATTGAGTTTCTGCCAGGTCGCTTCGGTGGACAGATTGCCATCCGCACCAAGGCCTCAAAGTTTACGCTCCTGAGCCTCCCAGAAGCCGACTTCCCATCGATCTCAAGCCAACTTGATGGCGACCAATTCGGACTGGATGTGTCGCCGTTCATAAGTGCGATCGGGAAGGTTCTCTTTGCGGTCGACAAGGCAGACACAGGCCGTCCGTACACATTGGGGATATACCTCGCGCCAGAGGAGAATGGCGATCGGCTGCTTGTCGCGGCTACGAACACTCGAACACTTGGCATTATCAGGCTGCGCACTCAGTCCCCCGCCCGCTTCGATCCCGTCATCATTCCGGGCAAGCTGGCGCAGACGATGCGCAAGCTGTTCTCGGACGAAAAGTCCGTCGCAACAATGATGGTCTCCGATCATCTGATGCGCGTGAGCTGCGGCAACGTGTCAATTTTCTCTCGCCTGATCGATGGCGAGTTTCCGGTGAAGATATTCGAAACCCTTCCAAAGGAACCAGACTATCAGATCATCGCCTCTGTCGACGCGCTCAAGTCGTCCGTCCGTCGCATCCTTCTGGTCGCCGGCGACTACATGAAAGAGGGCGTGCGTGTCTCTTTGCAATCGGGCGGCCTGCGTCTGGAGCTGGTTAATTCGCAGGGCGAATCTGCTGTGGAGCATGTGCCGGTAGATTTCGAGGGGACCAGCGACTTTTCGATCGGCTTGAATGCGAAGCTCATAGACGGCGTCCTAGACAGTGTGGCCACGCAAGACGTTAGGCTTGGCCTGACGTCGGGCGGAAATACCGTATTCCGCCCCACCGCGGATATCGACGACATGTTTGCGATTGCGCCTATGAACGCGAGGGGGGTCGATCAATGACGATCTTCGACCTTCAGGGAAATGCAGTACAGGAACCGGCAAGAATACGCCGCACGGCTCTGTTCTCGGATAACGGCCTGTATCGATACCGGCTGACCCGTCAATGGGATCTGACCGGCGTGATGCTTCCAGTTTGCATGCTAAATCCGTCGACGGCCGACGCGGATAAGGACGATCCGACGATCCTTACCCTGATGAAGTTCGGTAAGGCATGGGGATATGGCGGGATCGTCGTCATTAACCTCTTTGCCCTACGCACCTCGTCCCCGCAGGATCTAAAGCGAAACGCGTGGCCGCACGGATTGGACAATAATCTGCATCTTGAGCAGGTGCTGTCGGCCGCGCGCCACACCTCGACGCCTGTCCTTGCTGCATGGGGAAACGACGGCGCCCATTGGAACCGGCAGGACGAAGAGTTCTGCAGGCGCGCCAAAACCGCGATGGTCGATCTCGTCTGCCTTGGCCTGACCAAGGACGGTTTTCCGAAACATCCGCTCGCGCGTGGAAAACACCGCATCCCCTCAGATCAAAAGCCGCTCATGTGGCGGCGCTGGATGGACCAGTGAGATGGCGACGCGAGAGGAAATCGACCGCCTTGCTCTTGTCCGTGCCCGCCACAGATCCGTGCCGCACGCTGCTATGAGGGTCGACGATGAAAGCGGCGCACACATGGACGCGGCGGATGGTGCGCGCCTGTTCTCGTTCTCAACCTCGTGCCCACATCCATACCGCACGTTTTTCACGGATGTTTATGACGACGTCACCTTTCTGATTGCGATGTTCGACAGGGCAACCAGAGACAATCGAGAGCTACGCCATCAGCTGACAAGCGAACGTCCGGATCTCGCGAAGGAATGCGCCCGCTACTGCGATGACTCGGTGTTCAAGCGCTACCTTGCCGACGTTTACGGTCTCGACACAGCCGACCGCGAACGGGTGGCCGCCGGAGTCAGAAAGATTCTCGGCATCAAATCCAGATCTGAACTCAACACAAAGCCAGAAGCCGCCAGAGCGTGGAACGACCTGCGAGGCCGCTTCGAGGCATGGAGGCTCACGGCATGAGTGAAGCAGTGGAAGCGTTGGCCCGCTCGTTGGCAGAGCAGGAAGGTTGGCGATGGGATGACGAAAACCAGATGCTGGATGTCGCGGCTGCCGGTTGGCAGAAGACGAACCGCGAGCGGCTGACCTGGAGAAAACGTGCCGAGCTTGCTTTGTCATCCTCGCTGCCAACTCAGCATCAAAATCTTTCCGCAGAAGATACCGCCATTGCGATATGCGAGGCTTGCGGCAAACACATCCAGGAGGGCGAGCCATATCTCTGGGGACCGGAAACTAGTCTCTGCAGCGATTGCGCGCCGACTTATCAGGCCCTTCTGGACGAGCCAGAAGGGTTTGTGAACGCGGATGGCGACCCTCTGACGCCAGAGCAGTGCCGCGCCTGGTACGACGAACATATCGCCGCCGGCGGCAAGGCGACGGACAGCATGGCGAAGGTCGATCGACCATTGTCCACCCCACCGCCCGTTCATCAAATGCGGGGTGCCGCTGATGCCTACGTTGCCGAACAGGGCATCGAGCATAGCGGCGGGATCATCGAGGCGGCATTTGAGGCTGGCGCGCTATGGGCCTCCCGCGCCGCCCTCGCATCGGAGGGCTCGACGGATGGACGCTAAGCAGCTCCACATTCTCCAGCACTCGCTTGGGCTCGACCAGTACGGACGCGGCACGTTCTACCGTAACAGGTTTGTCACCGGCGAAGGCAGCATCGATCATCCGATCTGCATGGAGCTCGTCGCGCTCGGCTACATGAAGCGCTTCCAGGCCGTCGAGCTGTTCGGCGGCAGTGACGCCTTCACCGTTACCGAAGAAGGCAAGCGCGCCGCCGTGGCGGAAAGCCCAGCGCCTCCGAAGCTCTCACGCAGCAAACAGAGGTACATCGACTTTCTCGCATACGACGGCTCCATGACCTTCATGGAATACATCAGGTGGCGGGACTACCGCGACAGGAGGTCCGCATGAGCCTGTTTCAGACCATCCGTTGCAAACTTGGCAAGCACATTTGGAAGTCTGTCCGCAATCGGCATTGGGTGCAGAGCGAGTGCGTTCATTGCGGTGCGCATGGTGCTACTCATTTCATCCCCCTCATGAAGAGCGTCGATGACTGCGAAGGCTTTGACGATCCTGAGGAGCGTTGCCCGCGTCATCCGAATGACTGCTTGTGCTGGGATGTGCGGGCCCCATCACCCTCGACGCATTTGCGGGTTAGCGAGATCATCGCAAAAATCAGGCATCAACTCGAAATCAATGTGCAGATTGCCGAAGATCAGTACCCGGAAGGGCCGATCGTGGACGGCAAGCGCGTGAAGGGCCTTACCCACTCTCAGGATATTCTTGCCCAGCACATCCGCGACCATTTGAGCGAACTAGAGTTGGTCATCGTCTCACCAGCGCCCGCACCCTCGACGCATGGGGCGGGTCTGCCGCCTGCTAGCGACATAGAAAAGCTCGGCGGGTGGACGCTCTCTCATGATTTCGTAGACCAGTTGGCACGAAAGGCAGAGGAGGAGACGACCTACCCCTGCACGATGGAGGTTGCCGAGCATATCGCCCTCGCAGTTGCCGATATTCTTCGTTCCAGCCCACCGCCCCAACATCAAAAGACGGCGCATGATGAGTTCCTAGACGCATCCGAGGAATTCAGCACTGAGAACAAGCGCCGGGAGGCGGAGCTTCATGCACCAGCGCCTGTTACTCATATGATGGTCACCGACGAATTGGCGACAACGTACAAGGCAGCCTTCCGCGCTGTCTTTGACCGCTGGCTCAACGACGAGGCTGGCATTCCTCAGGAGAACATCGGCCTGATTGCCACAAAAGCTGGCCTGCAAGCTGTCTTCGATACCCTCGCATCGGAGGCGTCCGAATGAGCCGGCAGGTCAACCGATACCTCAAAGACAAGGCGATGGATCAGATCGACCACGCGCTCGGCCGTCCAGTCGATCCTCTGATCGAAACCTACCGAAACCATTTCGCCGTCAATGCTGACAGCAAGACCGCGAAGGAATTCGACGCCTCTCCGTTCTGGAGCCGGAACGGCAAAGGCGCACCGGGTGGCATGGCGTTTTACCACGTTACCGCCGAAGGCCGGCAGGCTCTCAAGCAGCATCTGAAGGCTATCGGGGACAGACACCGCATCTTCAACGTGACTTTCGACGGCCACACTCAGCCGGTGGTCGCTGAGAGCGCGTCGAAAGCTCGATACAGCCTTTGGCTCGATATCTCCGATTGCTTCGCCGATCTCAGCTTCAAAAAGTTCTGTCAAACCGCAACCGTGAGGGTCGCAGCATGAAGGTTCACACCCTCAAAGTCTGGCCAAAGCAATTCGAAGAGCTGTCGATCGGCGACAAGACTTTCGAATATCGCCTCAACGACCGCGACTTCCGCGTTGGTGATACGCTGCACCTGCAAGAGTATCAGCCCGACAAAGACATCTACACCGGCCGCGTCATGAACCGGCTTGTGAAGCATATGCTGACCGAGGGGTTTGGATTGCCCGACGGTTATGTCGTGATGAGCCTCGGGCCATACCCATCACCCTCGACGCGGGAGGTGGGTCGCAAATGACCAGACGCGACAGCATCCGCGAAAAGATCATGACGCGCGTCCGGATCGACGAGCAGACCGGCTGCTGGATCTGGACAGGCCCAACGTCTGGCGCGACGGGTCGTGGAGCCGGTTACCCTCGCATGTCCCTCGGGGGGGCAGACCGTAGCGGTGCACCTGGTCATGTGGACCAACGAGCACGGCTACATTCCGGGGAAAAAAGAAATCGACCACTACTGCCGCAACCGTCTCTGCGTTCGTCCCGATCCAGAGCACCTGCAGCTCGTCACCCGCAAGCGCAATATCCTGCGCCAGTGGGAAGCGCGCAAAGCGGCGATGGCTTGTGAGGAGGTTTGAAGATTGAAACCGCTGCGCGTCGAAATCCTCCCCACCTCTCTTCCGCCACTTGGCATTAACCGGGAACAGGCAGCCGCCCTAGTCGGTATCAGCACATCGCTGTTCGACAAAGCGGTGACTGCCGGCACCATGCCGAAGCCTCGCATGATTGGCGAACGGCAAGTTTATGACGTTGGGGAGCTAGTTGAGGCATTTAGGAAGCTTCCTCATAAAGGCGGCGAAGATCTGGCACTTGACGCTCGCGCCTCCGAAGACAATCCTTGGGACTGATGAGCAAGATGTATCCGAAGCTTCCCAAAGGCGTGACGCTCGATCGCGATTGGCGAACGAAGGAGCCGCGTTTCTATTTTCGTGCTCCCGGCCGCCCAAAGGTCCGCCTAACTGAGGAGCCGGGAAGCGTGGCCTTCGAAAATGAAGTTGCCTGCGCACGGTTGGGCGTCCCGTATCTGAGGCCCGGAGAGAAGCCCAAGCCGGAGCCCTTGATCCGCGCTCCGAACGAGGGAACTCTTGACTGGTTGGTACTGAAGTACAAGGCGCGGGCTGGCAATACGATGGCGCCGGATCAGCTCGCCCGTCGTGCACGCCTTCTCGAAAAAGTTTGTGATAGCCTGACCCCAAAAAAGAAGAATAGGCGGGGAGATCTGCCGGTCGACAAGATCGAGCGGAAGCACATTCTGGAGATCCGCGACGAGCTGGCGCAGACAGCCGGGGCTCAGGACAATCTCGTGAAGTACATTTCGGCAATGTTCGGATGGGCAATCGAAAATGACCTGGTGAAGATCAATCCGGCCCTGCGCATCAAAAAGGTTGGCGGGGGAACCGGTTTCCATACCTGGACCGTCGACGAGGTGAAGCAGTTTGAGGCAAAGCATCCGCCAGGAACCAAGGCGCACTTGATGCTGAGTATGGCCCTTTTTACCGGCCTGCGCCTTCAGGAGCTTGCCATCATGGGTCGCCAGCACGTTCGCGATGGTTGGCTGACGATTCGGCCAGGGAAGACCTCGAAGTCAAGCGGCGTAACCGTGCAAATCCCAATCCTCCCGGAATTGCAGAAGAGGCTTGATGATCAGCCTGCCAAACAGATGACCTATCTCGTCACAGAGTACGGCAAACCGTTCACCGTCAATGGACTCGGGAACAAGATGCGCGACTGGTGCGACGATGCGGGGCTGTTCCATTGCTCTACCCACGGACTGCGGAAAGCAGGAGCGACGATCGCGGCGGAGAACGGTGCGACTGACGATGAACTGATGGCGATCTTCGGATGGACGACGAAGAAGCAGACCACGCTCTATACGAAGCAGGCTAACCGGAAAAAGCTCGCGGCCGGCGCCATCCATAAACTTCGGTCAGAACAAACTAGCAATGAAAATTGTCCCACACCCGAAGGGGTCGTAAAAAGTGGGACAAAAAGGGAGAAAAAGCCAAGCAAAAACAATGCTTGAAAAATGGAATGGTGCCCAGAAGAGGTGACAAACAACTGAGAATTTTCAATCTCTTGCGGCACCGTGGGACAAATTCATATCCACTGAAAAGATTATGCTTTCTGCATCGGGTGTCCCACAGCTCCGGAA
>Ga0268290_100038_pt1 | contig 96181 bp, 92 predicted proteins | sample MetspRMADM_FD_191346 | JGI IMG/M metagenome (GOLD analysis project Ga0268290, IMG submission 191346) | Soil microbial communities from San-Diego area, Southern California, United States - Methylocaldum sp. RMAD-M | ecosystem: Environmental > Terrestrial > Soil > Desert | place: USA: California... | reverse complement strand
AGCTGAAATCGAAAGGAAAACCCGGCAAAGTCGCGCTCGTCGCCGTCATGCGAAAGATGATCATCATCCTCAACGCAAGAATGCGGGAACACCACGCTAACGCGATTGACACCTAACACCGTTGCTTCTTTTTTTGCCTGGAACGGATCCTCGTCAGCCGGAGGATGCGCCGGTGAAAACCGCCAGCTGAGCGTCGAAAGCACGCCTGTAGGCGGGCCGCGCTTCACCGCGCGCCACATAGGCGGAGAGGTTTGGATATTCCTGCAGTATATCCGATCCCTTCAGCCTGAGCAGCACTGATACCATCAGCAGGTCGCCGGCGCTGAAGGCGCCATCGAGCCACTCGGCATCGCCAAGGCGGCCGGAAAGTCCGTCGAGCCGGTCGCGGATGCTTTCCCCGAGGACGCGCAGGCGCTGCTCGTACCAAGGCTGGTCGCGCTCGAGGATTGTCGCGAGAGCGCGTTCGAAGATCGGCGGCTCTACAGTGTTGAGCGCTGCAAACATCCATGTGATGGCGCGCGCCCGCGCATTGGCATCGTCCGGCAGCAGGCCCGCATGGCGCTCGGCGATATGGAAGACGATCGCCCCCGACTCGAACAGGGCGAGATCACCTTCCTCATAGGTCGGTATCTGTCCGAAAGGATGAAGCGCGAGATGCGCCGGCTCCTTCATCGCCTTGAACGAAAGAAGACGAACGTCGTAGGGCTGGCCCACTTCTTCCAGCGCCCAGCGGACGCGCATGTCACGCGCCAGCCCCTTGCCTCGATCGGGCGACCGCTCAAAGGCGGTAATGGTAATCGTCATTTGTGCTCTCCCTAGCCTGTCTCCCTTGAAGACGACCGGCCAAACGGGGTTCCGACACGAATGGCCGAGATAATCTCCGCGTCCACTCTCGCACGGAGAACTTCGCCTCATGGATGCCGCGACCCTAAACCATTTGATTGAGTTGACTTGCAATCCCCCTGATGACCTCCTGTCGCGGCAGGAAGAGACTGGTTCCGACTCGGGCGAGATTCCGATCTCTTTTCGATGAAGCCGGCTGGTCTTGCGTATGGTGGGGACTCGCGTCTCGGCGGACCAGCGCGAGCCCCCGTCCTTCCGAAGGCGAAAGCCTATCCCGATTGGCGGCCCTAAGACCTGCGCTTTACCGGCAGCGCATGTTTCCAGGCCGTCTCCAGCGCATTGAGAAGATCGGCCTCGTTCAGTTCGGAAAGAATGGCCGTCGTCCAGCCCTGCCGCCCCCAGGCGTTGCCGACGGGAGAAAAGGCGGTTGGCAGGACCGTGCATTTCAGGCTTTGTTCGTCAGGTTTGAACTTGAAATTCGCCGTCAGGCCGTCTCCGGCGAGCGTCACGTAGATGCGTGCCACCTTGAAGGCCGCCCTGTCGAAATGTGGCGCCTCGACGGTTCCATCGAGAGAAAGGGCAAGGCGGCGGAGCATCTCGGCGTCTGCCATGGCAGTATCAGCTGCAGAAGCGCCGGCCGCTCTTGCGCGAGCGGAGATCGAAGTGGAAATGGTTCCAGTGTTCGGCATTGCTGCCGGGACCGAGAACCGTGCTGAAATATTTGCAGCTGTCGCTACGTACCGATTTCAGCAACCCGCCTTCGCGGAAGGAGAAAAGCCCCTTCTTCCGCACATCGATTTCGTGGCCGTTCTTCAGCACGATCTGGCCAATGTCGATGGCATTGCCGCGCGCATGTTCCGACATCGGGTTGTAGCGCTGGCGGCTGTTGTTCATACGACGGCAGGAATAACCTCCCATGGGCACGATTTTGCGCACACCCGTCAGGTAACGAGTGCGAGCCGAAACGGCGAGCTCGTTCTTCACCCATTTCGCAAAGGCAAGCGTCGTCTGGCAGTTCAGGGTAACGGCGGGTTTTACGTCGATATTGCCGGACAGTCCGGCAAGCTTGACAGGGTAGTTGATGCCGCAGCTCGGGCCGTTGGAAATGCGCGGCAGGTCGTTGAATTCCACGCCAAGGCGGCGCAGCTCCGTCCGGCAGCTGACTTCCGACTGCGGCATGGCGCCTCTGAGCCACGGCTGATCGCGCTGGCTCATCGGCCCGCTGTCGTTCATCGGGTTGTTGGGGCGCAGCATCGCCACTTCCTGGGTATCGGCGGCGGGCGCGCGGCTTGGCGGAACGATGCGGGATCCGTCGCCCCAGACCATGCCGCCGTTTGCGCCATCTCTCTGCAGTCCGGCCCCCTGGCGCTTCGGCGGAACGACGACACGATCATCCGACATCGGCTGGGAGATCGGCTGGCGGCGCGGCTGCAACGCCACCGGCTCGTCAGTGCCGATCCCGTCGACCACGGGCTGATCGCCGACGCCTTCGGCGATGTCGGTATCCTGTTCTTCGGCAAGGCCGGTGATATCGCTTTCGTCCGGTCCAAAACCCAGTTCGGCGTCCATGTTGACGCCTTCTTCCGGAATGACGTTCGACCCGCCGGACGGATAGGTGTTTTGCGCGGCGGATGCCTGCTGCAATGCCTCATCGCTGTCGATCATCGGCAAACGGCCCTGCCGCGGCGGAGAGCCGCTATGAGAGCCTGACCATGCCGGATTGAGAGGCGCCGACTGCACCTGGTCAGGCACCCGCAGATAATTGCCGCTGTCGCCGGTATAAGCATCCCCCGGCCCGGATGCACCGCGCGACGAATATCCGTAATCGACGGAACTGACCTGCGAAACCGGCGCCCGGCTCATCTGGTAGGCCTGCTGCGACATCGGCTCGGGCGGAAGGGATCGCGTCGGCTGGATCGCGCCGACGCTGGTAGCGCTGTCGATCGATGCCGGCGGCACTAGATCCCCGGAGGAACAGGCGACCAGCATCGACGACATCATCAGCGAGGTTACGACCCGCCGGGAAAGGGAAGCATACGCCATACCAGTTGCCACTCTTCCGGTGCCGAAATGACACACATGACGAGTTTAGGCAGTGTCGGTAAACGAAGGCTTGAGAGATCAAGGCCTTTTCAAGGCTTTTAACGGTCGGAGCGGTTCTCGGCCACCGTCTGAATGATGACCTTCCTGTCGGCAGGCGGCGCTCACCGTTTGATCGGCGTCAAAAAGCCGCCGGACTTTCATCCGGCGGCTCGGTTGATGATGGCGCGGCTGTCAGGCAGCGCGATAACGGGTGGTCGAGCCGTAGGCAGCGCCCCGACCGGCATTGTTGTCCAGCGTGAAGGCCGCGAGCAGATCCTGCAGGTGAAGGCTCTGGTCCGCAAGCGTCTGGCTCGCCGCCGTGGTCTCTTCCACCATGGCCGCATTCTGCTGGGTCATCTGGTCCATATGGTTGACGGAGGAATTGATCTCCTGCAGCCCGGTCGCCTGTTCGCGGGCGGCGGTGGCGATCGTGTCGACATGCGCGTTGACGCGCTCGACAAGCGTGGCGATCTCGACCAGCGCGTCGCCGGTCGAGCGCACCAGCGAAACACCGCCTTCGACCTCGCGTGCCGAATTGCTGATCAGCGTCTTGATCTCCTTCGCCGCATTTGCGGAGCGTTGCGCAAGCTCGCGCACTTCCTGGGCAACGACTGCAAAGCCCCTGCCCGCTTCCCCCGCACGCGCCGCCTCAACGCCGGCGTTCAGCGCCAGCAGGTTGGTCTGGAAGGCAATCTCGTCGATGACAGAGATGATCTGGTTGATACGGTTCGAGGATTCCTCGATACGGCCCATGGCGTCGATCGCGTTGCGGACGATCTGGCCCGAACGGCCGGCGCTTTCCTTCGTCTCGCTCACCATCTCGCGCGCCTCGTGCGCACGTTCCGATGCGGTACGCACCGTTGCGGTGATCTCGTCGAGCGCGGCGGCGGTTTCCTCAAGGGCCGCTGCCTGCTGTTCGGTGCGCTTGGAGAGATTGCCGGTGGCGCTCGAGATATCGGCCGCACTGTCGCGCACCACGAGGCTCGTCTCGGTGATCGCGCCGATCGCACGGTGCAGCGAGCCCACGGCGGCGTTGAAGTCGTCGCGAAGCTTTGCGTAGTCTTCGCCGATATCGCCGAGCGATACGGAAAGATCGCCGCCGGCTAGGCTTTCCAGGGCACGGCCGAGTTCGCCCATGGCACGCGCCTGACGCTCGGCCGAAGCCGAAAGCACACGCTCCCTGCCGGACCGCTCCTCGGCAAGCGCACGGCTCTGGTCTGCTTCGCGAGCCTGCAGCTGGCTGCGCTCCTCGACCGAGTTTCTGAGAACCACGACGGCGCGAGCGATGTCGCCGATTTCGTTCTTCTGTTCGGTACAGGGAACGGAGACGCCCACCTCGCCGGCCGCGATCGACTGCAGCACCTGCTTGACCTGGCCGATCGGCCTGGTGACGCTTCTGACCACGAAAGCTGCGCCGCCGATCAGGACCAATGCGCCGACGGCGAAGATCGCGCCGAAATTGATCGCGTCACGGCGGAACATGGCGTGCAGATCGTCCACATAAACGCCGGTACCGATGATCCAGCCCCAGGGCGCGAAGCCGGCCACGTGCGAATATTTCTCCTGCGGCTGCTCAAAGCCCGGCTTCGGCCAATAGTAGTCCACGAAACCCTTGCCCTGGGCCTTCACCGTGTTGGCGAACTCGACAAACAGGAACTTGCCGTTCGGGTCTTTGTCGCCGGTAAGATCCTTGCCGTTCATTTCCGGCTTGATCGGATGCATCACCATGCGCGGCGTCATGTCGTTGATCCAGAAATAGCCGGTCCCTTCGCCGTAACGCATGCCGGCGATGATGGCCTTGGCTTCGGTCTGGGCCTGCTCGCGTGTCATCGTGCCGGCGGCTTCCAGCCCCTGATATTTCTTCAGCACCGTGAGCGCGGCATCGTTCATCTGCGCAAGGCCCGCCTTGCGCTCCCGCTCCGACGAGGCATAGCTCTGGAACAGGCTGAATGTCATCGCCCCCCCGAGGATGACAAGCGACAACAGCACAAGACAGTAAAGCCGCCAGGAAATTGTAAGACGTTGCATGAGGTCCCCCTCCATTTGAAGTTCGTCAAATTCTAATGACCACTGGTTACTAGGGGGTGAAGGACGGGAAACCTTGCCGAGGGCGCGAATTGAGGAGCCGATAATTGCCTGCTGAACCGGATAGGCTTCCGGCCGCATCCGCCCTAATCTCTGCATGGAGGAATCAGAACGGACAAGAAAGGGAACAACAATCATGACCGACAATGCCAGGCCCACCGGGGAGCTGACGCTCCGCACTCTCGCCATGCCTGCGGACGCCAATGCGGCGGGGGATATCTTCGGCGGCTGGGTCATGGCGCAGATGGACTTGGCGAGCGGCATCCGCGCGGCCGAGCGCGCCCGCGGCAGGGTCGTGACTGCGGCGGTGAAGGAGATGGCGTTCCAGCTGCCGGTGAAGATCGGCGACACGCTCAACGTCTATACCGAGATCACCCGCGTCGGCCGCACATCGATTACGCTGAATGTCGAGGCATGGGCGCACAGGGCGCGCTATCGATTCCTGGAAAAGGTGACGGCCGGCACCTTCATCATGGTGGCGCTCGACGAAGACGGCAAACCGACGCCGGTTCCTGAGGAGGAATAAGCCATGGATGCCGCGACCACTGCCGAAACCTTCACGCATATCCGCGTGGTGATGGGCATGGTGGTCAGCCTTGGCCTGGCACGGCTGCTGAACGGTCTCGCCGGCATCGTGCAACATCCGAAAGCCGCCCGCGTCTACCTCATCCATCTCGGATGGGTGGCGTTCATGTTCCTCTTTCTGGTCCATTTCTGGTGGTGGGAACACCGGCTGCACGCCCTGCCCGTGATCGGCTTCGCGGCCTATCTGTTCCTGATCGGCTTCTGTGCGCTCTTCTTCTTCCTCTGTGCGCTACTCTTCCCCACCTCCATGCAGGACTATGACAGCTACGAAGACTATTTTCTTTCGCGGCGGAAATGGTTCTTCGGTTTCCTCGCCGGGTTGCTGATCACCGATATCGTCGACACCCTGATCAAGGGCCGCGACTATTTCCTGTCGCTCGGCTTCGAATATCCGGCACGCACCGCGCTCTATGTGGCGTTGAGTGCGATCGCGATCGCCACCGCGAACCGCCGTTTCCACGCGGCCTTCGTGGCGTTCGCGCTCGCCTACCAGCTCTACTGGATCTTCCGGGTCTACGATCTCCTCACCTGAGGGAGATCACCCTTTGAGATAGATCGAGGACCGGTCGAAGGCGAGGCCGGGAAAGACCTTGCCGGTCAGATTGTCCGGATCGATGCCGAACTGCCTGTAGAGCATGGCGGCGGCTATCTCCCGCACGTCGCCGGTCGGCATCAGGTCGCGCCGGTCGAGCAGATGATCGTCGCCAAGGCCCGGCCATTGGCCAAGAACCTTACCGCCCGAGATGGCGCCGCCGGCCAGCACCGCAAGCCCGCCGGTGCCGTGATCGGTGCCGTTGGTGCCGTTTTCGCGCACCGTGCGGCCGAATTCGGTGATCGCCAGCACGACCGTCTTTCCCCATGCCTCGTCGCCCAAAGAGGCTTTCAGCGTGGTTATCGCGGTCGAGAGATCGCCGGCGGCTTTTCTAAATTGCGCCTTCTGGCCGACATGGGTGTCCCAGCCGTTGATCGAGAAGCTGGCGATCCGGTAGTCCTCGCGAAGCATGCCGCCGGCAAGTCGAGCCATTTCGGCAATCCCTGACCCGCGCTTGGCGTCGCCATAAAGGGCATCCGCCGACATGTCGGTCTTCTTTGCCTCCTGCATCGCCCTGGCGAAGGCCTCGTCCCCTTCATAGAGGCGATCGAGAAAGGCGATCTCGTCTTCGGCAAGTGCGAAATTGCTCTGGGTCGACCAGGAGTCCACGTCGCTCGGACCGCTCAGGATGAGCTCCATCGAAGTGTTGATGTCGATCGCCTTGCGGGCGTCGGAGCGGGGGATCGCAGAAAGCGCGCGGTTCAGCCATCCGGTCCGCTCCGCCTTGTCGCTGCCGCCGGTCTCCAGCATGTCCTGCCCGTCGAAATGGCTGCGCTGGTCCCGATAGGGCGTCGAGACCGCGTGAACGAAAGACAGTTCCCCCGCCTGCCAGAGCGGCATCAGCGCGGAGGCGGCCGGGTTGAGGCCGAAGAAACCGTCGAGATCGAGAAGGCCGGTCTGGGGTGTCAGGCCGAGCTTCGGCCTCAGTGTCGCAAAAGCGGGATCGCCGTAGGGCTGCACGAGATCGAGCCCGTCCATTGCACCTCGCAGGACGATCGTCACGAACCGGTTGTCGCCCGGCGTGGCGGCCAGGGTAACCGGGGTCAGGATGGGCGCGGCGGCGGCGCAGCAGGCGCCTGCGAGAAAACCGCGCCGCGACAACAGGAAATTCTGCTGCAAGGTCATTTTCATCTCCTGTTGAATTCGGGTGAGGCGAGAACCATGGTGATGCCGTGCACCTTGTTCGGCGCCTGCGAGACGATCCTCTGGGTTTCGGGGCGGACGGCATCTCCCAGCGCGGCGGCGAGAAATTCGGACGGCTCCATCTTCTGCCCGAGGATCCGGGCGACCATCCGCGACCAGGTGATCCGCTCGCTCAGCTGGCTCGGTGACAGCCACACGCCGGCCTCGTCGGCAAAGCCCGCCGGGCTCGGCGGCTGCCAGACCGGCTGACCCATGCGCTGCAGCGCGCCGAACGTCAGCGCGTTTGCCCGCCCCGCTTTTCGCTTTGCGTTCTCCTTCGCCCTCACCCCCGCCATCTCCATGGCTTTTTCCACCGGCCCCTCGTCCTCGCCCTCCATATCGCGCAGAAGTTCGGCAAAATTCTTTTCCGGCAGGTCGAACGCCCGGAAACCGGAGACGAGAAACTCGAAGGGCTGCTTGATCTTCTGCCCGGGATCCGACCAGGCGCGCGGATGGGTCAGCATGGCGCGATAGACTTCGGTCAGGTTGCCCTGGCTCTTCGTCCAGGCGTCCACCATGGACGAGACCACCTCTTCCGGTGGATCGTCGGCGATGAAGTGGCGGGCAAGCTTGCGGGAGACGTGCAGGGCGGTCTTCGGATTGGCAGCGAGGTCTTCCAGCATCAGGATATGATCCTGACCGTCGCCTTCATCGTCTTCGTAGGAACGGCCGAGAAGCGAAACAGGGCCGGCTTCAGCCAGCCGCGGACGATAGACGACTTCCAGAGCCCGATTGTCGACCGAAAGGCCGGTGAGGATCAGCGCGGCAGCGCGAACGTCGTCCTGGGTATAGCCACTGCCGGCGCCGAGCGTGTGGAGTTCGAGCAGCTCGCGCCCCAGATTCTCGTTGAGCCCGCGGCTGTTCTTGCGGCCGGCGACCGAATCCGGCCCGACGCTCTGGTTCTGGTCGAGATAGATCAGCATTGCCGGATGCAGGATCGCGGCCTGGAGTAGCCCTGAGAAGGAACCGCCGATATTCGGACGGATCGACTGCGCCTCGTAAAGCGGCACGATCATGCGCATCGGCAGCGACTTCAGGACGCTCGTGGAGAAATGATCCACCCAGAAGGTCGCAAGCCTTTCATAAAATCCGAGCGGGGAATGGATGGCCTGGGCAATGCGGCCCATGGCGTCCTGTCGATAGATGCGTTGGGCCTGGCGCTGCGTCTCCTTGCGCAGATCCGCATTCGGATTCCCGGCCTTGGCGGCCTTCGCCTCCGCCGCCCTGACCGAAAGCACCCGGGTAGCGGTCTCGATCCGCCCCGTCAGCCCCTCGCGGGGGAAACGCGGCTTTTCCGCCACGCCTTCCTCGATCTGTGCCAGCAGCGCATCGGCGTCGGCGGGCAGTTCTTCCCCCGGGCGAAGACCATAACCGAAGCGGATGGCGGCCAAGGTCGGGATAGAAGGATTCATTCGATCATTTCCTCGTTGGACCATGATCAGGGTCCCCGACAATTGTGGTGGAAAGGTTCATAAATTGCGGCCATTTCGCGACATGGAGAATTTGTAATGCTGCGGACGGCATGTCGCCTTCAAACATCTACAACCCCCAACTCCCCTTTTGGTTGCAGGCGGTGCGTTTTCAATCGGCAATACCTGTGGTCTTATGTATTTCTCGGGGGAACTTGAATGATACGAAGAACTTGTCGTGCCGTTGTGATGATGACTGCAGCAACGGTTGCGCTTACTGGCTGCACTCCATCGATCGCCGGAGGCCCAAACCTCGCGCAACACAACAGGGTCACCGCAACTTATTTCGCTGGCGGCTACGCGCCGTCGCGCCTGGCGGCCTATCATTCCGCTGGTGATTTCGACAAAAAGGCGCTTCGCAATTCGATCGTCCTCAGCGCCATGGGTTCGATCGATGTGGAGTATGCGCGCTTCTCTTCCGAACTGACGCAGGAAGGCCAGGGCGTTCCCTTCGCCGCGACCATTGCCAGCCTGTCACTGAGTGGTGCGGGAACCCTCGCTGCAGCAAAGGCCACCAAGACCGCGCTGGCTGCCGTGGACACCGGCCTCAAGGGCGCGCATGCCGCCTATGACAAGAGCATCCTCTCGGAGAAGACGATCCAGTTCCTGCAGAAGCAGATGCGCGCCAACCGGAACCGGGTGCGCTCGTCGATCATCGACAAGCTGCAGCTGGATACTGCGGCCTATCCGCTCGAACTTGCGCTGATGGATGTCAATGACTACGCCTCGGCGGGTACGATTACTGCGGGATTGATCGGTATCGACGAGCAGACCTCGCAGGTTCTGGCCCTCACCGAGGCCACCAGGACCGAGGCCATCTACCCCTATGCCGCAGATGACGCGAGCGCCCTCATCAACAGCTATATCGACCGCAATCCTGACGACGCCCCCCGGACGCTCAAGAACTGGGTCGCCCGACACAACATAGCCAGGGTGACGGATTTCCTGAACGACGCGCGTTTTGCCGCGGCGCGCCGCCAGTTCGTCCGCGAATACGGGCTGAAAGCACCGGGCTGAGTCTTGGCTATCTCGAATGCCGCCCTCAACCGATTCCTGGGAGGAGAATCAGATGATAACGATCACGGGCGTGCCAGAACGGGAGCTGCCCAACGTCCTCCGCAGCATTTCGATCGACGGCCTGACCGTCATCTCGATCGAAAAGACCGCGGACGGCACCTACACCATCATCTATGGTCCGGACGCAGCTGCGACCCCATCCAATCCCACGGGGTCACCTCGCCAGGGAGCCGGGGCCAGGGGGATGAAGAAATAACCTGTTCGCTATCGGGAAGGACGATCCGGCGTAGAGCCCGGGCTGAGCGGCTTCAACTTAATTTCGGCCCGTCATCGAGCGCGTTTGCTGTACCCGACCTGCTCCGAGCGGGTACAGCATTTCGACCTAAACCTTAGACCTGCCGCAAGCCGCCGTCGACGCAGAGTTCGGCACCAGCGATGTAACTCGCGTCATCGCTCAACAGGAACAAGGCGGCCGCAGCCACTTCTGAAGGCCGCGCCATTCGCCCCATCGGGATGGGAGCGACAATGGCCGCACGCATGTCTTCCTGAACCGAAGCCATCATCTCCGTATCGGTTGGACCGGGTGCGACGACGTTGACGCGTATACCTCTGGGTGCGAGTTCCCCCGTCCAGGTTCGGGCATAGGAGCGCACGGCTGCCTTGGTAGCGCAATAGGTTCCGTATGACGCGTAGCCCGCGCTACCGGCGATGGAGCCGACGAGGACGACCGACCCACCTTCCGTCATAACGGGTAGCGCCGCCTGCAAGCCGAAAACCATTCCGCGGACGTTGACGTCGAAGTGGCGGTCGAAATGTTCAGGCGTTATGTCGGCAATCTGGGCAGGCTCGGAGAGGCCTGCATTCAGGACAAGCGCGTCGATACGCCCACAGGCTTGGCGCACCTGTTCGACGGTCTTCACCATATCTTCAGGCACACTGGCATCGGCGGCAATGCCAACCGCGTCATTGCCGATGCCCTTGGCCGCCTTCTCAGCATCGCCGCTTCTGCGACTGGTTATGAAGACCTTTGCCCCTTCAGCCGAAAGCCGCTCTGCAATTGCCAAGCCGATACCCTTCGCGCCCCCGACGACGAGGGCAACCTTGTTACTCATTCGAGCCATCGTAAATCCTTTCAAGTGATGGTCTCGCCATGATATACGTCAGATATCTGGTATCAATTACGCACCTTAAGTAGCCTAGATATGGACGAGTATACCGACCTGGAAGCACTTTCTCACCGCGCCTTGTGCGACATGGCGCAGGTTCGCCCCGTGCTCGACAAGATCGCTGACAAATGGACGATCCTGATCCTGACAGTGATCTGTCCCAAACCCTCGCGCTTCAACGAGATCAAACGGCGTCTCGACGGGATCACGCACAAGGCTCTTGCCGACGCTTTGAAGAGGCTTGAGCGGAACGGTCTTGTGACGAGAACCGTACTGCCAACGCAGCCGATCGGCGTGGAGTATGCAATTACTCCACTGGGTCATTCACTGCGGGAGCCGTTTGAAGCACTATGTTCATGGGCAGCCGCCAATGGCGACAAGGTCGAGGCAGCCACGCTGCGCTATGACAACACGGGAAATCGTCGCTGACGATGTTGCTATGACCTCATCTGGCGCGCGATTCAGCCACGATCTGCCGGCCGGCGGTACCGCTATCGAATTCCGTAGGAACGTCCAAATTCGTCGGTCGGGATTGCACCGATATGCCGGGCATCGGGAGATTCCTTTTTAAATGCGGGAACACTGATAAGTTTTATCGGGTTGGGGGTTACGGATCGCCTTTAAAGGAATCTTATAGGTGATCGGTGATCTTGCGATGTTGCCTGCGATTATCCGACGGAGCTTATGGAAGAGGATCTGAAAAACGACGGGGCTGACCGGTCTCTGGACATGGACGTCCGGCGGGCCCAGGCTTTCACGATCCTCGAGCGCCTGCGCTCGACACTCACGACCAATGCCGTGATCTCCGCTTCCGCGCTGTTCGTCTCGACACTCGGCCATGGTCTGGTGTTTTCCACAACCGTGTGGTTCGCCTCCGTCATCGGCGGGCTCTTCCTGCGCGCATTCCTGGGAGCGATCCTCAAACGTTGGCAGACGGCCGAACACGACCCCCAGCAGGCGCTCGACGTGCTGACGGTGGGGGCGCTGACTAGCGGCACCACCTGGGCCATGCTTCCGCTTTCGGTGCCCGACTTCAATCCCGTGGGCGGGGATAGCGGGCTCTATCTCATCATGTGCGGCATGGCGACCGGTGCCGTCATGATGGGCGTGGGATATAGTCCTGTATCGCTGGCATTCGCTTTGCCTCCCCTCGCCGCCGTCGTAATGTCGCTTGCAGCCCACGGCGATGCGAGCGGCTGGCTGGTTGCCCTCAACGTCGTGGCGCTGACGTTGGTTCTGATCCGCAGCAGCCGCATGAGCCAGGCCATCTTCGTCGATAACGTACGGGCCAAGCTCAAGGCGACGGCCCTGGCCGACTCCCTCTCCTCCGCCAATTCGGACATCCTGCGCGCCAATTACCGGCTGGAGGTGCTTGCCAATTGCGACCCCCTCACCGGCCTTGCCAATCGCGCCGCCTTCAACGCAGCCCTTTCCAACGGAATCTCCTCGGCGGCCGAAGACGGCACCCAGCTTGCTCTCCTCATTCTCGATCTTGACCGCTTCAAGTCCATCAACGATACGCTCGGCCATAGCGCCGGCGATACGCTGCTTGTGGAAGTGAGCGACCGGCTACGTTCGACGATCGACGGCAAAAGCATCATCGCGCGGCTCGGCGGCGACGAATTCGCCATGATCATCGGCGGAGCGGACGCAGCCGCCCAGGCGCGCGGCCAGGCGGAACGAATTTTGGAGCGGAGCCGTCAGCCTGTCATGCTCGACGGAAAGGCGACCGTCGTCGGCACCTCGATCGGCCTCGCCGTCTTTCCCGATCATGCAGACACAGCCGAGGATCTGTTCATCTGCGCAGACATGGCCCTCTATCGGGCAAAGGACGGGGGACGCCGCCAATGGCGTGAATTCGAACCCACCTTCCGCTCGCAGGCCGACCGCCAGCACCAGATCGAACAGGAACTCCGCGAGGCGCTGGCGAGCGGCGACATCCACGCCTGGTTCCAGCCGCAGGTCAACCTCGCATCCCAGGAGATTACCGGTTTCGAGGCGCTGGTGCGCTGGCACCACCCCTATCTCGGGCCGATCGCGCCGCCGGAGATCGTTCATGCGGCGCAGGCCACCAACCTCTGCGACAAGCTCACCGCCGCGGTTGCCGGGGCGGCCTGCCGGCTGCTGAACAGCCTGCCGGCGCTTGGCCTGCCGAAAGCCACGGTGGCGATCAACGTCTCGCCGCGCGAATTTGACCTCTACAGCGTCGCAGACGTGCTGGACCGCATCACCACGGCGCACCGGATCGACCCGACCCTGTTCGAGATCGAGATCACCGAGGAGGCGATTCTCGACACCCTGGTCGCCGGCGAGCAGCTGAAACGGATCGAGCGCTCCGGCTACAAGCTGGCGGTCGACGATTTCGGCGCCGGCCATTCCTCGCTCGCCTATCTGGTGCAGCTCAAGGTCGACCGGCTGAAGCTCGACCGCCGCTTCGTCACCGGCATTCACCGGAGCCGCCAGAACCAGGAGATCGTCGGTGCCATGATCGGGCTCGGCCGGGCGCTGTCCATGGACGTGGTGATCGAGGGCGTCGAAACCGAGGAGGAGGCGGATGCCCTGAAATGCCTCGGCTGCTCCTGCGCCCAGGGCTATTTCTTCGGCCGGCCGATGCCTGCCGACCGGATCGCCGGCTGGATCGAAAGACGACGCACGCTCGGCAACCGCGCCGTCGCCTGAAGGCCGCACCGTTTCCCTTTTGTACTCGTTTTGTGGCCGCGCCCCCTTTTCTTCGGCGCGATTCCTCTCCATATTCGCCGCATGGCCAGATCCCCGAAAAAGTCGCCCGCCTCGCCCCGTGAAAACAACGCAGGTTTCGAGGAAGCCCCGCACTCGTCCTTCGAAGGCGCTCCGCTGTCCGGCAGCGTTTCCGACTGGGTGAAGCAGCTCGAGGCGGAGGCGGAGGCCTCCTCCGTCGAAACGCAGCGCGAGATCGCCTCAAAGGCCGGCAAGCACCGCAAGAAGATCGAAATCGCGGCCCGCGAGGAAGCCATCCGGCAGGCCGCCAAAGACGCGCCGAAAACAGCCAAAAACACCACCGCGTCGAAGACCGCCCGCGGCGTGTCGATCGGCGCCTCCTCCGATCCGAAGACCCGCGCCGCAGCCGGCCTCAATCCGGTCGCAGGCCTTGACGTGTCGCTGGAGGAGGCCAGGAACTTGGCTCCGGGCGCCGTCACCGCCACGGTTGAGGCGCTGTCGAAGCTGATCGAGAGCGGCAATCCGCTGTTCAAGGACGGCAAGATGTGGACGCCGCACCGCCCTGCCCGGCCGGAAAAGTCCGAAGGCGGCATTCCGATCCGCATGGCGTCGGAATACCAGCCCGCCGGCGACCAGCCGACCGCCATCCGCGATCTCGTCGAGGGCATATCGTCGGGCGAGCGGTCCCAGGTGCTGCTCGGCGTCACCGGCTCGGGCAAGACCTTCACCATGGCCAAGGTGATCGAGGAAACCCAGCGCCCCGCCGTCATCCTGGCGCCCAACAAGACGCTCGCGGCGCAGCTCTATTCGGAGTTCAAGAACTTCTTCCCCGACAATGCGGTGGAATATTTCGTCTCCTATTACGACTATTACCAGCCGGAGGCCTACGTCCCCCGCTCCGACACCTATATCGAGAAGGAATCGTCGATCAACGAGCAGATCGACCGGATGCGCCACGCGGCCACCCGCGCCATCCTGGAGCGCGACGACTGCATCATCGTCGCCTCGGTCTCCTGCATCTACGGTATCGGCTCGGTCGAGACCTATACGGCGATGACCTTCCAGATGTCGGTCGGCGACCGGCTCGACCAGCGCCAGCTCCTGGCCGACCTCGTCGCCCAGCAATACAAGCGCCGCGACATGGATTTCCAGCGCGGTTCGTTCCGCGTCCGCGGCGATACGATCGAAATCTTCCCGGCCCACCTGGAGGATGCGGCCTGGCGCATCTCGATGTTCGGCGACGAGATCGACGCGATCACCGAATTCGACCCGCTGACCGGCCAGAAGACCGGCGACCTGAAATCGGTAAAGATCTACGCCAATTCGCACTACGTCACCCCGCGCCCCACCCTCAACGCCGCGATCAAGTCGATCAAGGAGGAGCTGAAGCACCGGCTCGCCGAGCTCGAAGCCGCCGGCCGGCTGCTGGAGGCCCAGCGGCTGGAACAGCGCACCCGCTACGATGTCGAGATGATGGAGGCGACCGGCTCCTGCGCCGGCATCGAGAACTATTCGCGCTATCTCACCGGCCGCCGCCCCGGCGAGCCGCCGCCGACCCTGTTCGAATACATCCCGGACAATGCGCTGATCTTCATCGACGAAAGCCATGTCACCATTCCGCAGATCGGCGGCATGTATCGCGGCGACTTCCGCCGCAAGGCGACGCTTGCCGAATACGGTTTCCGCCTGCCGTCCTGCATGGACAACCGGCCGCTGCGCTTCGAGGAATGGGACGCGATGCGCCCGCCGACCGTCGCCGTCTCGGCCACCCCCGGCGCCTGGGAGATGGAACAGGCCGGCGGCGTCTTCGCCGAACAGGTGATCCGCCCGACCGGCCTCATCGATCCGCCCGTCGAGGTTCGCCCGGCCCGCAGCCAGGTGGACGACGTGCTCGGCGAGATCCGCGAGACGGCCGCCAAGGGGTATCGCACGCTCTGCACCGTGCTCACCAAGCGCATGGCGGAAGACCTCACCGAATACCTGCACGAACAGGGCGTTCGGGTCCGCTACATGCATTCCGACATCGACACGCTGGAGCGCATCGAGATCATCCGGGATCTGCGCCTCGGCGCCTTCGACGTGCTGGTTGGTATCAACCTGCTCCGCGAGGGCCTCGATATCCCCGAATGCGGCTTCGTCGCCATTCTCGACGCCGACAAGGAAGGGTTCCTCCGCTCCGAAACCTCGCTCATCCAGACCATCGGCCGCGCCGCGCGAAACGTCGACGGCAAGGTCATCCTCTATGCCGACAAGGTCACCGGCTCGATGCAGCGGGCGATGGACGAGACCGCCCGCCGCCGCGAAAAGCAGATGGCCTATAACCAGGAACACGGCATCACGCCGGAATCGGTGAAGGCGAGAATTTCCGACATCCTCGATTCCGTCTACGAACGCGACCATGTGCGCGCCGACATTTCCGGCGTCTCCGGCAAGGGCTTTGCCGATGGCGGCCACCTCGTGGGCAACAACCTGCAGGCGCATCTCAACGCGCTCGAAAAGGACATGCGCAACGCCGCCGCCGACCTCGACTTCGAAAAGGCCGCGCGCCTGCGCGACGAGATCAAACGCCTCAAGGCCGCCGAACTGTCGGTCATGGACGATCCGATCGCCCGGGATGAGGCCCGCAGTCAGGAAGGTGGCAAAGGCGGAGCAAGAGGCCGCCGAGAGGCGATCTCCCCCCTTGAGGGGGAGATGGGCGGCAGCCCCTCCCTCTTCGCCAAACCGTCCCTCGACGACATGGGCCGCGACATCGCCGAACCAGCGAAAGCATCGCTCTTCCGGAAAAACACGCTGGACGAAATGACCGTCGGCCGCACGGAAAAACCGGTCGACAAGAGGCGTGGAGCGGCGGAGGCGCGACAGGGATCGGAAGAAGGCAAGGCTCCCGAAAAACCGCAAACCGAACCCGGCAAGCGCTTCTCGCCCCTGCTCGAAGGCCAGCCCGAGCGTGACGACGGCTCGTCATCCTCGGGCGAGCGCTCCTCGGGTTTAACCCGAGGGGAGACCCGAGGACCGCTCGTCAGAGGAAAAGTCGGCGCCGGCTCCTACGAAGATCCCGGCGAGCAGAAGCGCAAGAGCCGCACCAAAGGCAAGACCGGCCGGCCGGGACGGTGAGGCATATGCGACGCTATACCTCTCCCCTGGTGGGAGAGGTTACAAAATCACGATCTTAGCGCAGCTAAGTCGTAGATTTTGTTGGTGAGGGGTAAGCCCTTCGTGGTCGATCTTGATCCCCTCACCTGCGATTTCCAGCCCCTGACGAAAGCTGAGACACTGAAATCGCTTCCGCCCCTCACCCGAAGCTTTCATCGATATGCTGCACTTGCTGCGAGATCACGTTGTCGATCACCACATGCGAAAGCAGCGTCGGACCGACGGCCCAGAGCGCCCGCATATGGTCGGTATCCTCGTGACGCCGATGCGCCTCCTCGCTGGTAAAGGCTTCGGCCAGCAATATCCTGTCCGGATCGTCAGGCATGGGCACCAGCTCGATGTAAAGACAGTCCGGATCGAGCCGGCTCTTCTCCAGATGCTCCCGCGCCGCCTCCAGATATTCCGCCCGCTTTCCGGGCTTGGTGGTGAAGAACCCGACGATGATTTTCATGGCGGTGCTACCTCTCCTTCGTCATCCTCGTCCTCGGACTTGATCCGGGATCAGCCCGAGCACCCAACGACACCGCCCGTCCGGTCGTCGGCGACGGGGGCGGCGTCGGCAAGGGGCAGACGAAGGGGAAGACAGCCAGACCGGGCGGTAGATCGCCATACATCTACTCCCACACACGCTGTGATGGAAATTGGCACACTCGCGCCAAATTATACCTCGTTAAATTTATCCTCGCGAGATTAGAGCCGCGGTATTCCACGAATTCACTTTCGGCGGCGAGAGTCTTTACCGTCGGAAATCACTGCCGGTTTCTCCCTGAAATAACAGCTCACTGAACGACTTGGTCACGTTTTCGTGGCGCGCTGCTTCAGCGTTCACAAAATCAAAGAAATGCATCACCTCAAGCTCTAAATATTTCATCATACCTGTTTTGCTAAAAGCCTGCAGAAGTTCATGATTGTATTCAGTATTCACCCCTAAAAACGTCATTCGACCGTCAACAAATTTGCCATTTACAACATTTATCTCTCTCACCTCGAGAGATGAAGTAACAAAATCGAGAAAATCCTGATCAAGACGCCTAAATTCTTGAAAAAAACTGTCATCGTAATTTGGATGAGATATCCTTCTCATATTTTGATAGAAATCATAAATATCCCCATTCATTTTCCAGTGATAATCGCTAAATACTTTTGATTTGCGCTTCCTCTTTTCTTCCTCGACTGGGACCCTTGGATAGAGATCCACTTCCAGATTTGTGAGTCGAAGAAATTCGTTAAGAAGCGCCGACCGGCGCCGCCGGTCGAAGAAGGCAGAATATTTTTTCCGCATTGGCACCAGGTAGCCCCCTCTGAAGAGGTCGACATTAATATCGTAGACCATCTGTAATACGGAATCTGTATACCTTCCCGAAAACGACGCAAAAAGCTTTTCTAACCTTCGACTAGCAACACGAGCTATACAATTTGCCGCAAAATACTCCTGAAAACTTCGATGTGTAAAACTATAAGTTATACCTTCTCTTTTTAGAAGGCACAAACTCTCCAATAAGTCATTTATAAACGCCTCATTAGAAACAGAGCAATTCTCCATAGATTTCGAAGAATCTATAGTTTTATTCAGATCCTCATCGCTGAATTCAAAATTTTGCTCATAGTAACTTATCAAACAAAAGTAGGAAATAAGGCGGACAAGCTCTTGGCGCTCCATACCAGTATAAAGTTTTCGCTTGTACCCACCTTTTGTGAGGTCATGCCTCATATAAAGAGCTTCGAATGCCTGCTCGTAAAACAAGAACATTCTTTTTGGAATGTCTTGATTGTATGAGAATGTCAGCAACATCATGTAGGCCAACAGAGGAGTTGTAAGAAACGTCTCGTGCGTCTCATACAAAATATCCAGCTTTTTTAGGAATCTATTTATATGCTCTTCGTCATATGGTGCTTTGCTTATTAATTCAACCACCTGATTTCTATTCAAGGGCTTAACCGAATAGGTGTCAAACTGGTGCCAGCCCTTAAATCGCTCATCCGGGCGGCTTGTCACAATGATCGTAACAGCAGGATTTGACGATCTAAGCTGAAGGATCATCTCTTCAACTTTCGGGCGCTGATCATGATTTATCTCGTCAAATCCATCTAGAAACAATACAAACTCGCCAGCTTTCAGAGCTCGATTGAAGCTTGCTTGAGATATAGATGACCCTGATTTAATAATAGAATGAAATATAAAATCTGAGATATTATTATGAGTGTAAAAATTTAGTTGCCGTAACTCCAAAAAGAAAGGTATCTTTCCTCTAGAATCCTCAAAGAAAGAAAGCCACAAATAGCGCATAAACATAGATTTTCCGCCACCACCGGTTCCGGTTATAACAGCAGCACATCCCTTTTTTACTTTTTCCACCAAAGAATACTGATCTACGGAAACATCATCGACTTCAAAATTCTGATCAACATAGAGAGATAGCATTTTTTCTGTTTTTTTTGTCGCTAAGTATGGTTTTAATTTCCATACATTTATTGAATGTACTAAGCATATGGTCGCTTAAATCTGTCTTTATTTGCTCCGCATCCGAAGATAGGAGCTTTACTTTTTTTGAAAGGTAATCCACGGCAAGTTTCGTAATAAGACCGCTAAATCCTTTTTCTGCGATGGATAGCGCGAATGCTTCAATGGTCATAAAATCCTCCACAGGAATTCCCTCTAAAATTGCAGGGCGTTAGGTCTAAGTCCATAAAAAACTGTGATTGAATAAAACTGCGCACAGCTCAGTTTGATTTTTCTCTGCTTGTGTTCATCAGAACAGAATCTCAGCCCACCCCGCGTTAAACCTCCCTCAGCCGGCCGGTGGCTATATCTCCCCCGCGCGAACGGAAGGGAGAACCCATGGCGATGATCGGCTTCAAGAACACCCATAACCAGGATGTCTATGTCAATCCGGCGCAGGTGCTCTATGTCACGCCCTTCGAGGACGGCGTTTCGATCATCGCTTTCGCCATGGCCGGCAGCGGCGGCAAGCCCGTCCCGCTTTATGTCCGCGGCGGCGTCGATGCCGTGCAGCAGCGGCTGAACGGCAAGCCCGCCCGCTGAACCGTGCCACGTTTCCCGCAGAAGACCGGCTTTCCGGACGCTGCCCGCGCCCCCTCGGGCGGGGACGATCCTGCGCACCTGCTCCAATGTGATCAACCGCTTGCGCGAAATCTCGTCCGCGCCCATCCCCGTCCCCTCGCTCCATGCCTACACTCTCCCCGTCCCGCATCGGATACACCGGAAGGCGTTCCGGCGAGGCGGGGCCGGCGCCGGATGCAAGGAAACGACGTAAGTCCTTGCACCTGGGGTTCGCGGAAAATGGTCTCCCTCCGGCGACACGGGGAGAGATGAGCGGCTGCGGACCGGCCCTCGTCTCTTGATGCCCGAAGAAGCGCGCCGGGCGTGCCTGTGCGGCACACATGGTGGCCCGAAGGATGGTTTCGCCGGACTTTTTGAAGTCCGTCCGCCTCAAGTGCGGAAAGTTCGGCGGCGGCGTTCTGGATTGTTGGCGATAAGTCGTTTCGCCCGGGGTTCAGAAGACCAGACGAACACCATCCGGAAAGGCCACGGCAGAGGGACCGGAGTCGCGGATAAAAACCGCCGAACGGGGCGCTGAGAGGTGTCACCTAAAAACTAACTTACGAGGCAGCTCCCAGCGCCCCGTCCGCTCCTCGGGTCAAGCCCGAGAATGACTAAACATTCGTCCTCCTCGGGCGAACGAAGTGAGACCCGAGGATCACCAAGGGATTACCATGTCCAAAGACAAGCCGCGCACCATCGATACCTGGCTCGCCGCCCGCACGGCCGAAATGCTCGCGCTGCCCCATACGATCTGCCGCCGGCGCGACTGCCGCCGCAGGAACAGCTGCTACTGGCATTTCCGATCCAACAACGAACCCTGCTGCCTGCAGAATCTCTCCGCCGAGCAGCGCGAGGTATTCGATGCAATTTATAATCGGGCGCATTTCGCGCAGAGCTTTCTCGGCTCCGACAGCCATCTTTTCGAGGCCCGTCATGGTGAGCAGCGGCTGCTGGACGACGTGGCGATCGAGATCGCCCGCATGTCGCGCAGTCGCTGGAGACCCGAGATCTGGGATGCGGCGAGGCGCAGGCGGGAGAAGACGTTGCCGCCTGGGTAAAAGGTGGAGTACGACGAACCGCCCCCGGCCCTTCGCTAGGGCTCAGGGCGTTCGTCACTGCAATCGATTCACTGGATCGATTGCTCGGGCTTCGCCCGACCGTTCCTCACCCCACAAACGCCCGTTCGATGACGAATTCGGCGGGCTTGCTGTTGGCGCCTTCGGTGAGCCCCGCCTTTTCGAGCAGCGCCTTAGTGTCCTTCAGCATCTCGGCCGAGCCGCAGATCATGCCGCGGTCGGTCTCGGGGTTCAGCGGCGGCACGCCGAGGTCGGCGAAGAGCTTGCCGTTCTCGATGAGGTCGGTGATGCGGCCGGTGTGGGAAAATTCCTCGCGGGTGACGGTCGGGTAGTGCTTCAGCTTGTCGCCCACCAGTTCCGAGAGGAATTCGTGGTTGCGGATCTCCTCCACGAGGTCGAAGCCGTATTTCAGCTCGGCCACCTCGCGGCAGGTATGGGTGAGGATCACCTCGTCGAACTTTTCGTAGGTCTCGGGATCGCGGATCAGGCTCGCGAAGGGGGCAATCCCGGTGCCGGTCGAGAACATGTAGAGCCGCTTGCCCGGCGTCAGCGCGTCGAGCACCAGCGTGCCGGTCGGCTTCTTGCGCATCAGCACCGTGTCGCCCGGCTTGATCTTCTGGAGGTGGGAGGTGAGCGGGCCGTCCGGCACCTTGATCGAGAAGAATTCCAGCTCCTCGTCCCAGGCAGGGCTGGCGATCGAATAGGCGCGGTAGACCGGCTTTTCGCCGACCATCAGGCCGATCATCGCAAATTCGCCCGAGCGGAAGCGGAAACCGGCCGGCCGCGTCATGCGGAAGCGGAACAGGCGGTCGGTGTAATGCTCGACGGCAAGCACCGTCTCGGCATAAACGCCATCCGGCACCTTGGCCGCCGTCTGGGTTGGATTCTGGACCGCAAATTCGTCATTCTTCGCTGGAGCGTTCATGCCAATCCGTCTCTTCGTCTCAACTCTCGTCTTCGCAGGAGCGAAATATACCATAAGGCCGGGCATTTGAAGGCACCCGCGCGCCTATGTCGCGGGTGTCTTGAGAAAATATGTGCAGGAAGATCACCTTTCCCGCGCCGGTCAGGCGGAGCGGCGGCGCCAGCTGTAGCCGCCGGCCTTGTCCGCCTGTCGGGCCGTCGGCTGGTAATGCACCGCAATCCCCGGCAGGCGTCCCTCCTCCAGCCGCTTCAGCGCCGTCGCGTTCTTCACCGCAAAGCTGTCGACTCCACAGCGCAGCATCAGCGGGATCTGGTCGATCAGGACGTCGCCGACGGCCCGCAGCTCGTTCTTGTAGGCGAGCCGGTCGCGGAGCAGCGAGGCATGCGAAAAGGCGCGGCCGTCGTTGAAGGCTGGAAACTCCACCGCGACGATCTCGAGGCGGTAGAGATAGGGTTCCAGCTTGCGGATGTCGTCGGCCGGCTTGATCAGCACGCCGAGGCCGACGTCATTGCTGTTTTCGGCCCTCTCGATCAGCTGATCGAGCGGCAGCAGCACCTTGTCGTTTTCGCCCGCCTTCAGCTCCTCCGTCTCGATCACCCAGGGGTCGTTCTCGACGAAGCCGGTTTCTCTCCAAACCCTGGTCATCACGCAGCCTCCGCCTTGGCGTCGCCGTAGAGTGCATCCTTGAACGGCTGCGGCCCGACGCGGCGATAGGCCTCGAGGAAGATCTCCTCCTTCGAGAGGCGAAGGTTGAGGTAGGTGTCGACGATCGTCTCGATCGCATCGGTCACCTTGTTCGGCTCGAAGCCGCGGCCGATGATCTCACCGATCGAGGTATGCTCGTCGCCGGAACCGCCGAGCGTGATCTGGTAGAGCTCGGCGCCCTTCTTCTCGACGCCCAGGAGGCCGATATGGCCGACATGGTGATGACCGCAGGCATTGATGCAGCCGGAAATCTTGATCTTCAGCTCCCCGATCTCCGCCTGGCGTTCCGGCGAACCGAAGCGGGTGGAGATTTCCTGCGCCACCGGGATCGAGCGGGCATTCGCCAGCGCACAGTAATCCAGCCCGGGACAGGCGATGATATCGGTGATCAGCCCGGCATTGGCGGTCGCAAGGTTCTGGGCGATCAGCGCGCGGTAGAGCGGCTCGAGATCGGCGAGCGCCACATGCGGCAGGATGACGTTCTGCTCGTGGCTGATGCGGATTTCGTCGAAGCCGTATTCCTCGGCAAGGTCGGCGATCACATCCATCTGCACGTCGGAAGCATCCCCGGGAATGCCGCCGATCGGTTTGAGCGAAATCGTCACCATGCCGTAGTCGGGATGTTTGTGCGGCTGGACGTTCTGGCTCACCCAGCGGCCGAAGGCCTCGTCCTCCTTCTTCCAGCCGGCGAGCTGCGCCCAGCCTTCCGGCCGGTCGGGCAGCGCCGGCGGGGCGAAATAGGCGGCGATCGCCTGGATGTCGGCATCCGGCAGCTTGAGTTCGGTGCCTTGCAGATGCGAAAACTCTTCCTCGACCTGGCGGGTGATCTCCTCGACGCCTGTCTCGTGGACGAGGATCTTGATGCGCGCCTTGTACTTGTTGTCGCGGCGGCCGAACAGGTTGTAGACGCGCACGATGGCAGTCACGTAGGACAGCAGATCCTCTTCCGGCAGGAAGTCACGGATCTTCTTGGCGATCAGCGGCGTGCGGCCCTGTCCGCCGCCGACATAAACGGCGAAACCGAGTTCGCCCTGGTCGTTCTTTTTGAGATGCAGGCCGATGTCGTGGACCTGGATCGCCGCACGGTCTCGCTCGGCGCCGGTGACGGCGATCTTGAACTTGCGCGGCAGATAGGAAAATTCCGGGTGGACCGAGGACCACTGGCGCAGGATTTCCGCGTAAGGCCGCGGATCGGCAACCTCGTCGGCGGCAGCGCCGGCGAAATGGTCGGCGGTGACGTTGCGAATGCAATTGCCCGAGGTCTGCAGCGCATGCATCTCGACGGTCGCCAGTTCCGCGAGGATATCCGGCGTGTCCGACAGTTTCGGCCAGTTGTACTGGATGTTCTGGCGGGTGGTGAAGTGCCCGTAACCGCGGTCGTATTTGCGGGCGATATCGGCGAGCATGCGCAACTGGCGCGCATTCAGCGTCCCGTAGGGGATGGCGACGCGCAGCATGTAGGCGTGCAGCTGAAGATAAACGCCGTTCATGAGGCGCAGCGGCTTGAAGGCATCCTCCGCCAACTCGCCTGCCAGACGGCGCGTCACCTGATCGCGGAACTGCTCCACGCGGCTGGTGACGAATGCATGGTCGAACTCATCGTAACGATACATGGTTTCCTCAGACTGCGATAAAGGCCGGATCGGCAGGGCGGTAGCCGGCAGCATATTCCATTGTCGGGCCCTGGGCACGGATGCGTTCGCGCAGACGGATCGGCCAGAGCTTGCCGTCAACCTCCTGCACGTCGACAACGGCAACGTCAACGACCTTGTTCTCCGCAAAATCGCGCTTGCCGATCGCCTCGAGCGAAGCGACCGCTTCAGCATGCCGCGCAACGATCGCATCCTGCAGGCTTTCCACCCAGTAGCCATTCGCGTCGAGCCAGACGGCGATGCCGTCCGACAGGCGGTTGGCGGTGAGAACCTTGTCGGTCATTTTCTATTGTCCCATGTCTGCGTGAACCTTGCCAGCCTTCAGGGTCTTGAAGGCAGACAGCGGTTCGGACTTTTCGAAATTCGCACCGGCGACAGCCTCGCCGATGATTACCATAACCGGGCCGACGAGATCGTCGCGGGCCTCCAGATCCGGCAGTTCGCTCAATACGCCATGCAGGAGCTTGCGGTCGGCACGGCTGGCATTCTCGATGACGGCAACCGTGGTATCGGCGCTGAGACCGGTGCCCATCAGGCGCTCGGCAACGGAAGCCGCGACGGAGCTGCCCATATAGACGGCGATCGTCGCGCCGGAAACAGCAAGACTGGCCCAGTCCGGCAGAACCTTGCCGGCCAGGTCGTGGCCCGTGGTGAAGATCAGCGACGAAGCGACACCGCGCAGCGTCAGCGGCAATTCGAAATCGGCAGCCGCTGCAAAAGCCGACGTGATGCCGGGCACGATCTCATAAGCGATACCAGCTTCGCGCAATGCCGCCATCTCTTCGCCCGCACGACCATAAACCAGCGGATCGCCGGACTTCAGGCGAACGACGCGCTTGCCCTGACGGCCAAGCTCGACAAGCAGGTGGTTGATCTCTTCCTGAGATTTGGAATGGCAATTCTTCCGCTTGCCGACCGAAAGGCGCTCGGCATCGCGACGGCCCATATCGACGATCGCCTGCGGCACCAGCGCGTCATAGACGATCGCGTCGGCTTCCATCAGCACGCGCTGGGCGCGGAGCGTCAACAGGTCTTCGGCGCCAGGACCGGCACCGACCAGCCAGATCCTGCCTTCGGCTTGGCCACTGGTCGAAAGCAGCGCGTTGGCGGAACGGCGAGCCGCGCTGGTGTCGTTGGACGCCACGGCATCGGCGACGTCACCGGAAAAGAAGCGGCGCCAGAAGATCCGGCGTGAAACGCCGCGCGGCACGAGACGCTCGGCGGCGTCGCGATAATCTGCGGCAAGGCCGGCTAGGCGGCCAAGCGACGGCGACAGCATCTGGTCGATGCGAGCCCGGATCATCTGGGCAAGAACGGGGCCGGCGCCTTCGGTGCCGATCGCCACCGCCACCGGCGCGCGGTTGACTAGCGCCGGCGTGTAAAAATCGCAGAAGTCCGGCTGATCGACCGCATTGGCCGGGATCTTTTCGGCGCGGGCAGCGGAAACGATCGCCCGGTCGAGCGCAGCATTGCCGGTCGCGGCGAATACCATTACCGCGCCCTTGACCTGATCCGGCGAGAAATCCGACCGAACAGTCTCGATGCCCTGCGCGGCCAGCCAGCCGGCATAGTCCGGCTCTGGGGCCAAGGCGTAAGCGACGATCTCCGCCTCGGTGTTGCGCAACAGCCGAGCCTTGGCATAGGCTTCGTCACCATTGCCAAACACGAAAACGCTCCGTCCGCTGACGCGGAAGAAAGCCGGAAAAACCGACAGACGTTGTTGGCTTGGAGACATGCGGGTATCCTGAATCATATGACTGCAATATCCAGGAAAAGGCGCCGGAATTGAAGGAATGGATATGCGAAGTGGGTTGCGAGCCGGTATTTCTGTTTTACGATCAACCGGTTCTTGAGCAAAAGCCACCGCGACGATATTTCACTAGCACCTTGGTAGACTAAAGTGTTTTTGCCCTGATCCGCGCGTTCCACGCCATAAACTGCCTAGACATCCTGCAAAAAAGAGCTCTCATGACGATCGCCGCATGCCTTCTCGACGCCATCGAAAACGATATCCTGCCTCTCACGGAAAAGGGTGTCGCTGCCGGCAACAAGGTTTTCGGCGCTGCTGTCCTGAAGAAATCCGATCTGTCGCTGGTAATCGCCGAGACCAATAACGAGCTCGAAAATCCGCTCTGGCACGGCGAGGTGCATACGCTGAAGCGTTTTTACGAAACCACGCGAGATCTTCCCACCAAGGATTTGATTTTCCTTTCGACTCATGAACCATGCACCATGTGTATGTCAGCCATCACCTGGGCCGGTTTCGACAACTTCTACTCGTTCTTCAGCCATGAGGATTCAAGAGACGCCTTCGCCATTCCCCACGACCTGAAGATCCTGAAAGAGGTCTTCGGCCTGGAACCCGGCGGCTATCGGCGCAGCAATGCTTTTTGGAACTCCTACTTCATCACCGATCTCATCGAGACCGAGGCAGAGCCGTTACGCAGCGCATTAAGGTCGCAAACCGCCCGCATCAAGGCCGCCTATCAAAGGCTCTCGGACAACTACCAGTCGGGCAAGGGCAGCAACAGCATACCGCTCAACTGAGCGTCAGGGAATTTTTCCAATGAAACCATCGAAGGACATTTCGCGGCTGATCGAGATCATGGCGGCGCTGCGCACACCCGGCACCGGCTGCCCGTGGGATCTCGAGCAGAATTTCTCGACCATCAAGCCCTATACGATCGAAGAGGCCTATGAGGTCGCCGACGCGATCGAGCGCAACGACATGGACGATCTATGCGAGGAACTGGGGGACCTGCTGCTTCAGGTCGTCTTCCATGCCCGTATGGCGGAGGAAGCCGGGGAATTCTCGTTCGGCGATGTGGTCGAGGCCATCACGAAAAAGATGATCCGTCGGCACCCTCACGTCTTCGCCAGATCGGATGCCGACACACCCGATGCCGTGAAGGCGCAGTGGGACAACATCAAGGCGGAGGAAAAACGCGAGCGGGCCGAGCGGCACGCCAAACGCGCGCTCACCGCAGGGCCGAGGGCAACCGACGACTTCAAGCGTGGCTTTCTGAGCGGCGTACACCGCAGCCAGCCGGCACTGACGGAGGCGTTGAAGCTGCAGAGCCAAGCCGCGAAGGTGGGCTTCGACTGGTCCGAGGCCGAACCGATCCTCGACAAGATCGAGGAAGAGATCGGCGAGTTGCGCGAGGCGCTGCGCGGCGGAGAACGCGACAAGGTCGCCGATGAACTTGGGGACCTCATCTTTGCACTCGTCAATATCGGCCGCCATGTGAAAGCTGATCCGGAAGATGCACTGCGGGGCACCAACACGAAATTCCGACGCCGATTCAGTTACATCGAGACGGAGCTTGAAAAGTCGAGTCAATCGCTCGATGCGGCAACCCTGGAGCAAATGGAAGAGCTCTGGCAAGCGGCGAAAGCAATCGAGCGGGAATCGGGTGACGGAGGCCGCCCAAAGTCCTCAGGTCGGGCATGACTCCTCCCGCACCACATCGATTCCCGCCTCCCACCCGGGACCAAAGCCCTACGGCGATCTAGGACTTATGGGCTAGTCCACCCCGCATTGGTCCTAGGCCGGTAGCATTTTCCTGAAAACAACCGGAAGGTCCCTCTACAGGCAATCTCGGTTGCGATTCATAATGCGAGGAAATACCAATGAACAGGAACGGTTTTTTGGCGACTGCAGCGGTCGCTCTCATGCTGTCGACCGCTACGACCGGCGCTCATCTGACGGGTTTCTCCGACATGGTATGGGCCAAGGGTGGTGACGGCGGCGGCAATGGCGGCGGTGGAGGCAATGGCGGCGGCAACGGCGGTGGCGGCGGTCACGGAAACTCCGATCACGGCAACTCCGGCCATAGCAATTCCGGCAAGTCGGACGCCAAGGAGGACAAGGACGCCTCATCCACGAAAGGCCAGACGCAGAAGGAAAACGCCCGGCGGGATGCCGAAGACAAGCAGACGAAGAAGTCCGCAGCCGCGTCTCCGGCGCCATCCGAACTCAAGGGCCTCAATTCGCTGAAAAGAAACTACAACGCCTACCTGAACACCAGCGATCCGCGGATGACCGCGATATCCGCCTATGTTCGCGATTACGCACAATACGAGATCGACATGGGCGTGGCCCCGACGATCGACGATCCGGTTCTGGGTGACGAGGCGCTGCGCGATACGCTCGGCGAGTTCACCGGCCAGCCTGTCACCGACAAAACGCTCGATTGGGCAAAGGATGTGTTGGGCGTCGGGACGGCCGAGGGCAAGATCGACCAGGTCCGCGATACGCTCGACGAGCAGGCGGCAGTAGACAGCGAATAGTCCCGATCAAGAAGCTGAGACGCCGGGGAACTGAACTCCGGCGTGCAGAAGCATGCTCCCGCCGCCTCGGGAGCATGCTTTTATCTTTCCCAATCCTCTTTCGCCGGCTTAGGCCCGTTGCCGAGCTTGCGTTCCAGTTCGGCGGCCTGAGCCTCCGACATGCGCACGTCAAGCGTGACGGATCCGTCTTCGTTATCCTGCCGGTCATCGACGATGGAATTATTATAGACCCAAGAAACGACAGCAAGCTTTGCAGCGGGAATGGTGATCGTGGTTTCGGTGAGCACGCCGGAAAGACGCCTGGCGATCTCGGCCATCAGCGCATCGATGCCCTCTCCCGTGATCGCCGAGACGGCCATGACGTTTTCACGGCTTACGGCCCTGTCCGCAATCGCCTCATGGGCTTCCGGATCGAGCCGGTCGATCTTGTTCCAGACTTCGATGATGCGCTCGGCGCCTTCCTTCTCGTCGATCCCGAGATCGGAAAGAATGCGCAATACGTCGCCGGCCTGGGCCGCATTGTCCGGATCGGACATGTCGCGCACATGCAGGATCAGGTCCGCTTCCAGCACTTCTTCGAGCGTCGCGCGGAAAGCGGCGACCAGATGGGTCGGCAGATCGGAGATGAAACCGACCGTGTCGGAAAGGATCACCGTTCGGCCATGCGGCAGCTTCATACGGCGCAATGTCGGGTCGAGCGTTGCAAACAACATGTCCTCGGCCAGCACGCCGGCCCCGGTGATGCGGTTGAACAGCGTCGATTTTCCGGCGTTGGTATAACCCACCAGCGCGACGATCGGATGAGGCACCTTGCGGCGCTTGGCGCGGTGAAGCTGACGGGTCCGCACCACCTGTTCGAGCTCGCGCTCCAGCCTGACGATGCGCTCCTGCAGAAGCCGGCGGTCGGCTTCGATCTGCGTTTCACCGGGGCCGCCCATGAAGCCGGCGCCGCCGCGCTGGCGTTCGAGGTGGGTCCAGCTGCGGACGAGGCGGCCCTTCTGGTAGTTGAGATGCGCCAGATCGACCTGCAGCGTGCCTTCCTTGGTGGAGGCGCGACGGCCGAAGATTTCGAGAATGAGGCCGGTGCGGTCGATGACCTTGGCGCCGAGCTCCTTTTCGAGATTGCGCTGCTGCACCGGAGTGAGCGGATGGTCCACGATGACGAGGCCGGCATCCTTCTCGTCAAGCAGCGCCTTGATCTCCTCGATCTTGCCGGTGCCCATGAGGGTGGCCGGACGCGGCTGGCTGATCGGCACGATCAGCCCTTCCACGATCTCCAGATCGATGGCCCTGGCAAGGCCGATCGCCTCTTCGAGACGGGCTTCACTGGAGCGCTGCGGCGCGGGGGCAGCCGACGAATCGCCCTGTCCGCCTCGCGACCTCGCCTGTTTGAGGACCGGCACGATCACAGCCGCGCGCATATCGTCCCGGCGCTTTTCAGCTTCCGGGACAAGGGATTCGTTAGAAGTATCGCGATTAGAAATTATATCTGTCCTTAAGCCGCGCTCTCTTCGCTTTCGAACATCTGCATCGGTTGTCCCGGCATGATGGTCGATATCGCGTGCTTATACACCAGCTGAGAGTGGCCGTCACGGCGAAGAAGGACACAGAAGTTGTCGAACGACGTGACGACGCCTGTGAGCTTGACCCCGTTGATCAGGAATATCGTCAGGGAAATCTTCTGCTTGCGAACAGTATTGAGAAATAAATCCTGCAGGTTCTGAGAACGTTCCGCCATAGCGCCGCTTCTTTCTTTTTTGCCGGTCAATGAGCCGGGACATGATCAAGCTTTTAAGAGACGACCGGGAATGCCCTCGTATTCCCTTCCCCCTGATTGTCTGGTTATCAAATCGCCGTCTTTTCCGCAATGTCGAAAAAGGCGTCGCGAATGCTGCCTGAAACGGTACCGGGATGACCGTTGGCAATGGGCTTTCCGTCGACTTCGACGATCGGCACGCAGATGCCGGTCGCGGAGGTGAAAAAGACCTCGCGCGCAGCCATCATCTCGTCCACCCGGAACTCGCGTTCGACAACCTTCAATGCGAGCTTTTCCGCCACATCGATCAGCGTCGTGCGTGTGATCCCCTTCAGGATGCCGTGCTCTGCGGGACGGGTAAGGAGCTCGCCGTCCGGGGTGACGATCCAGACGTTGGAAGACGCCCCCTCCATAACGATGCCTTCGCGATCCACGAAAATCGCGTCCTGGGCGCCGGTTTCCTTCGCCTGCTGTTTGGCGAGCACATTCGGCAGGAGCCCAACCGTCTTGATGTCGACGCGATCCCAGCGGTTTTCCGGAACCGTGATCACCTTGATCCCATTGGCGTATTTCTTCGCTGCCGCGGCCGGATCGGTGCTTTTGGCGGTGATCGTGATGGTCGGCGGCGTGCCATCCGCCGGGAAATAGTGGTCGCGGCGGGCCGCACCGCGCGTGACCTGCAGATAGAAGATTCCGTTTCTGACCCGGTTGCGGCGGAGAACCTCGCGGATGACGAAGGTGAGTGCTGCGCGGCTCATCGGCTGCGCCATGCTCAATTCCCGCAGCGACCGGTCGAGGCGGTTCAGGTGCCGCGTCAGGTCGACGATCATCCCCTGGCGGACTTCGCAGACTTCGTAGACGCCATCCGCGAACTGGAAGCCGCGGTCCTCCACATGCACGGCCGCTTCGGAATGGCGGACATACTGGCCGTTCACATAGGCAATTCTCGACATTGGTCGTCCCCTCGAAAAATCAGAAATACTGGATCGAAACCCGGAAAAGCTGCTCCACGTCCCGCACCGCCTCGGCCGTCGCAAAGAGCACCACCCGGTCGCGCGCCTTGATCTTGGTGTCGCCGTTCGGGCGAATGACCGTGCCGCCGCGATAGATCGCCCCGATGCGGATTCCCTCGGGCAGATCGAGTTCCCGGAACGGCCGGCCGACGAGGGGCGAGGTTTCGAGCGCTTCCGCCTCGATCACTTCCGCAGCGCCCTTCTGAACCGCATAGACGGAGCGGATGCGACCCTTCCTGACGTGCTGCAGGACGCGGGAGATGGTGACCGCTCGCGGATTGATCTGCGCATCGATGCCCACCGAATCGGTAAGGTTGTGGAGGGACGTGGAATTGATCAGAACGAGGTTCGACTTGCAGCCAAGCGATTTTCCGAGCACCGCCCCCAAAATGTTGATCTGGTCGTTGTTGGTCAGCATCACCATCAGGTCGGTGTCCTGGATATCGGCCTGGGCCAGAATGTTCTGGTCGAGCGCCGAACCGTGCAGGACGATGGTGTTGCGCAGCTTTTCCGATACTGCCGCAGCCCGTTCGCGATCGCTTTCGATGATCTTCAGCCGCGTCCTCGGTTGATGCTCTTCGATCGTGCTGGCGACGAAGTGGCCGATATTGCCGCCACCGGCGATGATGATGCGGCGTGCCTCCTGCTCCTCATGGCCGAAGAGCCCGAGCGTCCGGCGGACATGTTCGCGCTGGCAGATGACATAGGCGAGGTCGCCGACGTTCAGCTCGTCCGATGACCGGGCGACCGCCAGGCGCCCATTGCGGAAGATGCCGGCCACTGTCGCCATCAGATCCGGAAAGAGATCGGACAGCTGGTGCAGCGGGGTGGCGATGACGGGGCAATCCTCCATGCATTCGATCGCCACCATGGCGATATGGTCCTCGGCAAACCGGGCGACATCCGTGGCGCCGGGGAAGGAGATGCGGCGCAGCACCATCTTGCCGACTTCGATTTCCGGCGAGATCGTCACGTCGATCGACATGTTCTGGCGGCTGAACAGATCGGCATATTCCGGCTTCAGATAACTCTGGGCCCGGATGCGGGCGATCTTGGTCGGCACCGAAAACAGGGCATGCGCGACTTCACAGGCGACGATGTTGACCTCGTCGTAAAGCGTGACGGCGATGATCATGTCGGCGTCTTCGGCCCCGGCCTTTTCCAGCATGTCCGGATGCGCGCCGTGGCCGACATAACCTTTCACGTCGAGGGTTTCGGTGATCGCCGCAATCAGCGACGCGGACGTGTCGATGACGGAGACGTCATTGTCCTCCTGCGACAGCCGTTCCGCGATGCCGTAACCCACCTGCCCCGCGCCGCATATGATGACTTTCATCGGTCACTAACTCTCATCGATCAGGACTTTCGGTCAGACGCCCAGCGACTTGAGCTTGCGGTGCAATGCCGAACGTTCCATCCCGACGAACTCCGCAGTACGGGAAATGTTGCCGCCGAAGCGGTTGATCTGGGCAATTAGATAATCGCGCTCGAACATTTCACGCGCTTCGCGCAGCGGCAGGGTCATGATGTGATAGTCACCCTTGCCCGCCACCTTGGGCAGCATGTCGCCGAGGTCGGTCGGCAGCATATCGGCCGAGATCGCCGTGTCCGGCCCGTCGGTGCGGGCGAGAATCATCAATCGCTCGATATTGTTTCGAAGCTGACGGATATTTCCCGGCCAGTCATGCGCCTGGAGAACCGCCATGGCATCCTCTCCGATCCTGCGCGGACGGATGCCGGCCTGTTCGGAAATCTGCCGCATGAACATATCCACCAGGAAAGGAATGTCTTCGCGACGCTCGGCAAGCGCCGGCACCTTGACCGGCACCACGGCAAGGCGGTGATAGAGGTCCTCGCGGAAGGATCCGTCAGCGATCAGGTTTTCGAGATTGTAGGCGGTCGAGGAGATGATGCGGACATCGACCTTGACACGTTTGGACCCGCCCACGCGCTCGAATTGCTGGTCGACGAGGACGCGGAGGATCTTGTTCTGCGTCTCACGCGGCATCTCCCCTATTTCGTCGAGATAAAGAATACCGCGATGAGCCTCTTCCAGGGCACCGATCTTGCGCGGTTGACCGGGACCGCCCTCCGTACCGAAAAGAGCGATCTCCATTCGATCCGGGGTAATCGTCGCGGCATTGAGCGCCACGAAAGGCCCGCCCGAACGGCTAGACTTCTTGTGGACCATGCGCGCGACCAGTTCCTTGCCGGAGCCGGACGGGCCGAGGATCATGATGCGGCTGTTGGTGGGCGATACCTTCTCGATCGTCTGGCGGAGCTGCGAAACGGCCACCGAGGTACCCACTAGTTCGGCCGCATCGCCGGCGCGCTTCTTGAGTTCTGTCACCTCACGTTTCAGCTTGGAGTTTTCCAGCGCCCGCTCGGCGATCAGGATCAAACGGTCCGCCTTGAACGGCTTCTCGATGAAATCGAAGGCACCGCGCTTGATAGCGGAAACGGCCGTTTCGATATTGCCGTGCCCGGAAATCATGACCACCGGCAGATCCGGGTGGCGGCTCTTGATCTCGTCGAGCAGCGCCAGGCCATCCAGCTTCGAGCCCTGCATCCAGATATCGAGGAAAACAAGCCGCGGCACGCGATCGGAAATGGTGGCAAGTGCACTGTCGCTGTCGTGCGCGGTACGGGTCTCGTGACCCTCGTCGGAGAGAATACCTGAAACGATTTCGCGAATGTCTGCCTCGTCATCCACGACCAGAATATCAGACGCCATATGCCAATTCCTTGCTATTATCTGTTCCGGGTACGACTGCCTGTTGGAGATGCGGCAGCAGGACCCTGATCATGGCGCCCTTGCCATGATCAAAATCGGCAGGCGCATCATGCAGTTCGAGCTGCCCGCCGTGTTCTTCAATGATCTTCTTGACGATCGCGAGTCCGAGGCCTGTGCCCTTCTCGCGCATCGTCATATAGGGTTCGAGAATGCGATGCCGGTTTTCAGACGGAAGGCCGCTGCCGTTGTCGATGATGTCGACGACATAGGCATCGCGGGCAGCATCGAATATCGAGCGCACCTTGACCTTGCGGCCGTCGCGCTCTTCGCTGCTCGGCACCGCTTCGATCGCTTCAACTGCATTCTTGATGAGGTTGCCGAAGGCCTGTCCCAGCATGCGCGAATCGAACATGCCCTTGAGCGGTTCGTCGCCGAGATCGCGAATGAAATCCACATGCGTGGTACCCATCTCCCGCAAGAAGATCGCGTCGCGCAGGATGTCGCGCAGATCCGCTTCCTCCTTGGCAGGCTTGGGCATGCGGGCGAAGGCCGAGAACTCGTCGACCATGCGGCCGATATCGCCGACCTGGCGAACGATCGTATCGGTGCACTGGTCGAAAACTGCGCGGTCGTCGTCGGCGATCTGTTTGCCGTAGCGGCGTTTCAGGCGCTCGGCAGACAGCTGGATCGGGGTCAGCGGGTTCTTGATCTCATGGGCGATACGTCTTGCCACGTCCGCCCATGCGGTCGAACGCTGGGCAATGACCAGATCCGTGATGTCGTCGAGCGTCACCACATAGGATTCCTGCGCTGCGCGCTGTTCCTCGCGCGTCACCTGCATGGAGAGCGTCCGTTCCTTGCCGCCGCGTATCAGGTTCACCTGCTTGCGGAAATCGCCGCGGGCGCGGCTTCTCGCCTCCGTCAGCACCTGATCGATCTCAGGAGCGATGTCTTGCAGCTTCTCGCCCATGAGAGCTTCGGCAGAAACGCCGAGCAGTTCTTCGGCGGAAGGATTGACGATCGTGATACGCCGATCCTCTTCGACGCCGATCACGGCCGCCGTGACACCGGAGAGCACCGCCTCGATAAACCGGCGGCGATCGTCCACCTCGTCCTTCGCCTCGAGGATTTCGTCGCGCTGGCTGCGGATCTGGGAAATCATCTTGTTGAAAGTGCGCGACAGGTTGCCGACGTCGCCATCCGCCGCACGCACCGGCACCACGACATTGAGGTTACCCGTTGCCACGCTGTCGGCTGCGCTGATCAGGAGCCGGATCGGCCGGACGATGCGGTCAGCGACGGCGATCGCCGTCCAGATCGCCGCCAATAACACGATCAAGGCGAAACCGAGATAGAGCACGGCGAAAGCGATCTGCAGCGAGGTGCGGCCGGCTTCCATCGCCTGATATTCGGCCGTGTTCTCCTCCATGAGTCGCATGGCTGCGATGACCTTCGGATCGACAGCGCGGATCGTATAGAGGAACGCGCCCTGGATGGAATCGAGCTTGATGACGGCGCCGACGAGGTTGGTGATACCCGGCGGAATGAGCGTCGGCTGGCCGGCCGCTGCGGTTTGCAGCGCGTCCGAAGGGATCGCCGGCAGCGGCTTTTCCGTCTTGATATCGGCCTGAACGATCGCCTGACCGTCCTCGCGCACCAGGAAAGCGCCCAACATGCCGCGGCCCCGCGCCTGGCGGGTCATCAGGTCCACAAAACCCGTGCGGTCGAGGTAAAACATGGCGCGGTTCCGCTCGAGGTCGTTCGACATCGAGACCGTCTGCCCTTGAAGATAGCTTGCATTTTCAAGCATATAGGCGCGGGCGACGTCCTGAGAGGATTGCACGATCGACTGGGTGCGTAGCGAAAACCAGCGGTCGAGACCGACATTCAACGTCAAGCTGGCGAAGATCGCCACGAGCACTGCCGGGGTGATCGCAACAATGGAAAAAAGGACGACGATGCGCACATGCAGACGCGCCGCAGCGCGGCCGCGATTACGTGCCTTTACCAGCCGCAGCACTTCGCGGCCGATCAGATACATCAATCCCAGAATGAAGAGCGAATTGATCACCGCCGACGCGATGACCACATTGGTGCTCGGCGCAATCGGTGTCAGCCCGAGCAGGACAAAGAGCGTCAAGGATGCACAGATGAGCGCGCCGCCGGCAAGCAGGAGGCCGGGAAGCGCGAATGAAGCACGCCGATCCTGCGCCGACATTGCCGGCTCGTTTTCGGCCATCGGCGCTGTCACGCCTTCCGTCATCGATAACTCCGATCTCCAAGTCCTCGCGGGAGATCGTTTCAGCCCGAAAACCGAGCGAAGCGACAGTACCTTCCCGAACCGGCCCGGCTACCCCATCAAGAGCCGCCGCTCCCAGAAGCAAACCCCAAGCCCTGCGTGGCCTTTAAGCAACGCAATGTGGCGAAAATGCAACGATGGACCGATCCTGTCAAGCAGCGGGAACAAAGTCCGGTCTTGCTTCAACAACTTAACTCAAGCGCCGCGGGAGCTGCGATAGACGGAGACGCCGAGTTCCCGAATCTTCTTGCGGAGCGTGTTGCGGTTGAGACCGAGCAAATCCGCCGCCTTGATCTGATTGCCACGGGTGGCGGTAAGGGCGGCGAGGATGAGCGGATATTCCATTTCGGTCAGGACGCGGTCGTAGAGACCGGGCGGCGGCAGATTGTCCCCGAAACCCGCGAAATAGGTGCGCATGTTTTCTTCCACCGCCTGGGCGATGGTGAGGGACCCAGTGCGGGCTCCCATCTTGTCGATCGGGCTGTCCGGCACCTCGGAACGCAGCTCCGACTCAATAATCTCCCGGGTGATGACGTCCTGCGGATATAGCGCCATCAGGCGGCGGACGAGGTTTTCCAGTTCACGCACGTTGCCCGGCCAGGCATACGCCTTCATCAGGTCCAAGGCCTCGCTATCGAACCGCTTGGCGTCCAGGCCTTCCTTCTCGGCCATCTGCATGAAATGGCGGACGAGGTCGGGGATGTCCTCGGCGCGATCGCGCAAAGGCGGCAGGCGCAGCGGAACGACGTTCAGGCGATAATAGAGGTCTTCGCGGAAGAGGCCCTGGTTGATGAGCTGCTTCAGATCCTTGTTGGTCGCCGCGACGATGCGCACGTCCGTGCGGATCGGCGTGCGACCGCCGACTGTGGTGTATTCGCCCTGCTGCAGGACGCGCAGAAGACGGGTCTGGGCATCCATCGGCATGTCACCGATCTCGTCGAGAAAGAGGGTCCCCCCCTCAGCCTGCTCGAAGCGGCCGGTCGAACGGCTCTGGGCTCCGGTGAAGGCCCCCTTCTCGTGGCCGAAAAGCTCCGACTCGATCAGATCGCGGGGAATGGCGGCCATGTTGATCGCCACAAACGGTCCGTTGCGACGCTTGCCGTAGTCATGCAGCGCGCGAGCCACCAGTTCCTTGCCGGTGCCGGACTCGCCGGTGATCATCAGCGTCAGATCCGTCTGCATAAGACGAGCCAGAACGCGGTAGATTTCCTGCATGGCGGCCGAACGGCCGACGAGCGGCATGCCGTCCTGAGTGTCGTCGTCGAGGCGGGCGGGCTTGCGCTTGGGTTCGGCGAGCGCGCGGCCGATGATGGCAATCAGCTCCGTGAGATCGAAGGGCTTAGGCAGGTAATCATAGGCACCCTTTTCGGACGCCTTGATCGCCGTCATGAAGGTGTTCTGGGCGCTCATGACGAGGACGGGCAGCTCCGGACGCGATTTCTTGATGCGCGGCAGGAGATCGAAGGCGTTCTCGTCCGGCATGACCACGTCCGTCACGACCAGATCGCCCTCGCCAGCCGAAATCCAGCGCCAGAGAGTGGCGGCATTCGAGGTGATGCGCACATCGTAACCAGCCCTGGTCAGAGCCTGGTTCAAAACCGTCCGGATGGCCGCGTCGTCGTCGGCGACAAGGATCGTGGCAGTCATTTTTCACTTCCTGTGGAGTTCAAAGAGCGGCCGTCCGTGGCCTCTTCCTTGTGCATGGGCATCAAAACGCGGAACGTGGTGCGGCGCGCCTGGCTGTCGCATTCGACGATGCCGCCATGCGCACCGATGATCTTGGCAACCAGGGCAAGGCCGAGACCGGACCCGTTGGTCTTGGTCGTGATGAAGGGATCAAAAAGATGCGGCAGCAGGTCGGTCGGCACGCCGGGGCCGTTGTCGATGACGCAGAATTCGAGCGGCAGCGAAATCTTCTCGCGGGTACCAGCGACTGAGAGTTTGATGCCCGGGCGATAGGCCGTCGTCAGCATGATTTCGCCGTCCGGCTGATCGCCGACCGCTTCCGCGGCGTTCTTGATGAGGTTCAAAAAGACCTGCACGAGCTGATCGCGGTTGGCATAAACCTGCGGCAACGACGGATCGTACATTTCGGAAATCTTGATCTCGCGAGCAAAACCGGCCTTGGCGATGGCTTTCACATGATCGAGGACCGAATGGATGTTCAAGGGCACACGGTCCACCGGACGCTCGTCGGAGAAGACTTCCATGCGATCGACCAGGGATACGATGCGGTCCGTCTCGTCGCAGATCAGCCGCGTCAACGCCCGGTCGTCGTCTGGGACCGAGGTCTCGAGAAGCTGTGCAGCACCGCGAATGCCCGAAAGCGGGTTTTTGATCTCGTGGGCCAGCATGGATGCCAGACCCGTCACCGATCGAGCGGCAGCACGATGGGTAAGCTGGCGGTCGATCTTGTCCGCCATGGAGCGCTCCTGGAAGACCACCACGACCGACCCCGGCTCGCTCACCACCGGCGCGACGTAGAGGTCCACCAGCTTTTCCTGACCAAGGCGCGGCGAAGAGAGGTCGACACGATATTCGTTGACCGGTGCCTTGCGCTCACGCACCTGGTCAATCAGCGCGAGAAGAGGGCTGCCGAAAGGGATGAAGGTGGAAATTTCGTTCTTGGCGAGCTGCGCGGCACTGGAGCCGAAAAAGGCCTCGGCCTCCCAGTTGGCGAAGGCGACCCTGCCCTCGGCATCAACAAGAATCACCGGGTTCTGGACGGAATTGAGGACGGCCATGGCAAGCGCATTGCCGCTTGCCGAATCCTGCACTTGCGAGCTCATGCAGCCTCCTTGCGCCCGACGGCTGTGTTTCCGGTCAGCGCTACAGTCATCCGGCGCGCGACGTCAGCCGGGTCCCTGGAAATCATGATGGCGGCCTTTTCTTCAGTCGGCAGGTCTGGCGCGAAGCGATCGAGATACCAGCCGAGATGTTTTCGTGCGTGGCGCAGCCCTGCCTCGCGGCCGTAAAGCTCCAGCATCGCCTGATAGTGTTCGACGACAAGAGCGGCGATTTCCGGCTGCGAAGGTGCGGCGTGACCGGCGAGCCAGCCAATGTGCCACGGACGCCCCTGGGCGCCCCTCCCGACCATGACAGCATCTGCACCGGAGCGCTCCAGAATGGCAACGGCGTCCTCCGGCGTTTCGACGTCGCCATTGGCGATCAGCGGGATCGAGACGGCGTCGCGCACAAGACGGATGGCGTCCCAATCGGCCCTGCCCTCGTAGAACTGCATGCGGGTTCGGCCATGGATCGTCACGAGCCGGATGCCGGCATCTTCGGCACGGCGGGCGATATCGGGCGCATTGATGGAATTTTCGTCCCAGCCGAGCCGCATCTTCAGCGTCACCGGGACATCGACGGCGTTTACGGTCGCCTCGATGAGCGACAATGCGAGATCTGGGTCACGCATCAGCGCCGAACCGGAATAGCCACCGGTGACCTTCTTGGCGGGGCAACCCATATTGATGTCGATGATGTCGGCGCCGTTATCGGCGGCAATCTTGGCAGCCTCGGCCATCCAGCGGGCCTCGCGACCGGCGAGCTGGACCATATGCGGAGAAATGCCGGCACCTTTCAGCCGGGCCCAGGACTCGCCGCGGTTCAGCACGAGTTCGCGGCTTGCGACCATCTCGGTCACGACCAGCCCGGCGCCGAAGCGCCATGCGAGCCGCCTGAACGGCAGATCCGTAACTCCCGACATCGGCGCCAGAACCACGCGATTACGGATGGAAACGGGCCCGATATGGAAAGGTTCGGCGAGATCTGGAAAACGCAAATGATGATCTTTCGGGCACATTGGATTGTTGCACTATTTTTATTCAGTCCCGAAGCATTTGCCAAGAGCAAATCGGGAACTGCGTTATTTTTGAGCGGCCTGCTGGAAAAGCCGCTTTTCATTCTATAGTTCTCGCCCTGTCAATCCTTCAGAACGCAGAAATGGGTACGGCGCGTGGACGACAACTCCATGACAATCGGCATCGTCATCGTCGCCGCAGGCCGCGGCGAACGGGCGGGATCGCCCGAAGACGGGCCGAAGCAATACCGGCGTATCGGGGGAAAGCCGGTGATCGCCCATACGCTCGAACGGTTTCTCAACTGGTCGCGTAGCGGCCCGATCGTGGTCGTCATCCATCCGGACGACGAAGCGCTGTTTGCGGCAGCGGCAGCGGAACTGCCCGGTGCGGCGAAGGTCGTCACGACTTTCGGCGGCGATACGCGGCAGCGCTCCGTTTACGAAGGCCTCAGAGCTTTGTCAGCGACCGAGGCCACCCATGTGATGATCCACGATGCGGCCAGGCCGTTCGTGGATCATGCGCTTCTCGATCGGATCGCCGAGGCGCTCGACCAGGGACAGGAAGGCGTGTTGCCGGCTATGCCTGTCACCGACACGCTGAAGCGAGGCGGACCGGATCACCTGGTTCACGAGACGGTGCCGCGGGCCGGGCTTTTTGCCGCACAGACGCCGCAAAGCTTTTCCCTCCCGTCGATCCGCACCGCCCATGAAAAGGCGGCAGCGCTCCGACGCGAGGATTTCACGGACGACGCCTCGATCGCCGAATGGGCTGGGCTGCCGGTCCTGCTGGTCGAAGGTTCCGTCGACAACATCAAACTCACCGTGAAGCGAGATATCGCCATGGCCGACGAAAAACTTTCGCACCATCCACTGCCCGACGTGCGCACCGGTAACGGCTACGACGTGCATCAGCTCGAGCCCGGCGACGGCGTGACGCTCTGCGGCGTCTTCATTGCCCACGACCAGCGGCTCGTTGGCCATTCGGATGCCGACGTCGTCATGCATGCGCTTACCGACGCGCTGCTCGCCACCTGCGGCGCCGGCGACATCGGCGACCATTTCCCGCCCTCCGACATGCAATGGCGGGGCGCGCCCTCCCAGATCTTCCTGGATCACGCGGCAAAGGTTGTACGAGAGCGCGGGGGCACGATCATGAATGCGGATATCTCGCTGATCGCGGAAGCGCCGAAGATTGCGCCGCACCGGCAGAAGATGCGCGAGAACCTGGCGGAGATCCTCGGTATTTCCCTGGACCGATGCTCGGTCAAGGCGACGACCAACGAGAAGATCGGTTTTGTCGGCCGCCGCGAGGGCATTGCCGCCATCGCAACCGCCACAGTGGTCTACCGGGGAGATGCCGGGTGAACCTGTTTCCCGCCGACATCGAAGACCAGGCAAGGCGGATCGTCGCCGACTTTTCCGCCTGCGGGCTGATGGTTTCAACGGCTGAGTCCTGCACAGGCGGGCTGATCGCCGGCGCGCTCACCGAAATTTCAGGCTCCTCGGCCGTCGTTGACCGGGGCTTCGTCACCTACACCAACCAGGCGAAGATGGATATGCTCGGCGTGACCGAAGCGACATTGGCAGCCTTCGGCGCGGTATCCCGGGAAACGGCGCTGCAGATGGCGGACGGCGCGCTGTTCCGTTCAAGGGCAAACCTCACCGTCGCCGTGACCGGCATCGCGGGACCGGGCGGCGGGTCGGCAGACAAGCCGGTCGGCCTGGTGCATCTTGCGGCAAAAACCCGCTCCGGCATCTCGCTCCATCGCGAGATGCGCTACGGCGATATCGGCCGAACGGCGGTGCGTCTCGCGACCGTCAGAACGGCGCTGGAGATGCTGACCGACGCCGCCAAAACGACGCTCGCAAATCAGGCGTAAATCTTGTCCGCCCGCGTCTCGAAAGCTTCGGCGAACATCCGGAAAGCGCGGTCGAACATCGATCCCATCAGTGCACCGAGAATCATGCTCTTGAACTCGTAGTCGATGAAAAAGTGCACCACGCAGCCGGCGGAAGAGCCATCAGAGGGCGGTTCAAAACGCCAGCGGTTGTCGAGATATTTGAACGGTCCTTCGATGTATTTGACATCGATGGCGCGTTCGGCAGGGTTGAGCAGAACCTGGGTCGTGAAAGTCTCGCGGATCGCCTTGTAGCCGACCGTCATATCGGCAAGCAGTAGCGTCTTGCCGTCGCGCTCCTTGCTGGACCGGATGACCAGCGCCTCGCAGAGCGGTAGGAATTCCGGATATTTCTCGACATCGGCAACGAGCGCGTACATCTGATCGGCGCTATGCTTCACGGGGCGGCGGATTTCGAACTTTGGCATGATCCGCAGTTAAGCGCGCGCTTCCAGAAGATCAAGAAGTTCGCGCATCCGTCGGCGGGATTTCAACACCAGGACAGGCTTCCCGCCCGCATGTTGTTCCAGCCCGGCGAGAACCCTCGGCGCGAATTCCCTCTCCCAGGTCCAGACAAACCGGAAAAACTCCCAATCCATTCTTTCCGGGCAGCCGGGCGCCATTTCCGGCCGAGTGCGTCCGATATATTTAAGCCAGCGGCTGAGGATACCCCAGACATTGACGGCACGCGGCATTCGCACCCAGATAACGATATCGCTTCGCGGAACGCGAATATCGAAGGTGGAGGTGCTGGTGCCATCCATGATCCAGCGCTCCTGCCGGATAAGCTCTTCGATGATCCGCCGCTGCTCACTTCCCTCCCGCTGAACCCAACCCGGCAGCCAAAGCACGTCCCGATCGTTGGAAATATAAGTAAGCGCAAACCGCTGGGCGATCTGCTGCGCCAGGGTCGATTTGCCGCCGCCCGAACAGCCGACGACCAGGATTCTCTCCGCATGGCGGATTTCATCGGCGGCTTCCGAGATTCCGACACAGCGAACCCCGGCTGGACCGGATTTGATATCCATCATGATCTCCCGACAACCGGATGTCAGGCGGCCACAGCCGCTCAACACAGCCCAAACAAATGCTGGTTAACGGAATTTAATGTGCTAATGCCAATTCAATTTGGTGCATTGCCGCAATCGCGGGTAAAATAAACACATCAGGTGACCCACTGGCGTAATCGGACGAAGCATACATGGACGATTTTTCTCAGATGATAAAGCTGCTGGAATCCGCAAAGCAGCTCGCCGACATGAACGAGCTACCCATGCTTGCCTATCTGATCGAAATGGCAAAAGGCGAAGCGCGCGGTCAGCGCTTCACGCTGCGGGGAAGACGGCGCGGCCAGAGCAAGAGCGAAAAGGTCGAGGCGGCAGAATAGCTCGGACGCCGCCTATTCGGCGGCAGCCAGAAGCTTCTTTTCGCGGGCAGCCTTCAGCCGCGCGAAATCGTCGCCGGCATGGTGCGAGGACCGGGTCAGCGGGCTCGACGACACCATCAGGAAGCCCTTGGTATAGGCGACGGTCTCGTAGGACTTGAATTCGTCCGGGGTTACGAAGCTCATCACCTTGTGATGCTTGCGGGTCGGCTGCAGATATTGGCCAATGGTCAGGAAATCCACATCCGCAGTTCTGAGATCGTCCATCAGTTGTAGCACTTCGTTGCGTTCCTCCCCGAGGCCTACCATGATGCCCGACTTGGTGAACATGGTCGGGTCGAGTTCCTTGACCCGCTGCAGCAGGCGGATGGAGTGGAAGTAACGGGCCCCGGGGCGGACCGTCAGATAGTTGCCGGCTACGGTTTCGAGATTGTGGTTGAAGACATCGGGCTTGGCGGCCACGACGCGTTCCAGAGCCCCGGGCTTCTTGAGGAAGTCCGGTGTCAGGATTTCGATAGTCGTCATCGGGGATGCGGCGCGGATCGCCCAGATCACCTTCTCGAAATGTTCGGCGCCGCCATCTTCCAGATCGTCGCGATCGACCGAGGTGATGACGACGTGGCTGAGCCCCATCTGCTTCACCGCCTTGGCGACGTTTTCCGGCTCGTCCATGTCAAGCGCGTTCGGCTTGCCGGTCGCCACGTTGCAGAAGGCGCAGGCGCGCGTACAGATCTCGCCCATGATCATGAAGGTGGCGTGCTTCTTGTCCCAGCATTCGCCGATATTCGGGCAGCCGGCCTCCTCGCAGACAGTGACGAGCTTGTTTTCCTTCACGATCGAGCGCGTTTCCGCGTAGCCTTTGGATACCGGCGCCTTCACGCGAATCCACTCGGGCTTGCGCATCACCTCCGTATCAGGACGATGTGCCTTTTCCGGATGGCGGACGCGCTTCTCTTCGTCGAGAGTGGTCCTGTCGAGGATGGTGACCATAAAAACCTGCTTTCAACCGCGACCGTCGCGGAATGTCGTCAGCGTCTGACGAGTTTGGCAACGAATAGCAAAATGCAGGAGCCCACGAAACCCTGCACCAGGTAACCCAGCCATCCGCCTGCGACATGGATGTTGGCGCTCTGGAAGATGGCATTGGCGAGCAAGGCGCCGACAATGCCGATGATGATGTTCATCAAGACGCCGAAGCGGAGATCCATCAAAATGCCGGCGAGCCAACCCGCCAGGCCACCAATGATGATCGCTGCAATCCAACCCACACCCATATGAATAGCCCCGTTTTAAAAAGATGTTCCAGAGATATGGGCGGCTGCGCGCCCTTTCGCAATGCCGGGAATGTCAGGCGTTCAGCGCCCGGCCGTAGGCGTCGAGCACGCTTTCCTTCATCGTTTCGGAAATGGTCGGATGCGGGAAGATCGTGTGCATCAGTTCTTCTTCCGTCGTCTCCAGGTTCATGGCAACAACGAAACCCTGAATGAGTTCGGTCACTTCCGCGCCGACCATATGCGCACCGAGGAGTTCGCCGGTCTTCTTGTCGAAGATCGTTTTTACCAGCCCCTGATCCTCGCCGAGAGCGATCGCCTTGCCATTGGCCACGAAGGGGAAACGGCCGACGCGGATGTCGCGGCCCTCGGCCTTCGCCTTGGCTTCCGTCAGACCGACGGAGGCGACCTGGGGGTTGCAATAGGTGCATCCGGGGATTTTCTGCTTGTCCATCGGATGGACGTTCGGCAGGCCGGCAATCTTTTCCACGCAGATGACCGCCTCGTGTTCCGCCTTGTGAGCGAGCAGAGGAGGACCCGCGACGTCGCCGATGGCGTAGATGCCCGGCACGTTGGTCTTGCCGTAGCCGTCGATGACGATGAAACCGCGGTCGGTCTTGACGCCGACCGCCTCGAGGCCGATGCCCTCGATATTGGCCTGCACGCCGACGGCGGAGATCATCCGGTCGGCCGTGATCTTCTCGACCGATCCGTCCTTCTTCTCGACATGGGCGGTGATCGAGTTTGCGCCCTTCTCCACCTTGGCGACTTTCGCCTCCAGATGGATCTTCATGCCCTGGCGCTCGAACTGCTTCTTGGCGACGGCGGAGATCTCCGCGTCTTCGACCGGCATGACCTGGCTCATGATCTCGACGACTGTGACGTCCACGCCCATGGTACGGTAGAAGCTCGCGAACTCGATGCCGATCGCGCCCGAGCCCATGACGAGTAGTGATTTGGGCATTTCCTCGGGCTTCATCGCCTCGAAATAGGTCCAGATCAGCTTGCTGTCAGGCTCGATGCCCGGAAGCGCGCGCGGACGGGCGCCGGTGGCGATGATGATGTGCTTGGCGGTATAGGTTCCCTCGCCGAGCGTATTTTTCGGCACCGGTCCGACCGGCTCGACCGGCTTCTTGGTGGGCTTGCCGACGACGACTTCGCCGGGCTTGGTGACCTTTGCCTCGCCCCAGATGATATCGACCTTGTTCTTCTTGAACAGAAAGCCGACGCCGTTGTTCATGCGATGCGCAATGCCGCGCGAACGGGCGACGATCGCCTTGACGTCCGGCTTGATCGTGCCTTCGAGCGTCAGGCCGTAATCCTTGGCGTGGCTCGCGGTGTGCATGACATCTGCGGAACGCAGGAGCGCTTTGGTCGGGATACAGCCCCAATTGGAGCAGATGCCGGCGAGATGTTCGCGCTCGACGACTGCAACCTTCATGCCGAGCTGGCTTGCGCGGATGGCGGCGATATACCCCCCTGGACCGGAGCCGATAACGATGACGTCGTAGGATTGAGCCATTGCTTTCCTGCCTTTTCATTGGGCGGCCAGCCTGACGCGACCCGCCTTTTGGAATTTTCTCTAGAGCCCAAGCATCATCCGGACGATCGGCTCGAGGCCGCGTCCGATCGCACGGGTATTTTCCGCAGTCAGATGTACGCCGTCGATCGGCGTCGTCTTGGCGACCGAGCCGGCATCGAAGAACCCGCAGCCGAGCTCGTCGGCCAGATCCCGATAGAGCGACGCGAGCATGGCGGACTGCTCGATGCCACCCCGGAAGATCGCCGAAAACACCGGATCGGCGGTTTCACAAAGCGGCGGCGGCGAGACGACCAGGATTTCCGGCACCTCGTATTCGAAGGAATAGTCGTGCCGGCGGATCAGCCCGACCAGCCGCTGGATGCCGGCACGCGCCGCATGCGCCGTCCCGGCGATCATGGGCTTCATGTCGTTGGTGCCGAGCATGACGATCACCAGATCGAGCGGCATGTGGGTATGCAGCACGGTCGGCAGGTTCTTCACGCCGTTGCGGTCGCAATCGGCGAGATGATCGTCATAACCCGTCGTGCGGCCATTCAGGCCTTCGGCAATCACCGTCACCTCAGGCCCGAGCGCCGTCTGAAGGACGCTCGACCAGCGGTCCTCAAAGGCATGCCGGCCCGGTCCTTCCGGGTCATAACCCCAGGTGAGTGAATCGCCGAAGCAGAGAACGGTCTTCACGACGACGCCCTCCCGCTCAGACGAGCATCGCCATCGGGTTTTCGATGTAGCGCTTGAACGCGGAAGCCAGTTCCGCACCAAGCGCGCCATCGATGACGCGGTGGTCGAAGGCGAAGGTTGCCGTCATCACCGTGCCCACCTCTATCTTGCCGTTCCTGACGACCGGCTTTTCGACGCCGGCGCCGATCGAGACGATCGAGGCCTGCGGCAGGTTGACGATCGAGGTGAATGAGGAGACGCCAAACATGCCGAGGTTGGAGACCGAGGTCGTACCGCCCTGGTATTCTTCCGGCTTCAGCTTCTTGTCGCGGGCCCGCTTGGCAAGATCCTTCACCTCGTTGGAGATGACGGAGAGCGTCTTTGTTTCCGCCTTGCGGACGATCGGGGTGATCAGACCGTCCGGGATCGAGACGGCGACGCCGACGTCGGAGTGCTTGTGCAGCACGCGGGCCGTCGACGTCCAGGAGGCGTTCGCCATCGGGACTTCGCGCAGCGCCAGCGCCATCGCCTTGATGATGAAGTCGTTGACGGAAAGCTTGAAGGCCGGGACCTCACCCTTCTCCGTCTTCTTCACCGGTGCCGATGCGTTGATCTCGGCGCGCAGCTTCAAAAGCGCGTCAATCTCGCAATCCATCGAGACGGTGTAGGACGGAACCGTCTGGGTCGACTCCGTCAAGCGCGCGGCGATCGTCTTGCGCATGCCGTCATGCGGCAGAAGCTCGTAGGAGCCTTCCGGGAAAAGCTTGAGCGTTGCATCATCCGACGGACCTTTGGCCATTGCCGGAGCTGCGGCGCCGGCAGGTGCTGCCTGCGGGGCTGCGGCCGGAGCAGCCTTGCCGGTGCCCGAGGCGACAGCCTTCTCGATATCGGACTTCACGACACGGCCGTGGGGGCCGGAGCCGGAAACTGCCGAGAGATCGAGACCGGCTTCCTTTGCGAGACGGCGGGCGAGCGGCGAAGAGAAGGGGCGAGCACCGGAAGCAGCCGGTGCCGGTGCAGCAGCGGCCGGAGCCGGCTCGGCAGCTTTTTGTGCCGGAGCCGCTTCCGCCTTGGGAGCAGGCGCAGCCTCGGCCTTCGGCGCAGGGGCAGCAGCCCCGCCCCCGGACGACGCAGCCGCCGACACGTCCTCGCCTTCGCCGGCGAGGATCGCGATGAGCGCGTTTACCTTGACCGCCTCGGTACCCGCCGGCACGACGATCTTGGCGACGGTGCCTTCATCGACGGCTTCCACTTCCATGGTCGCCTTGTCGGTTTCGATCTCGGCGATCACATCGCCGGACTTGACCTTGTCGCCTTCCTTGACGAGCCACTTGGAAAGATTGCCCTCTTCCATGGTCGGCGAAAGGGCAGGCATGGTGATGTTGATCGGCATCGAGACATCCTCCCCTTATTTGTAGCAGACGGTCTTCACCGCCTGGACGACCTCGCCGACATTCGGCAAGGCGAGCTTTTCGAGGTTCGACGCATAGGGCATCGGAACATCCTTGCCGGCGATCGTCAGGATCGGCGCATCAAGATAATCGAAGGCCTGCTGCATGACGCGGGTGGCGATTTCGGTGCCGACCGACGACTGCGGATAACCCTCTTCCACGGTAACGAGTCGACCGGTCTTCTTGACCGATTCGATCACCGTCGGCAGATCCATGGGCCGGATGGTGCGAAGGTCGATAAGCTCGACATCGATGCCTTCCTTGGAAAGCTCTTCTACCGCCTTCACCGCATAGGTCATGCCGATACCGAAGGAAACGACGGTGGCGTCCCTGCCCTGCTTGTGGATGCGCGCCTTGCCGATCGGCAGGACGAAGTCATCGAGCTTCGGCACTTCGAAGGACTGGCCGTAGAGGATTTCGTTTTCCAGGAAGATGACCGGGTTCGGATCGCGGATAGCCGCCTTCAACAGACCCTTGGCGTCGGCAGCCGTGTAAGGCATGACGACCTTGAGGCCCGGGATCTGGCTGTACCAGGCCGCGTAATCCTGGCTGTGCTGGGCCGCAACGCGGGCAGCCGCGCCGTTCGGGCCGCGGAAGACGATCGGAGCGCCCATCTGACCGCCGGACATGTAAAGCGTCTTGGCGGCAGAGTTGATGATCTGGTCGATCGCCTGCATGGCGAAGTTGAAGGTCATGAACTCGACGATCGGCTTCAGGCCGGCCATGGCCGCACCGACGCCGACGCCGGCAAAGCCGTGCTCGGTGATGGGCGTATCGACGACGCGGCGTGGGCCGAATTCCTGGAGCAGCCCTTGCGTGATCTTGTAGGCGCCCTGGTATTCGGCAACCTCTTCACCCATTACAAAAACGTCTTCATCGCGGCGCATTTCTTCGGCCATGGCGTCGCGCAGCGCTTCGCGCACGGTCGTCATCACCATTTCCGTGCCGGCCGGAATATCCGGGTCGGAGGCGACGTCCACCTTCGGCTGGGCCGGGACCTTGCTGTCAGCGGCAGCCGTCGGCTCTTCCGTCGATTGACGGGCCTTGCCCCCAGCGGCGTCGGACGCCGCAGCGGGCGTGTCCGCATCAGCCTTTGGCGCGGCCGGCGCGGAAGAACCGATGGAATCGGCGCTTTCGCCTTCGGCAAGGAGCACGGCTATCTTGGTGTTGACCTTGACGTTCTCGGTGCCGGCCGGAACCAGCAGCTTGCCGATCACGCCTTCATCGACAGCTTCCACTTCCATGGTCGCCTTGTCGGTCTCGATTTCGGCGATAACGTCGCCGGAGGTGACCTTGTCACCTTCCTGTTTCAGCCATTTGCTGAGCGTGCCTTCCTCCATGGTCGGGGAAAGGGCGGGCATAAGGATGTCGATAGGCATAAGGTTCCCTCCCCTCGATCAGAGCAGAATGTCGGTATAGAGCTCGGACACATCCGGCTCCGGATCGGCCTGGGCGAAATCGGCGGAATCGGCCACGATATCGCGCACGTCCTTGTCGATCGCCTTTAACTCGTCCTCGCTTGCCCAGCCCTTTTCAAGAAGGCGGGCCCGTACCTGTTCGATCGGATCATGCTCGGAGCGCATCTTCTGCACTTCGTCCTTGGAGCGATACTTCGCCGGGTCGGACATCGAGTGACCGCGATAGCGGTAGGTCAGCATTTCGAGGATGATCGGACCCTTGCCGGCGCGGCAATAGGCGACAGCCTCGTCCGCTGCCGCCTTGACGGCGCGCACGTCCATGCCGTCCACCTGATAGCCCGGAATACCAAAGGAGGCACCGCGCTGGGAGAAATCGGTCTGAGCCGAGGCGCGGGCAACGGAGGTTCCCATGGCGTAGCGGTTGTTCTCGATCACGTAGACGACCGGCAGCTTCCAGAGATTGGCCATGTTGAAGCTTTCATAGACCTGCCCCTGGTTTGCCGCACCGTCGCCGAAATAGGCAGTCGAGACATTGTCGTTGCCGCGATATTTGTTGGCGAAGGCGAGACCGGTACCGAGCGACACTTGCGCGCCGACGATGCCGTGGCCGCCGTAGAACTGCTTTTCCTTGGAGAACATGTGCATGGAGCCGCCCTTCCCCTTGGAATAGCCGCCCCTACGCCCGGTCAGTTCCGCCATGACGCCGCGCGCGCTCATGCCAGTCGCCAGCATGTGACCGTGGTCACGATAACCGGTGATGACCTGGTCCCCTTCCTTCAGCGCCATCTGCATGCCGACAACGACAGCTTCCTGGCCGATATAGAGGTGACAGAAACCGCCGATGAAGCCCATACCGTAAAGCTGGCCGGCCTTTTCCTCGAAACGGCGGATCAGCAGCATATCGCGATAGGCGGCAAGCTCCTGGCCCTTGTCGAACTCGGCGAAAATGCCGCCGTTGAAATCTTTCCTGGCTGGCTTGGAGCTGGTTTTGGTAGCAGACCTTGCCGCGGATTTGCGGCCGGATACAGACGCGGTTTTAGTCGGCGCCATTCATCCCTCCCTCTGTGCTGCGTTTTAGAACGGAACAGATGCCGAGACTTACGCCGCCCGGAATCCCATTCTGGTTTCGGGGCGTACCATAGGGAAGAAACCGCGCCCCAGCAATGCCATAAATGCATGGCTCACATTCCGTACAACCCACTGAAAAGATTGACGAAAGATAAAATTAACCGAATATTGGTTAATTCAGAAGTAGTTATTGAAGATGACGATCTCGTCCGGGCGCGAGACATTGAGCTGATAACGAGCGATTTCGTCCAGCATATCCTTTTCCAGCGAACCATCACTCATGAGCCGCACCTGGCGCTCGAGTGCCTCCCGTCTCGCGGTCAGTTTTGCGAGCTCTTCCGCACGCGCCTGCCGCTGACGTTCGAATTCCTCCGTGGCGATCAGCCCGAGATCACCATGCACGGAATGATAGCCGAAGTATGAAAGAAAGGCGACGGTAATGGCGGGAAGGACGAAACGGCCAAATTTTCTTTTTTTATGATGCTTGGTCCACATGCCGTTCAACGCCTTGCCACACTTGCCGGATCACGCGAACGATCCGAAACAGAAGGTAAAATTCGCAGAACTTGCTTAAGCAATCGTTTCCATTGCCGCGACGCAAAAAGCCCGCGCTTTCGGCGCGGGCTCTATAGACACATAAATGGAGCTGGTTCAGCCCTTCAGGACGGAGCGGCCGGCATAGGCGGCCTGCGGACCCAGCATTTCCTCGATGCGGATAAGCTGGTTGTACTTGGCAAGCCGATCCGAACGCGAAAGCGAGCCTGTCTTGATCTGACCGCAATTGGTGGCGACGGCAAGATCCGCGATCGTCGAATCTTCCGTCTCGCCGGAGCGATGCGACATGACGGCGGTGTAGTTTGCCTTATGCGCCGTTTCGACCGCATCCAGCGTTTCCGACAGCGAGCCGATCTGATTGACCTTCACCAGGATGGAATTTGCCACGCCCATCTTGATGCCGTCGCGAAGGCGCGCGGAATTGGTGACGAAGAGGTCGTCTCCGACGAGTTGGACCTTGGAGCCGATCTTGTCCGTCAGGGACTTCCAGCCATCCCAATCGTCTTCAGCCATGCCGTCTTCGATCGAGATGATCGGATACTTCGCCGCAAGCTCGGCGAGGTAATCCGCCATGGCTTCCGGCTCCAGCGTACGACCCTCGCCTTCCATCTCGTATTTGCCGTTCTTGAAGAATTCCGTCGAAGCGCAATCGAGCGCAAGGCAGACGTCGTCGCCCGGCTTGTAGCCTGCCTTCTCGACCGACTTCATGATGAAATCGAGAGCTTCCGGAGCGCTTTTCAGCCCCGGCGCAAAGCCGCCTTCGTCGCCGACATTGGTGTTGTGGCCCTGGGCCGCGAGTTCCTTCTTGAGAACATGGAAGATCTCAGATCCCATGCGCACGGCATCACGCAGCGTGTCAGCGCCGACCGGCATGATCATGAATTCCTGGAAGTCGATCGGGTTGTCGGCATGTGCACCGCCATTGATGATGTTCATCATCGGCACGGGAAGCACATGCGCATTCGGGCCGCCGACATAACGGTAGAGCGGCAGGCCGGTGGTTTCGGCCGCAGCCCTGGCGACGGCAAGCGATACGCCGAGAATGGCATTGGCGCCGAGGCGCGACTTGTTCGGCGTGCCATCGAGAGCGATCATCGTCTTGTCGATGTGGATCTGGCTCTCCGCATCGAAACCGCCGATCGCGTCGAAGATCTCTGTATTGACGGCTTCCACAGCCTTCTCGACACCCTTGCCGTGGTAACGCTTTCCGCCGTCACGCAGTTCAACTGCCTCATGCGCGCCGGTCGAGGCGCCCGACGGGACGGCCGCACGGCCAAAAGAACCGTCTTCGAGATGGACATCCACTTCGACGGTGGGGTTGCCGCGGCTGTCGAGGATTTCACGGGCGATGATATCGGTGATGGCGGTCATGGCTCTTCCTGCTGTGGTGGTTTGGTGGGACCTGTCTTAATGGAAGGCGTGCAAAATACAATCCGCGGACTGGCTCCTAGCGAAAGAGCGGTATCGGAAAAATATGTCATGGTTTTGAAGGCTGCCGGCTGGACAATCGTGATCATCAGCAAAGTCGACCTTATTTCGGAATTAACTATTGTATTTTACGGTTAATGGAAGATGAGGCAAGTATAGGCCGACGGAACACGCCGCACACAAGCCATCCTCGTCTAGATTTATTTGAAGGCAATTCATGCGGGCGATGGCCGCCCAGAGGGCTCTGTGGGGGAGCAACGATGAGACTCAATATCGCACGCAGCCTGGCAATCTTTGCCGCGGTGGTCACTACTGGACTTGTCATTTCGATCGGCATTCAAAATCACGCGTTCAACAAGCTTCGCGTCAACGGCGAGGTCTACCGGCAGATCATCTACGGCAAGGATCTCGTCGCCGATATCCTGCCGCCACCTCTCTATCTGGTGGAAAGTTACATGCTGGCGCTCGAGGCGGTCCAGAGACCAGCTGCCGCCAAACCCAATCTCGAACGTATTGCGGCCGTCCTGAAGCCGGCCTACGCGGACCGCCGGAAATACTGGCAGGAAACGGCGCTCAGTGCGGACCTCAAGCAGAAGCTTCTCGCGGACGTGCTTGTGAAAGGCGACGACTTCTGGAAGACGATGAAAGACGAGCTCTCGCCCGCAATCCTCGCCGGCAATACGCCAGTCGTCGGCGCCGCCTTCGAGAAGCTCGCCACGCAGTTTCATGTGCATGAAGCGGCGGTCAACGAGCTCGTGGAGATGGCGAACGTCTTCCTCGCGGATGCGGAGAAGGATGCGACCGAACAGACGCAGCTTCTTTCATCGATCACGCTTGCCGCAGCTGCCGCTTCCGTGCTTCTGCTGGTCGGAGGGCTCTATCTCTTCCGCCGCCGCGCCATCGTGCCGCTGTCTGTAATGCGCGACTACATGACAGTGCTGGCAGGCGGCGACTATTCGCGGGACGTGCCCTTCAGCGGCCGCGGGGACGAGATCGGCGAGATGGCGCAGGCCGTCACGATCTTCCGCCAATCGGGACAGGAGCGCGACAATATCCGGCTGCGGCAGGAAGCCGACCGGCAGGCGCAGGCCGAACGGGATCTGGCGCTGGCGAAGGACAAGGCGAGCGAAGAGGCCGAAAGAGAGAGCGTCATTTCGCATCTTCGGGCCGGCCTCTCCCGACTGTCGCAGGGCGACCTGACGGTGCAGATAGATCATCCTTTCCAGGCGGCCTATGAGGAGTTGCGGGAGGAATTCAACTCCAGCATCCGCACACTCTATTCCGTCATGCAGGAAATTTCCGGGGTAACGGAAACCGTGCGGACCGGTTCGGGCGTGATCGCTAACGGCACCGACGACCTGGCGCAGCGCACTGAGCATCAGGCAGCATCGTTGGAACAGGCCGCCTCGGCGCTCGACCAGATTACCGCCACCATGAGAAATGCGACGGCAAGAGCGCAAGAGGCGAATACCATGATGACGGCCGCTCAGCAGGGTGCCGCCCATTCTGCGGGTGTCGTGCGGGATGCCGTGGTGGCGATGGAGCAGATCGAGGCCTCCTCCACCCAGATCAGCAGCATCATAAACGTGATCGACGAGATCGCATTTCAGACGAATCTGCTAGCGCTCAACGCAGGTGTCGAGGCTGCGCGTGCCGGCGAAGCCGGCAAGGGTTTTGCGGTCGTCGCGCAGGAAGTCCGCGATCTCGCCGGGCGCTCGGCCAATCTTGCCCATGAAATCAAGCGGCTGATCGAAACCTCCGCGAGCCAGGTGGCGGCGGGGGTGTCACTCGTAAACCGCACCGGCGAGGCGCTGGGCGACATCGACGGCCAGGTCGCCAAGGTCACCGACCTCATCGGCTCGATCATGCGGGCCTCCTCGGAACAGTCGACGGCACTCCAGGAAGTCAATACCGCGATCAACCGTATGGACACGGTAACCCAGCAGAACGCTGCAATGGTGGAAGAAACAAGTGCTGCGTGCCATGAACTCGGCGAAGAGGCGGCCAAGCTCAACCGCCTTCTATCCCGCTTCAAGCTTCAGTCCACGACAGCCGGAAGTCACCGGCCGGCGACAGGCCTTCAAAAGGCTGGCTGAGAAATTTCTCAAGCCGCCTTTGCGATGGCGTCGAAGGCGAGAAGCTTTTCGAGCAGCCTCGGCATATCCTTCAGGTGCACCATGTTGGGGCCGTCGGAGGGAGCATTGTCGGGATCCTGATGGGTCTCGACAAAAAGACCGGCAATGCCGACCGCAACAGCCGCGCGCGCCAAAGTCTCCACGAATTCCCGCTGGCCTCCCGTGGAGCCTCCCTGCCCGCCCGGCTGCTGAACCGAATGGGTGGCATCGAACACAACCGGCGAACCCATGGCCGCCATGATCGGCAGCGACCGCATGTCCGAAACGAGCGTATTGTAGCCGAAGGAAGCGCCGCGCTCGCACAGCAGCACGTTCGGATTGCCGCTCTGGGTGAACTTGGCAAGCACGTTCTTCATGTCCCAGGGGGCGAGAAACTGGCCCTTTTTGACGTTGATGACGCGGCCGGTCCTCGCGGCGGCGACAAGCAAATCCGTCTGGCGGCAGAGGAAGGCCGGTATCTGCAGTATGTCCACAGTGCCTGCGACCATCGCACATTGTTCTTCGGTGTGGATGTCGGTCAGAACGGGGAACCCGAATTCCTTCTTCAGATCGGCGAAGATTTCCATGGCGTTTTCCAGCCCGATGCCGCGCTTTCCCGAAATCGAGGTGCGGTTTGCCTTGTCGAAGGACGACTTGTAGACGAGGCCGATGCCGAGCTTGCCGCAGAGTTCCTGGAGCGTGCCGGCGATCATGAAGGCATGGTCGCGGCTCTCCATCTGGCAGGGACCGGCGATCAAGGACAGGCGCGCATCCTGTGCAAAAACCACCTGGCCCTTTCCTTCGCCGACTAGGACGCGTGGATTGGCAGAAACTTCCATAAATCTATTCCTCGAAGCCGAACAAAACACCCTGGCCGGGTGCCGCCTGGACCAGAACGCGGCCTTCGCGGCGGACGAATGCCACGTCATTAGCAGCAAGGATGATCTCTGTCACGGCAAGATCGGCCGTCTTGAAGATGACGGCTCGGCCGTGCAAACCATCTGCACCAGCGACCGGCGGGAGCGCAAATTCCGCCTCCAGATCATCATTTCCCAAAATGCGAATCCGCGCGTTTGCGGCGGCCAATTTCAGAAAACCGGGCTCCACCTCCCCCCGGGCCATCAACACTTCCTCGACCAGAGGGGCGAAGTCGGACGGCGCTTGAGCGGACAGGATGACCTCGCTCAAACCGACAACCGTATTGGCGTGCCGCTCCAATTCGCCTCGGTCGGACGGCAGCGGAGCAAGGCGCTGAACGGAGAACAGGAAAAATTCGGGCGCCCGGTCATCGCCTGCAAATGCCAGCCGAAAGCTCGCCTCTGTCTCGGAACCGTCAGGCATCCTTACCGTGCGCGAAAACTCCAGAATGTCGCCGGCGGAAATTCCGCGCAGCCTGAACCGGGCATGATCGGCGACGGCATCCTGCGACGCGACGACCAGGGCAGAAAGCCCCTGCCTGTTGCGCCCTTTTCGAAAGGCGAGATCGCGCGCGGTAAAGACATTGCCCCGCTTGGCGGCAGCGCTCGCGTGACGGCGGTTGGTGATCGCCAGTGGCTCCAGATAGGTACCATCCGAGAAGAACACACAAGCATTGGCAGTGCCGAAAGGATGAAATGCATCCGGTGCGACAGTAAATCCGAGATCGGAGAGCCGCGAACGCGCGAACGCAAGGTCCGCCACCGGCAGTACGAGATGATCGATCGATCTTGCGTTCAAGCGAGGCCCCCAGGAATTTCAGAATCGCAAAGCTAAAATGGCAGCGGGCACGCCGTGCGCAAGTGGTAACGAAGCAGATATCTTGCAGACATCTATGAAGAAAAAATCATCATACTTCACGAAAATTTAGGGACTTGCGGAACACATATGGAACATATAGTGTCCGTTCTTGATTTGTTTCCGACTCTTGAGGGTGCCGAAAATGCTCACGCGCAAACAGCAGGAATTGCTTCTGTTCATACACGAACGGATGAAGGAATCCGGCGTACCGCCCTCCTTCGACGAAATGAAGGATGCGCTCGACCTTGCGTCCAAGTCGGGTATTCACCGGTTGATCACCGCGCTCGAGGAACGCGGCTTCATCCGCCGCCTGCCGAACAGGGCGCGCGCCCTGGAAGTCATCAGGCTGCCGGAAGCCTATGCGCCCAGCATTCAGCCGCGCCGGGGCTTTTCGCCCAGCGTCATCGAAGGCAGTCTTGGCAAGCCGCAACCGGCTGCCGCCTCTGCGAAGCCCCCCGCCAACGACGATAGTTCCAACTCAACCACGGTTCCCGTCATGGGCCGCATCGCGGCCGGCGTTCCGATCTCGGCGATTCAGAACAATACGCACGACATCGCCGTCCCTGCCGAGATGCTCGGGTCGGGCGAACATTATGCGCTGGAGGTCAAGGGCGATTCGATGATCGAGGCCGGCATCCTCGACGGCGATACCGTAATCATCCGCAACGGCAATACGGCCAATCCGGGCGATATCATCGTCGCATTGGTGGACGAGGAGGAAGCGACACTCAAGCGCTTCCGTCGCCGCGGGGCGTCGATCGCGCTGGAAGCCGCCAACCCGGCCTATGAGACGCGGATTTTCCCGCCGGACCGGGTCAAGATCCAGGGTAAGCTTGTGGGTCTCATCCGCCGCTATCATTGACCAGTTTGCCCAGCGGTTCCGGCAGGGATGAGCTGAAGATCTGGCGCCGCCAGTCGTAATGGCGATGGCGGGTCCATGGGCGGTCTTGGCCAAGGAGCGCTGCACGAAGCCGCCAGCGGTGGATGTCCGCGGAACCATCAAAAAACAGTTCGAGCGCTCCTGCGATCCTCAGCGCGTTGCCGTTGATCATCAGGGCTCCGGAACGGCAGCGGTCAAACCTGGCACGTGGAGCGACGACGATATGCGCAGCGTCGCAGGCGACGCCGGCATAACGCGCGTCCTCCACATGAACGACTACAGCGCCTGCGGCGGTTTTTGACGCGCACCAGGCTCGCGGGGTGCAGATGAACCGGCCGACCGGTACCTGCTTCATCCCGCGGCTTGACGTTTCTCTCTCCTCCGTCGTCAATTCAGCACGCTCGCCGAGACTGTTCGAAGGCAGCGGATTTCCTCCGGACTTTCCCTCCGGGAGCCTGTCTCCGGCGGAGACTTGTCTTTCGCTGGCAGCAATTCCGGTTTCACCGGGTCCCCCAGCAGAAGCGCCCGCTTCCATTGATCATAGACAAATTCCGCGGGACGGGTGCGATTGGTGGCGATGCCATTACCATCTGTCAGGGCAATCATGGTGCCATCCTCGGAGATCAGGAGATCCGGAAGGGATCTCGACCGCTCCTGCCATGACAGCAACAAGCCGGCCACCAATAGAGGAATACCCAAGTATCTGAGCCGGGTTCTCAGTAGCGTCAGCAGAAGAAAGCCTGCCGTCGAGACGACCAGGAACCAGGGATGCTGGCGGCCGATGCCTACATCGCCGCCCCAGGCCGCCACATGCCTGGCGATCGCAATCACCGCTTCCAGGCCGAGGCCCATGAGCTTCAGGAACGGCCCATCGAGCCCGAAGGGCATCAGCAGCATGCCGATCAATCCCGCCGGCATGACCACGAAGGAAATGACCGGCATGGCGGCGAGATTGGCCGCAAGCCCATAAGTCGCGATGCGGTGGAAATGCTCGACAGAGAAAATCGCGGTCGATATGCCCCCAATCAACGAGGTCACGAAGATGCCGGCGGTAAAATTCCAGACCGCCGTGATCGGCATGACCACCGGGTGACGAAACGGCAGAGGCTCCGGGTCATGTTTTTTCGACCGATGCTTCCAAAGCGCGTAACCAGCGACCAGCGCGGCGGTGGCGGCAAAGGACATCTGAAAGCTCGGCCCAAGGATTTCCGAGGGAGATACGGCGATAATGACCAGTGCGGAGAGGGCCACATTGCGCAAGCTTATGGACGGCCGGTCGAAGAGGACTGCAACGAGCATGACTGCCATCATGATATAGGCCCTTTCGGCGGAGACGCCGAAGCCGGAAATGAGATAATAGGCGGTCGCCATGGCGAGAGCACCCAAGGCGGCAAGCTTCTTTACCGGGAAGGACTGGGCAAATCGTGTGAACAGCGAGAGGATAGTGCGTACGCCGACGAAGAAGATACCCGCAGCCAGCGCCATATTGAGCCCGGAGATCGCGACGATATGGGCAAGGCCGGAAAGCCTCAGCGCTTCGACGGTCTCCTCGGAAATCGCCCGCCGCTCATCGGTGACGATCGCGGCTGCGAAGGCGCCCGCGTCGCCGGGCACTGTCGCGCGGATCTTACCGCCGATCATGCTGCGAAGATCGAAGAGCCAGCGCTCGATATCCGAGAACCATCCATGAGGATGTCCGGCGTCGCGGCTCCCTTTCGGGGCTCCATAAAAGAAACCGACGGCGCCAATCCCATCGAAATAGGAAGAGAAGGCGAAATCATTGAGGCCTGGAAGCGCCGGTCCCGATGGCGGCGATAAACGAACCCTGCCGCTGATCGTATCTGCCGTCTGCACCGGCTCGTGACGCGCCCGCGCAAGCAGCGAAACGCGCTCCGGAGAGCGCCGGATTTCAGGACCCGAGGTACGCTCGACACGTACGATATAACGCCACCGGCCGCGGGCATCGATCTCCCTTCGTTCGACCACACCCGTCAGCTCGGTCGTAACCGGGGAATCGAGAATAATGGTGCCTCTTCGCCAGGTCTCCAGTTCGGCAAGCATCATTCCGCCGAGAAAAAGCGCGACAGCGGGAGGAAGCACACGCAAGGCGCCGGACGCATGACGCATGACGACTGCGTGCGTCACACAGATGAAGAAGGCCGCGAGGAGAGACCAGAACGGAGGCGTGGCAGGCAGCGAGAACCAGACAGCCGCCCCGGCACCGACGAGGACCGGTACAAAAAGAAACCCATGCCCGTGTGCTGCCTCCTCCTCCAGCATGCCGGGGAGGCTGAGGCGCAGCCGGCGGATTCCCCGAGACAGCCAATAGCCGCGGGTATAGGTCGCGGGACGGTTCCCCAGACGCGGGCGACGATCCGGAAGAGGCTCCAAAACATGCGACCCGGATTTGCCCGCATCTGGCAAAAAGCGGGCCTGCCGGAAGATCGCTCCCCTGCTCTCCACCAATTTCGGAAACGCTGTGTCTTCCGACATGAAACGCCCGCCCCACCTTGCCCCGCATGAGCGACAATACAACCTGCGCGTTTCCTCAGGCGTCGTCAACTGGCGGCGAAAACCAAGTATTCCCAAAGGACTCAAGTGAGTTGCACCGGAAAGTTGGGCATCCAAGTATGTGCCGCTGCCTCTTATCGTGCCGCGCTGCACAAAATGCTACCAAGGACTGCTTGGCATGAGCTTTCGGATCATATAGCAAAGCATGGACGCTTAATTCTTGTGGCGCTTTTTAGGCGCCACGCCGCCAAAAGGTTGGAGGATCAGCATGACGGGCAAAAGCGCAAATATGGCACTCGGCGACAAGCATGTCGACCTGCCGGTAAAGTCCGGCTCGATCGGTCCTGATGTGATCGACATCGGCTCGCTTTACAAACAGACCGGTGCCTTTACTTATGATCCGGGCTTCACCTCGACGGCATCCTGCGAGTCCAAGATCACCTATATCGACGGCGATGCAGGCATTCTTCTGCATCGCGGTTATCCGATCGAGCAACTCGCCGAGCATGGCGACTTCCTCGAAACCTGCTACCTGTTGCTCTACGGCGAATTGCCGACGGCTGCCCAGAAGAAAGACTTCGACTACCGCGTCACCCATCATACGATGGTCCACGAGCAGATGAGCCGTTTCTTTACCGGCTTCCGTCGCGACGCGCATCCGATGGCCGTCATGTGCGGCTGCGTTGGCGCGCTCTCGGCTTTCTATCACGACTCCACGGATATCACCGATCCGCATCAGCGTATGGTTGCCAGCCTACGGATGATCGCCAAGATGCCGACGCTCGCGGCGATGGCCTATAAATACCATATCGGCCAGCCGTTCGTTTATCCGCAGAACAACCTGGATTACGCGTCCAACTTCCTGCGCATGTGCTTCGCCGTGCCCTGCGAGGAATATGTGGTCAATCCGGTGCTTTCGCGCGCCATGGACCGTATCTTCATCCTGCACGCCGACCATGAGCAGAATGCGTCCACCTCGACGGTCCGGCTCGCCGGCTCTTCCGGCGCCAACCCGTTCGCCTGCATTGCAGCCGGCATCGCCTGCCTCTGGGGTCCGGCGCATGGCGGTGCCAACGAGGCAGCGCTCAACATGCTGACGGAAATCGGCTCGGTCGACCGTATTCCCGAATACATTGCCCGCGCCAAAGATAAGAGCGACCCGTTCCGGCTGATGGGCTTCGGCCACCGCGTCTACAAGAACTACGATCCGCGCGCCAAGATCATGCAGAAGACAACGCACGAGGTTCTCGGCGAACTCGGTCACAAGGACGACCCGCTTCTGCAGGTCGCCATGGAGCTGGAACGCATCGCGCTCACCGACGAATATTTCATCGAGAAGAAGCTTTATCCGAATATCGACTTCTATTCGGGCATTACGCTGAAGGCGATGGGCTTCCCAACCACGATGTTCACGGTGCTCTTCGCGCTTGCCCGTACCGTCGGCTGGATCGCCCAGTGGGCGGAAATGATCGAAGATCCGGAACAGCGCATCGGCCGTCCGCGCCAGCTCTATACCGGCGAACCGCAGCGCGACTACGTGCCCGTCTCCAAGCGCTGAGCGAGGCGCCTCCCAAACAAAAAACCGGTCAGCGATGACCGGGTTTTTTCGTATCCAAGACTTGCAGAACGATGCCGGCCGCCGCTTCGCCGGGTGGGACCGGCACCTGCAGACGCTGCCAGGTGAGATCGAAACCCTCCATCATCGCCTGGCGTTGGGTGGTATCGGAGGCGAGGCGTTCGGCCCAGCGGCACAGACTGCCAGGACGTACGACATCGTTTATATATTCCGGCACCACCGGATAATCGGCAATCAAATTGGGCAGCGCGCCCGACCAGATCTTGATGCGCTTGGACATCAAGGTGATCAGCCAGTCGGCCTTGTAGGCGGACACGACCGGCACGTTCGACAGGCCAAGCTCAAGAATCACCGTTCCGGATGCGGCGATGGCGGCGTCCGCATCGGCGAAAGCGGCCCACTTGCTCTGCGCGTCGACCGTGATCTCCGGCTTGATCGGCAAGGTCGCGGCAATCTCGCGCACCAGCTTCTCCTGACGGGGTACCGTCGGCAACAGAAAACGCGCGGGACCGTTGCGGGAGACGAATTCACGGGCGGCCTCCCCAAAGACCGGCAAAAGCGCCTTGATCTCTGCAGAGCGCGAGCCGGGCAGAAGCAGGATTGTCTTTTCTTCGTCCTTCCCCTTCACCGGGCGTTCCGCGCGGATGCTCCGCACCCGCAGCAGCGCCGGATCGTCCGTCAGGCGGTGGCCGACGAAAGTCGTTTCCGGCCCGCCAAGCCTCTTCATCGCCTCCGGCTCGAACGGCAGGACAGCCAGAACGTGATCCACATAGGCAAGCATGGCGCTTGCCCGGTATTCCTTCCAGGCCCAGACGCTCGGGCAGACGTAATCCACGATCGGCATGTCAGGCAGAGCGGCTCGAACCTTCTTCGCAACCCGGTGGGTGAAGTCCGGACTGTCGATAATGACAAGCACATCCGGCCTGGCTGCAATGATCGCATCGGCGGTCTGATTGATCCGCTTGATCAGGTTCGGCAGGCGGGCAAGCACCTGGGTCAGTCCCATGATCGACAGTTCGGAGAAATCGAAAAGCGAAGCAAGTCCCTGCGCCGCCAGTGCGTCGCCACCGACGCCTACCAATTCGACCGGTCCCGCATGAGCCGCTTTCAGCGCGGCGACCAGATCGCCGCCCAGGAGATCGCCAGAGACTTCACCGGCGATGACGCCGATCTTCAAGCTCTTCACCATCACAGTCCTCCCTGCGGCAGACCAAGGTCGATGCCGCAGACGAAGATACCTGCAGCATCCGCAGCGGCAATCATCTTCTGTTCCTCGAGCACCAGAGCCCGCCCGGCCTCAACGGCTATGCCCGCAAGCCCTGCCTTCACAGCATTCTCCACGGTGGAAGGACCTATTGTGGGAAGATCGGCACGCATATCCTGCTGGGGCTTGCACAATTTCACAAGAACACCCTTGCGGCGGGCGGAGATTCGTCCCTCGGCGCGCAACGCGGCAACGCGCTCGAGCATCCGATCGGTTCCTTCGACACCTTCGAGCGCAACGACGCGGCCGCCGACACTCACGCTTCCCTGGCCAATATCGAGCTCACCCAGCCTACGTGCGGCTTCGGCCGCCTTTTCGATATCGCGAATATCGTCCTGCGAAGGAGTATAGGCCCCGAGCTTACCGGTTTTCGCCAGAAGCCCCGGCGCAACCTCATGGGCGCCGATGACGCGGCAGCCCTGCGCTTCGATAATGCCAATGGCCACCTGCAGCAGCGCGTCATCTCCACCGGAGACGAGGGTGCGGAGCAGGAGGGGCAGCTTGCGCAGCACCTTCCAGTTCGGACGGATATCGCGCCAATCGGGCCGTCGGGTCACACCGCCGGACAACACGACCCTATCGATGCCATTTTCCTGGAAGATCTGCTCGAAGCTTTTGATATCTGCAATGCTGGCCGTCGCCGTTTCGAAACCGTCGAAACGCTGATCGGACTCATTGCGCAGCGAGATGATGAAAGGGTTTTCTCCTCCCTCCCGCGCGGCTTCGGCAAGATAGATGGGAAGAAATCCGTTCCCCGCGATGATCGCGAGCCGCCCCTTTGGCGCAAGGCTCGGGACGCCCCGCATGGCCGCTCAGCTCTTGCTGCGGAAGGGAGACGAAAGGGCGCGTTCGCTGTCGGCAGCGATGAAATCAAGGATCTCCATCACTTCCTTGCAATCGGCATAATCCTCGCGGATTGCCGCCGCATTGTTGCGGATGTTCCCTGCGCCTTCAAAGATCTGCTTGAAGGCGCGGCGTACGGTATGGATCGTGGCACGCTCCACGCCCGCACGTGTCATGCCGACGACGTTCAGGCCGCCCAGGATACCGGGATTGCCGTTCAGCATTCCATAGGGGATCACGTCGTAGTTGACGGCCGAAAGCCCGCCGATGAAGGCCTGGCGGCCGATGCGGGTGAACTGATGCACCGCACAGCCGCCGCCGAGAATTGCCTTGTCTCCCACATGAACGTGGCCGGCCAGCATGACATTGTTCGACATGATGATGTCGCTGCCAAGCTGACAATCATGCGCCACGTGGGAATTGGCAAGAAAGAGGCAATTGCTGCCGACCACGGTCTTGCCGCCGCCCCCGACGGTGCCGCAGTTCATGGTCACCCCTTCGCGCATCGTGCAATTATCGCCGACGGTGAGCGAGGAATCCTCTCCCGCTTCGTGGAGGCTCTGCGAAACGCCGCCGATAACAGCCATCGGGAAAATGCGGCAATTGCGGCCGATCTCCGTATTGCCGGTCACCACAGCGTGCGAGGACAGTTCGACGCCATCCTTCAGCACCACGCGCGAGCCCACATGCGAAAACGGCCCGACAACGACATTCTCGCCGATCACGGCGCCGTCCTCGACCACAGCAAGGGGATGAATCCGCGCGCTGGCAGCAATCTTGCTCATTCCGCGTCCTTACGCACGATCATCGCGCCGATATCAGCCTCTGCGACGAGCGCACCGTCGACCTTGGCGTCGCAATGAAACTTCCAGATATTGCCACGCTGCTTCTGCTTCGTGACGTGGTACTCCACCCGATCCCCCGGTATCACCGGCTTGCGGAAGCGGGCGTTGTCGATCGTCATGAAATAGACCAGGTTGCCGCCCTCGCCTTCCTTGCGCGCGCAAATCGCGCCGGCCGTCTGGGCCATGCCCTCGACCAGGAGCACGCCCGGCATGATCGGTCGGTCCGGGAAATGGCCGGTGAAATGCGGCTCGCTGGCGGTCACGTTCTTGATGCCGATCGCGGAGTTGTCACCATCGATTTCGACGATCTTGTCGACCAGAAGAAACGGGTAGCGATGCGGCAACAGCTTCATGATTTCCTGAATATCGGCCGCGCCGAGCATCGGCTTGGTCTCATCAGTCATTTTTCTTCTCTCCTTTGCGCTTAGCGCGCTCGTCCGACTGTGCCATCTTATCCGCCATTTCGCGGAGGAAATCCTTCATCGGCCGGGCCGGAATGCCGCCATATATGGAGCCGGCGGGCACGGAACCAATCACTCCGCTGAACGCGGCGAGCTGAACGCCGTCACCGATCGAAATATGCCCGTTGATAGCGGCCGCGCCACCAATCAACACGCCATTGCCGATCTTCGTGGATCCGGCAATGCCAACGCCCGCCGCAATGCCGCAATGCCGGCCGATACGAACGTTATGCGCAATCTGCACCTGATTGTCGATCTTCGTGCCTTCGCCAATGACCGTATCGTCCATCGCGCCGCGATCGACGGTGGTGTTGGCGCCAATCTCCACATTGTCCTGAATAATGACGCGCCCGATCTGAACGAGCTTGAGCATGCCCCGCGGGCCGGGCGCATTGCCGAAGCCATCCTGGCCGATACGTGCGCCATTGTGAATAATGACACCGTTGCCGATCAAAGCCGCCAGGACACTGGCGCCCGCCGCGATCGTACAATCGCGGCCGATCTTGACGTCCGCGCCGATCACGGTGCCCGCACCGATCCGCGTGCCGCTGCCGATTTCGGCCCGCGCGCCAACCACAGCCATAGGCTCGACCTCGACGCCGGGCTCGAGCATCGCCGTCGGATCGACATAGGCCGCAGGCGAAATACCCGATGGTGCGGATGTCACAGGCCCCGGGCGCATCGCGGCGGGATGCAGAACAGCACCGGCCATGGCAAAGGCCGTCAAGGGCGCCTTGGAAAGCAGGATCGGAATATGGTCCGGAACGATCGGCCGGATCGCCGCATCACATAGGATGGCGGAGGCGTGACACGTTTCCAGTTCGTGCCGGTTCTTGCGAGAGAGAATATAGCTGAGCTGCCCCTCGCCGGCCCTGGCAACCGGGGCGATCGACCGGATCATTCGATCGCCAGCATTCCCGTCAAGCAGTTCCACCCCAAGACGGGTGGCCAGCTCGCGCAGGCTCACGCCATCATGGGGCGGGAAAAATTCATTGTGATCCATAAAGCCAGAGCTCCGGAACAGATTCCCGCCCGTCGAGACGGGCGGAAACGATCAGAACTGGTTCGCCATGCTGAACCGGAATTCCTGAGTCTCGTCAAAGTCTTCCTTGACGACCGGAATGGCATAGTCGAAGCGGATGTTGCCGAACGGCGAAGCCCACATAATGCCGGCGCCCACCGAAGCGCGCCAGGACATATCTGTGCCCTGCGCAGTGCTGGTGCCAAGCGGTACATCGTTTCCGTAGAGCGTACCGGCATCGGCGAAGACGGCGGCCCGAAGACCGAAATCCTCCGGGAAAACCGGCATCGGCATGGACATTTCCGCAGACGCCGTAAAGTAGGTCGTACCGCCAAGAGCGTCGCCATGATCGACCGTACGCGGACCGATACCATCGTTCTCGAACCCGCGGACCTGACGACCGCCCAGCGTGAACTGGTCAAAGACATGCAGGTTGTCGCCGGTGGAAACTACATGGCCGGCACCGACTGCGACGGAGCCGATCAGATCGGCCTCGGTCGACAGAAGATGGAAGTAACGGGCACGGCCGGATATCTTGTAGAACTCGGAGTCGCCGCCGAGCCCTGCATATTCATGCGTGATCGTGGCGTAGATCCCTTCGCGCGGCAGCGACTGGCTGTCGAGCGTATTGTAGGTCAGCGTCTGCGAAACGGAAGACTGGACGAACTTGCCCTGATCGATCATGGAAATGTAAGGCGACGAAAGGTTGTCGTCGCCCGTGCCAGGAACGCCGTCGGAGCCAAACGCGCCGTCATCTTCGTAGTTGATTTCCTTATAGGTGTAGCGGAACGTCGTCGCCAGATCCTCGGTGATTGGCGCGGTCACGCGCAGGGTAACGCCCTGCTCGTCGTAATCGTAGTAGCTGTTCGAGGACGTCTTGCTCTTGAACAGGTCGAAACCGGCTGCCAGACGGTAACCGAGGAAGTAGGGCTCGGTGAACGAAAGGTTGTAGCTGCGGGCCTCTTCGAGACCGCCGCCGACGGCAACACGGATGAATTGGCCGCGGCCCAGGAAGTTCTTTTCCTCGATGGAGGCTTCCAGCATGAAGCCGTCGCCGCCTGCGGAGTAGCCGGCACCGATACCGAACGAACCGGTGGACTGGTCTTCAACATCGACCACAACGACCACGCGGTCCGGAGCGCTGCCCGGAGCAGTGGAGATATTGACCGTGGTGAAGTAACCAAGGGCTTCCAGACGACGCTTAGCGCGCGAAATCATTTCCTGATTGAATGCGTCGCCTTCGCTGAAATCGAATTCGCGGCGGATGACGTAGTCGCGGGTACGGGTATTGCCGCGAACTTCGATACGCTCGACGTAAGCGCGCTCGCCCTGATCAACGAGATAGGTCACGCCGATCGTGTGCGTTTCCATGTTGCGGTCGCCCCGCGGCGTCACGCGTGCAAAGGGGTAACCTTTCGCTGCGACGCGCTTGGAGATCGCCTCCATGGTCTTCTGGACTTCGCGGGCGTCATAGGTACGACCTTCCCGCGTCTCGACCAGACCCTGCAGCTCTTCGCTGCTGACGCCTTCAACAGTCGATTCGACGCCAACGCCGCCGTAGGAGTAACGCTGACCTTCTTCCACGGTGAAGGTGATGTTGTACTTGTTGTTCGCCTCGTCGAGAACCGCTTCGGAAGAGATGATGCGGAAATCGGGATAGCCGTGATTGTAATAGAACTGGCGCAACGTTTCCTCGTCGGCGCGCAGCTTGTCCTCGCTGTAGACGTCCTTGCGGGTGAGGAACGACAGCGGGCTGGATTCCTTGGTAATGATGACGGACTTCAGGCGACCGTCGCCATAGGCCTGATTGCCCACGAAATTGATATCGGCGATCTTGGTGCGATCACCCTCGTTGACGACAAAGGCCAGATTGACGCGGCCCTGACCGACAGGAGCGGTCTGCGTCGTGATCTCGACGTCGCTGCGGCCGATCGCGCGATAAGCCTCGCGCAGCCGCTCGATGTCGGCATTGATCATCGTCTCGCTATAAGGACCGAGCGGCTGGGTCTGAACAACAGCCTGCAGCTTTTCATCGGTAATCTTGCGGTTGCCGTTGAAGACGACCTGATTGACGAGCTGGTTCTCATTCACCGTTACGACGAGCGTGCTGCCGGAAACGCTGATACGGACATCGGAGAAATATCCGGTCGCATAAAGCTTGCGCACGGACTCATCGATGTCGTTGTTCGAAAAACTGACACCAGGGCGAATGGTCAGGTTGGAACGAACTGCTTCTTCGCCCGTGCGCTGGGCACCGCGAACCTGGACGCTCCGGATCACCGCCGCTTCTGCGGACGGCGCGGAAGCAAGCACCAGCACACCCGCGCCCGAGGCAACAACACTAGCAGACAGCGCAAACGCCGACACTGCGTTCAAAAACCTTGAACCAGCCTTCATTTCAATTCTTACCTTTTCCCGTTGTCCCTCGGCGGGTGGAGCCCGACTCCGGCCACGTGTGTCGTTTTACCTTCTTTTGCCCTACAAGCAAGGTATCGTGTTAATTTCTATTTACTTCCTTCTCAGGCGTGACCCAATGGCCACGCAAGAGTTGAAAACATAGTAAATAAACAGTTTCCTTCAACGATTTTGAGGGCATCAGCCAATGAGATTGCTGATGTCGTTGAAGGTCGCGAATACCATCAGGCTGAGCACCATTGCGAGACCGATGCGAAAGGCAATCTCCTGTGCACCGGCTCCCAGCGGTTTGCCACGAACCGCCTCTATTGCATAGAAAACGAGATGTCCACCGTCCAAAACCGGAACAGGCATCAGATTGAGAAGACCGATGGAAACGGACAGAACGGCGGCAAGCTGCACGACGGCGGCAAAGCCCAGCGTTGCCATCTGACCCGAAGCCTGCGCAACGCGCACCGGTCCCCCCAATTGATCGGCCCTCATGCGGCCGGTTACGAGGTTTCCGATATAGCGGACCGTGCCCGTGACGATGTGGCCCGTCTCCTTTACGCCTTCAGCCACCGCCTGCAGCGGGCCAAAAGTCTCGACCCGGAATTTGCCGCGCTCTTCATTGGTGACGATGCCGATCAGGCCCAGCTCGACCTTGTTGCCGAACTGATCGGTGATCTCGGTGCGCTTCGGCAGCATCGGCAGATCGATTTCCTGGCCGTTGCGGTCGACGGTCACGACAATCGGCGTTTCCGGACGGATGCTGACGTAACGCCGCACGTCGTCAAAGGTCCTGATGCGTGTGCCATCCAGCGCCACCAGTCGGTCGCCAGGCTGAACGCCGGCGGCCTGGGCCGCGCTGTTTGCCTGGACTTCGGCAACGACAGGATCGGCAACCACTTTTCCATAGACGCTAAACAACACGGCAAAGATCGCGATCGCCAGCAGGAAGTTGGCGATTGGCCCGGCCGCTACCGTCGCCGCCCTTTTCCACAGTTTCGCGCCAGCCAGCGTCTGCGCCTTCTCCTCCTCCGTCATGCCGACGAGGCCGCTCGCATCCGGCAGGCTCGCAACATCGTCATCGCCGTAGAATTTGACGTAGCCGCCAAGAGGAATCGCTGAAATCTTCCAGCGTGTACCGTGGCGGTCGGTGAAGCCCAGGAGTTCGGGGCCGAAGCCTACGGAGAAGGCGGTCGATCGGATGCCGCACCAACGTCCGACGAGGTAGTGTCCCATTTCATGCACGAACACGAGCAGCGACAGAACGAGAATGAATGGGATGATATAGCCGGTGACGAAGCTGAGGATGGCCATCAAAGTTTCCGTTTCAAATGCGATGGCGGCGAGGTCTCAAAGCCCGAAAAGAAAACCAGCCACCGGTATATCAAGATGGCCTGTAGCGGCCGTATAGACAAGAGTTAGCAGAAACGCCGCGAAACAGGCAAAAACGAGGCCATCCACCCGATCCATAACACCGCCATGCCCGGGAATGAGATGGCTGGAATCCTTGACGCCGAACCGGCGCTTGATGAACGATTCGAAGAGATCTCCGACCTGGCTTGCCACCGACAACGCGAAGGCGATGACGACGGTCCAAAAGGACAGCCGGGAAAAGACAGCCAATGTTACCGCCGAACTCGCAACCACGCCGGCAATGGTGCCGCCGATCGCGCCGGACCACGTTTTTCCCGGCGAGATTTTTGGGGCCAGCTTCGGACCCTTGAGTGCCCGGCCGACGAAATAGGCCAGGATGTCGGTTGCCCAGACGACGGCGAAAATAAAGATCGTCGCCACGAATCCGGCCTGGTCGTCCGCCCGGATTGCCGAAAGCGAAATGCCACTCAATCCTGCATAAACGATGCCGCCCGGCGACCACCAGCTGCCCTTGCGCCACAGAACCAGAAGAATGGCGGTGATGACAGACCCGCCAAGCAGCGGAATCGCCAGATCCTTCTCTCCGAAGACGATATTGACCGCGATCAGCAGAACGGCGACCCAGCTGAAGGCATTGGTGTGAAAATCCCGTTCATCGAGCCGGGTAATCGTCGACCACTCGTAATAGATCAGGACAGCCATCACGGCAGCGACGAGGCGGAAGGAAAAGCCACCGAACCATGTTGCCGCCAGCACGATCGCCGCCAGAATCAAGGCGGAGATGATCCGAAGCCTGAGTTCACTGCTCATCAGCCAACCACCGCGGCCGTCTTGCTCGACAGACCGCCAAAACGACGGTCGCGGGACGCAAAAACCTTCAATGCGTCAAAAAACAGATTCCGATCGAAATCCGGCCAGTAGTCCGGCAGGAACACCAGTTCCGAATAGGCGGCCTGCCACAACAGAAAGTTCGACAACCGTTCCTCGCCGCTTGTGCGTATAATAAGATCGGGATCCGGAATGTCGGCGGTGTCCAAATTCCTGCTGATCATGTCGGCGTCGATGTCCGAGGCCTTCAGAACGCCCGCCTCGACATCACGGGCGAGTTTTACGACGGCTCTGACGATCTCGTCTCTGGCGCCGTAGTTGAAAGCGATCACCAGCGTCAGAGCGGTGTTGTGTCGCGTCGTCTCCTCGGCCTCCACCAACAAGGGCAGAATGTCGCCTCGCAGGTTGTCTCGATCGCCGATCACCCTGATACGTACGTTTTCACGGTGAAGTTCCGCCAGATCACGACGGATGAAACGCCTGAGAAGACCAAGGAGATCGTTCACCTCCGAATGGGGGCGGCTCCAGTTCTCCGAAGAAAAGGCAAAAAGCGTCAGATATTTGACGCCCGCCTCGCCAGCGGCACGCACCGATTCCCGAACCGCCTCCACGCCTTTGCTGTGACCGATCGTACGGGGAAGCCCACGCTTGTTTGCCCAGCGGCCGTTGCCATCCATGATGATCGCAACGTGTTGAGGAATGATCGCAAGTTCGGGATTCGCCATATTTGATGCGGGTCCTTTAGCGGCCAAGATCAGGCTCAAGAGACGCCTGCGCTAGACCTGCATGATTTCCTTTTCTTTGTCGGCAAGCAAGCGGTCGACTTCGGAAATCGTATCGTCCGTCATCTTCTGCACCTTTTCCGACTGCGACCGGCTGTCGTCCTGACCGATTACGCCGTCCTTTTCGGCCTTTTTCAGGCCGTCCATCCCGTCACGCCGTACGTGGCGGATCGCGACCTTGGCTTTTTCGGCATAATCATGCGCGACCTTGACCAGCGACTTACGGCGCTCTTCGTTGAGTTCCGGAAGCGGAATGCGCAGATTCTGCCCGTCGACGATCGGGTTGAGACCGAGATGCGATTCGCGGATCGCGCGATCGACGGCGTTGACCATGGACTTGTCCCAGATAGACACGCCCAGCATTCGCGGCTCCGGAACGGTGATGTTGGCCACCTGGTTGAGCGGCACGCGCGAGCCATAGGCTTCGACCGTCACCGGATCGAGAATGTTGGCCGAGGCCCGGCCGGTCCTGAGCGATGCGATATCGCTCTTGAAAGCGGCAATGGCGCCGTCCATCCGGCGCTTGATGTCGTTGAGATCAACTGCTCCACTCATCCGTCTACTCCCGTATCATTATCTGGCGGCCTTCAGCGCCGCGCCTCAGTTGTCCGTTACGATGGTCTTGCGGCCGCCGCCGGTCAAGATTTGAGCGAAACCGCCCTTCTCGTGGATCGAGAACACGATGATCGGGATGGAGTTTTCGCGGGCAAGCGCGACCGCCGCCACGTCCATCACCGCCAATCCCTTGCCGAGCACCTCGCCATGGGTCAATGTCTCGAAACGCGTCGCGGCCGGATCCTTTTTCGGATCGGCCGAATAGATGCCGTCGACCTGCGTGCCTTTGAAGATGGCCTCGGCGCCGATTTCCGCGGCGCGCAGCGCCGCAGCCGAATCGGTGGTGAAAAAGGGGTTTCCCGTGCCGCCGGCGAAGATGACCACCCTGCCCTGGGCCATGTGGTGCACGGCGCGCCGCTGCGAAAAGCTCTCGCAGATTTCCGGCATCGAGATCGCCGACAGGACAACGGTTTCGACATCCAGCTTGCGAAGGGACGTGGCCAGCGCAAGAGCGTTGATGATCGTCGCCAGCATGCCCATGTGGTCGCCGGTCACCCGGTCGCCCCCCTTGGACGCCACGGCAACGCCCCGAAAGATATTGCCGCCGCCGACGACCACACCGACCTCTACGCCCATGGCGCAGGCTTCGGCGATATCCGAAGCGATGCGGTCGGCGACATTAACGTCGATCCCGAACCCTTGGCTGCCCATCAGGGCTTCTCCGGAGGCCTTGAGCAATACGCGCTTATAGATTGGCTTGGGCGACATGAAGGCTCCTTGAAATGAAAACTGCCTGCGGAGAACACAAACGGCTTGCGGATACACGAAGGGCACCGGCTTGTCACCCGGTGCCCTTCCGTTTTTAATCGCTTTAGAGACGGCCGCTCATCTTTTCACCGAATTGACGAGCGACCCTATCTCCTTGTTTTCCCGATGCTCCGGCAGGCCGCAAAGGCGCTCCCGAGGTCTATCGGCGGATATCAGCCCTTGGCGACTGCCGCGACTTCCGCCGCGAAATCCGTCTCTTCCTTTTCGACGCCTTCGCCGAGCAGCAAGCGGGCCATGCCGGTTACTTCGATCGGAGCGCCGACTTCCTTTTCGGCAGCCTTCACGGCGGCGCCGACGGTGAGGTCAGGATTGATGACGAAAGCCTGCGAAAGAAGAGCAACTTCTTCGAAGAACTTGCGCATGCGGCCTTCGACCATCTTCTCGATGATGTTGTCCGGCTTGCCGGAGGCGCGGGACTGCTCGATAAAGACGTTCCGTTCGCGCTCGGCTACAGCGGCATCGACTTCTTCCGGGCGAATTGCCAGCGGGTTGGTCGCAGCGATGTGCATGGCAACCTGACGGCCGATTGCGTTCAGCGCGTCCTTATTGCCGGTCGACTTCAAGGCCACCAGAACACCCAGCTTGCCGACGCGATCGGCAGCAGCATTGTGGATATAGGTCGCCACAACGCCGTCCTCGACGGAGAGCAGTGCCGAACGGCGCAGGCTCATGTTTTCGCCGATGGTAGCAACCGCGTCCTTGATGGTGTCGGTGACCGACTTGCCGGTCGCCGGAACGGTTGCCGCGCCGACGGCATCAACCGCGCCGTTGGTGCCGAGTGCTACATCGGCAACGCTGCGAACCATGGTCTGGAAGGCATCGTTGCGGGCCACGAAGTCGGTTTCGGAATTGATTTCGACGACGACTGCCTTGGTGCCGGCGCTGGCAACGCCGATCAGACCTTCGGCAGCGGTGCGGCCGGACTTCTTGTCGGCCTTTGCAATGCCCTTAGCGCGCAGCCAGTCGATCGCTGCTTCGATGTCGCCGTTGGTTTCAGCAAGCGCCTTCTTGCAGTCCATCATGCCTGCGCCAGACTTTTCGCGCAGTTCCTTGACCAATGCAGCGGTGATTTCAGCCATTTTCATGCCTCTTGTCGGTTTAAGTTGGGTATTGCCGGAAAACCATCGGCGACACCAAAGTTTTGGGACGAATGTACCCGGAAGTATGACAGCGTGATGAAGGACATCACGGCAGAGATTGTCTCAACGATTGGCGCAAGGCCGGCGGAGACCATCGTCTTGATCTTAAACGACTGAGGCCAGGGATAGCGGTATCTCTGGCCTCGGTCGAACTCGTACAGCAGAGCGGCAGTCACCGCTCCAGGCAAGCCTTAGGCTTCGGCTTCGCCTTCGAGCGCCGGCTCGATCGGAGCTTCAGCGGATGCGCCGATGTCACGGCCCGAGGCGCCCTGCTGACGGGCGATACCGTCGATGGCGGCGCGAGCGATCAGGTCGCAATAAAGAGCGACGGCACGCGAAGCGTCGTCATTGCCCGGGATCGGATAGTCGATGAGGTCCGGATCGCAGTTGGAGTCGATGATGGCGACGACCGGGATGCCCAGGCGCTTCGCTTCGTCGATGGCGATCTTTTCCTTGTTGGTGTCGATGATGAACATCAGATCCGGAACGCCGCCCATGTCGCGGATACCGCCGAGAGCCTTTTCCAGCTTCTCGCGTTCGCGCTCGAGGTTCAGGCGCTCCTTCTTGGTGAAGCCCGAAGCTTCCGAACCGAGGATCTCGTCGAGCTTGCGCAGACGCTGGATCGAGTTCGAAATGGTCTTCCAGTTCGTCATCATGCCGCCGAGCCAGCGGGAATTGACGTAATACTGAGCCGAACGCTTGGCGGAATCAGCGATGAGTTCCGAAGCCTGGCGCTTGGTGCCGACGAACAGGACGCGGCCGCCGCGAGCGACGGTGTCGGACACGACCTGCAGGGCGCGCGACAGCATCGGAACGGTCTGAGCCAGGTCGATGATATGGATATTGTTGCGATCGCCGAAAATATACGGCTTCATCTTCGGGTTCCAGCGATGGGTCTGGTGGCCGAAGTGAACACCAGCTTCCAGAAGCTGGCGCATGCTGAAATCAGGCAATGCCATGCCTTTTTCTCCTTTTCCGGTTGAACCTCCGCAAGGCGAACAGCAAACCCTTCGGGAATGCCACCGGCGGAAAAGCCCGGATTTCTCCCGGACGATCCCATGCCTTACGTGTGGAATGCCGGTGCCCATACATGCGATTTGGCGCAAAAGCAAGGGTATCGGCAAAAAAGTCTCGGATCATCGTCGAGCCGGGCCCTAACGGTAAGATCAGATCACTTTGCCGGCGCCGGGCACGGATCCTGCTGTTTCAGAAGCTCCAACCGGGTGAGGCTGCCCGACAGGACGAAGTCGCCATAATCCATGGTCAGATCGCGGGTGACGCCGTTTTCATAGAGCTTGAACGACATATTGTAGACGGGTGTCGGATCGCCCTGGGCCGTTTCGTTGAAATAGGCGATCGTCACCGGCCAGAACGGCGCCCGGGAAAATTCGCCGGCTTTGTCGGCGTCGACATCGCCTTTTTCCGGCTCCTGCTGCTTGCCGATGACGGTCGTCGTGAGCAGCGCCTGGTCGCCGTCCTCGGAACCGTCGAAGACGCGCGCTTCGAAGAAATTCTTGCCGTCCTTGGCATTCTGGATGACGTCAAGCATATGGCCGGTCGGAAAGACGCTCGCCGGCAGATCAACTTCGCGGCCGTCCGGCTGGGTGATTTCCACCTTCACGCCGTTTTCCGCCACGCTCGCCTCACCACTGATCTGTTTGTCGAGCTGCTCGTCGGTGAAGGACTTGGTCTCGAAATGGAACTGGCGGGCGGCCATGTCCTCGAAAGTCGTGGTCTGCTGGTCGCTGAGCCGCGTCTCCTCTCCCGTATTGATCTTTGTGACGAGCCGGAAGTTGGTCGAGAAACCGGTACAGGGCGAGCCGGTGAACTCGTAGACCATGCGCCCGACCATGCCTTCGATGCCGGAGCGTTCCGAGGCGTCCTTGAGCTTCAGGTCGTAAATTGCGCGATGCGGCACCAATGCGCGGGAGGCGCTATCGGTGTTGGCGTCCGCGGAAGCGCAAGCCACAAGGCTGACGCCGCCGGCAAGGATCACCCTTAGGCTTATGCGCAACATTCACAATCTCCTGTTGGACTCAGTCCGGGTGTTATAAGAACGCCATGGGTTGAGGTTATGGCCTTGATGCAAGATTTTTGAAGAATTTACAACAAAACGGGAGTCGAAAATGACCGAAGCCATCGAAGGCCGTTTGAAGGAACTGGGAATCACTCTCCCCGTAGCCGCGGCGCCTGCGGCCAATTATGTGCCTTATACGATCAGCGGAAATACGCTTTATCTTTCAGGCCAACTGCCCATCGAAGGCGGCAAAGTGGCGGTGACCGGTCTCGTCGGCCGCGACGTGGACGTGCCGGCTGCACAGCGGGCCGCCGAACTCTGCGCCATCAACATCCTCGCCCAGGCGAAGGCGGCCCTCGGGGGCGACCTCGGCAAAATCCGCCGCGTTCTCAAGCTCAACGGTTTCATCGCCTCGACACCGGATTTCGTGGAACAGCATCTCGTCATGAACGGCGCTTCCAACCTCATCGCCAATGTTCTCGGTGAAGCAGGCAAACATGCCCGCGCCGCCGTCGGCATGGCCGCCTTGCCGCTGAATGCCTCCGTCGAAGTCGACGCCATCATCGAGATCGAAGCATGAGCGCCGTTTCCTGGATCAAGAACCTTCCCGTCGCCCATCGCGGCTATCATGACATGAACCAGCAGATCTGGGAGAATACGCTTTCGGCCTTCGAACGCGCCGCCGAAGCCGGTTTCGCAATCGAATGCGACGTTCAGCTCGCCGCGGACAGCGTGCCGGTGATCTTTCACGACCACGACCTGGAACGCCTCTGCGGCATCAAAGGCGATGTGCGGGAACGGACATCGGCCGAGCTAGGAATGCTTGCCGTCGGCGGCACGAAGGACAAAATTCCGACGCTGAAGCAGATGCTCGACCTGGTGGCCGGACGGGTGCCGCTGGTCATCGAGATCAAGGGGCGCGTGGGTGAAGGCGAAGACGACGGGTTTGCAGAAGCGGTGCTGGAGGTGCTGGAAGACTACCAGGGAAAGGTCGCTCTGATGAGCTTCGACCACCACATCCTGCGTGATCTGAAAAGGGCCGGCTCACCTTATCCGCTCGGCCTCACTGCCGAAGGCAGCAAGCCGGGGGAATTTTTCGCGCATGACGAGGCGATGCAACTCGGCCTGGATTTCATTTCCTACCGCTATTCCCATCTGCCGAACACGTTCATCACCGCCCAGAGACAAACAGGAATTCCCGTCATCACCTGGACCGTAAGGGATGTAAACGGCCGCGAACATACCTATAAATACGCAGACCAAATGACGTTTGAAGGTTTTGATCCGCGGGAGGCTCCCGCCGCTTAAATTTGAGAATATGACCGGCAATCTCACCATCCGCATCGAAAAATCCTTCTGCGCGATCAGCCCACAAAGCTGGTCGCGCCTTTCAGGCGCTTCGAAAGCTCCGACCTCGGACACCCCCTATAATCCCTTCCTGTCGCATGCCTTTCTCTCGTCGCTGGAGGAATCCGGGTCAGCCACCGCCCGGACCGGCTGGCACGGTCACCACCTGCTCCTTGAGGACGACCGCGGCGCTCTGATCGGCGCGGTTCCGGGATATCTCAAAAGCCACAGCCAGGGCGAATATGTCTTCGATCACGGTTGGGCGGACGCATTCGAACGGGCCGGCGGGCGATATTATCCGAAGCTGCAGTGCGCGGTACCCTTTACCCCGGCGACCGGGCCGCGACTGCTCGTCGCCGAAAGCTATGACAAGGATACGACGGAGCTGACGCTTGCAGCCGGTCTTCAAGAGGTGACACGTCAGCTCGGAGTTTCGTCCGCGCATGTCACGTTCATTCCGGAAGACCAGCTTGCCGCCTTTGAGGACGCTGACTACCTGCACCGGACGGACAAGCAATTCCACTTCATCAACGAAGGTTATGCCGATCACGAGGCCTTCCTGGAAACGCTCGCGTCGCGCAAACGCAAGGCACTGAGGAAAGAGCGGCGTGCGGCATTGGACAACGGCATTTCGATCGACTGGCTGACCGGGCGAGATCTCACCGAGGAGATCTGGGACCAGTTCTTCAACTTCTATATGGACACGGGAAGCCGCAAATGGGGACGCCCGTACCTGACCCGCTCATTCTATTCCCTGGTCGGCGAGCGCATGCGCGATGACATCCTGCTGGTGATGGCCAAGCGCGAGGGCAAATATATCGCCGGCGCGATCAACTTCATCGGCGGGGACGCACTCTACGGACGGCATTGGGGCTGCATCGAAGACCATCCCTTCCTGCATTTCGAGGTCTGTTACCACCAGGCGATCGACTTTGCGCTCGCCAAGGGCCTCAAACGGGTCGAGGCCGGCGCGCAGGGAGAACACAAGCTGGCACGCGGATATCTGCCTGTCACCACTCATTCCATGCACTATATCGCCCATCCAGGGCTTCGCCGCGCGGTTGCCGATTATCTGGAACGGGAGCGGCAGGACGTGGAATACATGAACGAGTATCTGTCCGAGCACAGCCCGTTCCGCAAGGGCGAGCGCCAGCATGAAGATTGACGAGAACTCAAGGAGAGGATTCAGGATGAGCGGCCAGATCTACGACACCAACAACATCTTCGCAAAGATCCTGCGTGGCGAGATCCCTTGTCACCGGATTTATGAGGATGACGATACACTGGCGTTCATGGATGTCATGCCGCAGTCGCCCGGTCACCTGCTGGTGATCCCGAAAGCGCCGTCCCGCAACATTCTCGATGCCGATCCGGCGGTGCTTTCGAAGCTGATACCGGTCGTTCAGAAGCTTGCCAAAGCCGCGAAGGAGGCTTTCGAGGCGGACGGCATCACGGTGATCCAGTTTAACGAACCGGCATCCGGCCAGACGGTCTACCACCTGCACTTCCACGTCATACCGCGCTACGAAGGGCTGGCGCTGAAGCCTCATTCGGGCAAGATGGAGGACAATGAGGTGCTTGCTGCCAATGCCGAAAAGATCATCGGCGAGCTCGGCAACTAACGGTCTCCAAAGCCGGTCCACCAGAGGCCGGCGATCAGGAGCGCCATCGGCACCGCGACACCGACCGCAACCTTGCGTCCGGTCGCCAGAAAGACGGCAAAACCGATGCCGGCAGCGCCCAGCCGAAGCCAGAGCGGCGATTCCGCCAGCGTGCCGTTCGGAAAGACGATCAGCTTCGCCGTAACGGCCATCACGAGCGATGTCGCCACCGCCCTTACCCAATAAAGCGCCTCGGACTCCTCGTTCAACCGATTGCCGGCGACGACGCCGAGCCAGCGCCAGACGTCCGTTGCAAGGAAACCGGCAACAAAGATAACGATAAAGGTCCAGTACTCGTCGATCATCGTGAACCTGCCTTCGTGCCGCGCCTTTTCTTCCGCCTCCACCTATCGATGAGGTAGGCGGCAGTCCCTCCTCCGATTCCGGCATACAGTACGTCGAATTCAGGTGTGACCAGCGCAAGAAGCGGTCCGAGAACCACGCCCATGACGAAGGCCAGTTTTACCACAGGCTGGCTTGCGCTCGCCCAGATCGACGCGTTGAAATAGACCGGCGTCAGAAAGAAAAGCACGCCAGCGATCAGCGGCGGGAAGCTTGCAGCAATTCCGTAGAAAATCGCGACCACCAGTGTGCCGCTCGTCGTCAGGGTGACGCCAAAGCCTGCGAAATAGACTGCACGATGCTCGCGTGGCACGTTGCGCAACGTCGTGATCGCAAAGACCCACGCCGTGATCGCGACGAAATGCGACAGGATCAGAAGGAGCCATGTCGGCGTCCGCTTCGTCCGCATCTCCGGGATGACCGAGGCCACCATCGGCATCATCCGGATCGAGGACAGTGTGACCGCGAGAAAGCAGGCGGCTATATTGGCGCCGCTGGCCATGGTGCCGACCAAAATCACCTGTGCCGGAAGCGCCCAGATCGCGAACGACATGAAAACCGCCTCTGCGCGCGTCAAGCCGGATTCAAGTGCGAAGGCGCTGAACCCGACGATCGAAGTCATGAGGATCAGCGCCGGCAGCGAAAACATGCCCCGCATGCCGGTCAGGAACCAAGACAAGGCGCTGCGGTCGTCGCTATCTGGAGACATCGGCATTCCGGCGGTATCGGAGAGACTCACAAAAAAGACGATGCCGGGGCAAGCCCGGCATCGCAATGGCTAGATCTAAGAGCCTTATTTACTCTTCGGCACGCGCGGCACCGTCGAGCCCTTGCGCGCAGGCGCCTTGTGAGCACCCGGCGGCGTGGTCTCGGCGATCACGTCGGCATCGACCATGGCACGCGCCTTTGCGGAACCGCCATCCTTGTCCTTCGGCGCCGACTTCTTCGGTGCCTTGGGCTTCGAGACCTTCGCTTCGGTCTCTTCGACGGCCTCTTCCACCTCTGCCTCAGGCTTCGGCTTCACAGGCGTCGCCTCCGGAATGGCATCCAGGACAAGCTTGTCCTTGCCGTCCTCGCCCTTGCCGACCGTGACGTTCACCACACCACCCTTGCGCAGCTTGCCGAACAGGATCTCGTTTGCAAGCGGCTTCTTGATGTGTTCTTGGATGACCCGCGACAACGGGCGTGCGCCCATTCTCTCGTCGTATCCCTTGTCTGCCAGCCAGGCGATGGCATCCTGATGCAGGTCGAACGTGACGTTGCGTTCGGAAAGCTGCGTTTCGAGCTGCATGACGAACTTCTGTACGACTTGATGGATGACCTCCGTCGGCAGCGGCGCGAACGGGATGACGGCATCGAGACGATTGCGGAATTCGGGTGTGAACAGGCGATTCAGCGCCTCCTCATCCTCACCGGTGCGTTTCGACGAACCGAAGCCGATCGCGGCCTTGGCCATTTCCGATGCGCCCGCATTGGTCGTCATGATCAGGATGACGTTGCGGAAATCGATCTTCTTGCCGTTATGGTCGGTCAGCGAACCGTGGTCCATGACCTGCAGCAGGATATTATAGATATCCGGATGCGCCTTCTCGATCTCGTCGAGCAGGACGACGCTGTGCGGATGCTGGTCGACGCTGTCGGTCAGGAGACCGCCCTGGTCAAAGCCGACATAGCCGGGAGGTGCGCCGAGCAGCCGCGAGACCGTATGGCGTTCCATATATTCGGACATGTCGAACCGCAGCAGCTCAACACCGAGCGATGAAGCGAGCTGCTTGGCCACTTCCGTCTTGCCGACGCCCGTCGGGCCGGAGAAGACGTAAGAGCCAATCGGCTTGTTCGGCTCGCGAAGGCCTGCACGGGCGAGCTTGATCGCCGTCGAAAGGGCCTCGATCGCCGCGTCCTGTCCGTAGACAACCGAACGCAGTTCCTTCTCAAGGTTGGCGAGAACCATCTCGTCATCCTTCGACACGGTTTTTGCCGGAATCCGCGCCATCGTAGCGATCGTGGCTTCGATCTCCTTCTCGGTGATCAGCTTGCGGCGTTTGGAGGCTGGCAGAAGCATCTGAGCCGCCCCGGTCTCATCGATCACATCGATCGCCTTGTCCGGCAGCTTGCGGTCGGAGATGTAGCGCGCCGATAGTTCCACGGCGGACTTGATCGCCTCGTTGGTGTAACGCAGCTTGTGATAATCCTCGAAATAAGGCTTCAGGCCCTTCATGATCTCGATCGCATCATCGATCGAGGGCTCGTTGACGTCGATCTTCTGGAAGCGACGAACCAGAGCCCGGTCCTTTTCGAAGAACTGGCGGTATTCCTTATAGGTGGTAGATCCGATGCAGCGGATCGCACCCGAAGAAAGCGCGGGCTTCAGGAGGTTGGAGGCATCCATCGCGCCGCCGGACGTGGCGCCGGCGCCGATGACGGTGTGGATCTCGTCGATGAAGAGAACCGCGCCCGGATAATCCTCAAGCTCCTTGACGACCTGCTTCAGCCGCTCCTCGAAATCGCCGCGATAACGGGTGCCGGCGAGCAGCGTGCCCATGTCGAGCGAAAAGATGGTGGCATCTGCAAGCGCTTCAGGCACCTTTCCTTCGATGATCCGCTTTGCAAGGCCTTCGGCGATTGCCGTCTTGCCGACGCCCGGATCGCCCACGTAGAGCGGGTTGTTCTTGGAGCGGCGGCACAGGACCTGGATCGTCCGGTTGACCTCGGCGTTACGGCCGATGAGAGGATCGATGCGGCCCTCGCGGGCTTTTTCGTTCAGATTGACGCAATAGGCCTTTAAGGCATCCTGCGGCTTCTTGGCCGAACCCTCTTCCTGGTCGCGCGCAGGCTTGGCGTCGGATTCGCTTTCCTCGGCACCGCGCGGCGTGCGGGTCTGGGAGGAACCCGGACGCTTGCCGATACCGTGAGAAATATAGTTGACCGCATCGTAGCGGGTCATTTCCTGCTCCTGCAGGAAGAAAGCAGCATGGCTTTCCCGTTCTGCAAAGATCGCGACGAGAACGTTTGCTCCGGTCACCTCTTCGCGACCCGAGGACTGCACATGAATGACGGCGCGTTGAATGACGCGCTGGAAGCCGGAGGTCGGCTTCGAATCCTCGTCGTAACCGGTGACGAGATTGGCAAGCTCGTTATCAACATAATCCATAACGGTCTTGCGAAGAGCTTCCAAATTGACGTTACAAGCGCCCATAACCGCCGCCGCATCGGCATCGTCTATCAATGCCAGAAGCAGGTGTTCGAGCGTGGCATATTCGTGATGCCGCTCGTTCGCGAAGGTCAGTGCCTGATGCAGCGCCTTTTCAAGACTAGGCGAAAATGTTGGCACGTCGGGTTCCTCACTTCTTTTCCATGACACATTGCAGCGGATGCTGGTGTTGCCGGGCGAAGTCCATAACCTGGGACACTTTGGTTTCCGCTACTTCGTATGTAAATATTCCGCATTCGCCCACCCCGTGATTGTGGACATGGAGCATGATGCGCGTCGCGGCTTCCCGATCCTTCTGAAAGAAACGCTCCAGAATGTGAATGACGAATTCCATGGGAGTGTAGTCGTCATTCAGCAGGAGGACACGATAAAGGTTGGGCCGTTTGGTTTTAGGTTTCGTGCGTGTGATGACCGAGGTCCCGCGGCCCGCGTTATCTCCGTCTCCACCTTTTTCTCGTTGCATAAAGATCGGCAGTGCGATCATCTTCATTCATTCCCCAGGAATCCGGCGGCGGTTCAGTGAAGGGCCGATCAGCCGAACTTCAGTCTTCCTAACGTAGTTCACTGAGTAACGATTTTAAGCCCCCTTTGCGCCCACGCAATCACTATTCCGCTAGAGAGGCCGTGAAGATGCGGAAAAACGGGGTTTTCCGCTCGCGGTCGGAATCAAAAAAGGCCGGCAACGCGAAACGCCGCCGGCCTTCGATCATAAAGGCGTCGTTAAAAGGGCCTTGCCCGTCGTCAGGCCGCGTTTGCGGTGGCGACGGCGGTCGATTTGGCAACCGGAGCCTCGTAGGGCTTATAGGCCAATTTCGCGAGGTCCGCATACATGTCGCTCATCTTGGTCGCCTCGACGATGAAGCCATCGTAGGTCGACTTGATGTACTTTGTCTGGAGTTCGTAGGCCGCCTCGATGCTGCGCACCGACCTGAACGCCTCCATGAAAGAAGTCATGTCCTGGAATGACTTGCGGGAATAGTCGTTCGCCTCGGTCGCGATCGCCTGGAACCCCCTGGCGACCTCGGTATAGCTTTTCAGCACACCGTCCATCGCTTCCTTGCTCTTCTTGCTGGCTTCATCGAAGTTGAACATAGTCTGATCCCTTGTTCTATTCGGAGAAGCTCATACAACCGGCCTACCCGGCAAAAGTCAAGGCTGATTTGTGCAATGCAAAATAACCGACAGCCATACCTTGGTCTAGGTCGGAGCGAAAACTGATTCGATGCGATGATTTAGCAGAAATAGCTCATGTGCAGAAAAAGGGCTCTCGGTGCGGCGGCAGGTGTTTCCCTCCGCGGTTGCAATAGCCCTGAATCAAGAAGCAGACCAGAAAGCCTCCCTTAAAGGCAGGCGATCAGAGATCGACGTCGAGAATCGCCATCGAGAAGTTGTAAGAACGGTCGCCGTCCTCATCGTCTACATACACGACGCCCAGGAATTCCTCGCCCAGATAGACCTCGGCCGAATCATTCTTGCGCGGACGCGCCTTGACGACCGCCTGCGGATTGATCACGCGCTTAAAATAGGCGTCGAGCTTCTTGATTTCGTCCGGTTTCACCATTCTCTCCGTCAGCGATTCAAGTTGCGGCGCTTTTGACATGGGACAAAGGCGAAAGTAAAGCGGCCAGAACGTGTGGCCGCTCTTTCTGCTGTCGAGCAAGACGCTGGAACTCTTCAGATGTCGGCGCCCAGGAGCTGATCCATCAGGCGGGCCGGTTCGGAACACCCCGCTTCCCCGACCACCTTGGCCGGAACGCCGGCAACGGTGGACTTCGGCGGAACGGCCTTCAAGACCACCGAACCCGCAGCGACACGCGAGCAGGAGCCCACCTCGATATTGCCGAGGATCTTTGCCCCTGCTCCGATCAGCACGCCATTGCCGATCTTCGGGTGACGGTCTGCACCTTCCTTGCCGGTGCCGCCAAGCGTGACGCCATGGAGGATCGACACGTTATCACCGATCACGGCAGTCTCGCCCACCACGAGGCCCGTCGCATGGTCCAGGAATATGCCCTTGCCGATGCGGGCGGCCGGATTGATATCCGTCTGGAAGATGCTCGACGACCTGCTCTGCAGATAAAGCGCGAAATCCCGCCGACCGCGATCAAAGAGCCAGTGCGCCAACCGATGCGTCTGGATCGCATGGAAGCCCTTGAAATAAAGCACCGGCTCGAGGAACCGCAGGCAAGCGGGGTCGCGGTCATAGACGGCCTGAATGTCGACACGCAAGATTGCGCCCCATTCCGGCCAGTCTTCAAGCATTTCCATAAAAGTCTGACGCAGAAGCACAGCCTGCAGATCCGGGTGATCCAGGCGTTCGCAAATGCGGTGCACCACGCATTCTTCGAGAGAACGATGGTTCAGCACCGTGGAATAGAGAAAGGCAGCGAGCAGCGGATCCTGTTCGGCTGCCGTGCGCGCCTCTTCCCGCAGCGTATCCCAGATGGGATCCACCGTCGCGACCTGCTCCTTCTGGCGAGCTTCAGTTCTCGCGGCCATGGCCGTCTCCTCGTTCTATCGTCGGGCTCATTATATAGAATAACTTTACCGGAAGACCAACGGCCTCAAAATCGCATTCCGTTGATCGTTAGTATGAGGAAACCTGCGGCCTTTCCCCAGGCGGAGATCATTTCTCTGAAAGCTCTCCATAAAAATCGAGGACCGCTTTCTTGAAGACCCTATCGCCGACGGCGAGCATATGATCGCGGCCAGGAATGTCGAGAGCCACGGCATGCGGCATCAGGGCCGCCAGTTCCTGAGGCGACCCTGCAATATCGTCGGTAGTGCCCACTCCGATCAATGTCGGCGCGTCGATCTTGCCCATGTCGGCGCGCGAGACGAGGTCGCGTGAGCCGCGGATGCAGGCGGCAAGAGCTTCCCTGTTGCTTCTGGTCTGATCCGCGAAAGTGCGGAACGTGCGGCCGCGTGCATGGCTGACGTCATCGAGCGAAGGGGCAAGAAGGGCGTCGGCGATCGGGTCCCAATCCCCTACCCCGTCCGTCATGCCGATACCGAGACCACCGAGCACCAGCGAGCGGACCCGATGCGGATGGGCAAGCGCTGCGAAGACCGAGATCCGCGCGCCCATGGAATAACCAAACAGATGGGCTTCGGGAATGCGCAGGTGGTCGAGCAGCGCGATTGCGTCGTCCGCCATCACCCAGGGGCGATAGGCTTCCGGATCCATCGGCTTGTCGCTCGAACCGTGGCCACGGTTATCTATGGCAATCACTCGATAGCCTGCATCCCCCAGCGTCTTCAGCCAGCCCGGATGGACCCAATTGACCAGCGCGCTGGAGGCAAACCCATGAATGAGCAGGACCGGATCGCCCGAAGGATCACCCTCGTCGAAATAGGCGAGCTTCAGCCCGTTGTGGTGGAAAGAGGAAAAGGCTGGAGCATTGAGGTTCATCGAGGCATCCTTTTTTGGCGGAACATAGGCGATCCGCTCCGCGCTTTGAAGCCATGCATCAGGTGAAATCAGAAAGCCTGCGGCGGTTTTCCCACTACACATTTGGGATCGGGAACGATATTGTCCGCCGCAAATCAGACGCGCCTTCTGTTACGCATGGAGACTATCATGGCCGGGCACAGCATTCCCCATTTCCAGAACGACGGCGGACATCGCTTGGTCCAGATCGGCGTAAAGGAATTCATGTGCACCGGCGCATCCGTGCCGTTCGATCATCCGCATATCTTCATCGACATGGGCGACGACAACGAGAAAGTCTGCTCCTATTGCTCGACACTCTATCGCTATAACCCGTCGCTGAAGCCCGAACAGACGGATCCGCCCGGTTGCGTCTTCCACGTCAAGGCCGCCTGAGGCGCCGGCCCCGGGGATGCCAATCGAAAGGGTAGCAATCATCGGCGCCGGCGTGGCCGGGCTGACCGCTGCGCTGTCCTTCGCCCGCCACGGCATAGCCAGTGACATTTTCGAAGAAGCGTCCGAGCTGGTGGAAGTCGGCGCGGGGCTGCAGATTTCGCCGAATGCGTCCCGGGTTCTCGCCAGACTTGGCGTGCTTGCCTCGCTTGAAGCAATCTGGGCCGAACCGGAGCGGATCGCGCTGGTATCGGGGACCTCGCTGAGGCCCCTGGCACATGTCCCCGTCGGCCGTTTTGCCCGCGAACGTTGGAGGGCGCCCTACGGCGTTCTCCATCGGGCAACGCTGCAGAAAGCCCTGCTTGCGGCGGTCGAACGAAACCCGCTCTGCACGCTCCATCTCGATGCGCCGGTCCGGGATGACGTCCATCGGGCATTGGCGGCGATGACGGACCGAGACTACCCGTTGATCGTCGGCGCGGACGGGGTCTGGTCCAATCTTCGCGCTGCTATTCCCGGCGCTCCGGAGCCGGATTTTTCGGGCAACATCGCTTGGCGTTTCACCATTGCCCGCAGCGACGTACCCACGTGGCTGACCCCCAATCAGGTTACCGCCTTTCTCGGGCCTTCCACGCATCTCGTCGCCTATCCGCTGAAGGAGATGGACGGCTTCAACATCGTCGCGATTGCCTCGGGCGTGACACCTGGCGAAACATGGGACGCGGAGGCAAGCGAGGCCCAGAGGCACATGCTGACGTCGCAATTTTCCCGTTGGAACCGACGTATCGCCGGCCTGCTGAACCGGGCTCCAAGTCCCACATTCTGGCCGCTCTACGAGGTCAGCGCTGGACGCTGGCACAACGGAAGGGACAAGGTGCTGATCGGCGATGCGGCACATGCGATGATGCCGTTTGCGGCACAAGGCGCGGCCATGGCGATCGAGGATGCATTCGTGCTCGCAAATCGCGTCGCGGGCACCCTTACCCTCAGCGAGGCACTGGCGGCGTTTGAGGGCGTGCGGAGGGAACGGGCTGCGAAGGTTCGCGCCCGCGGCCTGTTCAACCGCTTCGCCTATCATGCCCGCGGCCCTATCCGGCTCGGACGGGACATTGTCCTGTCCCTGCGTCCGCCGCAATCGCTCGCGGCGGATCTTGACTGGCTTTACGGCTTCACGGCCGAATGATCAGACGGCTGCGGCGGCTGCGAAACCGGCCTCCAGGTCTTTTTTCAGATCCGCAACGTCTTCAAGCCCGATCTGCAGGCGGATCACCGGGCCTTCCGGCGGCGCCGTTCGGATGGTGCGATCGGAGAGATTGACCGCGACGGCGAGGCTTTCGTAACCACCCCAGGAATAACCGAGACCGAAGAAGGAAAGCGCATCCAGGAAGGCATGCGCCTTCGCCTTGGCCTTATCGGTTTCCGCCTTCAGAACGAAGGAAAAGACGCCGCTCGCGCCCTTGAAGTCACGCTTCCATATGTCATGTCCCGGGAAACTCGGCAAAGCCGGATGCAGGACACGGAAGACATCATCGCGAGTCTCCAGCCATCTTGCGATGTCGAGAGCGCTTTTCTGATGATGTTCGAGGCGGATGCCCATGGTGCGCAGACCGCGCAGGATCATGTAGGAATCATCCGGCGCCCCGCAGATGCCGAGGGTTATGCGTGCCTCTTCAAGCTTCGGCCAGTGTTTGGCATTCGCGGAAACCGAGCCCATGATGATGTCCGAATGTCCGGACGGGTATTTGGTCGTCGCGTGGATGGATACGTCGACCCCGAAATCCAGGGGGCGAAAAAAGAGCGGGGTCGCCCAGGTATTGTCCATGGTGACAACGCAATGATGCTTGTGCGCAGCATCCGCGATTGCCCGGATATCCTGCATCTCGAAGGTATTTGAACCAGGTGCCTCTGTGTGGACCAGTCTCGTGTTGGGCTTGATCAACGCCTCGATGCCGGCGCCGATTTCCGGGTCGTAATATTCGATCTCCACGCCCAGCCGCGTCAGCATCATGTTGCAGAAATTGCGGCATGGCGTGTAGACCGAATCGACGATCAGAGCATGGTCACCGGCAGAAAGATAAGCCAGGAACGGCACCGAGATTGCGGCCAGACCCGACGGGACGAGAATGGTGCCTGCCGACCCCTCCAGTTCGTCAAGAGCCTCGCAGAGGGCATCGGTCGTCGGTGTCCCGCGGGTCCCGTAAGTATATTTTTGAGAGCGCTTCTCCATGGTCGCGGAGTTCGGGAACAGGACCGTCGAGGCGTGCACAACGGGCGGATTGACGAAGCCATGGTATCCCAAGGGATCATGGCCCAGATGGGCGAGGCGCGTGTTGGCGCCAGCGCCGTTGAGCAGGGTTTCTTTCTTCTTCATATCCGGGAATGCTTTCGGTTGGCGATAGAGGCGCAGAGTTTTGCCGCCGGAACAATGCCCGGTCAACCCCGCCTTCGGGCCCCCAAACCGCCGGGTCAAGATTCTGGCGTTGGGGAGCGGCGCTTGCGTTTTGATCAAAGGCTGCTCAAACTTTGGGTATCTGATCGTTTAGCGGGCCGAGTTAACGAATTTACCTTATTTCGGTCGCAATTCGAAACTGCGACACTTGACCCTGCGTTGTTTTGCGAATGAGATAGGAAAGTCCGCACCGGGAGGTTGGCGGACGACCCGCCGTATTCGAAGGAATCGGGGAGCGGCGCGGTGTAACCAAATCACAAAGCCACAGATAAAAAGGTTGGGAAAATGAAAAAGACGCTTCTGTCAGCCGCTATTGGCGCAGCGGTCCTGGGGTTTGCCTCTGCTGCATCGGCTGCCACATTGGACAACGTGAAGGCCAAGGGTTTCGTCCAGTGCGGCGTCAACACCGGTCTTGCCGGTTTTGCCGCTCCGGATTCGGCTGGTAACTGGACTGGCTTCGACGTCGATTATTGCAAGGCTGTCGCAGCTGCGGTCTTCGGCGATGCCAGCAAGGTCAAGTACACGCCGACCACCGCGCAGAGCCGCTTCACCGCGCTCCAGTCCGGCGAAGTCGACCTTCTTGCCCGTAACACCACCTGGACCATCAGCCGCGACACCTCCCTCGGCTTGAACTTCCGCTACGTCAACTACTATGACGGCCAGGGCTTCATGATCCCGAAGAGCCTGAACGTGAAGTCGGCGCTTGAGCTCTCCGGCGCCGCTGTCTGCGTCCAGTCCGGCACCACGACGGAACTCAACCTTGCCGACTACTTCAAGTCCAACAATCTGCAGTACAACCCGGTTGTCTTCGAAAAGCTCGAAGAAGTGAACGCGGCCTATCAGGCAGGCCGTTGCGACGTCTACACGACCGACCAGTCGGGCCTCTACTCGCTGCGCCTGTCGCTTTCCAACCCGGACGACCACATCATTCTGCCGGAAATCATCTCCAAGGAGCCGCTCGGCCCGGCCGTCCGTCAGGGCGATGACCAGTGGTTCGACATCGTCACCTGGGCAGGTTACGCAATGGTGCAGGCCGAAGACTTCGGCATCACCCAGAAGAACCTCGAAGAGATGAAAAACTCGACCAACCCGGATATCCGTCGCTTCCTGGGCGTCGAAAAGGACACCAAGATCGGTACCGACCTCGGTCTCACCAATGAATGGGCCTACAATATCATCAAGAACGTCGGGAACTACGGCGAAGTGTTCGAACGCAACATCGGCGCAAACACACCTCTCAAGATCCAGCGCGGCCTGAACGCCCTGTGGTCGAAGGGTGGCTTGCAATACGCACCGCCGGTGCGCTAATCGCACATGCGAAATCGGGTAAGGCGGCAAAAGCTGCCTTACCCTCAATAACAAAAAATATAAAAAAGGCCTGAAACAGGCCGCAGGGGAAAAGGCCAGCATGACAGATCACGCTGTAATTGCGTCTACGGAGGCTCGTACGCTGAGGTCTTATGCGTATGACCCGAAGTTTCGCGGTATTTTCTACCAGGTACTCACTCTCCTTATCGTCCTGGTGGTCGGCTGGTGGATCTTCGATAACACCACCGAAAATCTTGCCCGTTCCGGAACGGCGTCCGGTTACGGCTTCCTGAGAGGTCGAGCCGGATTCGATATCGGCCAGTCGCTCATCGCCTATACGAGCGATTCCACGTATGGCCGCGCGATCGTTGTCGGCTTTCTGAACACGATGCTTGTGGCCATTCTCGGCATCTTCACGGCAACCGTCGTCGGCTTCATCATCGGTCTCGGTCGTCTGTCGCGGAATTGGCTCATTGCAAAGCTCTGCACGCTCTATGTCGAGATCTTTCGCAACATCCCGGTGCTGCTGATCATCTTCTTCTGGTACAAGGGAGTGCTGGATTCGCTGCCGCAGGTGCGGGATTCGATTGCGCTGCCCTTCAACATCTTTCTCAACAATCGCGGTCTCGCATTTCCGAATCCGATCTGGGGAGAAGGCGCCTGGCTGATCCCCGTCGCTTTCCTGGTCGGGGTCGTCGCGACCATCGTCGTCGCCAGGTGGGCCAGGCAGCGTCAGGCGGCGACCGGCAAGCAGTTCCATACGATCTGGACTGGCATCGGCCTCATCATCGGATTGCCGATCCTTGCATTTCTGATCATGGGCGCTCCGCTCACGTTCGATTCCCCGATCGCCGGCCGCTTCAACATGACAGGGGGCGCGCGCATCCTGCCGGAATTCGTCGCACTCTATGTGGCGCTTTCGCTTTATACGGCATCGTTCATCGCGGAAGTGATCAGGGCCGGCATCCGGGGCGTGGCCAAGGGACAGAGTGAGGCCGCCTTTGCGCTCGGTCTCCAGCCTTCGCATACGACACGGCTCGTCGTCGTGCCGCAGGCCATGCGCATCATCATTCCCCCGCTCACCAGCCAGTATCTCAACCTGACGAAGAATTCATCGCTCGGCGTTGCTATCGGCTTTCCCGAGCTCTTTTCCACGACCAGTACGACGCTCAACCAGACGGGCCAGGCAGTGGAGGCGATCTCCATCATGCTGACGGTCTATCTGGCGATCAGCATCGCGACATCGATCTTCATGAACTGGTTCAATGCCAAGATGGCGCTGGTGGAAAGATAAGCTCATGAATACCCAAAACCTCTCTTATGTCCGCAGCGACATGCTGAAGGCCCAGCCCGCCCCAATCAGTACCAGGACGGTCAGCGGCTGGGTCCGTACCAATCTTCTCGCCACTCCGAAGGACACCGTGCTGACGCTTTTGGCCGTCGTCCTGTTGATCTGGGCACTGCCCGGCATATTAGACTGGCTCTTCTTCAACGCCGTTTGGTCCGGTAGTGATCGCAGCGCCTGCACCACCGTCGCGCAGGGCGGCATACAGCCGGAGGGCTGGAAAGGCGCCTGCTGGGCATTTGTGGGCGACCGGTTCCAGCAGTTCATGTTCGGCCGGTATCCCTTGGACGAGCGCTGGCGGCCAATGCTCGTTGCCGCACTCTTCGTCGTGCTGCTCGTGCCTCTGCTGGTTCCCAAACTGCCGCGCAAGGGGCTTACCGCCCTCCTCTTCTTCGTCGTTTTTCCGGTTGTCGCCTTCTTCCTGCTGCATGGCGGCGTCTTCGGTCTTGAGGAAGTCGAGACCCCTCTCTGGGGCGGCCTGATGGTGACGCTCATCCTCTCCTTCGTCGGCATCGCCGTCTCTCTGCCCGTTGGCATCCTGCTTGCTCTCGGGCGCCGGTCGAAAATGCCTGTCATCCGGATGCTGTGCGTCGGCTTCATCGAAATCATCCGCGGTGTGCCGCTGATCAGCGTTCTCTTCATGGCGAACGTGATGCTGCCGCTCTTCCTGCCGACAGGCTGGACGATCGACAACTTTCTCCGTGCCTTGGTGGGGGTCGCGATCTTTGCGTCGGCCTATATGGCCGAAGTCATCCGCGGCGGTCTCCAGGCAATTCCCAAAGGCCAGACAGAAGGTTCCGAGTCCCTTGGCCTCAGCTATTGGCAGACGATGCGGCTGGTCATCCTGCCGCAGGCGATCAAGCTGGTTATCCCGGGCATCGTCAACACCTTCATCGGCCTCTTCAAGGATACCTCGCTCGTGTCGATCATCGGCATGTTCGATCTGCTCGGTATCGTGCGGCTCAACTTCACCGACACGACCTGGATCACGCCGGTGACGCCGATTACCGGACTCATCTTCGCAGGCTTCATCTTCTGGCTGTTCTGCTTCGGCATGTCGCGCTATTCCGCATTCATGGAACGGCACCTCGACACGAGCCACAAGCGCTAAACGCCGCAAAACGATAACAAAGGGGAAAAAAATGGCTGACGCCCAACCCAAGAAACTGACTGTCTCCGCTACCGACGTCGCCGTAGAGATCGTCGGTATGAACAAATGGTATGGCGACTTCCACGTGCTGCGCGATATCAACCTGAAGGTGATGAAGGGCGAGCGCATCGTCATCGCCGGGCCCTCCGGCTCCGGCAAATCGACGATGATCCGCTGCATCAACCGTCTTGAGGAGCATCAGGCCGGCACGATTATCGTCGATGGAATCGAGCTGACTAACGACCTGAAGAAGATCGACGAAGTGCGCCGAGAAGTCGGCATGGTGTTCCAGCACTTCAACCTCTTCCCGCATCTGACCATCCTGGAAAACTGCACGCTTGCGCCCATCTGGGTCCGTAAGATGCCGAAGAAACAGGCCGAAGAAATCGCGATGCATTACCTGAAGCGCGTGAAGATCCCGGAACAGGCCAACAAATATCCGGGCCAGCTTTCCGGCGGTCAGCAGCAGCGCGTGGCGATTGCCCGCTCGTTGTGCATGAAGCCGAAGATCATGCTGTTCGACGAACCGACCTCTGCGCTCGATCCTGAAATGGTCAAGGAAGTGCTGGATACGATGGTAAGCCTTGCCGAAGAAGGCATGACCATGCTCTGCGTCACCCATGAAATGGGCTTTGCCCGCCAAGTGGCCAATCGGGTCATCTTCATGGACCAGGGCCAGATCGTCGAACAGAACTCGCCTGCGGAATTCTTCGACAATCCGCAGCATGAGCGCACCAAGCTCTTCCTCAGCCAGATCCTGCATTGAGCAACGGGCAAACTGCGGTTTTCCAAGGGGCGCCAGACGCCCCTTTTCATTTTACCACCTGAAGAAATAGCGAGCCTTGATACTCGCCGCGGGTTCTGCGGAGTCCGATGAGCGGTCGATCGAGCCGCTCACCGTCATCCGCGTGCCGAGCTTCTTTTCCATGACCACCCCGGCAGTCACCGTCCTGAAGCCATCGCGGCCGGTAGCACGGCCGATCAGCGCGGTGCCGCTTGCGGCATGCGAAAGCCGCACCGACTGGCTGGCGTCGAGGCCCCGCCACTCGCCCGAAGCGCCGTCATAATGAACGCCGTAGCTGCTGCGCCTCTCGATATCGATCTGGGGCGTCGCAATTTCCTTGTCGTAATAGTTCATGGTGATCCCGGCGCTGCCTGTATTGCCGTCGAGATCGACACCGATGTCGCGACCAAACTGGCCCGCCGGGGTCTTGATTTTCTCGGCGGTAAAATTGCTCCAGAATCTGAGGGGCGTATCGACCGGTGCTCCGCTGCTTGTGGTATTGACGCCCATGGATATGCCAGCCTCGGTCTCGATCCGGGTGGGCAGTTTAAGGCCGAGCTTGACCGAATAGCTCGTATCGGAGGTTTTGGAAGGCTTCCAGATCAGCGGGTTGTCGTCCGCAAAACCCGGACCAGGTACAAAGACAGCCACAAAGACGCATACCGCTGCGGCATAGGACATCCTATTCATGCGATCCCCGCTAAAAGCGTAAAAACGATGCGAAGCGTGCGAGCAACCATCAGGCCGCCCGGACAAAAGTGATTTGAAGTGTATTGGAAGCGCGTCCGCGACCCTTGGGCCGGCGCTGCGCCAATTTGCTCTCCGCTCACCAAATCATGGCGGAGCCGACCTATCCGATGATACGAAACAATGCGGCTTTTCAGAATCCGCACTATGGCAAGAGTGGGATTTTGAAGATGCTGTTCTTCGGGCCAGCGCCTCCATTGAGCCCGACATTCGGATACATCCGGCAAGGACGTTCAAAACAGCTGGCGAACCGGCGCCTACGCCGTCATCCACCTGTCACATGACGATGCTGTGTTCATAATCGGACGCTGAATCGAAGCCTTACCGGAGCTGCGGCCAGAAACAGCGTTCGGGGCCATCGGGATCATAGTCATGGAATATTACTTCGCCTTCGCCGCAGCAGCCCTCCTGCTTGTCAACCTGATCAGCCTGGCCATAGCAATGTGGAGGTTGTCGCCCCGCGGCACACCGGCTCCCGGCATCTCCGATCGGCCGGCTGTTTCAATCGTCATCCCCGTCCGCGGCGTCGAAAACTTCACGGCATTGACCCTGGCGCGCGCCTTTGAGCTCGACTGGCCCCAACACGAGTTGATCTTCTGTGTTGCCGACGAGAGGGATCCGGTTGTCGGCAGGATCGAAGAAGCAATGGCTGCCCATCCCGAGATTGCTTCCCGCATTCTGGTGGGCGATGACCGCATAAGCGCCAATCCGAAGCTGAACAACTGCGTCAAGGGATGGCGGGCCGCCGAAAACGACTGGGTCATTCTCGCCGACTCCAATGTGCTCATGCCCGCCGACTACGTGGAGCATCTGATATCCGCCTGGAGGGATGATACCGGCCTGGTCTGCTCCACGCCGCTCGGCTCCCGGCCAGCCGGATTTTGGGCCGAGACCGAATGCGCCTTTCTCAATGGTCATCAGGCGCGCTGGCAATATGCCGGCGAGGCTCTCGGCTTCGGTTTTGCCCAGGGAAAAAGCATGCTCTGGTACAAGCCGATGCTCGATGCAGCAGGGGGAATCGAAGCGCTGGCCGCGGAAATCGCCGAGGACGCAGCTGCCACGAAGCTCGTCAACAGGCTGGGACGCAAGGTGCATCTCGTTTCCTCGCCGTTCGAGCAACCGCTCGGCCGGCGCGACCTTAGAGAAATCTGGGCGCGGCAGAGCCGCTGGGCAAGGCTTCGCCGTGTGACCTTCCCGATCTATTTTGCTCCCGAGATATTGCTCGGCGGCGTACCGCCGCTCACGCTGGGAGTTCTGGCCGCCCTGACCGCGGACATCAGCCCGGTCGCGCCGGCAGCAGCGATTCTCCTCATTACCTATCTTCCGGAGCTGGGCTTGGCATTTGCCAAAAACTGGCCCGTGTCATTTCGACTGTGCCTCGCCATGATCGTACGCGACCTTCTGATGCCTGCAATCTGGCTCAGAAGCTGGATCGGCGGATCGTTCGAATGGCGAGGCAATACGATGACAATCGGCACGGAGAGCAGCGAATTGAACGAGCCATCCGTGGCATGAGCCGCGGATGACGCTCATCCTACCGGGCGAGTGAGTTCTCTAATCAGGCTTATGTAGAGATTGATTGCGCGCTCGATCTCGCCAATGAGATCCTCGTTTGAGCCAGCTTCGGTCCAGAATCCGGTGTCCCGCAGCCACTCCTTATCCTCCCGCAAGCGAGCGATCGTTTCCTCGTGGCGTCTGATTCTCTCTTCAGGGACCATAGCGCTCTCCGTTATTGAAGAGACGATAGGGCCGAAGAACCGGCGGACAAGAGGTCGTCAGCCATGTCATAGGTACATTCTGTCACCCATGACTTCTCTATTCGGCGTGTTGAGGTCAAGCGCTTACGAGCGTCTCCGCCTCGTCGGAACATGACATCTTCCGCAGGTCCTCGCTTCTCTTCGGGATCGGCGTTTTGCCCTCCCAGCATGGAGTTAGGA